>WNFR01004810.1_pt1 | contig 13848 bp, 9 predicted proteins | sample 5400221 | NCBI WGS metagenome assembly WNFR01 (sample SAMN13153357, study PRJNA577476) | soil metagenome | isolation source: 40 cm soil under Madrone tree | place: USA:California | collected 2016-06-14 | reverse complement strand
GCGCCGGCCAGCATCAAGGAGCCACTGGCGCGCGGCGAATATCTGGCGCGGGCCGCTGACTGCATCGCCTGCCATACCCTTCCCGACCGGCAACCGTTCTCGGGCGGCGTCGCCTTCAAGACGCCATTTGGCACGATCTATTCAAGCAATATCACGGCGGACAAGGAAACCGGCATCGGAACCTGGAGCGACGATGAGTTCGTGCGAGCGCTGCATGCGGGGGTCGGCAAAAACGGCCAACCGTTGTACTCCGCCTTCCCGTTCACCTCGTACACCGCGTTGAGCCGCGACGACATCTTGGACATCAAGGCCTACTTGTTCAGCCGGCCGGTAGCGCATGCGCCGGCGCGGCCGAACGAAATGTCCTTCCCTTTCAACCAACGCTGGGGTTTGAGCTTCTGGAATGTTTTGTTCTTGCGTAAGCAGCGCTTTCAACAGACGCCGGGCAAATCCGATGTGTGGAATCGCGGCGCCTATCTCGCTACCGCACTCGGCCACTGCAATGAATGTCATACCCCGCGTAATTTTCTCTATGGGTTGAGACATGATCGGGAACTGGCCGGTGAAGTTCTGCAAGGATGGAAGGCCTACAACATCACGTCCGACAAGACCTACGGCATCGGCGCTTGGACCGACCAGCAACTAACCGACTATCTCAGCAAGGGGCATGCGAACGGCCGCGGCGCGGCCTCCGGTCCAATGGGCGAGGTGGTACAGAACAGCCTGCAGTATCTCGCGCCGGAAGACGTCGCGGCTCTGGTGGTCTATCTTCGCGACGTGGAGCCACGGCAGGGGCGTGCCGGCATCGAAGTCAACGATCACCCGCCTAGCGTTCTGGCTTCAACCGCCAACACCCCGGGAGCGGACGAGATGGCGCAAGGGGATCGCGGCCAGCATCTGTTCGAACGGACCTGCACCGGCTGTCATTTGTGGAACGGGCAAGGCCGTCAGAGCAAAGCGGCGGCATTGATCGGCACGCGGTCGGTTAACGATGTTGAGGGCTGGAACCTCACTCAGATCATTCTGCAGGGTTCGCGCTTGCGGACCGCACACGGCGAGATTTTCATGCCGTCGTTCGGTCGCGCTTACAGTGATGCTGAGGTAGCTGCGCTCGGTAACTTCATGCTGAGGCATTTCGGCGGCAAGCAAGGCACGTTCACAGCAGCGGACGTTTCTAAGCGTCGTGCGCCGTAAGCAATAATCAATGTTTGCAACGCACCCTCGCCTCTGACTCCGCCTCGTTTGAAATTGGACGGTACGTGGCAGATCGGACCCTGGCAGCGGAATAAGTCACCGCAGCAAGGAAGCGGAGGTGTTCGCGGACCTCAAGGATCAAACCGAAGTTGCCAACCTCTGGGCCTATCTCTCGTACTTCAATGCTGACGGTGGCTCAAAGTGACAACTGGCCGATGCGGGTCTCCATCGACGGCTGCGTTCATCCCGTCCTTTGCCTCCTTGAGGCGACGTTGCGACGAATGGGTGGTTGCCGATCGTAGAAACTGGTCGGATATGGCGCGCCCCTGCCGAACGTTGGGATAGCCAAGCTTCTGGCCTTCGATCCCCGGAGGTAAAGGAAGGCTAGATGCCAAATAGCTACGGCGTTCGTGGCCCGAGTTCCAAAGGCGAATTGGCGCTGTCGAAGAACTCAACGGTGGTGAACCACAAGTCGGCATCGCCAACATTTTCGAGATCGTGGATCTTGTGCTCGCCCTTTCCATAAGTGAAGTGACGGGTCTCGCCAGCCGAATAGACAGCTTCGACGATCGCGCCATCCTCCGCGTGCGATCGCGCCCGGCCTGGCGTCACCGCGGTCCAAAAATAGTCCAACACGTGACGATGGAATCCGATGCGCTCGCCCGGAGCAAGCCGGATTTCCCAGACGCGCACACGATCCGTTTCGGACAAAAGCCGCGTGCCGACCCGTCCATTGAATTGATTGGCGTCGAACTCCTTGCGAATGACATCGGGCCAGGCTGCCCTGCCCTCTTCTGTCACGACAGCGCTCATTGTCATTTCCTCCTCAATCCGAGTTATCCAGGTTGCGTTATTCGATGCCCAGCCCTGTCTGGGCGCGAACGTGCTGCGCGCCGAACGATGCGCGGACGGAAGCGGCGGCCGCACTGCGGTCCAGCACCGACACCGCCCACGACACGGCAAAGGCGAGCGGAACCGAGACCAGGGCCGGATTATCGTAAGGGAACGGCGCAGGCCCGAGCTTGAACGTGGCGGTCCATACTCCCGGACTGATGGCGACCAATCCCACCGACGTCAGCAAGCCGGCGATCGAACCACTCACTGCACCTCGCGTAGTGAGGTCGGGCCAGACGATCGACAGAAGTATGACCGGGAAGTTCGCGCTCGCGGCGATCGCGAAGACCAATCCCACCATGAAGGCGATATTCTGGTTCTCGAACAGGACGCCCAACCCCATCGAAAGCACGCTGATTGCGACCGCGGCACATTTCGAGACAAGCACTTCCTGGTGCTCGCTTGCACGGCCCCTGCGGAGCACGCGAGCGTAGAGATCGTGGCTCGCCGCCGAAGCGCCCGCGAGCGTCAGCCCGGATACGACGGCGAGGATGGTCGCGAACGCCACGGCGGAGATGAACCCGAGCAGCAGCGACCCGCCAACGGCGTCCGCCAGATGCAGGGCCACCATGTTGACGCCCCCAAGCAGTGCTCCCGACGCATCCCGAAACTGAGGGTTCGCCGAAACGATGGCGATGGCGCCGAAACCGAGCACGAACAGCAGACTATAGAAGATGGAGATGAACCCCGTCGCAACCAGCACCGACGTGCGAGCCTGTCGGGCATCGCTCACGGTGAAGAATCGCATGAGGATGTGCGGGAGCCCGGCCGTGCCGAAGATTAACGCCAATCCAAGCGAGATCGCCGATATCGGATCCTTGACCAGTCCGCCGGGGGCCATGATCGCGTCGGCCTTCGGATGCAGGTTGACCGCCTCCCGGAAGAGAGCCTCTAGGCTGAAGCCGAAGTGCCCGAGAATCAGGATCGACATGAGAACCGAGCCCGACATCAGCAGCACCGCTTTGATGATCTGCACCCAGGTCGTCGCGAGCATGCCTCCAAGAGTAACGTAGACCATCATCAGCCCACCTACGATGCCGACCGCGTAGACGTAGGGAAGTCCGAACAACAGCTGGATCAGCTTGCCGGCCCCCACCAGCTGGGCGATCAGATAAAAGACCACAATTACGAGGGTGTTCACTCCGGCAACCGCCCTCACCGGGATCTCGGACAGCCGATAGGCCACCACGTCGGCGAACGTGTAGCGACCGAGATTGCGCAACGGCTCGGCAATCAGGAACAGGATCATCGGGAAGCCGACGAGGAAGCCGATTGCATAGATCATGCCGTCGTAGCCGGAGGTATAGACGAGCGCCGTGACACCCAGGAATGTCGCCGCCGACGTGTAATCACCTGCGATAGCGAGCCCGTTCTGGACGCCCTTGAGGCCGCCTCCGGCGGCATAGAAGTCCTTGGCTGTGCTCGTACCCCGTCTCGCAGCCCACAATGTGACGGCAAGACTGATCGCGACAAAGACGAGAAACATGGCGATCGCCGTTGCGTTCAACGATTGCCGTGTGCCCACCGCGGAAGTCAGCGCGTAGGCCGCCGCAGGTTTGGAAAGCAGGACGAATGAGGTTGCGAACAAGGCCGCACGAGCCGAGCGCGAAATCATCGAAATTCCTCCAGAAGAAGCTGACTAAGCCGATCGAAACGGGAATTGGCGCACCGGACATAGACGGCCGTAAGAAGGAAACCGAGCGCGATCAGACCGATGCCGATCAGCACGCCCCAAGTGATCACGGTGCCATCCCACAGCGGATACCCGAGCAGCCGGGGCCAGAATGCGATGGTCAGGATGTAGGCGAAGTACGTGGCGGCCATGACGATCGACATGCCAACGCCAAGGCGTGTGCGCTCGCTCGCAAGCTGTCTGAACGTCTGATGGTCCAGGATAGTTTGCAGGTCCATTGGTTTTCTGTCCTCGCTTTTGAATTGAGTTAGACGGCGATGCCCGTCACGACGGCAGTCTCGGCCATTACCGCCTCGGGGCTGCGATGCCGCTCTGCCATCGCCCGTTCTTCGGCAGTGGCGATTTGCGCCTGCATGTATGCGCCGAGATGGCGGGCACGACGGACGACCGCGCCCCCAAACGGAAGTCGGATCGACTCGAATTTCGAGAGCGCCGTGGGCAGATCGGCCGGATGGGCCCGCAGGGCGTCGATCAGAGCAGCCGCGTCACCTGCGGCCTTCGTGACCCCCATTCCGACGTGGGGCCTGGCCACGAACGCAGCGTCGCCCAGGATCACCGTTCGGGATCCCAGCGCCATACGCGGCGTCTCAAGATCCAGAATGGCCTGTATGAACGGTTGAGACGTAAGGCGAACGACCTCGGCAAATTGCGGCGCAAGCAATCGCTCCGCGTCCCGACGCATTGAGGCGATCACATCGGATCGAATCCGGGTCGGCGGAATGGACAATTCATGCCGGACGCCGTCGACGTCCGTCAGAAGATCGGCCAATCCATGGTCAGCGTCGGCCGGGCGGTACCAAACAAAATTGAAACGGCGCTCGCCGACATCCATCTCTTCGTTGGCGCCGGCGATGGGATAACCGAGCATCTGCTCCCCGGGGGGGAGGCTGAAGGCGAACCAATCGCACAATTCTGCGCGCGTCCGAGGCGATAGGTCCCGCTCATTGACGAGGCCCCGCCACGCGATGTAGCCGGCGTACGCAGGACGGACATTGGCCGCAAGCTGCGCCCTGACGGACGAAAATATGCCGTCCGCGCCGATCAGCAGATCTCCCGAGGCCTCTGAGCCGTCCGAGAAACGCGCCACCACGCGATCGCCAAGCTCCGTGACTTCCTCGAGGTTTTTGCCGTGATGATACCGTTCGGCCGGGAGCGCTACCTTCAAAAGCTGGTAGAGATGTCCCCAGGACGTAAGGACCTGCCGCAGTCCTAGCTCGCCCGCGATACGGCCGCTCTGGTCCAGGACGCGCCGCCCCGGGACGACGACCCCGACCGCGGCGGCTGCGGTATCGATGCCCGCCCTACCCAATACCTCGAACAACTCCAAATGGGTGACGATGCCCGCACCACGACCCGCTAGTTCGGCGCCGATACGCTCGTATACATCGACGTTCCAGCCATCCCGCCGCAGCAGCAATGCAGCGAACAGTCCGGCCACGGACCCACCAATCACTAGTGCTTTCGGCTGCACCTCCTGCCTCCGGCGATGCTCGCTCATGAGCAGCCTCCCTTCGGTTGTTGATCGTGCGGCGCTGCGAACGCCGCTATTTATCCATTGATAAATTATCGGTCAACGACTATTTATCAATTGATAAACAAAACGTGATGGCCGGGTCCTCGATCGGCTGAGGCGGCAAATTGGTGTATGAAAGCGCAGAAGTGCACCCAAACCAGCGAATCAGGTGTGAAGCAGGCCAGCAGAGCGCGTCTCCGGACGCCGATCCGAGAGCAGCAGAGGCTGGACCCGTCCGAGCGGGAAGCCATTATCGCGCGAGAAGCAGTGTCGTTTTTTGCCGAGCACGGGTTTGAGGGGCAGACCCGCGAACTCGCCAAGCGGCTGCGCATTACCCAACCCCTGCTCTATCGCTATTTTCCGAGCAAGGAAGCTCTCATCGAACGGGTCTATCAGGAGGTCTTCGTCGGGCGCTGGAAGCCGTCCTGGGAAAAGATCATCACCGATCGCTCGGTGCCGCTGAAGGCGAGGCTGATCCATTTCTATCGCGAATACGCCGAGGCCATTCTCACCTACGAATGGATCCGCCTATTCATGTTCGCGGGCCTGAAGGACCTCGGATTGAACGCTCGCTATCTCAAAATGCTGCGCGAGCGCGCGTTCGAAAAGGTGATCGAGGAGATTAGGTTGGAGTATGGACGCCCCTCGACTCGCGAACTCCCGATTGCTGTTCTCGAAATCGAGATGGTGTGGGGCCTCCACGCGGCTATCTTCTATCTCGGAGTGCGTCAATTCATATACTCGATGCCCCTCGAGACGGACGTCAATTTGATCATCGATGCAAAGGTAGCGACGTTCCTCAGTGGAATCCGCTCCGTTCTGCCGACCAAAGCAGTCCTCTAAGTCTGGTGGCCACAGTTAGCGTCTTCTTCGCTCCGCCGGGAGTTCGGTTGGCGGCGCCGGCCGACGGCAGCCTTTCGAGACAAGAGGATGGCCTAATGCTGAACCTGCACGGCAAGGTCTTCTTCGTCGGGTCTACAGGGCCGAGATGCAAGCAACCACCGAACAACTCATTGTCCGGCAGATTAACCTCCTTCTCTATAGGGCCCGCGAAATTTTGAAAGGCGAGCAGGACCGGGAGGACGAGCCGAACCAGGGAGCCTGAGTGCTCCTGTGAAATTGGAGAACCCGGGCGTGCCCGCCCGCCTCGCACGGCGACAAAGTATCACGGCACAACGGGTAAATGGCGAGGTTGCCTTACGCGGCGGGGGTTTCTTCTGTCTTTTTGCTTTGCCCGCCGTCGGCGAGATTACGCACCACAATATAGAAGATCGGGGTGAAAATCAGGCCGAACAGCGTCACGCCGAGCATGCCGAAGAACACGGCGACCCCGACCGCCTGCCGCATCTCCGAGCCGGAGCCGCTCGACACCACCAACGGCAGCACGCCGAGGATGAAGGCGAAGGACGTCATCAGGATCGGCCGCAACCGCATGCGGCAGGCCTCGATCACAGCGTCCAGCCGCCCACGGCCCTCCAACTCGATGTCGCGCGCGAATTCCACTATCAGGATAGCGTTTTTCGCGGCGAGTCCGACCAGTACTACGAAACCTATCTGCGTGAGAATATTGATGTCCTGACCCATGATCCGGACGCCCAACGTCGCCGCCAACAGGCACATCGGCACGATCAGGATCACGGCGAATGGTAGGGTCCAGCTGCCATATTGCGCGGCCAGCACCAGATAGACGAATAGCACGCAGATCGGGAATACGTAGAGACCGGTATTACCGCCAGTCACCTGCTGATAGGAGAGATCAGTCCATTCATAGGAGAACCCACTCGGCAGCGTCTCGTCAGCGAGTCGTTTCATGATGTTGATCGCCGTTGTCGAGCTCATCCCTGGCAACGTATCGCCTTGCAGCTCGGCAGCAGTGTAGAGATTGTAGCGGGCGACCCGATCCGGACCCGAGGTATCCTTGAACTCTACCACACTGCCGAGCATCACCATGTCACCGTTGGCGTTGCGGGTGCGCAGCCGCGCGAGGTCGGCCCGCTCCTTCCGGAATGGAAAGTCCGCCTGTGCGGTGACGTGATAGGTGCGCCCGAACAGGTTGAAATCGTTCACATAGGCTGAGCCGAAATAGGTCTCGATTGCGTCGGTAATGTTCGCGATGGGAACGCCGAGCTTCTGCGCCTTAACACGATCGATGTCGACAAACAATTGAGGCGTGTCGACCGAATAGGGCGAGAATACCGCGGTCAATCCCGGCACCTTGCCCGCCGCCGCGACGAGTTCGTCGGTTGCTGACGAAAGCAGATCGCTGCCGCGGCCCAGACTATCCTCAATGCGCATGGTGAATCCGCCCCCGGTGCCAATGCCCGGAATCGCAGGCGGCGGAATCACGATGATGAAAGCCTCCTCTATGCTGGCCAGCCGCTTGCGCAGTTCCGCGGTGATTGAGTCGGCCGTGAGACCCTTCTTGGCGCGAGCCTCCGCCTCGTCGAACACCGGAAATAGCGCGGCGGAGTTGCCCGACTGCGTATGCGTGGCTCCCGAGAACCCCGCCAGCGCCGGCACACGGACCACGCCCGGAATCCCCAGCGCGATGTTTTCAATCTTGCGCACTACCTCGGTCGTGCGCTCAAGCGACGCAGCGCCTGGCAATTGCACGGCCACAATGACATAGCCGCGATCCTGCGCCGGAATAAAGCCCTGCGGCGTCGTGGCGAGCATCCACCCGGCGCTGCTGATCAGCACCACATAGACCAACAGCATCACCGCCCTATGCCGGATCACGAAGCCGGCAAGCCCGCCGTAGGCGTTCGACAGCCGGTCGAAGCCACGGTTGAAGATGCCGGTAAACCACTTCCAACCGCGCCCCAACAGATTCCATGCGGCAGTAGGCCGCTTTTCCTCATGCGGTACCAGGATCTGCGAGGCGAGCGCAGGAGAGAGCGTCAACGAACAGAAGCAGGAGATCGCGGTAGCCACCGCAATGGTCACCGCGAATTGCTGGAAGAATTGCCCTGAGATTCCGCCGAGGAATGCGGTCGGCACGAACACAGCGCACAGCACCAGCGCGATCGACACCAACGCGCCGCCGACCTCATCCATCGTCTTCAGCGCCGCATCGCGCCGGCTCATCCCGTGCTCGAGATGCCGCTCGACGTTCTCGACCACGACGATAGCGTCGTCGACGACGATACCGACCGCGAGCACGAGGCCGAACAGTGTGAGATTGTTGATCGAAAAACCGAGCATCGCCATAACCGCGAAGGTAGCAACCAGCGAGACCGGAATGGCGATGATCGGAATGATCGCGGGCCGCCAGCCCTGCAGAAATACCAGCACGACGATGACGACTAGGATCATCGCCTCGTAGATGGTCTTGATCAGCTCCGAGACCGACTGCGCGATGAACTCGGTCGGATTATATCCGATGTTATAGTCAAGGCCTTTTGGAAAGCTGGTCTTGAGACTCGCCATGGTGTCGGAGATGCGCTTGGCGGTCGCAAGCGCGTTCGAGCCCGGACGCTGAAACACCAGGAGTGCCACTGCGGATTTCCTGAGCAGAAAGCCATTTGTAGAGAAATCCAGCGCGCCAAGTTCGATCCGAGCGATGTCGCGCAACCGCACGATACGGCCGTCCTGGCCGGATTTGACAACGATTTCCTCGAACTGAGAGGGATCCTTCAGTCGCCCGGTAAAGGTCAGATTCGGCTGGAAAGCCCTATCGGCGATTGGCGGCGCCGCAAGCTGACCGCCGGTGATCTGCAGGTTCTGGGCGCGGATCCCGGCAATCACGTCACCCGCGGTCATGTCGAGATTCGCAATTTTATCGGGATCAAGCCATACCCGCATCGAATAGTCGCGCGCGCCGAATATCTGTATGTCGCCAACGCCGTCGAGCCGCAGCAACCGATCTCGGACCTGCAGAAGTGCGTAGTTGGAAATGTAGGTCTGGTCGAACGTGTCGTCCGGCGACAGCATGAACACGACCATCATCAGGTCCGGGCTGTTCTTGCGGGTGACGACGCCGTTGCGTTGCACTTCCTCCGGCAGGCGCGGCTGCGCGATCGCGACGCGGTTCTGGACTAGCACTTGGGCCTTGTCGAGATCCGTGCCGAGCTTGAAGGTCACCGTGATATTGAGCTTCCCGTTTGAGGTGGCCTGGCTGTAAAGGTAGAGCATGTCATCGACGCCGTTAATCTCCTGCTCGATCGGAGCAGCGACCGTATCGGAGACAGTTTGCGCGGAAGCGCCCGGATAGGTGGTGGTGACCACAACGGTCGGCGGCACCACTTCCGGGAATTCGGCGACCGGAAGCGTGGTGTAAGCGATCGTGCCCACGATCAGCAGCACGATCGACAGAACCATGGCTAGAATAGGCCGGTTGACGGAAAGACGTCCGAGGTTCATGACTTGCCACCGATAGTTTCGTCCTTGTGCGGGGCGACCTTGGCGCCGACCCGGGCCCGCTGAATGCCCTCGATGATGACGCGGTCTTCCGGTTTCAGGCCCGTGCGGATCAGCCGCAGGCCATCATCCAGCGGGCCGAGCTCGACTGCGCGCGCTTCCACCGTGTCGTCATCCTTCACCAAGAACACGATCTTGCGCGACTGGTCGGTCGCAATCGCCGTATCCGGTATTAGCAGCGCCTCATGGGGCAAAGACCCGATCAGCCGCACGCGGCCGAACTGGCCAGGGAGAATCGAAAGGTCCTTGTTGGGAATCACCGCGCGGCTCCGCAGCGTGCCGGTGGATTTGTCCAGTCGATTGTCGAGGAAATCCATCTTGCCCTCGTGCGAGGGCTTGGTTTCGCCGGTAAGCGTCACCTGTACCGGATTGGGCGTATCGCGCGAGCTCGGCCGCTTGCCCTCGGACCAGAGCTTGTTGTTCTTGAGATAGGTCGCTTCATCGACGTCGAAATAGATGTAGATCGGATCCATCGAGACGATCGTGGTGAGCAGCGTCGAGGTGCCGGTGTCAGAGCCCTGCACAAGATTGCCGACGCTGACGAGATGGCGGCTGACGCGGCCCGTGATCGGCGCCACCACATGAGTGAACTCGACATTGAGCTGAGCAGCCGTCAGCGAGCCCTCGGCAATGGTTTCGGCGGCGTGTGCGGCCTGTAAAGCCTGGCGGCGCTGGTCGACGGATTGTTCGGAAACTGCACTGGTCTGGACCAGGGTCAGCCCGCGATCGAGTTCGCGCTTGGCCAGCTCCGCCTTGGCGCGCGCATCCGCGAGCTGACCGCGAGCCTGTGTCATTACTGCCTCGAAGGGGCGGGAATCGATCAGATAGAGCAGGTCACCGGTGTGAACCATGTCGCCGTCCGTGAACTCGACGCTGGTGACGAAGCCGCCGACGCGCGCCCTCACTTGAACCTCCTCGATCGCCTCGAAGCGGCCGGTGAATTCATCCCATTCGGTGATGGTGCGTCTTACCGGCTGCGTCACGGTAACGGGCGCCGGGGGCGGAGCAGCGGCCTGCTGTCGTTGCTCACAGCCGGCGAGCACAACGGTGAGCAGTGAGATCGCCAAGACCCCTGTTCCGAGCCGAACGACTCCGTGGAACGTCTTCTTGAAGGGCTCCGATGGCCGCGTTGACGTCAAAGGTCTCTTCTTTGCCACGATCTACCAAGCTCCGAGCCAAAGTTGCTGAAAGTCGCGACCAACATCGCCTACGCAGGCCCGATCGGAATAGTCGCGCCTAATTCGCAATGAGATTCGCGCATCACGATCTGCTCAGAAAGCGTCGCGCGTGCTCAAGAAATTCTTCAGCGTACTGCGACTGCGCCCCGTGACTTGCATCCGGATACATGACCAAATGGGCGTCCGGGATGTGCTGACCCAAGATAAACGCGTTGATTGGCATCACGACGACGTCCTTGCTCCCGTGCACGATGAGCGTCGGCTGGTGGATCTTTCCCACCATGCCGTAGCGATTTCTTCGCTGGAGTGAGCCCCCATTCGCGGCTCGCTTCCAATTGCGCCGTGGCGGATCGTACCGATACCGCCGCATCCCGGTCGCTAACCCGAAGTTTCAGCCGACTGCGATACGCATGCCCCGCCGCCCTGCTTGCATCGCTCGGGGTGAAAACGGCATTCATAAGTCGTCCTCCAGCTCGTCAACGGAGAACTCGGCAAAGGTCATACCTTCTCCGCCACGTGGGCCCGCGCCGAGCAGAATGATGCGGCGAAGCATATCCGGATGGTCAACGGCGAGTTGCTGCGCGATCATGCCACTTCCACCGTGCGAGGCGTATCGCCGGTTGAACCGCCGACGCCTGGATAATCGAAAAGGACGACCTCGCCTCGAGAGGCGAAGCCATTCGTGATCGCTGGATCCCAATTGTCCATGTGGGCGGCGACACAGTTGAGCATCAGCAACGGAACGCCTTTGGGCGGACCAAAACGCCGGTACGCGATCTGCAGACCGCCCACATTGATGTATCGAGTGGGAGTGTTCTCATGCGTGTAACCGGCCATCCGCACACCTCAGCCCAATTGCAGACCCAGATCGGCTCCCGAAAAATTGGCCAGCGCGCCCGGGACGGGGAATTAAGGGCTGCGCTGGCCGAGTTTTCGGGGAGGATCCGAATAACTCAGCTTTAGCGCGGCGGCGGGATGGAATAAACGAGCCTGCGTTCCGAAATGGTCGGACGTCTGTGTCCACTTCCTTGGGCAGCCACTTTGTCTGACTCTTTCGAAACCAGCCGATCGCGGCGGCCCAGGCGCACCTGGGTCGTGCTGAGTAGTCAAGCAGGTGTGCGATAGCCCAGAGAAGGAAGCGTGTTTCGCAGTCGTCTCACGCCGTCGCCACGTTCTTGCTCGGCGCTGCAACCGTTGGAGCCGCTGGCGGGCAGATTCCCGCCCAGTCAGATCGCCGCGCTTGAAAGCAACTCTTCGACCTTTTCGTCGAGGTCTGATTGCTGCCTCCATGAGGGGCCTCGTTCTCATGGATCACGAACAGAGAAGGTGGCCTCGGTGATGGGCGTCCCTCGCCCTACTCTGCTTCCGCGACGAGGATCCCAACAGGAGCGAACAAGCCTGCGGTGATGTCTTGCTGATCATGGTGATAGCGCCCGTCAGATTTCCGAGAATCCACCGCACCACTCGGCGATTGATGCCGAATTTCGATAGCCCCTGCCGTGATCGATTTTCGTGGAGAACCATAAGCCCGCTTTTCCGATGAACCACCCCTGAATGATGCGTCGGTGCTGGCCGGCTGATGGGCTCTTGCACAATTTCCACGATCTCGGAAATGAAGGTTTTGCCCATGGTATCATTAAGGCGCTGGGTCACCTCGTCGAATGCAGCCGTAGCTGTCACCTCCAAGCGTACGCCTTCGAACGATACATCTCTTGGTCACTCGATTGATGGTCTACCGTCTGCAGCGTAGACCTTCTATTTTCTGAGTAAGGGGACGCCGCGGACGGCGCCAACGGCGGTACCAGCGCGCTGGCCGCGGGCGATGCGATCTGCCCGGCTCGGTTCTCCTGCCGAAGCGCGCTGCTCCAGCTTCCGACAATACCGCGCTATGTCCTCGCACCGTATTCGCGCGCTGCGCGCCTCCGCGGCCAAACGAGAAGTTCTCGCCAGGCGCTTCGTAGATCGTGATCACAGGCGCGTCGGGGGACGGTTTGCCGCGCTCGATACCCGTTGGTTCAGGTCCTTGAGCCGGCTCAATCGCTTTTCCTTTGAGCGCCCTTCGATGAAGGTTACGTCCAGAAGAATTAGATCGTCGGTATAATTCATTCCGACGAACGAGGGCGTGCGCCTGAATCGCTCTCGTGGAAACTCGAGGATCAACTGGTAGAAAACTTCAGGCGGAATATCGAGCGTGTGATCGGGGCGTCTTGAACTGCTTGCGACGCCTTGTCGAGACGGTCGCTATCGTAGCGACCCCCAGTACATGGATCCCGGCGATGGGCATCGTATTGCTCTCCTAGTTCACGCGAACTCGCCTACTTGGCGGAGCTTCTCCAACTCAAACACAGTTGACTGCGGTTGATGAAAATTGGTGTGGGATGGAGACGACGGAAACGACGAAGAAGCGACAGTCCGGACATCGCCCGGGCGGCAACTACGCCGTGCATTCGTTTGCGGCCGTTCTTTCGAGGACTCAACTCTGATAAGCGTCCTCCTGATCGGACAGCCGCCGTTCTAGTTGGTGTATGCGTCCACCAGCACGCGCTGGAAATCTTTGGCCAGTTGCCAGTGCCAGGTCACGAGCGCGAAATTGTCGAATCCTGCGAAGGACCAAGGCGTGAGCACCCGGTCGTATCCCGCGTAGCACGCATAATCACAATACGTCGAGTTCGACGTGAGCTCTCGCAGATAGACCTCGACTATCGGTTTGGCGCAGCGGGCACATGCTGAACATGCTCTGGGAGCCCTATCGCTCACGATCACGAACTTCATGAGACGCCTCCGACTCTCACATGATGGTCCGCTTCGCCCCAACTATGCCTTTCGTGCGACGATGCAAAATCGCGACCCTCGCGAGGGCGCGGTCGTGATCTCCAGGCGGTGACCGAGGATCCCGATAGCTTGCCGTACGATATAAAGGCCCACGCCATGGCTGTCGTTAGGTTGGTCGCCACTGC
>WNFR01004809.1_pt1 | contig 13849 bp, 18 predicted proteins | sample 5400221 | NCBI WGS metagenome assembly WNFR01 (sample SAMN13153357, study PRJNA577476) | soil metagenome | isolation source: 40 cm soil under Madrone tree | place: USA:California | collected 2016-06-14 | reverse complement strand
GGCGCGCAAATCAGGATCCGCCGCCGGTGCAACAGACAGCCCGTGCGTGAGCGCTTTGATGTAGAGTCCGCTGCCGCCAGCGACGATCGCCGGTTTTCCGCGCGAATGGACTTCGCTCACCGCGCCGAGCGCGAGTTTCCTGAATTTTTCCGCGTTCATCTCTTCCAAGATCGACATCGTGCCGACGAGATGATGCTGAACTTTCGCGAGGGTTGCTGCGTCCGGCTTCGCGGTCAGCAAGTCGAGGCCGCGATAAATTTGAAAAGCGTCTGCGCTGACAATTTCGGCGCCGATCTCGCGCGCGACGTCGGCCGCGATCTCCGATTTACCGGTCGCGGTTGGCCCGACGATGAAGAAAACGTCGCGCATAAAAAATCGGGAGACGCGCGCTTGAATTAGCGCTTCGTCTCCCGACTAAAATCACAGGCTGCGATTAATCGTGCGAGTGTTCCCGCTCGCTCGATTTCGCGCCACTGACCACGAGCTTGCGGCCGAGGAATTCCTTGTCGTGCAATTCCTCGACTGCGCGCTTCGCTTCCTCGACGGTTTGCATCGAAACGAAGGCGAATCCTTTTGAGCGCTGGTTGTGGCGATAGCTCACCACTTCGGCGTTCTGGACGTGACCGACGCCGTTGAAGAGCTCAAAGAGATCGCTCTCAGTCGCCTCGAAGGACAAATTGCCCACGTAAAGACGCGGCGACGTGACTTCGATCGACTCAGGTTTACGCTGCGGCCGCGGCTCGCGCTGCTGCTGTTCGCGCTGTTGGTGTTGTTGCTGGCCGTTACGCCCCTGTGGCGCTGGTTTTGTTTGGCCGCCGCCGTTGCCTCCAAAAAAAGCGACGATGCGTTGCCAAAATGTTTTCTGCTTCGGAGACTGCTGGCGTTCGCGTTGATCTTGAAAGCGCCCGCGCCCGCCCCGACGTCGAGACCGGCCGCGTCCGTGACGCTGGCGACTCCCGTATGAATGCGAGTTCATGTTGATCCTCAATAATTAAGTTGTTCAATGGGCGGAGCGCATCCAGTGATGCACAGTCCGCGGCGCGCGAATCCCGAAAGGTCCTCAAATTGCAATCAGTCTGCGACGCCGTTGGAAACTCCACCTCGTCTCGCCGGAAATAGAATGGTTTCAGGATGCAGCCCGTTTTGCTCAGCCGATCAGATCGCGAAGATGAAGAACCTCGCCTCATACTCTTAGCCTTTGTGGAAACGGATGCCCGGAATCAGATTTCCGACATCTACCGGCCCGATTATCGCCCGCTCGTGGCTGATTTGCAAGGGGGCAAAATGTCGATCTTAGCGACGGCGCAATGCGTCCCGAATCGAGTAGGCGCGGGACTTTAGAAACTCTCGCGGTCGTTCTTGTCGAATCGGCTTGGCGAAATGCCGAAACGCGCGCGATTTCAGCCGCGGCTCGTATCCAAGCTCCGCCATCAGATCGCGACAATGCCATTCCACCCAACCGATCTCGTCCTCGGACAATTCTTTTTCCCAGCGCGACGCTGGCTCGGCGCTGACCTTCGAAAACGCAGTCTGTGCGGCCGAGTTTCCGCCCCAAGACTGGCCGATCTTCGTCGGCGTCAAAATAATTTCGGGATCGAACGCGACTTCGAGATAATCGCAGATGTTCTTCATCACGCCGGCGGGTTCGCTCACGAGTTGCTCGAACTGAACGAACAGACCCGGAAAATCTCCGGCGCGAACGCGCCGCGCCAGTTTCGCGGCCACATGCCAGTGCGCGATCACGTAATAGACTGAGAATCGATTCGTCCTTCTGGTTTTTTCCAACGCGATCTGCGTCGCGAGAATGGCGCGCGGATCACGCAACGTGACGAGCAACTTCGCGTTCGGGAAACGCGCGAAGATTTCGTCGACATGATTTCGATTCGCCGGCGTCTTCTCGATCCACCGTCTAATGTGGCCGAGCGAAACGCCGATCGTTTCCGCGTAGGCTTCTGCCATCAGCGCGAGTAAGTCGCGTTGCGCATTGGCGGGTTCGAACGCAATTCGCTCAAAGTTTTCGCGAAATTTCTGCTGCGGAAAATTCTTGTATTCGTGCTCGCGCCATTTTGGTTCGCCGCCGAAGAGGACGCGCGAGAAAGATTCGTTGGTCAAATAATCGAACTGCGCTCGCCGGCCAGCGTTGCCGAATTTTTTCAGAACCGTCGGGAAGTAGGCCGTCTCCTGCGGCAAAACCAGCAACTCGGGATGATTATCGAGCAGCGCCGCGACCAACGTCGTTCCCGATTTCGCCTGGCCGGCGATGAAACACGCGTCCTGATCGAAAGGAAGCATTATTTCGCGCCGCGCGATTTCAGAAACCAATCGACGAATTTCGGCAGACCGTCCTCGAACTTCGTTTTCGGATCGTAGCCGAGAAGTTTCCGCGCTTTCGAAATGCCGGCGCAGGTCAGCGGCATATCGCCGGGTTGTTCCGGCAAACGATTGATCTTCGCCTTTTTGCCAAGCGTCTTTTCGATGGCGGCGATTAGATCTTTCAATTGAATCGTGTCGCTCTCGCCCAGATTGAAAACGTCGAACATCGGGCCCTTGTATTTCAGCGCGGCCATTGTTCCCTGAATAATGTCGTCGATGTAGGTGTAATCGCGCCGCGTAGTGCCATCGCCGAACTGATCGATGGCGTCGCCTGCGTGAATTTTCCGAGTGAACTGATGAATCGCGAGATCGGGGCGCTGCCGCGCGCCGTAAACGGTGAAATAGCGCAGCGCGACGATCCGCATTTTGTAGAGATGGGAATAGGTCGAACAGAGAAACTCGCCCGCAATCTTCGTCGCAGCGTACGGGCTCAGGGTTTGTGTGAGATGTTCCTCTTCCGAAAACGGAACCTTCTTCGCCGCGCCGTAGACGGACGAACTCGAAGCGAAGACGAATCGCTCAACTCCACTCGCGCGGGCAGCCTCGAGCAAATGCAAAGTCCCCGCGACATTGGTGTCGTAATAAAGCTCCGGCTGTTGAATCGACGGCCGAACGCCCGCGCGCGCGGCAAGATGAAAAATCGCGTCGAATTTTCCATTTCGAAAAACGTTTGCGACTTTTCCGGCATCACGAAGATCGACATCGTGCACGGCGATTTCCTTTTGGACGCTGGAAATATTCGCGCGCTTAATATTCGGATCGTAAAAGTCGTTGAAGTCGTCGAGGAGCGCGACCTCGTGGCCATCGCCCAGCAATCGCTCGACTAAATGCGACCCGATAAACCCGGCGCCGCCCGTGACGAGAACGTTCATTGGTCGGGAACTTCAACCATGAAGGACACGAAGTGCACGAAGAAAATTTGGTTGTTTCTTCCTTCATGATCTTCGTGATCTTCGTAGTATGAGGAAGAGTCGCGGCATTGGTCTGTTAATTCTCGCGATTGCGATCGGATTTACGATTGAGCTCGCGACGAACAGCGTTGGGAGTGACGACGCGCTTTTGAAACTCGGCGCGCTTCCAGACAATGGGCAGCTCCACGGGCAGTACTGGCGCGTCGGCGCTTATTCTTTTCTTCATTTTGATTGGCTGCATCTCGCGTTGAACGTCGGCTTACTTTTCTTGATTGGCCGAGTTGTTGAGGCCCAGGTCGGAACTGGTCGCGGCGCGGTGATTTATTTTGTCAGCGTGATTTTTTCGGCTACTGCAATCCTGCTCGTTCATAATTGGCACCCCAAAGAAGGCGCGACGGTCGGCGCGAGCGGCGGTATTTTCGGTTTGTTGGGTGCGGCATTAATCCTGGCCTATCGTCGAAGCGACAACGCTCGGTTGCGAGGAAGACTCTGGCTTGTTCTCCTAATCGCTTTTGGCATTTCGTTTCTTCCGAACGTGAGCATGGCCGGCCACATCGGCGGGATTCTTGGCGGCGTGGCAACTGCGCTCCTGATTAATAAGCGACGCAATGAATCTTGATAGCTGCACCGCGTTGATCACCGGCGCTTCGGCTGGAATCGGTCGCGAATTCGCTCGGCAACTCGCGCATTGCGCGAAAACGCTCGTGCTCGTGGCGCGACGCGAGCAACGCTTGAACGAACTGCGCGACGAGCTCCGAAATCGTAACGCTCAGGTGAACGTTCACACGTGGGTTGTCGATCTTTGTGACAAATCGCAAATCAATGACTTGGTTCGCTGGCTCGAACAGAACAAGATCGACATTGACTTGCTGATCAACAACGCAGGGCTCGGCGATTACGGTTCATTCGCGACCAGCGACATCGAACGCGACGATCGAATCATTCAAGTCAACATCGCCGCCCTGACTTTTCTGACGCGACAATTGCTCCCGCAGATGATCGCAAGAAAACGCGGCGCGATTTTAAATGTCAGTTCGTCGGCCGGTTTCCTGCCAATTCCTGGAATGGGCGTTTACGCAGCGAGTAAAGCATACGTGAACAGTTTTACGGAAGCGCTGAGCGCGGAGCTGCATAACACCGGCGTAAGAGTAACCGCGCTTTGTCCCGGCCCGGTCCACACTGAATTCGGAGATGTCGCAAAGCGCCCCGGCGGTCAACCCGAGACCGGGCCCGAATTCATTTATGTTTCCGTCGAGCAAACTGTGCGTGACGCGCTCGCTGCAATAGAAGCCGGCAAACCGCTCGTGATTCCCGGGTTGTTCATGAAACTCGGCATGTTCCTCGTCCGCATCACGCCGCTGTCGATCTTTCGTTTGGCCTGGCGACTTGGCGCGACGCGCTAAACAAACGCGGCGGTCGAGTGACCGCCGCTTTGAAACTAAAGGTGGACCGTGCTCTCCGAGCGCGATCAGAACGCGTTAGGGACAACGCGTTCCACCTTACGAGGTTCCACCTTAGGAGGATTTGTAAGTTATATGGCAGCCGTAGGGCTTGGTTTGGGCGTTGGAGACCGGTTTGCCGGCGAGCGATTCGTCGAGCGCGGCTTTGACGTAATTGGTCGAAGCCGGGATGTCGGCCGGATTGGGCGACGCTTTGCTGTCGATCGCGCCTTCGTAAACGATTTTGCCGTCCGGATTGATGATCACCATGTTGGGCGTGTTCTTGGCTCCGTAGAGTTTTGCGATCTTACTCTCAGGATCGAGCAGAAGCGCGGTCTGTTTCGTTTTCCACGAATCCATGATTTTCTTGGCTTGGTCGGCGGTAATGTTGCCCTCGGTGCCTGGAGCGTTGGAATCGATGGTCAGCCAAACGACGCCTTTGCCGGTGAATTCATCCTGCAGTTTTTGCATGTTGCCACCGCCGTAATGTTTTTTCACGAACGGGCATTCCGGGTTGAACCACTCGAGAACGACGTATTTGCCTTTGTATTCCGAGAGCGATTGGCTTTTGCCGTTGGCGTCCGGCGCCGAGAAATCGGGCGCGGCGCTGCCGACCGGTGGAACATCGGCGGCGTAAAGCGCGCCGGCTGCGAGGGTGGTGATTGCGGTGAGGATTAGTTTTGTTTTCATAAATTAGCGTGAAGCGACAGTGATGGTGTTCAGTTTATCGAGGAGAATACCTTTAGTGAGCAATTCCGGAAAGACAATCGGCTCCTGAGATTTTCCCGGATAAAGCACGTATAATGGGACACCTGGCCGACCGAATTGTTGAAGCAATTTCGTGATCTGCGGATCGCCGTTGGTCCAATCAGCTTTCAATTTCACGACGCCGTGGCGCTGAAACGCTTCGCGCACTTCGGAATTTTCGAGCACCGCTTTCTCATTGAACTTGCAGGTCAAACACCAGGCCGCGGTGAAATCAACGAACACTGCGTGACCGGCATCGCGCTCGGATTGCAATCGCTCGGGCGAAAACGCTTGCCAGCCTTCAGCTGACGTTGATTGCGCGACGTCGATCTTTGCCGACTGAAATTTGTCGCCAATAAAATAAACGCCGGACCCGAGCAAGAGTACGAGCATGAGTAAGACTACGAACGCTCGCTTAAAGCCGGAAGCCGTCGGGACAATGAACGCGCCTTTCATCCAGCAGACGACCGCTACGATTAACAAAAAGCAGCTTGCCCAGATCGCACCATCGAGGCCGCGTTGCGCGCCGAGCACATAAAGGAGGAAGAGCAATGTGGCAAGGAGAAGAAACCCCATGAATTGTTTCAAGTGCAGCATCCAGGGTCCGGGCTGTGGCAAAAATTTCATCCATGCCGGTTGCGCGCTAAGCAGAAAATAGGGCGCGCTCATCCCGGCCGCGACGGCGACAAACATCAACAAGATGACAAGCGACGATTGGCTAAACGCGAATCCAAGCGCGCTACCTAGAAACGGCGCGGTGCACGGCGTCGCTAACACAGTCGCGAACACGCCCTGAAAAAATGAGCCGAGATTGTCTGTGCGCTCGCTGCTGGCGAGCATCCCGCGCTGTAGATTTTGCGGCAGTGAGATTTCGAACACGCCGAAAAGATTCAGCGCGAAGACGAGCACGATGACGCTGAGCGTGAGAACAAAATAGGCATTGGTGAATTGGAAGCCGCCCCAGGTCACGTCCCGACCAACGCCTTTCAACGCGATGAGCAACAGCGCGAGTGCAATGAACCAAACGAAAATGCCAGCGGTGAACGCGAGTCCGCTCCGGAAAATTCGCGCGCGACTCTGGCCAGCCTGTTTGATGAACCCGAAAATCTTCAGCGAGATCACCGGCAAGACGCACGGCATCAGGTTCAGAATGAATCCACCGATAAATCCAAAGAGCAGAAATGTGGCGAGTCCGCGCGAAGACTGCGGCACGTTGTTCGCCACCGTCGCGATTTGTGGCGCGCCAATCTCCCAAGCCTGTCTATCGTTGCCGTTCTCGTGCTGGGCAAAAACAATGAGTCCTGGCATGGATGACAAGTTTTTATCCGGCGATTCGACTGGAATCTTAAAAGTGATCTCGTTGGCTTTGCGCGATTCGACGCTCGGATGACCGACCACGGTGTCGTTGCCTTGCGGGACGGGGAAGAAATCGAAGCTCTGATGATTCGCGATTTGATCGCTGGTGATTTTCAGGAGCAGATCGTTTCCGTTCCGGCTCCAATCCGCACTCGCAATCTTCGGATCGGGAAAGTTGTGCGGAACTAACCGACGATAGCGTGCGAAGAGATCGGTATTTTTCGGTCCAGCTGTCGACCCAACCGGAAGTTCAAGCGCAAGGTTTGCGTTTCCAGGAATGCAGAGTCGTTCGCAAACGAGCCAATCGACCTGCGCGGATAGTTTTACTGGTGAATTGTCGATCTTTGCCGGCGGCGTTATTTCCTGAATCAACATCACCTCGTCCTGATAGCCGTAAGTTTGGATGTCGCCCGGATCGATGGTCTTCAAAGGAATCGGCCACTGGATCTCGCCAACTTTCCAGCCGGGTGGGAGGTTCCATTTTATCTCGGTCGGTAATCCAGCGTCGCCGGAATATTTCCAATAGGTGTGCCAAGCCGGCGCCATCCGCAGCAAAACCCCGGCGTGGAATGGTTTTCCGGGAACGACCGCCGACGTGTCGGCGAGAAGCGTCGCGTGGACCAACTCCTTACCCTGATAATTTTGGGCAAGCGCAGATTGCGCGAATAGAATCGCCGCGGTTGCGATCAGGAGCCGGCGAACCGAGAACATCCTGGAAATTAACATTCGCCCAAGGGCGGGTAGTGGTACAGTTTCAAAATTCATTCGGCACTGAGCGTGCTTTTCGCTCCCCAACTCTGACAATCGAGCAGAGCAATCAGTTCGTCCAACGAGCAGTGCGTTCGTTTGAATGAAACCTGTTGCCTCAGTGGTGGGTCTTATATTTAAATGCAGACGTGGCCCCCAATCGCGCCAGGGTTACCTGGGCTCAAGCTTTCCGAGACATCGGACTTCGTATTCTCAGTACCGGACGATTCGCTCCCCTACTGGCGTTTTTCATACTTCTCGCATGTGTATTTAAAGCTCCTAAAGACAAAATTCCGGAAATCATCAATACATTGGTTGATCAGCCGCTTGTCTGGTGTTTCTTGGGGTGGCTCGTCGCTGGAATTTTGCTTATTTCTTCAATCGTTTTTTTCTTTCTGATGCGTCGAATGTACCTAAACGAAATCGACCGTATCAGACAAAAGCGGGACGAGTTGCAAGAGAATCTAACCGAGCAGAGATTGCAGCACTCCCGATTCAAAGGAGGAGGAAAACATGAATGACTTGATGTACATGCTTGCACTTGGCTTTGCCGTGTACTCGTTTTTCAGTATTTTTTTTCATTACGCTATTCGCCCGATGCTTTGTGATCGCGGAAGATTCAGGATATTTGCACTCCGAGACGATTTGAGAGGACTTGCGATAGAACGCAAAATTTCCGCATCCTCATTCGAATACCAGTATCTAGAAAAGCTACTGTGTCGGCTGATAGAGAAATGTTCGTGGTTTTCTGTCAGCAGCTTATTCGAATCGTTGCATCGAAATAAAAATGCCGAGTTGTCACCAGATGCAGTTAAATTTGAAGCAGAAGCTAGCGATGATGTTAAGAGCATTTATTACGCGGCTCTTTTCGAAATGATGCGCGTAATGTTTAACAACTCGCCAGTATGGACAATCATTTTGACGATTGTTTTTGGCGTCAGCAAACTTTTTGGGTGGGCTACAAAGCAGTGGCTGGATATCAAAGCTAAGATATTTATCGAAGAGCCGGACGAAACAGGACTTCTCCCTGCTTAACCGTCATCCGATTAACGAAATCAGTTCATCGATGCTCCAAACATGATCGGCAACGCCTGCTTCCATTGCGGGCGTCACGCGCAACGTTTGGTGAATCCGGCAAAAGTTGTAGTGCATGTAGTGAAGCGCGACAGCGTGTTCTAAGTTCTCCATCTTTTTCGAGAAGGCGTTGGTCAACCTTGTGAATCGACGCATCGACATTCGCATCGTCAAATTCTGGCGTTCCACATGGCTCGTAGAAATATGCTTGTGATCTGGCTTGCCATACAAAATCGCTTTCTTAGTGCCCATGCAAACCGCTGGACTGTATCGCGTTTCTAGCGTGGGCGTTGGCGAGCCGAAAACTTTGTGAAGAATTGCGTAATCAATGTTGTTCGTTCCGAAGGTCTTCGCGGCTGCCTCGGGATATACATTTAGCGAATCGCTGGTTAGTTGGACTCGGTTAGCCAGTCGTGCGCGTAGATCGGAAAGAAAATGATATGCGGCCTGTCCGCTGCGATTTCCGATGAACCAGCAAGGAACGAGCTTGGAATCGGGATCGAGCGCAACCCACGTCCAAACATCGCCTGCGCCTGTGCCTTTCCAGTGATCGGGAACGTTCTTCGCCTTTGCGTAACAGAAACTCCAAATTTCATCACACTGGATTCGTTTGCACCGCAGATTTTTAAAAACGCGGTTCTGATAGTTGGAACATTCGCGTCCGAGATTCACCAGCAGGTTCATTACCGTTGTGCGATGAACGCCAGTCATCCTTGTAACGGAGCGAAGTGAATTCCCTTCGACCAGACCGGCAACTACTCGTTTCCGCTCTTCGGTGCTCAGTTTGTTCATGCTCACATTATGCTTGACCGCTCAAGCATAGTCAATAAAAAAATGCCGTCGCGGGAATCGCCCCGTTTTATTCGGTTGCGCGATTATTTCCCCGCAGTTTGCAGGGATGTCGACGGGGGCAGTTCTTCCGATTTAAGCGCGGAAGTCTCTGTCTTTTTAGCGAGTGGCTTTGCCTCAGGTGCAGGAATTTTAATTAAGCCGCTGAGCTTGTCGTGACTGGCTTTGAAGCCAACCAGGAAATTGAAAAGCACGTCTTTGTAAAAACGTGCAATGCCGTTGGTGATTTCCTCGTCGCCATCGACAGAATGAGCCAGAGAAGCGAGATTTTCGAGGTCGTCGTGGATTCTAAAAACGCAATGTTTGATGCGCTCAGCAGCTGGCCAAGAAGGATCATCGAGCATGATATTCATTCGCAACTTAAGAGCGTTGACGTAACCGGCGATGTCCTCCCATTTCAGTTGCCGATCATTGCCTGATTCGATCCTAGAAATTGTACTTGCGTCCACTCCCATCGACTCAGCGACGTTTTCTTGGGTCAGCCCTTTAGAAACTCGATTTTCCAAAAGTACTGCCACTAGTTCGTTACGTTCGATTTCTTCCGTAACCTTCCTTGCCATTTCGGGATCGTCCGCAAGATGGGCTGCGGCGTCCGCGACATTAGTAAATCTTTTTGCGCTCATTACTTGCCTTCTTTCTTTTGTGATTGGGTTGATGCAACCTTTGCTGATCGGATCGCCTTAACCATGTCTTTCGACTCATTCACGTCTCGTGGTTGGGTATCTTTGTCCCCAATGTTTAAGACGTACATGACTCGATTTTGTTCATCGGGATGGACGTACAGTCGGCTTTCCTTTGCGCTTGGAACGCCGATTTGACCGATCCGATAAACGTCGCCTCCCTCCGACCGGAAGAAATTGACCCGAAATCCCCCGACTTTCTGACCTCCTTTCAAAATTCTCATTATCTTGTCCAAATTGGCGTTGAGTGATGCAAATTCTCGACAGTGCGCCCCTGAAAATTTCTTAAATTTTCCTGGATTTGCGTAATTGGTATCAATCTGCCACTCGACATCCATCTATCAGCAGGCGAGATGCCCATATGACAGAATATTGGTTGAGACATGCATAAAGTGCATATAGTTACGTGGAACTTGCAGAAGGTGCAAGCATAAAATGACGGTCGCAAATTATTTATGCTTAGGCCACCGCGCCCGAGCAGCTTTACGGGCAATCTGCCGCCTCTTAGCTGCTGAGAGCTTTCGTGCTCTCGCCTTGCCACCCTTAAGCCCTCCAAGACGGCCAAGCGCAACGGCTGCAGGATTCTTACCGCCCGTGGTCTTTGCGACAATAGCGGCTGCAAGTTGATTGAGATCGCGCTTTGCCATACCTCACTATGCTTGAGCGCACAGGGATGTTCAAGCGTTTCAGATTTCAAAATGTACCACTACCCAAGGGCGCGGCAAAGGGTGCTGGCTCGCATCGTGCTGGAAAATAGGACATGCGCGGTTTTGTGGCGTTCATTGCAATCGCGGCAATTGGCGGCGGGTTGTTCTACTGGCAGAAACAGAAAGGGCAGCAAACGCCGCCGACAGAAGCACGCGCTGCGACTCGGCAAGCCGCGTCAAGCCCGGCTTTGACGCCGGCGCCGCGTGGGCAAGCTTCCGAGTACAATTGGATGAAGCGGTCGCTCGACCGCGCAGCCGATGTGAGAGATCAAGCTCGCGCGCGGACGAAAGAGGCACAAGATCCCTAAACATTCAGGGCTAAGCGATAGATCCACAACGATCAGCGCGAAAATTATTGGGTGGAGTGATCTAACCGAGCTTTCAGCTCACTCTTAACCGCTGCTTTGAGTTGCTCCGGGGTAATTGCGTCCGCCGCGCTAGCGGATTCTTCTTCGCGGCCGAGTTTCATCAGATCCTTAACTGGTTCGCCTTCGCTGCTAACGACAATGTCGCGGCCCGTTGCGTCATCGCGCTGAACGTGCATACGACCGTGTTGGATACCAACAAGCGGAACGAATTGGTCGTAGTTGTGCTCGACGAAAAGAATATCGCGGTCGCCCACTTGGAAGTGAGGGGTATCGGTGACTTCCATCGTTTCGTCGCCGACCGTGCCGCCGAGCATTCGAATCGTGTAAGACGCGCCGGCGTTCCCTTTGAGGCTATCTTCAATTTGAAACGTCACATAGGTTTCGATGTGCCGTTGCCCGCCCTCGCCTTCCCAAACTGAGCGAGCGTCGGTGACCGTGCCTTGAAAAATCAGCTCAGCTTGGCCGACGAGCTGTTCGAACGTTGGCGGAATCACAGTCGTGGCGTTGGCACAACTGAATGCAAAACCAATCAGAGCGAGCGGGAGAAGATACTTAATTTTCATGGTGAAAGAGGCGGTTGATTATCGATTGAGGAATACCGTGGCACTGGTCGGCCAAAACAGCATGTAACCGGAGCCGGGATTGAGCGCCATTGTTGCAGTCTTGCCCTTTTTTCCGACGCTTAGCTCTGTCAGCGTCACCGTAGCAGAGCTCGCTCCCGCTTGGATTGTCACTTGGCCGGGTGTTCCACTGAGCGAGTAATTGCTTCCCTGAAACGCGGTGCCACCCATCCGATAGCCGACGGTCGTTGCGGCCGATACTGCTTGGGACGTCGAAATAGTAAACGTCGCTGTTCCACCGCTTCTAATGCTGCTCGGCGAGACTGATAAGGATACTCGGACCACCGTAGGAGTTGGTGTCACCGAAGGAGTCGGACTCGGAGTTGGCGAAGCGCTGGGCGTTGGCGTAGGCGTCGGAGTCGGTGTTGCGGTGGGAATTGGCGTCGGCGTGGGGGTCGGCGTTGCAGTAGGAGTCGGACTCGGCGTCGGAGTTGGCGTTGGTGAACCGTTCGGCGCTCCGTACAACGACTGAATCCCCGCAATATCGTCAGCGGTGAGCAGGTAAGAATTGTTGATGTAGGCGTTCATGATCGCCGTGCTTAACGTCGAGTGACCCAGACCGAGGACGTGACCGAGTTCGTGAAGTGCGACGCGTTGAATATCGAAAGCCGACATCAAATTTCCGCGATAGGAATCCCACGGCTGAGCAGTGTTAAAGACAATGTCGGCCTCCGTCATTGTTGAGCCGGAGTAGCCGTAATAAGTCACTGCGAGCGTATTGGAACCGAAACTGTGCCCGAAGAAGGTGCTGCCTAAGGACATTGAATTGACGCGGTCACCGGAAACGATCGGAGCCGTGGAGTTCATCACCCGGCCGAGTTGCAAATTGCCCATCACTTGGTTCCACATATCGAGCGCTGGCGCGACGGCCGTGTTCCAGGAAGTGTTTCCATCGCTGAGGGTTCGACCAGCCGAGCCAAGCTCGAGTTGCATCACGGGGTTCGAACCGTTTGGCCACTTCGGCCCTTCGAGGACGTAAGCGCGCGCAACGTTTGTGAAAGCCGCGGCTAATCCGAAAGCTAGGAACGCAGCGAAGGCACGACTGCCGGTAAAACGGGATCGTCGATTAAGCAGAGGGGTCATATTTTTTAGACAATCTAGAAAAGCAATATTCGTGCGCACCAATGCCGGAAATCATCCTCCGGCATCAATGCGCAGGAAGGAGGCGATCAGACGCGAGCGCCGCGATTCTATTTACCGCGCTGCGGCCCTTACTCTGGCTTCGGGACGACGAAGATCTTTTGCGTCTCAGGATCCTTGACCTTGCTCCCCGGCGCATAACCGCTCACGTCGATATATCCGCCGTTCGGCTTGAACGGGTTGAACACCAGCCCGGGTTTACCCGGCACCGGCTTCGCCACCGGAAATTGTGCTGAACCCGCAGTCGACGGAGGCTTCGTGGCGCTGGTACTTGGCGTCGTCGCTGTAGATCGCTGGCTCGATTTTCGCGAAGCAGTGCGTGCGGCAGGAGTTGGCGACGGGGGCGGCAAAGGGCGTCCCGGGTTTGTCACATCGGATGTGGTCTGAGCCGACGCGGGCTCGGACGAATGAAAAACGTGCCGCACCATGCCGCATCCAGTCAGCGCGATTGGGATCATAGTCACGATCGTGATTGCGAGGGAGCTGCGAGTCATCGCGCTTTTATAAGTCGGCTTTGGTTTAACGCAACAAATCGCTGATGAGCAGAGAAACATCGTGCTCAGTCGTCGCCCACGAACACATCAGCCGATAAACATCCGGCTCGACGAACTTGTAAAAATGCCAGCCGCGATCCTCGAGTTTGCGCACAACTGAATCGCTCAGCCGCGCAAACACAGCGTTGGCGTCAACCGGCAACACGATGTCGATCTTGGCCTCGCGCTTGAGCCGATCGGCGAGTCTGCTCGCCATGGTGTTCGCGTGGTTTGCGTTTCTCAGCCAAGCGCCGTCCTTGATTAATCCGAGCCACGGCGCAGCGAGGAAGCGCATCTTCGACGCG
>WNFR01004808.1_pt1 | contig 13851 bp, 16 predicted proteins | sample 5400221 | NCBI WGS metagenome assembly WNFR01 (sample SAMN13153357, study PRJNA577476) | soil metagenome | isolation source: 40 cm soil under Madrone tree | place: USA:California | collected 2016-06-14 | reverse complement strand
GAGGCAGGATCGGTACCTCCTGCAGATGACCCTGCTTGGGGTTGGGATGACAACGACAAGCCGGGACCTGCTTCACCTCCAACATCCTCCTCGGGCAATAGTGCGGACTGGGACGATGACCCTTGGGGAGAGTCTCCGAAATCTTCTCCGGAACAACACACGCTTGTTTCCGCACACAAGCCAGCCAGTCGTCTCGAGAAACTAGCCAACAAGGCAAAAGTGAAGGCTACATCGCCGCAAAGCACGAACTCACCAGTGGCCGCCGCTCGACCACCACTGGCCCCAGCATTGACTATACCAAACAAGCCTGCTACGATAGGTGAGACCACCGTCAAGGGCAAGGAACCTCTTAGATCGATACAACAAGTAGAGACGTACACGGTCTCAAAACGCACGCAGGAACTCGCTGACATGGTTGACGCCATTCTGCAAGAAGGCAAAGAATTTGCATCGACGACAATTTTTGGTTTCGATGCTTTTTCGACACGATCACGGGGGTCTGTGATACTGCAGACAGCACCTGCGGTGTTTGATCTATTTCAGGCAATCCACACCGCCAAATTTGGCCAGCAACCTTCCGACATGGTATTTGCAAATGATTGCACATACGCACGTGGAAGGGTTCTACGCGCTGCGGAACACTGTCCCAACAGTGCCAAAGACGGGCTTCTTGAGACAGCGGACTCATTGGACGCGTTGGGAAGGAAGTGGTTCGAACGGAGTGTTGTAAGCATTCTTCGACATTTTCGGTTGCATTTCATTCTCAATTGGATGTCAACCCCAGGAGATACAACATGACTTAGTGGCCGGTTATCTGAACAGAGCCGAGGGCTTCGTTGGGACGGCTGACCAGGAGCGTTTCGATGAATGCGAGGAGGCGGTAACGAGCATCCTTTCACAAATACGCAAGGTAGCGAAACAATGGGGGGTAAGTAAACTAGTGCACCCTTGGCCATCATTCTTTTCGACTCAACTTAACCGATATAGAGTGTACTCGGCAAAACGAAGTACTTTGACGCACTCGGATCCCTCGTCAACTTTTCTCTTTTGCGAATCCTGGGTGACATACTTGCACTTCCAGACATCACTGAAGTTGAGTCTCATCGTCTGAGCGAGCTCTGTCGAATATTGCACGCCCTCGAAGGGTTGTTCATTGATGATCTCGAACAAGTGCGTGCATCGCTGTCTGCTTTCTTTTACACTATACCTACTGGAATGTAGCCTTCCTTCGTTGTTTCTTGTGTCCCCACATGGCTCAAGTATTCGTATCTATCTGAACTTTTGGTATGTCATTCTCGGTGAGTCAGACCCGCTTGAATTAATTTCTTTGTAGGAAGCCTCTCTAGCCGACATTAGCTACCTCTTCGATGAAGGTGCTCTTATTGACTACGAGACACAAGAGCTAGTCAAGCTCGTCCGCGCCCTTTTTGCGGATACACCCCAACGCGCGAATATGATCAACAAATTGACGGCTGGTCATGTTCACTCACCCTAAATTTCCATTCGTGCCCAGCCCTACAAATATGCCGATTTATCTACCACACGTTCACCGAGTTATTACCTCAGAGACGACACCCACGGGTTGTTCACCTACAAGGTGCCAAGATCGCATCTTACGAAAGATGCTTCATTCTTTGAGGGGGAGTGTGGGCAATGTGGCTGTGTCTAGCTTATTGTACGCGGACACACAGTAATGGGACGGTCATGGTATTATTATTGGTCATGTTACTGTAGTGTTAGAAAACCTAAGTTTGGGCCGGCCACCAACAGGCGCCCGCATGACAACAGTGGTAAACAAAATCTGATCTCTTCCCCTTCCACCATTGGAGCGCCCGACCCAGTCCAGTACTGACCATTGGATAGTAAGTGCATAAATGTCCTCATTAGAGGTACGCAGCTGTTCCATATTATCGGCAACGTGGTACAGGCTGATCTTCATGGTTAATAGGAGTTTGAGAACGCCCTGAAAGAGGTGGTGTCGACAAAGCGGGTGTCGGTTTCCAAGATGAACAAGTTGAGCGACGTTGCGAAAACGTGCTTTGAGGTTTGTACTGCCTTCCATCCTATCGGCCCTTTCTGCAACTCGGTTGAATATCTGCTCTGTGATTGTTGGATGTATGCTGACCCTTCCTCCTCCCACTCCCGCTTTCAGAATGATGCACAGATGGTATCCACGTTGTACCGCACGCATAAAGCTCTGCAACCTCAGTTCAAGGTGCCTAGTCTGTACGCATTCGACGCGTTGGCACGTGCAGCTCGCAGCCACGCCACCAAGCACGGTTTCGCTGGTGACTCTCTGCCTGGCAACAGTGCGACCTTCCTGCTGAAACTGGAAGCCGTCTTGGAGGGCTTATTTCGAGACATGATGGTCTCTGATGTGCCGGAAGGCAAGGTCAGTAAAGCATATACAGTTCTCCCTACCACACTCGGGAGAATCTCTTGTGTTAGTTGTCATTCGTCATCCCCTTCCATGGGACTTCGGGTAGGTCCGCCAAGGCTACACATGCCATGCCAATTACGGCAGGGATATTGCGCCGTCGTGCGCAAGCAGGGCTGCCCTTGAATGGCACTTTTCAAATCTGAGCTTCCTGAATCCCGGATTGCACACTTCGTAGCTCGTTATAATGAACGCGTCACAAGATCGATCACTGCGCGTTGACCATATGTAACGCTTGGGTCCATAGTTTTCGTTTCTTTCTAACACCTAGGTGAATGGACGAGGGTTCTGACTACTCGCTGTGGTACTACACATTTCAGGAAAAGACGAAGAAAATTCTCGATATCTGGACCAAATCGGCCACTTTCCCACCCCCTGTGTTGACGAGATTGGAGAACGTGCTGAAGGGTGATGACGCTCCAGGTGCTTATCTTTGTCTCGATTTCATGTTCGCTAAGTATTTCCCCTTTGTGCAATCCCAACTATACTTTCTTCTACGCTTTTGGAAAGTGAGAGAAATGGCGAATGTCTGATTCGTTTCGTGCTAGTTCCCGCAACAGTACCGGACGCCGTAATCGAGCCCATGATGCACTCGGCGCCTCCACAGGCGGCCCTGAACTCGCCTGAGACGCCGACAAATCCAAACAGTCAGGCTGCCTCTATGCAAGTGGCTCTACTTGCCCTTCTCTCACAAGCTAGGAATGTCCCAATATCTGCGTGAGTCACTGGTAGTTCTTCCAACCAACTTTGTTGTAGTTTGCTAACAAAAAATCCAAGCCAAACAACGACAAACAATACTCAACCCACCCAAGTGCGACTTCCTCAGCTGGACGCAAATCAATTAAAATTATTTCAGCAATTAACTCAGACAGTCAACTCTTCTCACCCTGAAATAACGACACCCCCAATTCAGACACTCTCACCACCGCCGGCGCCCATTTCAGCTTCTCCCGACAATTCCGCAGGCCCATCCAATCCACCTGCATACTGGAATCACTCACAAGGTCCGCACGATAAGTCGTGGAATAGTGGCCAAGCCGGCCGTAACTATCAAATATCTTCCATCGAGGAGAGTGACAATTCTAGAGGCAGATTTAGAGGAGGTTACCGGTCTCGTGGCCGCGGGCGGTATGGCGATCGTGATCGCGAAAGCTTTCGGGACCGAACTTATGACCGAGCTCGCAGTCCCGGCTCTGCGCACGGTCGAAGGAGTCGGTCGAGGAGTCCCCCTCGGAGTAGATACGGAGGCGGCCGGAGAGATGTAAAACCATACAGCCCTCCACATAGGCCGTCCATGGCGGACCAAACGGACAATGACGTCGAAGCCTCATCTTCACATCCCGGTGTAGATGAGTTGAGGCGCGAAATCAGACCGACATCCGATGATGGCAGGAGTATGACACCTGATGATCTTAAGCAAGGGCCGGCGCAGTCACCACCACCACCAGCAACACCCATCGGGTTCTCCTCGACCTCCGCCGCAGATCCGACGTCAGCGTTAGGCAACCGCGAATCTCCGGTGACGACCCCTTCCCAGGTTGCATTCACGACTGGCGGTGGATCTGACGAACTACCTCACCACCAAGACGCAAGTACAGCAGGGCTTCAGTCATTCGACTACTCGACTTTCGATCCTACTTTGCCCTCGTCGTGGGAAACTCTGGGCAAGGCTTGGGAAGCTACGAATGGGCGCTCACCGTCGCAGGAGGAACTGATGGTGTTCGTAATGGAATTCACGGTGAGCATGGCGAGCCAGCAGGCACCCCCCGGTGTGCCACCGACGCAAGGCATGCAACCGATGCAAGGCATGCAACCGATGCAAGGCATGCAACCGACGCAAGGGAATGGACAAGCCGGATACGGGTGGACGGGCGAACATCGTGGCGGGCCCCCACGGGGCAGGGAGGGATTTAGAGCACGAGGTGTCCGCGGGGGATTCGCACATAATTTCGGAGGGGGTCAGAAACGGTGGGATGTCGGAGGCGATGGATACACGGCGGACACCGATGCGATCGTCCTTGGCGAAGACACCAACAACCAAAATGGCCTCGGCTGGGCACAGGGTGGCCAAGAACAGGCACAGGGGAGCCCCGATAACGAGGGCGATGACGACGGTGGACAGAAAGGGGGCGAGAGCACTGCGGGCGGTCGAATGCAGAAGGTAGGGGATAATTGGGTGTTTGTCAGAGACGATGATTCTTCGTAGTCAGACGGAGGCTTTATGAATCTGCCAGCCCGTTACCGCGGATGAAACCGCGCGGGGATTCGATGGGCACGCTGAATTCAGCGTGGCGATACGTGGCGTTTTGCCGAACCTGAATTACAACATGTGTACGAGTTTTCAAACACAGAGCATTTGTGACACGGCAAATACTCTGAAAAAATGACGCTGAGTGCGTGAGTAGTAGGAGGATTGGCGACACTGAAAATTTGATGGCAAGTCGAAAGGTCGTTGAAATTGACGGCACGGGAGTACGTAGGCCACGCCACGCGATCATGAAGGCGAGACGATAGTCAGCATCAAACAATCCGTTTCAGGCTCTCTTTGTATGAAAATCATGGGACGTGAAGCTGAAGTACTTACGACTCGGAATTTTTGAAAATGGAGGTCGTCAGGTTGGTTGGGCGAAGTGGACGAGGTTATCTACCTCTAGCATACCATCACCATTTCGGAGTCTAAGTCAAGCTATTCAGTGTGTGAATGTGTGAACCAAGTTACAAATTCGTGTACAGATAGACGTTTTGACATAGAGATGGAGCAACTCAAAAAACAGGGCTTTCGATCGATTGAAATCCGGCACATGCTCTAGATAAATGTAAATCCAGTTTCATACGGTATCGAAGTCCGCTCCACCGGGAATGGTCCTGTAGTCATCGCTTCCTGATCCATGAGATAGGTTGGCTACGAGCCTCGGGCGTCCCATCGTATCTGCTGAGAAAGTTGAAGAGAAGGGATTGGGCCAGTATAGAAGATAACAAATCGTTCCCGAGAAAATGCCAATAACACTTCCGACAATCACGTCTTCTTTGTGGTGGCGCTTCAGTAACAATCAGCTTTGCACAACGAGGTAAGCAGGGGAGAAACACACATAGTCCTCCACACGAGTGATGGCAACCCAGGTGGAGAAAGCCACTGGCATGAAGACGAGGATTAGACGAGCAAATCGGCTGTCAAGTAAGGATCCGGGATATGGAGAGATCCTGAAACATAGAGCTCCCGTTTTTCCCGCCAGAAACAAGGCGGTAAAGGTCATCCCAACAAAGGCAGTGGACGAATGGCCAGAGGGAAATGAGTTGCGACCGTCGATGATGTCATCAATGTTCCTGTGTCGAATGAGTGATGATCATGTGGAAATACATCTCATACCCTGTGCAAATATGCTGCGAGGCATCCCATTGGCATCGCGCTAGAAAGTCAGGGCGAAGTCGACCTAGGAAGCAATATCCGAATGTAAGCCACAAGCGCCAGTTGTTATACACAACGGAACCTACCGACTCGGTTTTTCAGAGCTTCCGTGGCCAAATGGTTCAAGGCCCTAATTGCGATCAGCCAACTGATATGAACGGATCTAGTCGTGGGACTAACTTCCCAGCACATGCCGCAAGCAAACCATGGTGAATTTCGTGCACTGAGCTCCTGTAACCGCCAATGAGGATGGAAAGTGCAACGGGCACCAATATAGAAATGAAGTTGTTTGTCTCTGATGAAATTCTTTGATTTGGCTCGCATAAGTGCACCGAATCAGGGCCGACACAATAAGATAGGTACCGTTCAATAGTATGGGGATGCTGAATGAGGGGATCGTCGGGAGAGAAGTCCCTATCGAAGACCGGCCAGGTACGGATAAGCAAAGAAAGCAAAAATAAGCCGGTTACGACAACCCTGCGATAGATTGTCTGTTATTAACCTCTCGATAAGGATCAAGTTGAAACCTACCAATCGACGATATAGGAGCTCTCAAACCAAGAGAAAGAGTCCTCTCCATAAAGTTCCTCTATCTTGTTCTTCGCCCTAAGAAGGAGAGCCATACCGAGGTATCTCTCTGTCTCTGGCTATCTGATGGTCGTGATCATGATCACGTTATCGTGACAGAACGCGGTCGTGACCGATGCCGCGATGTGTCATAGACTGGCACGCGCGCGTCGAATGATATTGACTTGACTCATCTGACTTGGCCGTCCATCCTCTCACGCCTCACACCCATACCCATCATCACCGCCATCCTTTTCCTATCATGTCGTCTGTCAAAGACAAAATGAAACAAAAGAAACTCTCTTCGTTCTTCACAAAACCAAGATCTGACCCTGCTGAAGAAACGGAGGGTGCATCTACAGAGGCCACTCACGACACCCGCATGGAGGTAGACACCAACGACGACGACGACGAAGAAGAAGACGAAGAAGAGGGTGGCGTAACTGAGAAGAGGGGAAAGTATATCTCGCCAGAAGATTCATCTTTACCACCCATTTCACGTCTCCCTGACATCTTTCTCGATATTGTTTCCCGCCTACCCGAGGTGAAGACATTGGCAGAACATATTCAAGGGCGAAAATTGCGCGTTGCTACGATGTGCTCCGGAACGGAGTCCCCTCTTCTCGCCCTAAACCTTATCAGCCGGGCGATGACTGAGAAGTTCGGTAATACCATCCAAGTAGAACACGTGTTCTCCTGCGAGATCGTCCCCTTTAAACAGGCCTACATTGAGCGGAATTTCCAACCGCCGCTTCTTTTCCGGGATGTCTGTGAGCTTGGTGACAGTTATGCGTGCGTTTCGCGAGCCTTCTTGTTTTGTCAATAGAAGTTTTTCACGCTCATGATGATATAGTTATACTGCGTATGGTGCCAAAGCTTATGTCCCGGGTAATGTCGACGTCCTTATCGCTGGTACATCTTGCGTCGACTACTCCAATCTCAACAATGAGAAAAAGGATATCAACCAAGGAGGAGAGTCCGGTCGGACGTTCCACGGTATGCTAGACTGGGTCAAGAAACATCGCCCTCCTGTCGTGATCTTGGAGAATGTGTGCAGCGCACCTTGGCAAGCAGTTGTCAAGAAATTCGAGGAGGCCAAGTACAGCGCAAAGGCAATTCGCTTAGATACGAAGACGTATTATGTGCCTCACACACGGACGCGTGGCTACATGATGGCAGTCAACGCGCAGTCGTCTAGCATTCCAACCAAATGGGTAGACCGCATGACTTCCATGAAACGCGATGCGTCTTGCACTCTGGACGCGTTTTTGCTGCCTTCCGACGACCCTCGTATCCACCAAGCTAGGGAGAAACTAGTACAAGAGAGTTATAACGCTTTGGACCGTAAAACGGGTCGGACTGATTGGGGCCGGTGCGAGTCTCGTCACCAGCGCACTCGCTTAGAGGAGGCTCTCGGCTCCAAACGACCGCTGACAAACTGGGACGAAGGTATGCATCCTTAACATCTTGGCATTATGACTACCTCATCTTTTGCAAGGCGGCGCCGTCAAGATGCTTGATTATGGATGGGCAGATTGGGTCTCTGGGCAGGTCGAACGTGTTTGGGATCTCATGGATATTTCATTGCTCCGATCAGCCGTATTAGGTGTTGACCCAGCCTACAAAAGGTATTTTGGCGCATTTTCTTAATGTAGCCTCTGACGCGTTTTTCGTTTTAGCCAAGTGTGGAACCTATCTCAGAATGTGGATCGTTCGATTGGATCGAATCGTGTAGGCATCTCACCATGCCTGACGCCGTCTATGATTCCCTATATTACTAACCGAGGAGGACCCATGGTTGGACTAGAGGCTCTCCACTTACAAGGACTTCCCATTGACGAGTTGTTGTTGACTCGGGAGACGGAGGACCAGCTCGCAGACTTGGCTGGTAATGCTATGTCCACGACGGTTGTTGGGACGACACTCCTTGTTGCGTTGGTTCTTTCCATGAAATACTTGACCCCGGGAAACGACAAGAGGACATACGAGGAGAAACATGGTACCCAAATGGCTGATGACGACGAAGACGCCATGGAAGTCGAATTGCCCTCCGACTCTGTGCAAGACCATATCTTCGGTGAGGACCAACTCTTGGAGAGGTCTTTCGACCTTTCCAAGGCTACGGGGCCACCTCTTCCTGAACTTCTGGAGGACGCCATGAAGAGCGTACGATTTTGCACATGCGAAGGTCGGAAGGACATGACGGAGCGCGAGGTACGCCGCTGTGATGATTGTGGCTTTACAGCGTGCATTAAGTGCGGCGGTCGTCCCGAGCACAATTCGCAAACGATCGACGTCAAGTCTCACCCAAGGCTCTCTCCGTCTCTTTTCGAGCGCAGCCTCAAGTCTTCACTTCCTATGTGTCTTGGGATGTCGCGCATAACAGGGCAACTATTAGATTCTCTAAAGCAGAAAGCTGGCGCCTCAATACCGTCAAAGCGGTGGGAAATTTGGCGCAATGCTGTTGTCGAAGCGGTCGGGCAGGATTTGCGTTTCGTTGAGCTCAAACGTCAAGAATTATGGTACGCCACCTACGAGTCTACCAAGGCGCTCGCGGAACTCCGTCTTCACCCTAAACGTCCTGAGTGGCTGTTCTATGCCAAGCCGTCTCCCGGCGAGCCTGCCAATGCCGAGATTCGCAAACTGCTGATGAATCCTGTCGCTCGTCTCGCTTGTGATGGGTCGCTCCTAAGCGGGAAGTGGGAGGTGGCGCTACCCTATCCGACTTCGTTAGAAATCTCCATAAAAGGTGTCGGAGAACTGGTGCCTTCATGGCAGTCAAAGCTGGGCCTGCTAGATCCTAAGTTCCTAGATGGCGTGGTTTTCCCCCAGCTCGAGATATCGGTTTCCCGCGACGATATCATTCACTTTGACCGCGATATTTCCGGAACCTATGTACTTCTGGACAAATGCGGCACCCCGAATAGTGCGCTTCACAAGAAGATCCCAACCAAGGAGGACAAGGCTCTTCCTTCGTTATATCTATTCCTTGACGCAACTCGTTCTGGGAAGCCGAGCGACGACGCGTTTGTCTTCTCCACGAACATTCGCCGCCTTGAGTACGAAGAGTCACGCCCCATCTTCGCTCGCCTTCACCCTTCGTGGCGACAATCAAGTAAGGAAGGTTCTCAACGCGTCTCGTGTACGATACCGCAGAAGTACGTTTTCGCAGATGGTGTCAAGCTCAAGGTATGTTCATCCCCTTATGCCAACCCGTACCCATTGTTAACTTGCTCGTCACAGCCTTCGCGCGCTCAGGGTGCACACTATTCTGTTCCTCGGGACAGCCTCCGCATCCCAGTCAGTAAGGATGCCTGCAAGTCGGCAAATGCCTTGCTGGTCGCCCGCGTCCCGCTTCACTCAGAAGCTGGCCCAGAGTGGCCTCGAGGTGCCTGGACGGAAGTCGAACAGATCCACGAGCGTGCAACTTTCCGTGCCATGTCGTGGTTGCTGGAGCGTATCAAGGTCGTGGAGGGCCCATTCACCACTTGGCAAGAAGTCGAGCTTCCAGAAGATCACTCGAATTGCGAGCGCTGCGCGCCTCTTGCCCCCTCCTTACGCTGGATCAAACAAGGGAACAAAGTCATAGCTATCGAAGACAGCGCCGAGGCTGGCGAATATGAACGTCGCCTGAAGCGCCGCCCTGCACCATTCGTGACCCAGCTCAAGCTCGACGACAGTGGTACCGGAACTGTTCGCATCGGTGTCAACGTTGCCTCCCTGGCTCATCGCGCTCTCGCCCGTCTTCCGACGGCAGGAAGGTCTGGTCAGCCAACCTTGTCTTGGCGTCTGGACACCGACTTCAAGCCTCTCGTCAAGCTTGTCTTGCCGAAGTTCACATTGCTGAGCAATCGGCCGGACCCTGAACATCGCCAGCCTCCTCACTTCAAGAAGTTCCCTCTTCGTGTGGAGCAGCTGCGTTCATTGCACTGGATGTTGGAACAAGAGAAGCCCACTGCCCCGCCCTTCATTGAAGAGGAAGTCTCGGAAGCCACGCTTGAACCTCTGGGCTGGCGAGCGGAAGGGCGTGCCCAACAGCCCGTGTATATTCGCGGGGGAGTCCTTGCTGACCAAGTCGGTTACGGGAAGACGGCGATCACCCTTGGTTTGATCGACTGCACGCGCAAGCAAGTTGCTCGGGAGCTTGATGATGCGACGGAAATCCCCGGAAAGATTCGTGTCAAGGCATCTCTTATAGTCGTCCCTCCCCACCTCACGCGTCAATGGTCGACGGAGATCACGAAGTTCGTCTCACCAGAGGCGAAGATGCAGGTTGTCACGCTCACAACCGCGTCCAACCTTAACTCCGTCACCGTAGAGAACATTATCGAGGCGGATATCATCGTTGTCGCGTCCAATCTTTTCAAGAGCTCAGCCTATCTCGCAAATCTGGAGGCAATTGCAGCGGGAGGTTCTCTTCCAGCATCGGACGGCCGATATTTCAAGGCGCGTCTCGACACTGCTCTAGAGAGCTTGAAACAGCAAGTCGACCGTCTGCGTGAAGAAGGATCTGTGAGTATCATGGACGCAATACACGCGGCACGGAAGAAAGGTTTGTCAGAACGATTATCTCTCTCATTAGCAATTAATTTGTCCGTAGACAAGGAAGCCGAGAAGGCGATGCGACCGTCGAAGCGGATTAGGGGAATCCAGGAACCTACGGAAACGAAAGAAAAGTCAAGAGAAGCACCCGCCGCGCCGAAATCGAAATCGAAATCAGGTGGTGAGCCCAGCACAAGCTCGAAAGGCCACATATTCAGCCATGTAGAAGTCCCCCTAAAGCAGAAAAGTCGACCAGCCAAAGCCATTGAGATCTCATCGTCCGAAGATCATTCAGATGGTGGCGAAGAGCAGCCAGTTCAACGCCTCGGCCGGAAAGTTTCAAAAATGGTTGTTTACAATGTGGGGTCCAGCAGTGAAGAAGAGCGGCCCATTAAATCTGCCAAGGCTAGCAAGGGTTCTAAGAAGAAAACACGCTCCGAATCTCCTGGCTTCGTCGTCTCCGATTCTGACGATGGAGAGCAAGACGAGGAGGATAACTCTTTGGAGGTTTCTGACGAGGACTCTGACGCCCCGAAGTCCAAGTCTCGCGCAAAACCGAAGGCGAAACCTAAGCCCAGCGCGAAGCCGAAGAAGGCTAAGAAGTCAGAGAGTGAAGGTGTAATGGATGTCGATGAGGCTTCGGAACCCTCTTCCACCGTGTCGAAGAAACGCAAACGTGTGGAAAAGGTTGAGAAGCCCAAGGAGCTGCGTGAGGCCAAAGACCCGTGGAAGCTACGTGGCGCCGCCAAGCGCGACTGGAAACAGATGCAATCTCCACCTATGGAGATGTTCCACTTTGCGAGAAAAATCGTCGACGAGTACACATACTTGGATGGCAAGATACACATGCTGGTGACGCGTTTGTCTGCAGACCGACACTGGGTGCTATCCGGGACGCCTCCCATACACGACTTCGCTGCTGTGAAGACCATCGCCGCCCATCTCAACCTGCACCTCGGAATCGACGACGACAACGAGGGTAAGTCCATCGAGGTTAAGAAGCGTCGTCGGGAACAAACAGGTATGTCCTCCATGAGTAGCTCACACCACGATGTACTGATTGCGTTTTTGTATCTCCCAAGCTGTCGAGAAGTTCCATTCGTTCCGTGAAACGCATAGTGTGGATTGGCACGCACACCGTCACGAGCTCGGCCAAATGTTTTTGGACCGATTCGTCCGTCAGGTGCGCGTATAAATACTAGCATCGAGCTGGTAAACTGAACTCATCATCTGCCAGAATATCGCCGAGATTGACGAGATTCCCTGGGAAGAAAAGATAGAGAAGATCACTCTTCCGGCTGCTGAGCGCGCCATCTATCTTGAACTCGAGCACCATCTGCGCGCCTTGGATATGACTATCAAACGTGGCAAGAAGACTGAGAGTGACCGTGAAAAGCGGGTGGCTCAGTCCCTTGGCGAGAGCAGGTAGGCACCATATATTTTTTATACGAATACGTCTTGACTTTGACTTCCGGATTCCCAGTACGGCGGAAGAAGCGCTCCTCAAGCGTTGCTCTCACTTCGAACTCGACACATCGAATAAAGAGAATGCGATGAAGGCATGCGAGGTCATAGTCAAAGAGCGCAAGGGTCAACTCGAGGACTGCCGAAACGACCTGCTCAAGAAACTGAAGGAGGCGCTTGAGAAGGAGAAGGATATCGGCAAGCGTCAGGACGACGAACCCAAGGAGTCTATGTTTCGTGAATACGTGCGAGTCTGCCGCACGGAAGGCGTCGGCGACGAGGATGGGACAAAACTCGTCAAGGAGTTGCTTCAGTCCGCTGGCGTCGGAGAACACAGGACATCCAATACGGGCCGCAAGATGAAGGACGGCGAGCGCAAGGAGACGATTTGGGCACACCGCGAGCAAACGCATATAATCCGTAGGCTGACCAAGGAGCTCGTCGGACGCGTGCGTTCTCTGCGATACTTCTCAATCGTTCGGGACCTCCAGAAGCAGCAGAGCGAGCCCCCCGTTGTTTCGTGCCCTGAGTGTGGGCGCGAACAGGTCCCTCTCGATGAGATCGCTGTCCTGTCTTCGTGCGGCCATGCCGGCTGCTACAATGACGTGAAAGCTGCTGCTGACAACGAGACTTGCGTGTACGCTCGGTCGGGTCGGTGCAAAGCCGCAGCCCGAGTCCTCAACATCGTCAAGGGCGACACCCTCGGCGTGGACGACTACGACCGTGATGGCAAAGGGAAGCACTTTGGGATGAAGTTGGAAAAAGTCATTCACTTGGTCAAGTGCGCCGCAGTTATCTTGTTCGAAAAGATATTATGCCCTGACCTGATTCTTGCATTGCAGAAAGCGCATCCCGTCACGCGAGCGCGTTCTCGTCTTTGTTCAATTCCCGGACCTCATGAAAAAGGTTGCCGAGGCACTCAACGCCAATAAAGTTCCGTTCCTGGAGATCAAGGGCTCCGCCGCACAGAAGAGCAAAAATCTGGAGAAGTTCCAAAACGACAGCGAGGAGCGTGTGCTCTTGCTGAACGTGATGGACGAAAGCGCTTCTGGCGCGAACCTGACCTCCGCCAATCACGCCATCTTTCTTTCGCCGCTGCTCGCGCCATCACAGGAGATCTATCAGGCGAACGAGACTCAGGCCATCGGTCGTCTCCGGCGTTATGGGCAGACGACGACCGTTTACATCTGGCGATTCTTGACAAAGGATACCATAGACATTGATATATACGAGGCTAGATCTGGAAGGAAAGTCGAATAATATATCTGACGTATCACCGCTACTGGGACATGTGTCGTCTTGCTTTGTTAGCTGTTTCCGTAGTATGCTCTCGCTTATACTGCTCATTTTTGTACTATAAATTGATACACCTTATGTATACATCTCGGATAATACATCTTCGACCTTGGGAGTTATGTTATGATTAAAAGGAACC
>WNFR01004807.1_pt1 | contig 13852 bp, 12 predicted proteins | sample 5400221 | NCBI WGS metagenome assembly WNFR01 (sample SAMN13153357, study PRJNA577476) | soil metagenome | isolation source: 40 cm soil under Madrone tree | place: USA:California | collected 2016-06-14 | reverse complement strand
GTGCTCGACAGTAAGAAGTTTCTCGACGAAAACCTCGCTTATCCCAACGCTCATTTCGATCTTGTGTTCTGCTGGAACCTGCCGGACTATATGGACGAGAGTCTTGTGAAACCAGTCGTAGCGCGGCTCTGGTCAGTGATGAAGCCGGGTGGCTTGCTGCTGGCTTTCTTTCACACTCGTGAGGCCGGGCCCGATGCTGCTTATTATCGCTATCACGTGACCGGCACCGATACTCTCGAAATGCATGCTTTGAACGCAAAACGCGAGCACGGCAAAGGAAACGCGCGTCCAACTTTTGCATTACAACGAGTGTTCAACAATCGCCACATCGAGAATCTCTTCCGCGATTTTGCGTCAATCAAATTCTTCCTCTCGCGCGATAACATTCGCGAAGTGCTGGTAGTCCGGTAATTCTCCTATCGCGTCATCTGGACCAGGCGTCGCGTAATCGATGGAGTCCTCTGCAACAGAGACAACACCGGCTTGCGGACAAAGCCCGGAGTGCGAAGCATTTTGCGTAACAGCGATGAAGCTCGGAAGACGCTCGCCAATTGTTTCTGGTAAAGCTCGGAATAATGCGCAGCAGCCCCCGCAAGCGAGCATTCGTTCCGGAAGAACCGCATCAAGCATTCGGCGGCCAGGGCGCCACTCCTGAGGGCGAGCGAAATCCCATCGCCGATAAATGGATCAACAAACGTTGCCGCGTCGCCCGCCTGCAGTATTCCGTTTTGCAGAGGCTCGGGTTTGTGAAATACCAAAGGTGAGGTGGTGACTGCGTCCATAACAGGCTGCCATCCCCGGCTGCGCTCTCGCAACGCCGGATGTGACTTGAGGACTTGCTCCATCGTTGTGGCGACATCTGCCCGCACCATCGCACACACGTTAACTACTGCAGAGTTGTGGTCACCGCAGATGACTGGCTGAACGCCGCAGTACCCTCCGTCGAAGAAATACAGGTCAACCGAATTTGGCGGAGAGATCTCGCTGAAGTGGGCTTTGATTCCTATCCATCGCACCTTCGTCAGGCGGGCGCGGGTGGCCGCGCTAGTTAATGGCGACCACCGCCCTGCGGCATTGATGACCGCCTTCGCGTGAAATTGCTCCTTTCCACATTCCACTGTGAAGGGCCCCTTACCATTCGGTTTCTGAACGGCACTTTCCTGACGCGCTTCGACTCCGTGGTGCATACATGATTCCCAGAGTGCGGAATCGAGATCGAAGCGAGCGATGCTCGCCGCCGCGGGGTCGATTTCGACCGGAAGTGTCGCTCCATCTGAAAAGATTCGTCCGCGCGAAATTCGTAGCGAATGGGAGATGAGCGCGTGGTGCGTCGGCAAGAGCAGCTTGTCGAGCAGATCAAGGGACTCTGCCGAGACAAATTCTCCGCACACTTTGTGGCGCGGAAAGTGCCCACGTTCGAGTAACAACACGCTAGCGCCCCTTTGGGCAGCTGTGATTGCGCCGGCGCAACCGGCCGGGCCGCCTCCGACGACGATCAGGTCATACGTCATTTCGTGTCTTTGGGTTCTGTTTCCATGCGATCACGCCCATGCGAAACAAATAATGCCGCGTGAGTTCCACATCCTCTGCTCCTGCTTGCAGCCACAACTGGCGCATTTCTTCGACGGTGTATGCCTGTCGGACCGACGCCGGCGCATCGTGGCGCGTAAGGCGGCTGCGATACAGCGGCACTCCGGCATAGGCGATCGCGAGGTGCAGCGGATGGCGCACCAGATCATTCACCAGCACTGCAATCCCGCAAACCCGTAGGCTTTCGCGGCCAAACGCGACTAGCTGTTCGGGTGGCAAGTGATGCGCGAAGAGCGAACAGGAAACCAGATCAAATGCCGATTGCCTGAACGGCAGGGCTAGGGCGTCTCCCCCGACCTTTGGCACGGCTCCGTTTTTCGGTAGATGAGAGAACACCCGATCCAGCAAAGTAACATTCAGCCGGATTCCTGAATGCTCCAGGTCCGCACGCACCTGCTCCGGGACGTAGCCCTCTCCGGCAGCCACTTCGAGCAGCGAAAACTCTCTCCGCCCGGTGACTTGTGCGATCCTTGCAATCAGCTTGCGACTGGTCGCAATGCCGCCGAACCAGCGATTGAACCAGCGCAGATCGCGGATTGATCCCGCAACTTCTGCAGGTGTTCCAGAATCTGTGTCCAACAGTTCGAGCGTGGGACGTCGTATCATCCGCACGGATTTTAGCGGATCAACATACGTCGTGTGTCATACCAGAGTGACAATCAGGACAAGGAGGTGTTCCCTGATTACACATTCCGCGACCCCTTCCGATCGCATCCCTTAATTAGCGGCTGTTTCCATTTCGCACGAGATCCAAAAACGCCTGGTGAACGCGAGGATCGTCGGTAAGCTCGGGGTGAAAGGTCGCGGCCATCGTCTTGCCCTGTCGAACAACTACGGGGTCCTTCCCTTCCGTAGCGAGAACTTCGACACCCGACGCCAGGCGCTCAATCTTAGGCGCGCGGATGAAGATCATTTCAATCGGGGAATCGCCGAAGAGACCTTCGCGAATGGAGCTATCGACTTGACGGCCATAAGCGTTGCGTCGGATTGCGATATCGATTGCACCCAACCCAACCTGGGCTGGGTTCTCTATTTGGTTGGCCAAAAGGATCGCGCCCGCACAGGTCCCGAAACTCGGCTTCACCCGGACAAACTGTTTCAGCTTTTCGAATCCTGCCTCTCCCAACAGCTTAAGAAACGTGCTGGACTCGCCGCCGGGAATGACCAGGCCGTCGATTTCATCGAACTGCTCGGGCTTCTTCACAAGCACAACTTCGACGCCCAGCTCCTCGAGCCGTTTGCGATGGGCATCGAAATCGCCCTGAAGGGCTAAGACACCGATTTTCATAAAGGCGGTTATTGGCTGTTAGTCGTTGGCCTACTCTACTTGATTTTAATGGATTGCGTGTCGTGAGCCGCGAGGCAAGATGCCGACGTATTCGCGAACGACTGGAGAAAGGATGGAAAGTTCTTGTACGTCTCGGCCGGCGCACCGGGTGGAATACTCGGTTTCAGCGTTGACGCAAACAGCGGGGCGTTGACGCCGCTGTCCGGCTCTCCGTTCTTTTCAACTTCAGTCCTGACCAGTCCCGTCGTTGATCCCGGAGGCCGCTTCTTATTTGCGTCGGATACGAAGAATAAGGCGATAGTGGGGTTCAGCCTGGATAGCTCGACAGGTGCGCTCACGCCTTTGGGAAGTCCGACTCCATCGGGAAGCGTGCCGATAACGTTTACAATTGTGAAAGCGCCTTAGAGCGGAAGAGCGCTGGGAAATCGCGTCTGAAAATCGAGCAGGCCGACCCACTCGGGAGTAATCGTGACTCGCACCATCGACGAGACCATTTTTCCCATCTGTGCTACCCAGACTTGTCCCTGCTCGCGTCCGAAGTAGCGTTCAGCCGCCATAGCATACTCGGGCACGACTCCATTCACTGGCTCCATGCGCGCAGTGCCACGAATCAAGAGCACTTTGTGAGGAAACGTGTTGTCGTCGATGGTCAGGGAGACTCTGGGGTCCTTAGCCAAAGCCTTGAGCTTCGGTGCCTTTGTCGGCGTGCCCATGACAAATTCCCTCCCGTTCCAGTGAAACCAAATGGGAACGACCCGTGGTGAGCCGTCGGTCCATACATACGCTAAACGGGCCGGAATTTTGGACTCGAGAAGCTCCTTGGCTGCGGGATGCTGCAGGAGACCAAGGTCCCCTTGTGTGACGGGCATGATTCTCTCCCTGTCTCGAATCAGTAGCGTTAGCTAACCGATTTGCCGCAGCAGTATAACTCGCATTGGGCGCCGCGCGGCGTCAGATTCGTCTGCTGCTTTTGAGATTATGCGAGAAAGTGCCAGCCTACGCCGTCTGAGCTGATGTATTTTTAAGGGGAGAGTCTCCATGCAGGCAAATATTCATGCCCTCGAGATCGTCTTCCTCCTTCTACTGCTGTTCGTGGTGGTATTCGGCGCCGTGTCGAAGAAGTTGAAGACCCCATATCCCATTGTTCTAGTGATTGGCGGGCTGCTGCTCAGTTTTGTCCCATGGGTTCCAAGGATCGATCTGAACCCAAATGTGGTGTTCTTCCTGATCCTGCCGCCGCTGCTTTATAACGCTGCTTGGCTCACTTCGTGGCGCGACTTTTCTTACAATCTCATCAGCATTTTATTCCTGGCATTTGGTCTGGTTACATTCACGGTGCTGGGCGTGACAGCCGCCGGCCACTGGTTTCTCGCTGGTTTCGACTGGCGTGTAGGCCTGGTACTCGGGGCCGTGGTTGCGCCGACCGATGCTATCGCCGCGACCTCCATCGCCAAGCGCATCGGATTGCCCAAACGCATTGTGGACATTCTCGAAGGCGAGAGCTTGATTAATGATGCTACTGCCCTGCTTGCACTCGAATTCGGGATTACGTTGCTGGTTGGCGGAATGAGGCCGACTTTCACGTTCGCCCTATTGCGGCTAAGTTATCTGATCGCCGTCGGCATTCTGGTCGGGCTGGTGATCGGCGAGATCGTGCACTTTGTCGAACACCGCATTGACGACGGTCCAATCGAGATCGCGCTCAGTATTCTGACGCCCTACGTTGCCTATTTGACGGCCGATGCCATGCATGCTTCTGGCGTGCTCGCCGTAGTCGCCTGTGGGCTGTATCTCAGCCGCAAGAGTTCGCACTTCTACTCACCCGGAGTGCGACTGCAAGCCTGGGCAGTGTGGGATTCTCTGACTTTCATTCTCAATGGAGCGGTATTTGTGTTAATCGGATTGCAGCTCCCTTACGTGCTTGGGGCCATTCGGGCCCATAATCTTGGAACGTTGGTCACGTATGGCGCGCTGTTTAGCGCCTTTCTTATCCTGCTTCGCTTGATTTGGATGTATCCCGGCGCGTACGCCGCAAACCTCATTCGCAGGCGCATTCTTCATCAGAATGAGCCAATGCCCGGAGCACGCCAGATATTCGTTGTGGGCTGGACAGGAATGCGGGGCGTCATCTCGCTGGCTGCCGCGATTGCGTTGCCACAAACATTTGCGGACGGCACTCCGTTCGCGCAACGGAACATGATTATCTTTCTCGCCTTTAGCGCCATCCTGGTTACGCTTGTGCTTCAGGGTCTCACCTTACCGCCGCTCATTCGGGCGCTGGGCCTTGCTGGTGGCACTCTCCAACATCCTGAGGAGAAAGAGGCACGGCGCGCGATTCTGCAAGCCGCGCTCAACTATCTCGACGAAGTTCGCGATCAGGCGAAGCCTGAACTCGTCGAAGTGTACGACGACCTTTTACAGCACTATCGCTCCCGCTTAGCGACTTTGAACGAAGATGGGCAGGCAACCGGGGACGGCATCGGTCCCCAGTTTTACACCCACTACTTAGAAGTGTCGCGCAAACTCCTCAAGGTCGAACGACAGACAGCAGTGCAACTTCGCAATCAGCGCCGCATCAGCGATGAATTGCTTCGCGAGCTGGAACGCGAGCTGGATTTGGGGGACGCCCGGCTCCTGGCGAAACGGAGCTAGCGACCAACTGTTGAAACAAAAATGGAACGCGGCTAACGGCAAGCCACGGATTTACGCGGATCCTCGCGGATCCGATGAATTCATTAATTTGAATCCGTGAAAAATCCGTGCGAATCCGCGGCTGGTCTTGTCGCGCCGGTCCTGTTACTTCTCCGCTAGGGAACCACGAAAGTCACGGTCGTGGTGCTGGTAGCACCGAACTGATCAGTCACAGTGGCGGTTGCGTTGTAACTCCCGGACGCAGAGAAGGTCTCAAGCGCAGCTGGTGATGAAAATTTGCTGCCATTGGAATATTGCAGTTTGTGGCTATTAACGAAGCCGTCCGCATCGGTAGACGCAGCGGTACACGCCAGGACAGTTGTGGGCGATATGCTCGGCATCGGAGTAATGGTGATGTGGGCCACGGGTGGAACGTCGCTTGGTTCTGCGACCACGTTTAGCGATGCAGTGGCGGTAGGATTGCCGTTGGCATCGAGCGACTGTACGGAAATCTGATGCGCGCCGGTGAAGATCTTTATGGCGGTGTTGATCGTATCGCCATGCGCGGCATAGGCCACGTTGCCATCTACGAGCACCTGCATTGCGGCAATGGGAGCTCCGGTATTCGCAGAAGCGACTATCGGTGTCGGCCAGTTTACGGTTGCGTTGCTGCCGGGCGACGCAACATTGATTCCGCTTGCAGCTGGCTTAGCCGAGATTTGTTGCACCGCAACGGAAGATGCCCCAGCCGAATCAGACACAGTAGCAGTGATGAGATACGTCCCGACTGCTTTATACGTATGCGAGGCAGATGCGCCTGTGACAACGGTCCCATCGCCGAAATCGATTACAGATTTCGCCACACTGCCCGAGGTTGATGCAGTGTAAGTGAGTGCGCCGCTCTGCGATACGTTGAGTGAAACAGCCGGAGGCTGATCGCCCGAGTGATAGGCAATTGCCGGTGACATCTTATTCTGGATACTGGGTAGGCCGATAGCTTTCACGAAAACGAAATATGTCGTATTCGCTGAAAGATTGAGTTTGCTCAGATCCACAGAATGAGTACCGTTCGGAACGTCAATCAGCGGGGATAGATTTTTGCCATCAGTGCTGATGAAGACCGTGTAGTGGTCGATGGTGTTCTCGTTGCCGTTGACACTCCAGTTGATGGTAGTGCCCGACTGAGAGGGAACGAGGAAAACACAGTTGTCGATGCCGGCCTCGATGGTCGTCCCTTCTTCGTAATCGTTCCAGGTTGCGATCTGCAACGCGGGTAGCTGGTTGCCGCTCGAATAGAATTTTCCTGTTTCACTGAAACTCTGCAGCCAGGTCTGCCCACAATTCTGATCGATCACGCGATCCGTGCCCCATGTGGCCAGCGTGTCGTTAAAACCTTTGAAAGCAGTGCCAACTACCAGTTTTCCCGGCGCTTGTTGCGCCGTCTGGAGAAAATTGTCCTGAAAACTCAGTTCTGGGTTGAAGGGACTGCTCTGTTGGATACTCACCCACGAATATCCGCCATCGGCCGTGGTCCTGGTAAAACCGTTGGTCCCGCGAAGAAGCAAGAGCGGATTGCCAGGCGCGGATGAAGCTACACGATTCCAGTCAATGTAGTAAGCATCCACATCGAAAAAGTACACCACCGGACGACCATTCACGCGTATGTAGGCTGGCGAGGATTCATACTGCGAAGCGATGTAGTTCAAGTCGGAGATCAGCTGACTAGTGACGTCGCATCCGTTGCTCTTCGCTGCGGAAGCCAGTGATCCCCGATCCTCCATGATTGCGAATTCAAATTGGCCAGAACTAGCTTCGGCTTCGTTCTTGAGCAACATAGTGGCGCCATCTATGAATGTATTAGAGGCGCCGTACCAGTCGGCGATTGCCCCTGCCATGCCGCGGCTGATCATGTCTTGAACCTGCGCGTGAACCTGCGCCGCAGTATTGGAGTTGTAGCCGACACTCATGTGATTGTTCAGGCCGAACCAACCGAGCCAGGTTGCATAAATCTTAGTAGTTGCGCCGCTGTAGAGAAGAGAGTCGAGAGGTAGCTTGCTAACATTACCCGCGCCGGCGTTGCCGTTGGTTTGTGGCGCAAAAGAATTCGCCGCGCTTGTATTGTTGCCAGTCTCCGCCTGAACAGTCGTATCAGCCGATGGAACCGGACCAGTAGGCGTCGGCGTATGTGACCCCCCACAAGCGCCAAGCACGACGATTAGACAAACTGATGCGGTAGCGGCGAAGTAAAAGGGGAAGGTGCTTGTTTTCACAAGAAACTACTCCGGCAAAGTCTAGTCTGAAAAACCTGGGGTCTCGACCAGAACCCACTGATTTGCGCCCGCCCACCAAATTGCCGGTGAAAAAGGCGATATCGTTCAAATATTGTACTTCCGCGGTGTGAAGTTGTTCTACAAGGCTCCAAAACACAACAGTCGTGGAGAAGTTGCGTTCAGTGCCGAACTTTGACTTTAATGCTGTGACTTCTAACCCGGTTACATGGATTCGGGCCAAGGAGGGATGAAAACCCACACGATTTTCACTTCTGCCACACGATAATCACGCGCGGCCCTCTTCGACCCCGCTGCGGGTACCCCGTCCAAGTTTTGCTTGGACGGGGTTTTCGCATTTACCCCTTTACAACTTTTAGCTGGTTATCGACAGAGAAAATTCCCGGCACACCATTCGCGCGGATACCGGCAATATTCTTATCCATTTCACTATCCACCACGCCCATCAACGTCACATGGCCGCCATTCACAATAATGCGAATCGGCTTCTGCACACCCAAAGCATACTTCTGCAGTGCTGGATAACCGTAGATCGTGCGGAACAACCGGCGACGCAGGCCATCGTCAAAAAAGGACACTGGCAGCACCTGAATCTGATTATTCACGTGCTCGATGCCTTCGATTCTCTTGACCACATTTCCCGCATCACTCTTGAGCACCGGATTCGTCACCTCTCCAGTGAGCGTGACATTGCCGTCTGCATCCACTGTGAATGCCATGTAATCGAACACATTCACATAGGGCAGCATATTCAACTCATGTCTAACTTGTTTATCGATTGCTTCCGTTCCGCGCACAGAGGCCATTGCATTCTGCGCAGAGAATGAAAACACTGATGCCATCATTCCCAAACCAAGAACTAACGTTCGCAGCTTCATATTCACCTTTCTTTAAGTTCAAACCCGTTCCAGCTTCAAACTGTAGACAGCAAGGGCCGCTCATGGCCTGGAACCTGCGCCACGAACAGCCCGTCCTTCTAAATCGTGTTACCAGCCATAGCGGTAAAAGTCTCGTCGCGCAACATAGCGTCGCGGATACGAGTGACTGTAATAAACCGGCCCCGGCGCTACATAAACGCGCGAATAAACTGGCGCAGGCACGAAGTCCACATAGGGTCCCGCTCCGAAATAGGGACGCGCACAATAAGGACGCGCAACATAGCCCGGTCCAACATATGAACGTCCAACGTATGAAGGTCCAAAATATCCATAAGCCCGCACTGGATAAACTGGCGCTCCTACGCCGATTCCAACCACGACTCCAGCGTTCGCCTTCGGCGCAGCCGCAGAAGCCAGAACCAGAGCCAACCCCAAAACCAGAAGTAAGCTCGTCTTCTTCATCTCATCACCTCTGTCTCACATAATTGGAAACACCATTGCCTCAGGAAAGTTGCGACAAGCCGTTGAAGCGCAGGCAGTTATGCGTAAAGAATTGTCAACGCTATAGCGTATTGACTCCTCTTGGCGAGGAGAGGATAATGTGGCCCGAATCGCCTCACCGACGAGCAGTTCCCAGCGAGGGGAAGAAGTGCCCACTCCCTGAGGCGAGTTCGATTGCTCAAAGAGTTCGCTTCGCAAAATTGTCACGCAGCCGTTGCCGGAGAATTTGAGTAGCTTCGTGCAGCAGGATATTCACTTGCTCGGGGTTCCGATTCCAGAACTGACTGCGTGACCGATCATCAACTCTCAAGCTGAACACAGCAACGTTCGCATAACTTGGGATTTCCTAACCGCAGTTCTTAGCGCTGACAATATGCCGCAGTAAATAAGGAGAAGACCATGCCAAAAAATCCGATTAGCGAAAGCGACAGTTCCAAAGTAAGGAAGTTTGAGACCGGTGCAACCGGGGGCATCGGGATTGCGAGACCAACGGCTGCAATGCCGGGTGGCACGACGGGAAGGTTCCTGGTGCTCCTGCGTGAAGGCGCCACAGACGAAGGCGTCAGCATGATTGAAAAACGAACTGGAAAGAAATTAGCCGGTGCCAGCAAGTCGCTGTCCACGCTCGGTATCGAAAGCGAGCAAAGGCCACAAGGGATTCTTTTTGAAACCCTGGGTGTTGCTGTTGTCGAATCTCCCCCGGAAGAGATCCAGGGTGTAATGGCCGAGGCAGTGGGGGAAACCAGCCCTATCATGCATGTTGAACCCGAGCGATTTGTATATGCGCTGGCAGCTCCCACGCTCGTGCCTGCTCCGCAGGAAGAAGAGCCGGTGCCTGCACAACCAACGGCTACACCTTTTGAATATCTCCTCGGCTACCGTGACGCTGTGAACCACGTCGTGGCCCGGGTGATCGAACGCGGCAGTGCGGTGGAAGAACTTGAGGGCGTGCCCGTCGCCGCAGCTTTAACGGAAACACAATTCACCTGGGGTTTGCAGGTTACTCGCGTGCCTTCTTCGCGTTTCAGCGGAAAGGGCGTTCACGTGGCGGTTCTCGATACCGGGATGGATCTAGGTCATCCCGACTTTGTTGGTCGAACCATCGTAAGTCAATCGTTCGTCGCCGGCCAGCAGGTCCAGGACGGTCACGGTCACGGAACACACTGCATTGGAACATCATGTGGTCCGCGGCAACCCGGAGTTCTACCTCGCTACGGAATCGCGTTTAATGCGGAAATCCACGCCGGGAAGGTACTCAACAACCAGGGCAGCGGTACCGACTCACAAATCCTTGGGGGCATTGAATGGGCAATTAGAAATAAGTGTGCGGTGGTTTCCATGTCGCTGGGAGCGGCTACCCAACTGGGACAACCGTTCAGTCAAGTGTTCGAGCATGCGGCACGCCGCGCGCTCGCCGCAGGCACGCTCATCATTGCGGCTGCGGGAAACGAAAGCCAGCGTCCGCAAGTCATCGCTCCGGTCGATCACCCGGCGAACTGCCCATCGATCATGGCAGTTGCCGCTTTGGACCGGAACATCCATGTGTCTTTCTTCTCCAACGGCGGACTCAATCCAAATGGCGGCCAGGTCGACATCGCCGCTCCTGGCAGAAACGTTCGCTCCAGTTGGCCGCGTCCGGCGCTGTATAACACTATCAGCGGAACCAGCATGGCAACGCCGCACGTTTCCGGCATTGCCGCGCTGTTAGCAGAAGCTCATCCGCAAGCCCGCGGATTGGCCCTGTGGGCGTTGGTGACTCAACATGCCAGACACCTCGGCAGCCCAAGCCGCGATGTCGGAACAGGGCTGGTGCAGGCACCACAGTGAGCATACTTAACCTGGCTACGCGGGGCACCAACTTGGCGCCCCGCGTTAGCCAAAGAGGAAGGGACAACTATGGCGAAGTTAAATGTAACTGTCTCTATCAAGGACGAACACCTGCCCCACTTTCCGGAAGTGGTTGAGGGTATGAAGAAGACCGGCTTCGAGGTCGATAAGCAACTTGAATCTCTGGGTGTCGTGACCGGCACGATTGATTCCGACAAGGTTCACGCACTCCGAGCGTTAAAGGGAATAGGTAACGTCGAAGAATCCCGCAGCTTCCAAATTCCTCCTCCCGAGTCGGACATTCAATAAAGCCGAATGACCGGCTTCAGCCGCTGAGAGGAGCTTACAAGCACAAATTAGAGCGCCGAGCTGCCGGCATATTTTCATCGGCTATCAACCCCTCCAGATGAGGCCGCAGTCAACCTCCGCGGTTAATGGGCTGTCCCTGCTGGAACCTTCCTGCAGTGAAATTTCGCCCATCGACCGCCCGCGCACTCCGCTCGCACGCCCGACACGGCAAGCCTGGCCGATCCACACACTCGTGCGCAGAGGATTTCACTACCTCACCAACCCCAAAGCCTAACCCGCATCGAAGAAAACGAGGTCGCTCAAGAAGATCCGATGAAACCGTCCGGTTTACTGCAAATTCTGATCGTTACAGGCACTCTGGTCACTGCGGCCAGCGCAAGCGATGACTTGTTTACCCCCGCGCAACTGGAGTCACAGATGTTATCGGATGGCGCAGCGCCATTCGACTCCGCCCAGGGCAGGCTTCCAGCGCTGCGGTTCAGGCATTCATATTCTTCGGTTTTAGCCGCTGAGGTAAAGCATCCATTTCAGAACCCGACCGCTACTCAAGGTTGTTTCGCAGCAACCAATACGGCCGAAGCCGACGGCGCAAGCGACGACTCGGGAACTCAGCCATCGCAAGCTTTAGACCGCCGTGACCGCGTCTTCTATCCCGGAGACACGGAACGGCCAAAGCCGCTCTTGCGAAAGTTGTTTCTGAATATTGCGCTCGATCAGAAAGACATTTTTACCAGTCCCCTTCACGTGAATCGGCACAACGCTTTGGAATGGCTGGTGCCAATGGCAGCAACCGGAGCACTGATTGCCAGCGATACCCAAATCGCGAATGCGTTTGAAAACAGCCGTGGGCAGGTCCGCTGGGGTGGTCGGATTTCCAACATCGGCGCCTCTTATACATTGATTCCTATCGTCGCCGGCTCCTACGTCTATGGAGCATGGCGCGATAATCCCAAAGGAAGAGAAATTGGTGTTCTTGGAACGGAGTCGCTACTCGACAGCCTGATTGTGGCAGGAGTTTTGAAGGAAGTCTTTCGGCGAAATCGCCCTGACGAGAAAAATCCCGGCGATTTTTGGGGCGGAGGAACTTCCTTCCCCTCCGGCCATGCCATTCAGATATGGGCGATCGCCTCTTTGTTAGATCATGAGTACAAACATAAGAAAATTGTCGGCATTACCGCGTACAGCCTTGCCGGAATCGTGAGCGCGGCACGAATCGCAGCCCAGAAACATTTCGCCTCGGATGTTGTTGCCGGTGGCACGATGGGCTGGTTCATAGGCCGCTATGTCTATGACACCCACATGAGCCATCTTGCGCACAAACACTCCTCACTTGTACCGATGGTCGTGCCGCAGGTAGATCCGGTACAGCGGAGCTATGCGTTCTCACTGGTTTTTCATCTTGGTGAAAGATGAGGAACTAGCCGGGCTGGCTAAACCGATCGAAAAACTAAAACCGGACGATTGGACCAAAGGTGAGTCGCAGGTTATTGTGCGCGCCGTTATTGAAATAAACTTCGTCGCCGAGTTCAAACCGCAAGCCTACGGGACCGAGTGCCGCCTCCACGCCGGCTCCCGGATAGATCGCGGCGTTCAAACTCGACGTTCGCAACCCAAGAATAGTGCTCACCACATTGCTGTATGGGAGCAGGCTGGGACTGAAGCGAAAATCCATGAAGCCGGCTTTGAACGTAACGAACGGGCGAAATCCACCACCCGAGGGCTGGAGCTTTGGTCCGACCAAACCGTGAGTGACGCCAATTGATGTGCGTTCGATCGCACCTATGTTTCCGTTCGCAAGATTGCGATACGCTTCGTCGAAGTTGATGCCGTAGTCGTAGGCCAACTCACCTTCAATCATCACATCGTGATGGACACGATACCCGAAGCGTCCTCCGAGTCCGAAGTTGCTGGTATTGGTTTGCGACACGCTCAGGTAATCGAGGAAGACGCTGGCTTCGACGCGCTTCTGTGCGAACAGTGAAGAAGCTCCAAGCACCAGCGGAGCGAGCAAGGCCAACGCGAAGTTTCGGCAACACATCTTCGGTCCGGTACGATGAGCGGTGGGCAATGCAGGTTGTTAGTGACATTGGAAAATCAATCAACCCAATGCGAGATTCGAATTCGGGTGCCCCCCCAGTTGGGCGGGGCGTAGTCGAAGGTCTCGTCTAGTTTGCGAGACCTGGAATCTGTTGGACCGGAGACGCTTGAAACTAGACTGCCGCACTTTTTCCGGCGGCCAGCTTCTCGGTCACCGGCTGCTTCGCCGCGATGTTTTGGGCCACTACCCATGCTGCCGACGCGATTGCCCATGAGATAAAGAATGCCGTCCACGGCAGCCGTGTCTTCGGGGCGGCCACAATCGCAGGCCCCCAGACGAGGATTGTGAACACGCCAATCATGGCTGCTTCGGCCATCGCAGCCACACGCGGAAAGATGGAGAACAGCACGCCTAGTCCGGCAGCGATGTGTCCGGCGCCCGTCAGGTACGCCCAGCCCTCACGATAAGGTAGCCACGCCGGCACCAGGTCCACGGTCTCCTT
>WNFR01025168.1_pt1 | contig 13856 bp, 9 predicted proteins | sample 5400221 | NCBI WGS metagenome assembly WNFR01 (sample SAMN13153357, study PRJNA577476) | soil metagenome | isolation source: 40 cm soil under Madrone tree | place: USA:California | collected 2016-06-14 | reverse complement strand
CGTCCGAATTCCACGTGTCGCGAACGTACAGCCACTTGCCGTCTTTCTTTTTGGAGACGGAAAGGTACTTCCCGGTATCAACGACATGACCCGTCTTGTCCTTAAGAACATAGGTCCCCGACGACCAGCCGAAGTCGCCACGGGCGCCGCCGGCGGGTTTGGCCCCCAATGAGAATGCAAGGCCATCCTTCGCCACCGCAGGGACCATCTTGGCGAAGAACGCGCGAATCGCGGCCTGCCCATTCGCGGCTGGCGCACCCGGCGGGAGGAGCACTGCATGTTCGTCGTAGAGACCAACCATCGTATCAACGTCGCCGGCGTTAAATGCCTTGACCCAGACGCCGTCAACGGCGTGAATTGCCGCCACCTCGGTTGTCGGATCCGCTGCGGACAGTTGGATGCCACCGACCACGAGTACGACGGCCAGTCCGAATAAATTGGTCGCTTTCTGTAGTGTCTTCATTGAAGAATCCCTGCACGCTCTCGAGCGTGGAAGCCATGACCGGTGCCGGCCTACTCGCCTCGCATGAGCATTCGTTGACCCTCGAGGGGCCAACTTGTATGGTTCAACCGGACCGAAAGCGCCGCCGCGTAAGCTCTCAGGCGCCGCATAAGAGAGCGTCGACCCCAAAGGGGAATCAAACGATGTCCTGCGACCGCAATCCCTGGCGAAACCGCGAGCTCGGCATCGGAGTGCTGCTTCTGGTCGTGGCAGCCTCGTTTCCGGTCTTGGCCGACTCCCAGGCCCCTGAAAACGGGGCCTGGCAACCCATGCGTCCGCAGCTCTACGGCACGCGCGACATCGGGGAAGTCGATGACCAGCTGATGAGCATCGAGGCGCCCGGCACTACACCCGACCCCGCCGCCACCCCGGTAGTGTTGCGCTTCGGCGGCGCCCTCGTGGGCAGGGTCAAGCAGGTGCGTGTCATCATCGACAACAACCCCTCCCCGCTCGTCACGACCATGGACCTAAAAGAAGGCCTGCCGGTGGATGAGATCGACCTGCGCGTGCGCATCGATCGCTTTACCTCGGTGCGAGCGATCGCCGAAACGATTGACGGCAAGCTCGAGATGCGCAGCACGTGGGTGAACGCCAGCGGCGGATGCTCAGCGCCGCCCAGCGCCGCCGCAGGCGGGACCCTCGGACAGATTCGCTTCCGCCCGTCCGGGGATGCCAAGTCACTGCAGATCAGCATCCGCCACCCGAACAATTCGGGCTTCCAGATCGACCCGCGCACGGGCGATCCGATCCCGCCGCACTTCGTCTCCCACATCCGGCTCAGCGCGGGCGGCGAGACCCTGATGGAGGCCGACACCGGTATTTCGCTCAGCGAGAACCCGACGCTGCGGATCGCGAGCAGCAAGCCGCTGAGCAGCCCGCTCACGGTCGAGGCCACCGACATACCGACCCAGGAGCGCTACACGGCGACCTGGATTGCGGGCAGCAGCTCGAGATAGCGCATCGCGTGCCGCGGATGACAGCTACAGTCAGCTTCGTCCTCCGGTTCGCCTGAACCTTGCGCTGCGGGCCGCATCGCCGCTTCCGGGGTCGCCTCCAACACGCGACGCTCGCGGTGCTGGGATCGCTGGCGGTGCCCGCGTGGCTGCACGCCGCGGCACCGAACGGCCTGCCCGTGAGCGAAGTCGCCCCCGGGGTGTTCGTGCACACGGGCAAGACCCTGGCGCTCGATGCCCCGGGGCACGATGACATCGCCAATGTCGGTTTCGTTATCGGCGCACGCTGCGTCGCGGTTATCGACAGCGGTGGCTCGGTGCGCGTGGGCAGTGCGCTGCGCGCGGCCGTTCGTGAGCACACGCCACTCCCGGTCTGTTACGTGATCAACACCCACGTGCACGTCGATCACGTCCTCGGCAACGCGGCCTTCAAGGATGACAAGCCGCAGTTCATCGGGCACGCACAACTTACGGTGGCGCTCGCGCGCAGCCGGGAGTTCTTCCTTAAGAACTACGCCGCGGACCTGGATTCACCGCCCGGCGCCGAGCAGATCATCGGCCCGGATCGCACGGTCGCCCCCGGCAGCGACCTGGACCTCGACCTCGGTCAGCGACTGCTGACGCTGCGCGCGTGGCCGCGTGCCCATACCGACTGCGATCTGACAGTCCTCGATCGCGGCACGGCAACGCTGTGGACCGGGGACCTGCTGTTCGTGGGCCGCACCCCGGTGGTCGACGGCAGCCTCAAGGGCTGGCTCGCGGTCACCGCGGACCTGGCACGACTGCCCGCGAAGCACGTCGTCCCCGGGCATGGTGCCGTGAGCAGTGAACTCGCCGCCGCGCTCGAGCCTCAGCGCCGCTACCTGGTTGCACTGCTTCAGGGAGTTCGCGACGAGCTTGCCCAAGGCAAGCCCCTGCAGGAGGCCGTCCGCGACGTGCAGCCGCAGAAGTCACAGTGGCAACTCTGGGATGAGACCCATCCGCGCAACGTGGCGCGCGCGTACCAGGAACTCGAGTGGGAGTAACGCGCCGGCGCGACTTGCTGCGCGCAGGCCTCCTGGCGGCGGCCGCCGCGATGCCCTGGCGCACCCGCGCTGCGTCCACCGCCCGGGTGGTCGTGGCTGGAGGGGGATTTGCCGGTGCAGGCTGCGCCCTGGAGCTGCGCAGGCTTGCACCCGGCATCGACGTCACGGTCGTCGACCCGCAGCCCCGTTACGTCACCTGCCCGATGAGCAACGCGGTGATCGCCGAGCTGCGTAGCCTCGAATCGATCACGGTCACACGCGCGGGAATTGAGCGGGCCGGCGTACGCTACCTGGAAGACTCCGTGACGGGGATCGAAGCCGGGAAGAACGTGGTGCGGCTGCTGAAGGGCAATCCCCTCGCCTACGACCGGCTGGTCATGGCGCCGGGTATCCGCCTGCTCTACGGGCAGCCGGAGGGTTACGATCAGGCCGCTGCGTTGCAGATGCCGCATGCCTGGGAGGGAGGCGCCTCGACCCGCCTGCTCGCGCGCTACCTCAAGACCGTGCCCGACGGCGGCACGGTGGCGATCAGCGTGCCCGCAGGGCTCATGCGCTGTCCGCCCGGTCCCTACGAACGCGCCAGCCTCATCGCGTACTGGCTGAAAGCGCACCGCACGCGCTGCAAGATCCTCATCTTCGATTCCAACAACCACTTCCCCCGCCAGGACGCTTTCAGCGCGTCCTGGGCCGAACTCTATCCGGGCATGATCGAATGGATGCCGCCCGCGGAGGGTGGCACGGTGACGCGGGTGGATGTGGCCTCACGCACGCTCTACAGCGCCACAGGTGCCCATCGCGTCAGCCTGGCGAACATCATTCCGCCTCAGGCACCTGGACTCGTGGCGCAGATCAACGACCTGTCCTCGGGTCATGGCTGGTGCCCGGTAGACCCGGTCACCTTCGAGTCGCAGGTCGTGAAGCACGTGCACGTCATCGGAGATGCCTGTATCGCGGGCGCCATGCCCAAAGCGGCGTCCGCGGCGCGCAGCCAGGCACTGCAATGCGCGGCGGCGATCTGCGCATTGCTGGAAGACCGGCGGGCGCCGCTTGCGGAACTGGACAGTGTCTGCTACAGCCTGCTCAGTCCGGCGAGCGCGCTGGCCATGCACGGACGCTTCCGGATCTCCGGGGACCGCATCGAGCAGATCGACGCCGGCAACGGCCCGGAAACTAACACCTCGGCCACGGCCGCGCACGTGAGCGAAGCCAGCGCGTGGTACCGGAATATTCGTGCGCGGTGTTTTGGGGTCTGAGGCGCGCCTGACTTCCATCGAAGGGCGGGCATCGGAGCAAAGAACCGCCATCGGATGCGCAGATCGGCTGTTGCTCGTACCATCCTCCCCATGCGAATACAGTTCGAACACAGCTATTCCGCGTTGGCGCCCCGGATTTACGCGCGGGTCGGTCCGACGCCCGTCGCGAACCCGCAGCTCGTCGTCTTCAATCGGTGCCTCGCCAAGGAACTTGGACTGGACCCGGACGTCATCGAGCGCGAAGCCGCAGCCATGCTCTCCGGAAACCAGTTGCCGGACGATTCAAACCCGATCGCGATGGCCTATGCAGGGCACCAGTTCGGGAATTTCGTGCCGCAGCTTGGTGACGGGCGTGCAATTCTTCTCGGAGAACTCAAAGGGCGCGACGGTGTTCTGCGCGACCTTCAGCTCAAGGGCGCAGGCCTCACGCCCTTCTCGCGCGACGGCGATGGCCGCGCCGCGCTGGGGCCGATGCTGCGGGAGTACCTCATCAGCGAGGCGATGCATGCACTTGGGATCCCCACCACCCGAGCGCTCGCCGTGGTCATGACCGGTGAGCAGGTGTTTCGCGAAGACGTGCTGCCCGGTGCGGTGCTCACCCGCGTGGCCGCAAGCCATGTACGCGTTGGGACATTCCAGTACTTTGCCGCCCGGGGCGACCAGGACGCCGTGCGTGAGCTGCTGGACTATGTCATCGCACGACACTACCCCGAAGCACGTGACGCCGACGTGCCCGCACTGGCAGTGCTTAAGGCGGTCGCACAGCGACAGGCCGCGCTCATTGCCGACTGGATGTTGGTCGGTTTCATCCATGGCGTCATGAACACCGACAATATGGCGATCTCCGGCGAGACGATTGACTACGGCCCGTGCGCGTTCATGGATAAATACCATCCGAACACGGTATTCAGCTCCATCGACTACAATGGGCGCTATGCGTATGCGAACCAGCCTGCTATCGCGCAGTGGAACCTGGCACGACTCGCAGAGACGCTGCTGCCGCTCATCGATTCCGACTTCAACAAAGCCGTCAGTCTCGCGACCGACGTCGTCCAGCCCTTCATCGCGCAATTCGACGCGCAGTTCCTCGAGGGGATGCGCCGCAAGATAGGCCTCGCATCGGCGGTGGAAGGCGACGCCGACCTTATCAAGCGTCTATTCGCAACCATGCAGGACGGTGAGGCGGATTTCACCTTGACGTTCCGCAAGCTGGCTCTCGCGGCGGAGATTCGAGGCGAGCAGACCGCGCTGTGCGAGCTGTTTGCGGAGATCTCTGGCATCAATAACTGGCTGCGGGATTGGCACCGGCGCCTGGCGTGCGATCCGCAAAGCGTCGGCGAGCGAGTGGCGGACATGCGTCGCGTGAATCCTGCCTTCATTCCCCGCAATCACCGCGTGGAGGCAGCGCTCAATGCGGCTTCCGAAGGCAGCGATTTCGAACCCTTCTATCAGCTGCTCGGAATTCTGCAGCGCCCCTATGACGACCAGCCTGAAGTCGCCGAGTACGAGCAGCCGCCCCAGCCGTCGGAACGTGTGCTTCAGACCTTCTGCGGAACTTGAGGCCATTTCAAAGAATGTTCCGCGAGTCACTGGACGTTCAGCCAGGGGCGGAAGCGAACCACCGACGCGCGGATTTTCAGTCCGCCGATTTCTGCATCCAGCGTCACCCAAGGCCGGAACCGGCCCAGAACCGGTCGATCGCACCGGCGCTGCAACTCACCCGGTACCTGTCATTCGCGATATCGGGCACGAGATAGAGTACGTTGGCACACGCAAAATTTGCGGACAGGCACCAGTGCCGTCGACGGCGTAAGATTCTCTGAAAGCGGTCACACAACGTGCGATGACATCGGCAGTGAGAAGCGGTTTCCGCCCACAGCGTTACGTGGCAGGAGCACTCTGCGCTCTGCTGCTCTTGGCCGGGTCGTCGTGGCCAGCATCCGACCCCGACACGAAGCCTCTAACCGCAATTCTCCTCATCGCGCGAGACGACCTGCCCGATTCCAATTTCGCGGACTCGGTTGTGCTCGTGATGAACAACCTCGGTTCCGGCCCGATCGGCATCATCATCAACAGGCCGATGCCGATTCCTGTCTCGCGTCTCTTTCCCGATCTCAAGCGCCTCGCGAAGGTGCGCGACAAGGTGTACTTCGGCGGACCCGTTGACTTCGGGTCCGTGTGGTTCCTGTTTCGCGCCGCCGCGCCGCCCGAGCACGCGATCCAAGCCTGTGACGGAGTCTACTTGAGCGCGGACCGGCAGCTGCTGCTCCAGCTGCTTGGCCGCGACAATCCCGTGGACAGTCTGCGGATCTTCGTCGGCCACGCCGGCTGGGCACCGGGTCAACTTGAGGCCGAGATCGCACAACGCGACTGGACTCTGAAGCGCGCCGAGATGGAGGCGATCTTCAGCGACAAGTCCGAGCACCCCTGGCCCTCGCCGCAGGCCCCAAAGCGCGGCACTTATCGCCGCAGGCCCCAAAGCGCGGCACTTAGCGACCCGCGTCTGCTCGACATCTGACGTTGTCAACGGTGACCTTCCACCCAGTCGGGAGCGCAGCGGTATCGTTGTCGGCTCGAAGGCCAATTTGGCCGAGTTCGGCCACGACCTGCCACTCATCGACAGCCGGTAATTTTCGCGAGAGCGGACGCTCGAATGACTGCATTCTGGCAGTGCCTTCGCGAACGCGTCAGGCGCCTCTCAGTTCGGAAACTTCAACTCCCGCTCGATCGCCTGGAAGCGCGATTCCTTGCGGAGTGGATCAAGTAAGGGGTCCACCTTGAGAAACACGAGCCCTGCGTCATGCAATTGGAACGCTGTTTCCAGCGACTTCAGCGCCTTGGCAACGTCGCCTCTTTGCGCGTAGATTAGCGCGTACAGATAGGAGTCCGAGTCGCCGTCTTCGGTTTTCATCATCATTAGAACGGCTTCACTGTCCGAATGCCGCCCGAGCTTGTCATAGGCTACCGCTCGGCACGTCTGCTTCAGCCAATTGTCCGGCTTGATTGCGCAAGATGAAATAGCGTCCTGGAATTTACCCAGCCCGTAGTACGCGAGCCCTCGATATGCAATGTCGAATGGCGCACTTGCGTCTATCGTCGCCGCGCTCTGAAAGGCCGCCAGAGATTCTTCATAGCGGCGCGCATATAGCAGCGCTTCGCCCAACGCGCCGTGAGCCTGTTCACTCAACGGGTCTAGCGAGACCGAATGCCGCGTTGCGGAAATTCCCGCTTCGATTCGGCCCATCTCTAGTGAAGAAATTCCGTAATGCTGCAACACTTCCGCGCTGTTCGGTGCGAGCGCAACCGCACGGTCGTACTCTTGCATTGCGTGGGCGAAGTCGAGCGCTCCCCACTTGAAGAATAGAGCCAAGGCCAAGTGCCCTTCTGCAAGGTCAGGGGCCAACACGATCGCGTGACGTGCATCGACTTGCGCTTTGGCAAAAGTCGCTGGAGCGGCTAGCTGTGTCGCGAAGTCCCCGGCGTATTGACTGAATGCCTTTGATCGGGCCGCGTACGCGAGCGCGTAATCTGGATCGAGGCCGAGCGCCTCCGTGTAGGAGGCAATCGCCGCTTGCAACTCTCTGCCGTCGTGGAACGAGTTGTGAGCCTTGGAGGCACGCAAGTACGCATCGAAAGCATCGGGATTGCGTGTTCCACCCAGCTCAACCTTGGCCTTCAAGTCGCTCAGCATGGTCACCTTGAGGGCGTCCGCAACTGCGATTGCGATATCAGTCTGCAGCCTTAGCATGTCGCCAAGGTCGCGGTCATAAGTCTGCGACCAAACGTGGAAGCCGGTTATCCCGTTGACCAACTGAGCGGTGATGCGGATCGTGTGCGCTGAGCGACGGACACTGCCCTCTAGTACTGCGCCGACGTTCAGCTTGTGTGCCACGGTGACAATGTCGGGGTGCTCACCTTGGAATGAGAACGACGATGTGCGCGCGGCGACCCGCAGTTCATTAATTCGCGTCAGCGAGTTGAGAAGTTCCTCCGTCAGGCCCTCGGAGAAGTATTCTTGCTCCTTGTCCCCGCTGAAATTTACGAACGGCAGCACGGCAATCGAATGCGGTGGCGGGGAAAAGCGCGCCGGACCAGCGCTGGCAGGAACAGCGGCCGGCGTCGGTTGCGGCTGCTTCCGGACCCAGAAGTTGTCGATGGCGAAATAAGCCAGAGCGCCAATCACTGCCAGGGCGGCGAGCGCCTGCAGTACACGCTTCGACGGCGGCCTTGCAGTGAGCCGCTCCGTCACGGGTGGTGCCACCGAGGCCACTGGGGCGGCCCGCGACACGGTGGTAGGCCGGGAGGGCTTCCGGGACGTTCTCATCGTCCTCGCGCGTCTCGTCGATAACGACGGGGAGGAGGAACGCTTTGTTGGAGGTCATCAGATGGGATCGATCGACCGCGAGCTTCCACTCGAAACGGAAATACCCCTCGTCGCGATCGTGGGTGTGTCTTGAGATGACCGGGATAAACAAGACGCAGGTCTTGATTTGCTTGCGGATTGCCTGGTCCCAGGCGTCCCCGCCCCTGAGCGCGCTCTGATCGAACCAGACCTCGATGCCGCCTGCGCGCAGTGCATCGCAAATCCGTTGCGCAGCCGCCTGATCCTCTGAGGCGTAACTCAGAAATACCGCGTGCGAGGGCTCAGTCACCGGCCGAATCACCCCTGGGGAGGTCTTCTCATCGCCTCCGTGGGCAGCAGCTTAGCCCAAGTGGCTCAGTTTGGCCGAGCTGGGTTGCCGTGTGAGGGGCAATCGGTCCGGATCGACCGGCGGTGCAGTCCAGTCAATGTCCGCTCAATTACTCTTGAACGGCAGCTATTGGGAGAGTCGTCCGACGGCTCCGGGTCATGAAGCGACCGTCGGCGGGTTGGTTTCAATCGACGGTCGCTGACCGGCCACAACCGGTTCTTAGTCGAAGCGGATTGGCCTCCCGACAGCGGTTGTTCCGAACCCCCCCGATCCGCTGCCGGTTGCCAACCGGTGGGGCGCTGTCGCTACACGCTCACGCTCCTATAGATTCGGCGGCTGATGCGCAGGCGTAGCTCGGAGCGCGGCCGATGTGGCGCTCGGGACACTCATTGACATTAGATACAACAGCCCTGCTTAGACGAGCGCCGAGGTAGCGCTGCCGCGACGTGACGGGTTGCAGCCAACTACATCAGCGACTATCACCGCGCTGCTGTGGTGGGCACTTCCGTGAACACGTAGGTGTGCTGACTGTCGCCGGTGGTCAGAGTCCGAGTTCCGGCGCTGCTACCCGCTACAAGATTCAGCCAGTCGATCCCCGGATCGATGCCAATGAAGGACGTCGTGCCATCATCGTTGTGGCGTGCAGCGACCGCGCTGCTCCAGGCGGTGGCGCGGACGCGGACTGTGGCGCCGTCCTTTTCCACCGCAAGCTTGCCGAGTTCAGGATTAGTGTAGGCGGACCCGATCCGTGCGAGGTCAGCGGGAGCGGGTGGGACAGTCAGCCGACGGCGAAGCTCGACGCGCTCGGCCTCCATTTGCTCGGCTCTGGCCTTGAGATCTCCCGCAGCCTCCTCGCGCCCATCGTACAAAATCTCAAGCAAGCGCCGTATGAAAGGTCGACGCATCACATAGCCGTTCTCGGAATTCGTCAGAATCACAGCCCCGACTTGTGCGGACGGAATCACAAAGAAGTCGCTGTGGTAGCCCGGGATGTCACCCTCGTGATCGATGAACGACACACCCCACGTAGCGTCTTCCACCAGCCCCATGCCGTACCACTGGTCCTCCCCGAGCGGCACGCCGCGCCTGCGCCGTTCAAGCAGATTACTTGCGGAGACCAGCCTGCGACCGTTCGGTAGCACACCTTCCGTCAGTTCGTTGCGCACGTACAGAATCATGTCGTGGGGCGATGACCAGGCGCCGCCCTGCGGACGAAACGGCACAACGGCGTAGGCGATGTCCAGACTGGCGAACTGTAGCTTGCCGTCGACGTCCTTGCCGTGGGGGCTGGCATGATTCGCAGCAAGCGCCCGTGCCATGGAGAAGGTTGTATCGCGCATCCCGAGCGGGCCGAAAATCTTCTCCAGCATCGCCGCGTCGTAAGCGGCGCCGAGTTCGCGCTCGGGGTGCACGATGTGGGCACCGATGTACCCGGCGGCCGAGGCCATCAGGTTGCTATACTGAAATACCTCACCGAAGCCGCTGGTCGGCTCAGTGGCTGCCAGCAAGTCGAAGGTATGGGAGGGGGGTGTCTTCGCCGTGGTGGTGAAGCCCCATTCGAAGTCCTTGCTCGGCAGCCCAGTACAGGCGCACACCAGGTGGCGTACAAGCACCTTGTGCGTGGTCGCCTCGCTACCAAGCCGAAACGGTGGATAGGCTTCGATGACCGGCTCGTCCCAGCGTAGCTTGCCCTCGTCTACCAACTCCGCGAGCAGCAGCGTCGACATGCTCTTGGTGTTGGAAGCGATCATGAACAGTGTGTGTGCATCCACCGGTGCCGCTTTCCCCATCTCACGGACGCCGACACCGCCTTCGTAAACGATCCTGCCGTGATCGATGAGCGCCACGCCGACGCCAGGGACGTCGAGCTCGGCAGCGGAACGACGCACAAAGTCGAGGAGCGTTGTCACTCGGGCCGGATCCAGTGGGTGTGCGGTTCTGCCTGCGAAGGTCTCGCGAACAAAGCCTGCTGGGCGAAGGCTTGCCACGACGAGATCAACCGCTGCAGCGCGTTTTTCTGTGGTGCTCTCGCTGCCATCGATGATCGCGACGGTCCACGTAGTGCCCTTGCGCCGTACGATGCTATAGACCTTTAGATGTTCGCTAGGCGAGATTTCGTAGTCGATGACGCCTTGCTCGTCCCACCCGTTACGCGGCGGGCGGGCTGTCAGCAGTTTGAAGGGAGGCGAGGCGCGGGGGCGGTAAAGCTCCCATGCCGCTGCTGCAGCACTCTTGGCATCCGCAGCCCGCGTTACGTCCACGATCGCCACATGGATGTCGGTCTCCGGTGGATCGAGCATAACGACCGCACCCTTGACGTGTTCGGTCCACCCTTCTGCTCTCGCAAACGTCGCGCCCGTCAGCGTCTTGCCAGACTGGGCGGTACTCCGTGGCTGGGCGATCGCAGCGGTCGCGACCGCCAGCCATACCCCTGCCAGGGCTGCGTGTTTCATCACACTGATCTCTGGAAGTGATTTTCTGCAATTGCACCGGGCAACTCAATCCCCAGTCGCATCGAGTGATAAATCTTTGACCGGGCCGGTCGCGCGCGAGGCGGTGCCAATGAGCCTCGCGTAAAAGATTCAACGCCCGCTGAGTGATTCACGGCTATCGACCTGCCCGAAAGCGGCCGCTCGCCATAGGCAACTCAGGGTCATTCTCGACTCCAGGGGAGAAAAGCTATCAGGAGAGCGCGCCAATGCCCTTTCGTTGGATGACGTCCAGCAATTTCAGCGACGGACCGCTTGGCCGCTTCTCCCCAATCTCCCATTTCTGAACGGTCGAGATGCTGGTGTTCAGCATGGCGGCAAAAACCGCTTGACTGACCCGGCTGCGGATCCGGATCGCACGAATCTGCTTCGCCGTCAGTTCCTTCACCGGAGGCAGCGCCAGAACGTCGAACTCGCGCATGGTGTGCTTATCTAGTGCCCCAATGCGCTCGAGCCCGCGCGCGGTTTCGCGCATCTCATCGAGCAGGCGACTTTTCTTCATGACAAATCTCCTCAAGCTCGCCCTCTACGACGGCTTTTTCAAGTAGCTTCGGCTCCATTCCCAGAAGTGCGGCAGCGATCACCTGCAGCACCCCGAGTTCTCGGGCGTCGATGGTCTCACGATCCTTCTTCTCGAAGCCGAACAGGAAGAACCATCGGTCCTGAAGATTACTTCCGACGATCGTCCTGGCGCCTCCACGTTTGCCGCGTCCAGCTACCGGTATCCGCTTCTTGAATACCCGTCCACCTAGGTCGGCATCAATCAGACCCTGTGCCATTTCCTCAACCGCGTTACACAACATGGCATCGCTGATGTCGGCCTTGCGGCTCCAGCGCTTGAAGGTTCTGGTCTTGAATACACGCCGCACGAGCAGAGTATATCACTAGGTGATATAGACAAGAAGTGGCACACACTTCGGGGGTTACGCCACTTGGGAGAGCTGTCATGGATCAAGATCTTAAGGTTGTCCCTGCTCGCGAACCCTGGAATAGGGGCAAACTTGTCGGACAAAAGTCGCCGCTGCGCCTCAAAGACATCTGGGCCATCCGTATCCGTCTGCAGACCGTGGCCACGTGGGTCTCCCATGCGCGTCTACGCTCCGAGGACTTCATGTTCCCCAGCAGGTTGCGCGCATCGCCGCACCTCTCGACCCGGCAGTACGCCAGAATCGTCCAGAGTTGGGTGAGGGAAATCGGACTTGACCCCGCAGCATACGGCACTCACACGCTGCGTCGCACCAAGGCATGTCTGATCTATCGTCGAACCAAGAATCTTCGAGCGGTACAGCTGCTACTCGGGCGTACCAAGCTAGAAAGCACCGTCCGGTACCTCGGCATCGAGGTCGACGACGCGTTAGAGATGGCGGAGCAAACCGAAGTGTAGGAGCGTGGGCCGGTCAGCGGCTGCCGGGGGGCCGACCGGCCAGGAGCTGCCCTTCGCGTTGACCGGTCAGCTTTCCGCAAAGCCGAAGCGATTGATTCGCAACTGATGGGTTCGATTCCCATCATCCGCTCCATCCCCCGGATTCCCAGCTAGGGGTCGATGACAGCACCGGTATTGAGGTCCACCGGAGAGAAATAGTAAGCCGGTTGTCCGCGATACGACGATGCGGCAAAGCTGCCCACGTAAAGTCGCGACCCGACAACGCCCAGCGCCGTCACCCAGCCACCGCACTGTGGCTGGCCGTAGCCTGCGTCGCACACGCCCGGCGTTTGCGCGAAGGTGGTGTCGAGTACGCCCGATACGACATCGACCTTGGCGAGATTCTCCGCGTCCGCGGTTCGGTACGTTGCAAACTGCCCACCGACGTAGAGGGAGCTTCCGGAGACGAGGAGCGCCGAGATCCAGCTGTTCGGAGCAGTGAACCCGGTCGGCTGCGTAAAGGTGGTGTCGAGCGCGCCGCTCGTCGCGTCGACCTTGACGATGTTCTGCACGGCAGTGCCCCGATAGCTCCCGAAGCCACCGCCGATATACACAGCAGATCCAGTGGTGGCGAGCGCGTACACATTAGAGCCGCCGGCGCCGCCGCTGATACCGGCCGCCTGGGTGAACGTCTGATCGAGAACGCCGGTGGTGGCGTCGACCTTCGCCAGGTTGAGCGCGGGTTTCGACGCATAAGTCGAGAACTGCCCACCGACATACAGCGAGTTGCCGAGCGCCGCGAGTGCCTGGACAAAGCCGGTGACCGGGCCATTCGCGGCGAACGTCGTATCGACTGCGGCAGTCAACGGATCGAGCTTCACGAGCGCACTGGGAATGGTGGTAGTGGACTCGCCGCCTACGTACAGGGCACCGCCATACGCCAGGATGACATTCGATGGAAGCACCCGGGTGGGCGCAAAGGCGGTGTCGACAACACCGCTCGCCGGGTCCAGCTTCGCCACACCAGCCGCATGTGTGCTATTCAAAGTCGTGAACACACCGCTTGCGTACAGCGCACTATTAAAGAGCGTCAGGGCGGACACCGGGCTGTTGGCGCCACCCAGTGCCAGGAAGTTCGGATCGGGGGTGTCCGTTTGGATATCGAGCTTCGCGAGGTGGGGCGCGGGCGTGCCGCGATAAGTGCTGATCAGACCACCGATCACGACGTTGGATCCCGAGAATGCAATGTCTTGAACCTGACCGTTAACACCCGTTGAGTGCGTGAAAGTCGTGTCGAGTGCACCCGTCGTCGGATCGATCTTGGCCACTCCCTGAACGGTCTGGCCGCGATAGGTCTGGAACGAGCCGCCGATGTACATAGCGCCTTTCGATACGGCGATCCTGGAAACTTGCTGATCGATCGTGAATGGCTGGGTGAACGCGTTATCGGTCGCGCCGGTGGTCGCGTCGACCTTCGCCAGCGATATGCCGAAGATCGTCTGCCCGTTCGGCTGCCGGCCGATATAAAGCGACGTGCCCGAGACGCCCAGCGAGTAGACGCCGTCGTAGCCGAGGGTCGC
>WNFR01004804.1_pt1 | contig 13856 bp, 9 predicted proteins | sample 5400221 | NCBI WGS metagenome assembly WNFR01 (sample SAMN13153357, study PRJNA577476) | soil metagenome | isolation source: 40 cm soil under Madrone tree | place: USA:California | collected 2016-06-14 | reverse complement strand
CTTTCTGGCAAGTCTTTCGCTTTGCCGCCCCAGCTTTGATGGCCGGCAACGTCGGCTTGCTGAAGCATGCTTCAAACGTACCGCAATGCGCGTTGGCGATCGAGGACATCTTTCACCGCGCGGGTTTTCCGGAAGGTGCTTTCCAGTCGCTCTTGATTGGATCGGATCAGGTGCAAGGGGTGCTGGAAGATTCACGGGTCGCCGCGGCGACCCTCACCGGTAGCGAACCGGCCGGACGCAGCGTAGCAAGCATTGCCGGCAAACAAATCAAGAAGACTGTGCTCGAACTCGGCGGCAGTGATCCCTTCGTCGTGATGCCTTCAGCTGATCTCGAAGCGGCTGTCACGACTGCCGTGAAGGCACGTACGATCAATAACGGCCAGTCATGTATCGCCGCAAAGCGTTTCATTGTTCACACTAAAATTTATGATGAGTTCGAAAAGCGTTTCGTTGAAGTGATGAAGCAGTTGCGCGTGGGCGATCCCTTAAACGAATCAACGGACATCGGTCCCCTGGCCACAGAGCAAATCCTAAAGGACATCGAGGAGCAAGTGCAGGTGAGCGTCGCCGCCGGCGCAAAAATTCTCACCGGCGGTCAGAAGTTCAAAGCCGAGGGTGATTTGGCGCGCGGCAATTTCTACGAACCCACCGTGTTGGTTGATATTCCGAAAGGGTCGCCGGCTTATCAAGACGAGATCTTTGGGCCCGTCGCTTCGCTGTTTCGCGTCGCGAATATTGATGAGGCGATTGAACTCGCGAATGCTACGCCTTTTGGTCTGGGCTCGGCAGTATGGACCAACGATGACGCCGAACGCAATCGGTTCATCGAAGAACTCGAAGCCGGAAGTGTCTTTATCAACGGCATGGTCGCGTCTGATCCGCGTCTGCCATTCGGAGGTACTAAGCATTCGGGTTACGGCAGGGAGCTTGGGGAGTTTGGCATTCGTGAGTTTGTGAATATTAAGACGGTCTGGATTAAATAGTCCCTGGCGCTAGCCGCCTTCAGGCGGCTTCCCCGAAGGGTTGCTAGACCGGGCGTTTTACGCCCGAGGTGTGGTTGGTGATCTCAAAAGCCCGTTTCAACGGGCTTTTATTCGAGGCTTTAGCCCTAATGCTAATTCGTAATTCAAAGCACGCTGAAGCGCGCTAAGGACCGCGCAGCCGGACCCAGCGCTAAAAGCGCTGGTCTATTAACCCTTCGGGAAAGCCGTCTGAAGACGGCTGAGCAAACCGTCCTGGCGTTATGCAGTCTCAAATTACATCAGATCCGAATTTGGATTTCGTTGATTTGAGGTTCTTCTCGTTTTGCAGCAGCGCTTCCTTGCGCTTCAATCCCCAACGATATCCGCCCATGTTCTTATCTTCGCGAATCACGCGATGGCAGGGAATCACCAGCGCCACATGATTGCCGGCACAGGCGCTCGCGACCGCGCGCACGGCTTTCGGTTTGCCGATCGCTTTGGCGATCTCCTGGTAGGAACGCGTCGCACCCAAAGGGATGCGCTGTAATTCTTCCCACACCTGCCATTGAAACGCGGTCGCCTGGATGTCGAGCGGCAAATCGACGCGGGGAGTCTTACCGCTAAGATGCTCGAGCACTTTGCTGAGCCAAAGATTTAACGAAGGACTAATTACTGTGTCGCGGGAATCAATCGATGCCCTGGGATACTCGGCGAAGAGCGACGTGGTCAGTTCCGAATCTGAATCACCGAGTGCGACCGAGCAAACACCACGCTCAGTTGCCGCCACCAGCACGCGCCCGAGCGGACAAGCGGCAATCGTGTAGATGATCCGCATCCCTTGTCCGCCGCGACCGTAAGTCGCAGGCGTCATGCCCAGTTGCGCCGATGACTTCTCGTAAAGACCGCGACTCGATCCGTAGCCGGCGTCGTACATCGCCTCAGTCACTGAGGAACCTTCCTTAACTTTTGATTTGAACTGGTTCAGCCGGCGAGCTTCGGCGTACTGGCGGGGGGTGATGCTCATCACGCTTTTGAATGTACGTTGCAAATGATGCGGGCTGACTCCGGTTTCGGTGCTGAGCGCATTCAAAGTAACCGGCTCTTCGTCATGCTCATCGATCGCATGACAAATGCGGCGCACCAGCTCGACCTGCGGATCATCTGCCTGAACGCGGCGCGGATGGCAACGGCGACAGGCGCGAAAGCCGGCCTGTTCGGCCGCCTCGGGTACTTGAAAGAAACGAACCTGTTCCCGTCGCGGCCTGCGCGCGGGGCAGGACGGCCGGCAGTAAATTCCCGTCGAGCGCACGGCAAAGACGAAACTGCCGTCCCGCGACGCATCGCGGGCGAGCACAGCGTTCCAAAGCTCGGGATTATTCATTACCGTCGCCACGTTAGTTGATACTTGCAACATCTTACTCCACCTCATTCAGATTTGATGACGTGATAATAGAGGGTTGAGGTAAAGCTATCTATCCGTTGTTTGCGGTCAAACTAGAAGTTTCTGGCCAGCCTTATGTGGCGCACTGCCTTATGTGGCACACTAGCGACGAACTGCCAAACCGTGTATAAGGCAGGTCAATAGATGCAAAGCGAACTGGATATTCTTCGGGACATCACGGGAAGGTTGATGAAGCAGGGTTTGAATACATGCTGACCGGGTCAACTGCTTTGAACTACTATGCCGAACCGCGAATGACTCGCGACATTGATATTGTCGTTGCTCTCAATCCGAAGGACGCTAATTCGGTCGGGGCTTTGTTTGAAGGCGATTACTATGTAACTCGGAATGCGGTCGTGCGGGCCATAACAAACCAAACACTCTTCAATATCTTTCACAGCGAGAGTATCTTTAAGGTTGATTGCATTATCAGAAAGAACACGGATTACCGGCGGCTTGAGTTCGAACGGCGGCAAAGGGTCGAGGTTGATGGCCTTGAGATATGGATTGTCAGCAAGGAAGACTTGATCATCTCAAAGCTGCTTTGGGCAAAGGATTCGCGCTCTGAATTTCAACTTCGTGATGTCAAAAACTTGCTGAAGTCGGGCTTCGATGCCGACTATATGAAAAGATGGACTCGAAAGTTCGATTTGGACGACCTCCTAAGAGAGTGTTTTGATGAACGATACGACCCCAGAGATTGAAAAGAAGGTCCACGAAATGGTGATGGCGCGCTCTGGCGCTGAACGTCTTATCATGGGCTCGGCAATGTTTGACCTCGCGCGAAAGATTGTGCTCGCTTCTTTGCCAAAGGACTTGTCAGACGAGGAGCTCAAACGACGGTTGTTCGAACGGATCTATGGTCAACCGCTTGAAAGTTTCCTCGACGACTCCTCGTGAAGAACTCGATGAAGCTCGCACTCAAATACGGATTGGCTGTAACGGTAGTCATCGCCGCTTGGGTGGCCCTGAAGCATTTCGTTCTGCACCTTGAATCACAACCTGCTCAAATAGCCGATGTCGCGATCTTCAACGTGACGGCGATTACCGGATTGGCGCTCGGGATTAGGGAGAAACGAAGAACGAACGGTGGAACTCTGACGTATGGCGATGGCTTGGTAAGCGGGATCAAGATTGCCGTGACTTACGCGATCCTGACCAGCGCTTACTTTGCTGTTCTGCTCGCTACCCCGGCTTTGCCTCCAAAGTCGGTTTTTTAGCGGTTTATGGGCAGTTTGATCATAAAAGACGAAGATTGCCTATAAAGTACCCTGTCAATTGCGCGAGACGACTGACCCCACCGCATGTTTCCCTTGGGTAAGGCCCGGCCGTTCGCTTATCCGAGGATCGAAAGTTTGTGCATCCCGATTCGTAAGCAGAGCCCCCTGGAAGGATGTCTGGAGGTGTTTCCACTTAAGCTATTTAAGGCTCACGATCAATGAGTAGCGATTGTGTGGTTCATGGACCAGCACTGCGCATTAGTCCGGTTACGTAAGACTTTATGACGCGGTCTTTAAGGCCGGCGATGACAGTTCATATGACATGCAGGTCGAGGCCTGAGGGCTGCGCAAATTACGGGTTGCCTTGAGTTGGCCTGTTTCGTTTGCTGGGCTCACTTATGACGCCAGCAAAGTCGAGGCCGACGTTTCCGAGGCGCTTGATCCTTGCGGCGCTGCCGCCGCACCGGGCTGAAAGCCTCGCCCCGACCGAGCATCGACAAGTCCGGACGCCAGGGCGCCGGCGTCCGGTCGGGTGCGATTGGATCACGTATGACTGGAAAACTGACGTCGATCAATTCCCTCTCAATCATTGCTGATTCGACGGGTACCAGCAACAGCCGCCCGGCGGATCATCAGGTGGCGGTTCCGGTGGCGGTTCATCAGTGCAGAAGGGTGCCTCGAAGAACCGGGCGCGGTACTCGATCGAGCTAATGAACGCGTCGACCATATCAAAGGTCGTCTTTGGTCCATTGTTTAGCTGGTCCAACCAGAAGTTGAAGCCGTGGTCGAGATCTCCGTCCGGAGCGTCATCCGGGTTGCGTCGCAGGTAACCAAAGTACTGCATCAGGACGTAAGCTCTATTGTAGAACTGGGGACTGTTTGCGACGGCGCTGCTTTCCGCAATCTTTTTCACGACGGTGGCGCGTGTTTCGGTCCCGTTATTCAAACCCGAAACCATTGCATCACGCGTCGCTGGATCTGAAATCTGCGCAGTCGCATAGAGCTGATCAACAAACGCATCGTTCGACATACCGAGCGGATAATCGTTCAAGAATCGCGGCCGATTAACCCACTCTTGCGCAAAGTCGAGCTTGTTTTGTTCGAGCTGTTGTTCCCAGCCTGGCTGTAAAACAATCACGCCATTGCCGACTCTTCTCTGGTCGGTGAAAAAGTCCTCCATGCGCGGATTTGGCCCCGTAAAACCGTTGCCGCCGGTAAATTGCGAAAAAGAAATCTTGTTCAGGCGATAGACGTAGTATCCCGTCCCCTGAAACTCGATTGATTCGAAGAAGGCTTTCGACCCGTTGACGCGGTGCACATGGATGCAGTCCCCATCGCCATTACAGGAATCAATCGTCCCAGTCCAGAAATCCCATCCCGATTGATCCGGCTGGCGACTGAGAAAGTCATAGTACTGTTGCCGGATGTAGATCCGACTGTTATCAATCGGATTTGAATCAGGCGGAGCGATGAACTGGCAGCCCATGTAAAGGATAGGCAGCGACGTGAAAGACGCATTGCCTTTGATTTGTGACTCAACTTGAGCCGGCTGCGCCCAAAAATTGAACGGGTCAAGCGAGTACTGCTCCAGATACAACGCCGCCGCGCCGGCCCCATGCGGCGCGGCCGCGGAAGTCCCAAACTCGCCTTCAATTCCATAATCCGTATTGGACGCGTCCCCACGCACAAACCAGCTTTGCCCGTTCAAGACTCCGCCCGACGGCGCATAAAGGTCGACCGCGCTGCCAAAGTTTGAGGCTTGGCCGGAGTTATAAATGGCTCGCGAGTCCTGCGATGCGCCCGGGATTCCGTATGAGCCACCCACGGTGAGCACTTGAGACATTCTGGCTGGAGTGAAGGTGCTGGCGGGCTGGTTGAAATTACCGGCGCCGGCGACGACAGTAATACCGTTGTTGATGAGACTGCTGACTGCGTTTTCGACGTCGGTTACCTGCATCGGAGAAATCGGAAGGCCCCAGCCTACATTCTGCACGAAGAAACCCATGCTGATGTTCACCACGGCTGGCCGATTATTCTTGCTGTTTACGTCGTTCAGAATCTGTTGCAGTCCCTGAATAAAATCGTTCGTAGTTCCCTCCGTGCCCGCAAAATTCGTTACGCGCACCGAGTGCAACAGACAATTCTTCGCGACGCCGAAGTTCTTTGAGCCGATATAGCTGGCAGAGAGAGTGCCATGATTGTCGTTTGCGGCGCCTGTTCCATAGCCGCCCGCCGAACTTTGCGGTTGAAAATCAAAAAGCGCCGATGCTCTCCCCCCAAAATCATTGTGGCGAAGCCAAATACCGGTATCAACCACATAGACATGGACTCCGGTGCCGGTGCGCGGATAAGTGTACGCGCCATCGAATCCGTTCCGCTGATCGATGCGATCTAAAGATTTGACTACGCCAAATTCTCCAGGCATAGGTTTTTGCCCGGTGAGAACCGGGTGGGCCGCCTCTTCCACGGAGCTAACCAGTGAGCTGCGACTGAGCTCCATCGCGCGGGATTCAATCAGGTTCTTGACCGCAAATCCTTTGATGACATCGGTATAGATGTATTCGATCTGGCCCCCATATTGGCGGACGAGCTCGTTTGCTACAGAAGCGATCTGTTGGCGCGGTACCGTATCCGCCAACGTGATCACGTACTTGCCTGATACCGCATTCACGGCCGGCCGATATTTCACCTGAGACACATCGCCAGGGTTTTCAGCCTGCGCCTTGGTGCGCTGTGCTGGGGGCGAATAGCTGGGCGAATTAAGGATTAGGAGCGTAAGTGTGACCGATAAGATGAGAAGCTTTCTTAACATAATTATTCCTCCAAATTCCGTCGAGGTTCTTTTGAGAGACAAGGTCTCACAAGCGGTTGCGCGTGCAACAATTCAATCCCGGACCACCAGCATTCAGAAGCACGCCTTGAGCGTTGGCAAAAACGCGAGCGCAGGAGAACTGGATCCGGTTGTGGTGGACACATGAGTTAACTCCAGGCGACTGTGATTGCTTGAACGAAAGTGAAGGAGGTTCGGGCCAGGTCCTGATGTCGGGCATGACAAGATCCGAATATCCAGAGACTCTTACCGGGAGTTGGTGAGCACTGTAGGTTCGCCTTATCTAGCTGTCAAGATGTTTGTATTGCCAAGTGGTTCTCTTCAGCTTTCAAAATTATTGCCACATAAATTATGTGCGATCTGGCCGCCGTGTGGCCATGAAGTCCCAGGCGAAATCTGTCGCGCTTCTCCGGGTCATGTCTTCGCAGCGCTCTTTCACGCCGCTTATAAGCAAGGCGCGGAGTGCCGAAGTAGGATTTCGGCTGACATAAGAATTATGGTTGAGCTAGTTCGACTTGGCTTCTCCGATCGCCCCGTCAGGAGATTTACGCGACGTGTACCCGGTGTCAGGGAAATTACGTAATACTACGCTGACTGAAACGGGCTACGCGCCTCCAGTGTTTGCAAGGTTTAGCGAGCGGAATGTGTCAGGAGTTTTACATAACCGGACTGCATTGGACTGAGAGAGCCTCAAGTTCCTTCTGCTTTGCTTGTCTGTCTGTTGACTCAAAACGTTTTGAGTGATTCCGATGCCGTCCATGGCCGTCATCTTCAGGTCTTTGAGTGCGGCTTATTCGCACACCTTGATGCCGCCAAAAAGCTGCCAAAAAGCGCGCGTAAAGTACGCCGCCTTTAACGTCTTAAAGCGTTGAAATATATTGACATCAATGTTTTTCCGACCTACAGTGCGAAGCACGACCTACCTCTCCTAATCATTTAATAAAACTGAATTCATTTGAGAATGGCGTGGTTTGGCTATCTCAAAATTATGTGTTCCACCTGTGCTAAACCTTCTCGCGTTCGGGGCAGCCACGCCCGCGCAGTCGAAGTCGAGACACGTGGTATATGAATCGGATTTGGGAGGTTGAGATGCTGATAACACTTGCCGTAATTGGGGCTTTAGCACTTCTGGCTTGGTTTCTCAGGTCCGTTGGACTTAAAGAGATTAACGTCAAGTTTGAAGGCAAATCCATTAGTCTTCGCACAAATAGGAGGCTGAAGGATGAAAGGCCGCCGAACCAGCTTCAATAATTGGGGGAGGTTCTCCCTGTCAAGGCTTTTCTCCGAACTTTGTCCCGCAGGCGGGACTTTCCGAAATGTTCTCCGCAGAGAATAGTTCATGACGTGTTTTATGGCTCCGGAGGGTTTCTAATAGGCGTAATGAGTGTTCAGGGCGAAAGTTTTGATCGACTCGGTAGAAAAACGCCCGCCGTGTGCTACACCAAGCCCTTCCTCGTGGGATTTTCAAAATAGCCTACGGCAAGATGATCAGTCAAGAAGTCATAAAGCTTAGAACGCATATGCTCTCCCTCGTCTGAGATGTCGATATCGTGAAATCTCCGATCATTGCGCAAAGCCTATCGGTTAACTGAAGAAGTCAATCTGTAGGAATCTCCTCATTTTGGCGGAGTTTAGCATTTTCGGCAATTTGAGAATTCGCAGTAACTGCGCGAACTAGCCCCTAAGCAGGGCCTTTCTTGACATACTTCTTGAGTCGGAATTACTCTCCCCGTCGTACGAAGGTCGAAAGCACTCGTTACCCTGCGCGGTTTCAAAAAGAGCGCGACCATTAAGTACGATGACGAGCGACGTTAGGCGACGAAGGCTCCTCGCAATTTCCACAGGCTGATCAATCGGATTCAATTAACCCGGGGATTACCGTTCGTCTGGAAGTGAATCGCCGTATGCTTGATCGTGCGCAAACTTGATCTGACCAAGATGGCGCAAAAACCGGAACTTCATTATGAGTCATGCCGCTGCTCCCACAATTCCTTTCGAACGTCCTTCATTACCTAATCAACCTTTCTTCGCTTGGCTAAGGACTCAGACGGCTCTATTCATCGGCCAGATGCTAGCACTGTTAGGTGCGGTCTATTTGATCGTTGCCTTAGTCTATTACGTTAGCGGATTGCATGTCCCGGTTGGAATCATTACTCCGAAAACTGTTGGGACAGTCATTATCTATTCTCACTTATTGTTCTTAACGGTATTTATCATATGGCTGATTAGAGTGCTTGACGACAATGATCACGGCCGGTACCGGGCGAGCCGGGTATACGAACGGCTAGTTGAGAAAATGCCTGACGGTGATAGTTTAAGCGAACAGGACCACAACAGGTTTGCCGACGCTTGCTCAGAACAGGTCGGCACTTTCAAGCTTTGGTTTCTCGGGTTCTGGTGCGCGATGTTGTTGTTGTATGTCTTCTTTGCTGCGAAATCGAAGTACGACGAATTCTATCCTTCTCCAGGTCAGGATTCCGCCGTCGCCCAGCGTTTAAATCATCGCCTCCAGGAGTCGATCGCGGGGGAATTCACACCCAAAGAAGCGGAAGCGCTAACCGAAGCCGGATTCTTGAAACCGGGTGACGCACGGCATGTCTTGTTCTCTCCTTTTCTCTCCCTCACGAGCGGAGAATTCTATCCTCCTAATGGCCCAGATTCAGCAGTCGTCCCGGACCTTAAGCGGCGCCTACAGGAAGTGATACCAGCGAAATTCTCCCAAGAAGAAAAGGCTGAGTTGTCCGAAGCCGGGAGACCCCTGAAACCGGAAGAACTGTGGCAGCCTCTAATTTTCCCGTTTTTCACCTTCATGGCTAATAACGTGAGCCTCTTCTTCATTTTCGGTTGTTTTGTTGCTTTGTACTTGCCAGCCGGTCATGAGACCGGGAAGCAACGTTCGGGAAATCTGACGATAACCGCTGAAGATCTAATCGTTGAGGCCCGCGCACATCATCAGCGTCAGAAAAACCTCTGCCTGGGTTTTGGAGGGTTGCTGCTGTTGTTCACGTTGGCATTCCCGGCAATCCTATACTTCAAGAACCTAACGTTGACAACTAATAACTGGAACGAGTATGTCGCGGTATTCGATGCTTTAAGCGGGACTCTAAACGCCGTTGTAGTGGCGCTCATGATTGCGAGGTTAGACAGCAAATTAATCGGCTTGCCGCCTTGGCTCATTTCCATTCTGTATTTCTACTCCGGCATACAACCGCTGTTTGTGGTCTTCGACCAGTCGGTCGACGTTTTTGGAACGGTTCGAACAGCAGTCTTGATTGTAGTATTCATATTCAAGGTCTATTTCTTTCTGATAATCCTCTATTCGTTACAAAACGGACGACTGCTCAATTATTTCTATTGTTCTTCTCTACTCAACAAACAAGTTGTTTCGATGAGGATCAGTGGTAAGCTCATTTCTGCGGAGGTCTTTATCGTTGATAGATGGAGGAAGTTACTTGAATCATTCTGTCTCCGCATCTTAGAGGCAATTAAGGTCTGCGGCCGGCTACTCCTTGATGGACAACCAAGACTTCGGCCGCTTCGGATTAAAGCCTCTATGCTGTTGGTGTCGTTGAAGTCTTACATTCATTGGGCACTCACTCACACACCGGGATTCAACGGCCTCCTCAAAGTTATCACACGGCCAATTTTTCGCCGACGCACAGAACGTTTGTTGATCCTGTGCGCACTACTTGGGTGGTTGGGGATTATCTATTTTGTAGCATCACTCCTCTATTATGCGGGACGGCTCGGATCCGACGACATTGGGCTCATTTTCTCGCCCCAAGCAAGATACGTGATGATCTTTTTAAATCTTGTTGCGTTATTGGTAATCATCTTTGTGCTTATCAAGGTTCCCAGGAATTACGGATCTGCCGACTCTGATGCAGTTACACTGCGAACTGTTTTCCCAAGGGATTTAGAGTTGGCTAAAAAAACCAAGAACCCAGTGAAACGGTTTCAACGGTATTTCTTGATGTTTTGGCTCGTGATGTTCGCGTTCTATGTTGCTCTTGCATTTCAGCAATATATCGAATACGTCAACGATATTAAGTTACCCCCGCCCGTCATTATTTCAACACTTGAGGATGCCCTTGTTGTTTCCAAGACAAGCTTAAGAGATTCGCAGACGATACTGACGAGCGCCCTAGACGCCAAGAGGCGTGAACCTGCTCTACCGCGCTCAATGGTGGCAAGCAGCTTACTGTACCCATGGTTCTCGTTCCTCTTGAATAACTTGATGGTGTTGTTCGTGTTCCTGTGCTTTACGGTCCTGTATGTATCAGTTGGGGATCGACAGGTAGATGCAAAACACGCCTTGCTGAGGAACTATTCAATTCTGGTATGTGTTCTTCTAACGATGTTGTTCCCTTTGCCACTTTTCTTCATTGAAAAGAGCACCTTAACACAGACGAGCTTGACTACCGTAATTACGGTATTTGCTGCCATTGGCGGTACTCTGAACGCCGTGGCGCTGGCGCTCTTGATTGCTCGATTGGATAGCAGACTTATTAGGCTACCCACATCAGTAATATCTGTACTGTATTCTTACTCCGCCCTTCAACCGCTTTTCGTGGTGTTCGCACCTGAAGGTAACGTGTTCCGGGCAATTGAGACGTCAGCGTTGGCCACAGCGCTCATTTTTAAGGTCTGTTTAGTCGTGATAATTGTTTATGCATGGCAGTCAGCGCGCTTCGAGGATTACTTGGTGTATTTCCCCTTCCTCAATAGCAGAGTTAACTCAATCTTTGACAATCAATTTGAAATTAAAACCTACGGCACCCATAGAGGAAAATTCAAATACTCAATCTTCAAGGGAAACGTGGAGAAATATAAGACAGACGAGACCTTCGATACTCGGGTCGAATGTGATACCGCAGTTGGCGACGTGCGGAGCCTAATGAAGGAAAAGGCAAATTATGGAGATCCTCAGAAGGTCCACGGGACTTACTGGGTCCAAGTGGAGAAGTTGAACAAGGCAAACGAGCGTGAAGTAATCTGTGAGAGTACAAGTCTTCGCTCAGAAGCTGAAGCCAAAGAATTGATCGAGGAGTCAATCGAAATGGTCCCTTATTGTAAGTACGATCGCGGTTAGAAACGGGGGTCGAGACTCCAAGACTCTTTCCGGTGACAACGGAGGAGGAGTCTTGGCTTGGAAGCCTGATGGCGTTTGGGCCGCCACAATCGACTGCAAGAATTAATCGAAGGTTCAGCAGGATGATCGAGGATGTTCCGGTTAGGGAATTTTGACTTAAGTGTTCTAAGCGCTTCTCGAAACAGAAAGCCTTCCCGATCTCTTTTCTCTTTTGTACCGTCGCAGGAATCTCATTTGTTTTCTAAAATAGATTCTAAGATAGCTGTCAAAAGTATGGTCCTCACCAAGTCACAGTAGCATGGATATCCCAGCTCCGGCAGACGCTCTAGTTGAAATTCAGGCCGCTTCTTTTGGCGAATCATTCTTTTGCCAGAATTCGGGTTCGATTCCAAGCTCATACATACTGTGAATGATGACGCAGAGGTTGTGACAGAGAATCTTGCAGAGTGCTTCGTTTACCTGTGCCGTCTTCGTCTTGCTGCGCAGGTTCGGTTCAAACTTGCGCTTAATCATCGAAAACGTGCTTTCGACGTTACTGCGTTTGTGGTAGTGGGTTTCGAACCACTCGGTGTTCAATGAATAGAAATGGTATAGCCTGGTCCAGAGTGGATCTTTTTTCCGATGCACAGGATTGGCGTTCGATTTGAATGGGACAAAAGGAAGTACCTTATGTTGGCAGGCTAACAGTAGATTTTTAAGAGCCGAGTATGCCTTATCTCCCAATATCTCTTTGACGTGAAAATGCTTCAGAGTGGTCTCAAGCAATGGCTTGAAATAAGGGCTGTCGCCGGCGTTGGGTCCAGATATTTCGACTGCTGTGATGATGTTGGTTAAGACTCCACACATTATATGAACCTTAATCCATTGGCGTTTTTCTCTCACTTCGGCCTTCCCATACCTGCGATCGAGCCATCGAGCAAAACGGCAGGTCGAGAAACCCGTTGAATCAACTGCAAAGACCGTTTCGACGTCACACAGTGGCAGACTGCTTTCGATGATGAGTTGACGCAGATAGCGAGTGGTCGACTTCAGGTCGAAGTATTTCAAGATAGTGGTTGGCATAGGCACTTTCGAGATCAAGTCTTTAGCTTGTGCGGTCTCGAGATCCGAAATGCACCAGTTGCACGATTTTGTCGTGTAGACCTTGAACACCATCGCGAATAATATGTCGCTAAGCGGCACTGGCGGTCTACCAAAGTGTTAAGAGGCGGAGTTATGCCGGCGCAGAGTCTGCTAAGCAGAATAAGAAATAAGCCTTTCTCACTCATTTGCGCGGCCTTGTAAGTATTCCGATTTTGGTTCGGTGTATCTGACATAGCAATCCTCTCCTATTGCGGTAGCAATGAAGCCGACAGATCTCAAGCGGTTTTCTGTGGCACCAGGGAAAGATTCGGCCCGGCAGCTGCGCCTTCGTAAGATGGTTCGTCTGGTTGTTGAATTGGTAAAGGCCACTCGATCAATTCCCAATGGCCACGATCACCATTTGGTTTGACCCAGCGGAACCAATCCGGGTGTTTTTGCATGGAGGATCGTATGGAATTGGCGGGATGTCTCGCGGCGATCTTTACGTTCCCTTTAAGAAGCGCGTCGACGACTTCAGCGTGCGTCCGTGGCAGCCCCAGTTCTGCGAGATATTTGCGAGCTGCCGCCGCCAGTCCCATGCCTTTGAAAGGATTTTTTAGACCAAGGCCGGACGGTTCATCGACTAGCCCTTTTGCCGGGGCGATTTCGCCGAGCTGAACGAGGAGTGCTTTTCGGGTGCCGAGCAAAACCGCTCGGTCAGATACGAGGCTATTGAGTTTCGACTGAAGGGTATTGTGCTGAGTGTCAATCTCCACAATCATTTCATCAACGGTTTTGAGCGCCAGCTCGAAGATAGTCGGTTGGTTTTCCATTGCAGCTTGCCTCCTAATAGTTGAAGCGTCTCAATCTGGAGGCGGCTCGCTGGCAGAGCAGGAGGGCGATTTCGAAGCGGCTCGGGAAGCAATGGGTGAACTGTGGCAAGGCGTGGGCGGACGTCCCGTGCTCGAAGGTCTGGATGCCGAAATGCAGGCCGAAGTCCTCTTGCGTGTTGGCGCGCTAACGGGATGGATCGGACGGACGAGACAGATCGAAGGCTCGCAGGAAATATCGAAAGATCTGATCAGTGAAAGTACCAGCGCTTTTGACAATCTAGTGTAGTGCGTCAAACAGATCATAACTTATAACTGGAGGCGCGAGCACGTTTTACCTTCTCCAAGATGTCGGAGGCTTTAGCCGTCCAGACGAAGGGCTTGGGGTTGGTGTTGTGTTGAGCGATGTAAGTTTCAAT
>WNFR01019802.1_pt1 | contig 13857 bp, 10 predicted proteins | sample 5400221 | NCBI WGS metagenome assembly WNFR01 (sample SAMN13153357, study PRJNA577476) | soil metagenome | isolation source: 40 cm soil under Madrone tree | place: USA:California | collected 2016-06-14 | reverse complement strand
TGTCGAAGGCGGCACGAACAAAATCCGCGCCCACCCCGCGGCGGCGAACGAGGCAGCGCTCCACAAAATCCCGCCCCCTTGCTGGGGGCGGGCTGGGGTGGGGGTGAAACAAGGACTCGATCATAGAAGGCGGCGGAAAGCCTGGATTCCCGCAGGATTCCGTCCTGTCGCAAACGGGCCAGCGGCCGTCGCGGCGACTATGGCTCTAAGGGGGCCGAATACCTACATTTGCGACATGTCGAAACCCGGCCCCCAACCCGGCACCACCTTGCTGATCGCCTGCGGCGCGCTGGCGCGCGAAATCGTGGCCTTGAAGCGCGTCCACAAATGGAGCGCGCTGGACATCACCTGTCTTCCCGCCATCTGGCACAACCGGCCGGAGAAGATTCCCGCCGGCGTGCGGCGGAAAATTCGCGCTGGCCGCAAGACCCATGAGCGCATCCTGGTCGCCTATGGCGATTGCGGCACCGGCGGTGTGCTCGACCAGGTGCTGGCGGAGGAGGGGGTCGAGCGCATCGACGGCCCTCATTGCTATCAGTTCTACATGGGGACCAAGGATTTCGAAGCCTTGATGGAGGCCGATCCGACAACCTTCTTCCTGACGGATTATATGGCGCGCCATTTCGACCGGCTGATCATTCAGGGCCTGGGCCTGGATCGCCATCCCGAGCTGCGCGACGATTATTTCGGCAATTACCGCAGGCTGATCTATCTGGCCCAGATCGAGGATCCGCGCCTCAAGGCTAAGGCCGAGCAGGCCGCGGCGCGCCTGGGGCTTGAATTCGAATACCGCCTAACGGCATATGGCGAACTCGAAACCTTCATCGACAAGGCAATGAACAAAGAGGCGCGCCATGGCGCAGCTGATCGTCGTCTATTGGCGTGACATCCCCGCCCAGGTCATTGTCAAGCAGGGGCGGGTAATGGCGAAGCGCCAGCTGACCGAACGCTTCGAGAAGGCGATCGATCGCGCCGCCATGAAGGCGAAGCTGCGCGATACGGATTCATATCTCGCCGAATGGCGCCGCGCCGATCCGGTTGCCTGCGGCGACGATCTGGAGGCCGAGGCCACCGCTGCCGCCGCCAAGCTGGAAGCCGGCTACGACGACGCCAGGCTGCAGCAGTTGGTCGACAAGGGCGGGGTGGTCTAAGCGTGACCAATCCGAAATCCAATGGCCGGCTGGAAGCCCTCTTGCGTTCCGGCGCCTTCGTGATGACGGCGGAGACCTCGCCCGCCGACGGCGCCACCGCGAGCGCCGTGCTGGCGCGCGCCGGCTGCCTCAAGGGGCTGGCCGACGCGGTCAATGTGACCGATGGCGCCGGCGCCAGGACCCATATGTCGGCGCTGGCCGCCGCCGCCATTCTCGCCCATCACGGCATCGAGCCGGTGCTGCAATTCACCATGCGCGATCGAAATCGCCTGGCGCTTCAGGGCGATCTCATCGGCGCGGCGGCCCTGGGGATTCACAACATTCTCTGCCTGCATGGCGACGATCCCAAACACGGCGACCAGCCCGAAACCAAGGCGGTTTACGATATCGACAGCCGCACCTTGATGGCGACGGCGCACCGCTTGCGCGAGGATGGCCATCTGCCCACGGGGCGCATCATCGATCCGAAGCCCCGGCTTTTCATCGGCGCCGCCGATTCCCCGCAAGATCCGAAGCCGGAATGGAAGCCCGTTACGCTGACCGCCAAGGTGGATGCCGGGGCGGATTTCATTCAGACCCAGTACTGTTTCGATCTCGCTCTGCTGCGCCGCTATCTGGCTATGTGATCGTCGGTATCGGCCCCGTCGCCTCGGCCAGATCGGCGCGCTGGATGAACGAGAACCTGTTCGGCGTGCATATTCCCGATGGCATCGTCAGCCGCCTCGAAAAATCGGCCGATCAGCGGGCCGAGGGCCGGCACATCTGCGTCGAGCTGCTGCAGGAGCTGGCCGAGATCGACGGCGTCGCCGGCGCCCATCTCATGGCGCCGCGCCAGGAACAGTCCATCGCCGAATCCATCGCCGAGTCCGGCCTGCTGCAGAAGCGCGAGGCTGCCTAGCCCCATGTATTCCGTCCGTTTATTTTCGGTGCGCCGCGCCCGATATATGGAGGCGCTCTACAACGCCTTCGAGGGCACGCTGCTGCGCCTCGCGCCCCTGGTGAAGCGCATCGGCTATGACCGGCTGGAAAGGCCCGTTGCCGCCGTCGAACGCGGGCTCAAGGGCCTGCTGTTCGATTGCCAGATGTGCGGGCAATGCGCGCTTTCCTCCACCGGCATGTCCTGCTCGATGAATTGCCCGAAGAATCTGCGCAACGGGCCCTGCGGCGGGGTGCGGCCAAACGGGAATTGCGAAGTGAAGCCGGAGATGAAATGCGTCTGGGTTCAAGCCTGGGACGGCGCTAAACGCATGCAGTCCGGCATGGCGATATTGGAAGTTCAGAAACCCGTCGACCATCGCCTGAAAGGCCGTTCCTCCTGGCTGAAGGTGCTGCGCGACAAGACCGAGCCCGCACCCGCGTCGAAGGCCGCGCCCGCGCCGCCGAAAACGGGACCAGGCGCGGCTGAGCCCTCGGCCAAGGCCGCGCCATGAGCCTGCGCCAGTATGTCGATCCCGGCGATCCCCTGCCGCCCATTGCCGGCCATAGCTCGCGCGGGCGGCTGGAGCGATTGCTGCGCGAGGGCAAATTCGCCGTCACCGCCGAACTCAATCCGCCGGATTCCGCCGATCCGCAGGAAGTCTATGACCGCGCCCTGGTGCTCTCCGAGGTCTGCGATGCCATCAACGCAACGGATGCCTCCGGCGCCAATGTCCATATGTCGAGCGTCGGCATCTGCAGCCTGCTGACCCGGGCCGGCTATGCGGTGGTCATGCAGATATCCTGCCGCGACCGCAACCGCATCGCCATTCAGGGCGACGTGCTGGGGGCTGCGGCCATGGGGGTGGCGAATATCCTCTGCCTTACCGGCGATGGCGTGCAGGCCGGCGATCAGCCCTCGGCCAAGCCCGTGTTCGATCTCGACAGCATGTCGCTGCTGGAGACGATCCGCGGCATGCGCGACAAGCACGTGTTCCTCTCGGGGCGCAAGATCACCAAGCCGCCCCAGGTTTTCCTGGGCGCTGCGACCAACCCGTTCTCGCCGCCCTTTGACTATCGCCCGATCCATCTGGCCAAAAAGGTCGCGGCCGGGGCCCAGTTCATCCAGACGCAATACTGTTACGATATGCCGATGCTGGAACGATTCATGGCGAAGGTGCGCGAGTTGGGCCTGCAGGAGAAATGCTTCATTCTGGTGGGCGTCGGGCCGCTGGCTTCCGCGCGCGCAGCGCGCTGGATGCGCTCCAACGTGCCGGGCATCCATGTGCCGGACCCGGTGATCGAGCGGCTGGAAGGGGCGAAGGACCAGAAGCTCGAGGGCAAGAAGATCTGCATTGAACTGATCCAGCAGATTCGCGACATCAAAGGCGTGGCCGGCGTGCATGTGATGGCCTATCGCCAGGAAGAGCTCGTTTCGGAGATCATCACTGCCTCCGGCATCATGAAAAACCGCGCGTCCCGGCGAGCGGCCAAGGAAAGGACAAACTAGATATGACCGACACGGTAATTTCCTCGGCGACCAAGGAGGTCGTCATCGGTTTCGAGCGGCCCTTCGTGCTGATCGGGGAACGCATCAATCCCACGGGGCGCAAGCTGCTGGCCGCCGAAATGGCCGCGGGCGACTTCAGCCGCGTCAAGGCCGATGCCATCGCCCAGGTCGAAGCCGGCGCCCATATGCTGGACGTGAATGCCGGCATCCCCATGGCCGACGAGCCGCGCATCCTGGCCGAGACCATCCAGCTGGTGCAGTCGCTGACCGACGTGCCGCTGTCCATCGATTCCTCCATCGTCGCCGCCCTGGAAGAGGGCCTGAAGGTCTACAAGGGCAAGGCCCTGCTGAATTCGGTCACCGGGGAGGAGGAGCGCCTGGAAGCGGTGCTGCCGCTGGTGAAGAAATACGGTGCCGCGGTCGTCGCCATTTCCAACGACGAGACCGGCATCTCCGAAGATCCGGACGTGCGCTTCGAGGTGGCCAAGAAAATCGTCCATCGCGCACGCGATTTCGGCATTCCCTATTCGGATATCGTGGTCGATCCTTTGGTGATGCCGGTGGGCGCCCTCAATCAAGCCGGGCGTAGCGTTTTCCGCCTGATCCATCGCCTGCGCGAGGAGTTGAAGGTCAACACCACCTGCGGGGCGTCCAACTTCAGCTTCGGCCTGCCCAATCGCCACGGCCTCAACGCCTCGTTCCTGTCGATGCTGATCGGGGCGGGCATGACCTCGGCCATCACCAACCCGCTGCATCCCGAGGAGGTGACGGGGATCCTGGGCGCCGACGTGGCCATGGGCCATGACATGAATTGCATGCGCTGGATCCAGAAATTCCGCGAGCCCTTGGCCGACGGGCAGGAAAGCGCCCGGGGCAAGCGCGAGAGCAGGCGCCGCCGTGCCTGATCCTGCCCGAATGCCCGATCCCGCCGCCGTGCCTGTTCGTCCCGCGCCTGTCCAGGCCGACAAGCCCGACGCCCTCGTCGTCTTCATGCCGTCCGGCCGGCGCGGGCGGTTTGCCATCGGCACGCCCCTGCTTCAGGCGGCGCGCAGCCTGGGCGTGGATATCGATTCGGTCTGCGGCGGGCGCGGCATCTGCGGGCGCTGCCAGATCGATCTCGCGGAGGGCGAGTTCGCCAAGCTCGGCGTCACCTCCAAGATCGAGCATCTCTCCGGCTTCGGGGCCATCGAAAAGCGCTATGCGGAAAAACGTGGCCTGGCGCCTGGCCGGCGGCTCTCCTGCTCGACCCTGCTCTATGGCGATGCCGTCATCGACGTGCCCTCGGAAAGCCAGGTCCACAAGCAGGTGGTGCGCAAGCGCGCCGAGATGCGGGCCATCGAGCTCGATCCCGTGGTACGCCTTCACTACGTCGAAGTGGCCGAGCCGGACATGCACGATCCGGCCGGCGATCTGCAGCGCATGGAAAAGGCGCTGCGCGAGCAATGGGGGCTGAAGAACCTCGATACGGACCTGCGCGTTATCCAGGGCCTGCAGAAGGCCCTGCGCAAAGGCGAGTGGAAGGTGACGGTCGCCATCCATCACGGCAAACAGATCACCGCGGTCTGGCCGGGATTCCACGACAAGATCTACGGGCTTGCCGTCGACATCGGCTCCACCACCGTCGCCGCCCATCTCTGCGATCTGGCGAGCGGCGAGGTGGTCGGCTCCGCCGGCCTGATGAATCCCCAGATCCGCTTCGGCGAGGATCTGATGAGCCGGGTCAGCTACGTCATGATGAATCCGGGCGGCGACGTGGAGATGACCAAGGCCGTGCGCGAGGCGATCGATACGCTCGTCGCCGGCGTCTGCCGCGAGGCCGGCGTCGGCCCCCGCGACATCCTGGAAGTGACGTTCGTCGGCAATCCGATCATGCATCACCTGCTGCTGGGCATCGATCCGACGGAGCTGGGGGGCGCCCCCTTCGCGCTGGCGACCGATGGCGCCATCACCCTCTGGGCAACGGAGATCGATCTCCATATCCATCCCAATGCCCGCATTTTCGTGCTGCCCTGCATTGCGGGGCATGTGGGCGCCGATACGGCAGGTGTGATCCTGTCGGAAGCGCCGCATCATTCCGACGAGATGACCCTGATCGTGGATGTCGGCACCAATGCGGAGATCGTGCTGGGCAATCGCCATCGCCTGCTGGCCGCTTCCAGCCCGACGGGACCCGCCTTCGAAGGCGCGCAGATTTCCTGCGGCCAGCGCGCTGCACCCGGCGCCATTGAGCGCGTGCGCATCGACCCCGAGACCCTGGAGCCGCGCTTCAAGATCATCGGCTCCGATAAATGGTCGGACGAACCGGGTTTCCGGGAGGAAACGCAAGGCACGGGCATCACCGGCGTCTGCGGCTCGGGCATCATAGAGGCGCTGGCGGAGATGTTCCTGGCCGGGATTATCACGACCGACGGCGTCATCGACGGCTCGATGGCCGCCAAATCGCCGCGCATCCAGATGGAGGGGCGAACCTTCTCCTACCTGCTGCATGACGGACCGCCGGTGCTGCGGGTAACGCAAAACGATGTCCGGGCGATCCAGCTGGCCAAGGCGGCGCTCTACGCCGGGGCCCGGCTGCTCATGGATCACATGGGAATCGACAGTTTGGACCGGATTACGCTCGCCGGGGCGTTCGGCAGTCACATAGACGTCAAATATGCGATGATTTTGGGGATGATTCCCGATTGCGACCTGGCCAAGGTGGGATCGGCGGGGAACGCAGCAGGCACGGGCGCCCGAATCGCACTTTTGAACATGAAATCCCGGGACGAGATCGCCAAGGTCGTGAAGCAGGTGGAGAAGGTCGAAACCGCCGTGGAGCCGAAATTCCAGGAACATTTCGTGGAAGCCATGGCGATTCCGCATAAAACTCGACCCTATCCGCACCTTTCCGCCGTTGTTCGCTTGCCAGCGCCTAAAAAACTGTTGCAGGCTGGAGACGACGACGGGGGCCAGCGTCGGCGTCGCCGACGAAACTGACGGCTCCCCTCGCCGGGGGAACCATGGCGAAACCGGTAAAGAAGGTTGGGCCGAAGGCGGCCAAGACGAATAAATCAGGAACAAAAAAGGCCGCAGTGGCAAAAAATGCCCCGGTGGCGAAGAAATTGGCGCCGGCCAGCAAGGCGAAGGCGGTCAAGCCCATGACCGCCAAAAAACCGACGCCGGCGCAAAAGCCGGCAGCGAAGCCCACCGCGCCCGGGAAGCAGACGCCAGCCGACAAGCCGGCGCCATCTAAATCGGCCCCCGCCAAAGCGGTACCCGACGCAAAACCGGCTCCGCCCCCCAAAACTGTTGCCGTCCCGAAGCCCATCCCCGCCCCGCCGCCCGCCCCGGCGCCGAAGCCCGTCTTCGTCGCTCCGCCCCGGCCGCCGGAGCCGCAACGACCCACGCCGATCCGCCTCAAGCCGCCGACAGGGCCCGGTGCGGCCCGCCTGATCGCCGTACGCGCCCTGCTGGACGCGCAGCGTCGTCACGATCTGGCGGCCTTGCTCGCCTGTTTCGGGCCGGAGCCGACGCTGGAATTTGCCGGCGGTCCGCGCCACGTGGGTACGGAGCGGGTCGGCCAGATCTACGGCGATCTGCTGCGCGCATTCCCCGATCTGACGGTCGATGTGGTCGGCGAATGCCGCGCGGGCGCGTGCTGACGCTGCCGGTCTGCTCCGTCTTCCTGTTCGACAAGAAGGATCAGCTGACGGCCCAGCGTATGTATCTCGACCGTAATCTGGCAATCGTGCAGTTGACCAGCGGCCTGCTGCGCTAGCGAACTGAGACAGCGCGGCGTCAGCCTCGGCCATGGGACGGTACGGCGCTTCTTCGCGCGCGCGAACATCACCGTCAAAAAACGCGCAGGCGGCCCAACAATAGCGGCCTGATGTCGCCCAGTCGCGTATAGAGCTGCGTTCCGCCTCTTTCCCCGGGCGCGGAACATCGGGCGACCTCGGACCGAAACCGCGGCCGCCATCTCGTCGACCCATAAAACCGTGCTCGGAGTTCGCTCGGGAAGGTAAGGGCGATCGTGCGAATTCAAAATTTTCCGTAGTACGCCGAAAGACCGGGCGCCGCGCAGGCATCACCCTCGGCCCATACAGGTCGAGCCAGGTGGCGCCAGCCGGGAGCTTCCGGCTTCGGGGCGCTAACAGCCATCCTTTTGCTGTGCGGCAGGTTGCAGCGCTGCAATCGAAAGGAGAGAAATATGGCGCACCGTTACAACCGCTTTTCCAAAGACGATGCGGCGGTCCTCTTGATTAACCACCAAACCGGCCTCGCCTCTGGCTTGGTGCGCGACCAGACTCCCGAACAATTCCAAAACAACGTGCAAGCGCTTGACGTCGCCAAGTACTTCATGCTGCCAGACCCGCATACACGATCGCAACCAGGACTTTCCGGTGCCGCTGCCCTTGGTCCTCGGCCATGAGGGGGCGGGTGTCGTCGAACAAGTCGGCGCAGGCGTGGAAGGCGTCAGGCCGGGCGACGCGGTGATGTCGCGTCCATCCTGCGGACACGGCCGCTTCTGCCGGAGCGACGCTGCGGCGATGGCAGGCGCGTCATGACCGGGCATCGACGATCGCGGTGGCGGGACGGGCTGCGCGCCGCGGCCCTGGCGGCCCAGATGGCGACGACGGCGCTGCTCGCCGGCTGCATGGTGGGTCCCGATTTTCTCCGCCCCGCCGCCCCCGACGAGGCCGACTATACGCCGGAGCCGCTCCCCGCGACCGCGGCGGCCGACGTCCATGGCGGCGCGGCGCAACGCTTTGTCCGCGATCTCGACATACCCGGACAGTGGTGGACGCTGTTCCATTCGCCCGCGCTCAACGCCATCGTCGAGCAGGCGCTGAAGGCGAATCCTTCGCTCGACGCCGCGAAAGCGGCGCTCCGCCAGGCGCAGGAGAACGTCTATGCCGGGCAGGGCGCTCTCTTTCCCACGGTCAGCGGCACGCTGTCGACGCAGCGCGAGAAATTCTCCGGATCTTCCTTCGGCGACCCCGCCCTGTCCTCGACCTTCAGCGTCCAGACTGCGCAGCTCAGCGTTTCCTACGTCTTCGATGTCTGGGGCGGAACACGGCGGCAGATCGAATCGCTGGTCGCGCAGACCGAGTTCGAACGCTTCCAACTGGAAGCCGCCTATCTCAGCCTCTCTACCAATGTCGTCACGGCGGCGGTGACGGAGGCTTCCCTGCGCGGCCAGATCGCCGCGACCAACGACATCATCGACGTCGAGACCCAGGAGCTCGGCGTCCTGCAGCAACAGTTCGAGCTCGGCGGGACCTCGAAGGTCGCAGTTCTCGCCCAGGCGGCGACCTTGGCCCAGACACGGGCGACGCTGCCCCCGCTGGAGAAGCTGCTCGCGCAGGAACGCAACCTGCTCGCCGATCTCACCGGACGCTTCCCGAACCAGGATCTCGGCGCGACCTTCGATCTCGCGGCGCTGCACCTGCCGCCGGACCTGCCGGTCAGCTTGCCCTCCAAGCTGGTCGAGCAGCGGCCCGACCTGCGTTTCACGGAGGCCCAGCTGCACGCGGCCAGCGCCCAGATCGGCGTCGCCACGGCGAACCAGCTGCCGCAGCTCTCTCTGAGCGCCACCCTTGGCACCCAGGCGCCCGCCAACCTCGTCATGCCCGGCTCCAGCTTCTGGAGCGTGGGCACGAGCCTCACGCAGACGCTGTTCGACGCCGGCACCTTGCTGCACAAGAAACGCGCCGCCGTCGCCGCCTACGACCAGACCGCGGCGCAGTACCGCAGCACGGTTCTGTCCGCCTTTCAGGACGTGGCCAACGCGCTGCGCGCGCTGCAATCCGACGCCGACGCCTTGCAGGCCCAGCTCGCTGCCGAACGCACGGCGGCCGACAGCCTTGCCATCTCGCGCAACCAGTATCGCGCCGGCGCCATCACCTATCTGTCGCTGCTGACCGCCGAGCAGACCTATCAGCAGACGCGCATCAGCCTGGTCCAGGCGCAGGCCAACCGGTTCTCCGATACGGCTGCCCTATTCCAGGCGCTGGGCGGCGGCTGGTGGAACCGCTCCGACGTTCCACCCGGAAACGGCACGACGAAGAACCTGATCGACCTTGTGCCCTGAGAGCAAACGGAGACGAACCCAATGATAAAGCGAATGGCCATCATGCTGATCGCGGTCGGCGCCGTGATCGGCGGCATCTACGCCTTCCAAGACTTCAAGGCGGGCGCGATCAAGAAGGCCCTGGCGGCCCTGGCCAACCCGCCGCAGACCGTCGCGACGGTAACGGCGACCTATCAGGACTGGCAGCCGCAGCTGCGGGCCGTCGGCAGCCTTCGTGCGGTCAACGGCGCAAGCCTCTCGCTGCAGGTCTCCGGCATCGTCGATCAAATCGGCTTCGAGTCCGGCAAGGATGTCGAGGCCGGCGCGCTGCTGCTGCATCTGATCGACGACGACGATGTCGCCAAGCTGCATTCGCTGCAGGCCACGGCCGCCCTGGCCAGGATCACCTATAACCGCGATCTGCAGCAATTCAAGGCCCAGGGGGTGAGTCAGCAGACCTTGGATACCGACGTCCAGACTCTCAAGAGCGACGTCGCCCAGGTCGCGCAGCAGCAGGCGACAGTCGACTACAAATCCCTGCAGGCGCCTTTTGCCGGCCGGCTCGGCATCCGCCAAGTGGATCTCGGCCAGTATCTTGCCGCCGGAACCGCGGTCGTGACGCTGCAGGCCTTGGACCCCATCTATGTCGATTTCTACCTGCCCCAGCAGGCGCTCGATGAGCTGCGCGTGGGGCAGCCGGTCTCCGCAAAAGTCGACACCTACCCCAACGAAGCATTTCCGGGCTCGATCACCGCGATCAACTCGCTCGTCGATACCGCGACCCGCAACATCCAGGTCCGCGCCACGTTGAAGAATTCGAGCCACAAGCTGCTGCCCGGCATGTTCGCGACCGTCAACATCGTCGCTGGCGCGCCGGAGCGCCACATCACCCTGCCGCAGACCGCTGTTGCCTTCACGTCCTATGGCGACACGGTCTACATCGTCGAACCTGCGGGCAGCAGCGCGGGCGGACCTGCCGGCCTGCTGGCCCGCCAAGTCTTCGTCACGACGGGCGCGACGCGGGGCGACCAGGTCGCCATCATGAGCGGCCTCAAGGAAGGCGATGTCGTCGTCACCGCCGGCCAGGTCAAGCTGCACAACGGATCGCCGCTCGCCATCGACAATTCTGTAAAGCCGAGCGCCGACGCCAACCCCCACCCACTCGATCACCTATAGGCGATCCGCCCGTGAAATTCACCGACATCTTCATTCGCCGTCCGGTGCTGGCCACGGTGGTCAGCCTGATGATCCTGGTGCTCGGTTTCAGGGCAGCAACCTCGCTGCCGATCCTGCAATATCCGCGCACCGAGAATGCCGTCGTGACGGTCAGCACGACCTATTACGGCGGCGATCCCGATCTGGTCGCCGGATTCATCACGACGCCGCTCGAGAACGCCATCGCCCAGGCGAATGGCATCGACTACATGAGCTCGACCAGCCAGAGCGGGCAGAGCACGATCACGATCTACCTCCGCCTCAACTACGATGCCGACAAGGCGATGACGGAGATCAACACCAAGATCAATTCGGTGCTCAACCAGTTTCCCGCGGGAACGCAGCAGCCGGTGATCACGGTAGCGATCGGCCAGACGATCGACTCCATGTATATCGGCTTCAACAGCAAGGTCCTGGCACCCAATCAAATCACCGACTATCTCGTCCGCGCGGTACAGCCCAAGCTGCAGGCCGTGCCAGGCGTGCAGACGGCGGAGCTGCTGGGCGCAAAGAAGCTCGCGCTGCGCGCCTGGCTCGATCCGCAGAAGCTCTCGGCCTACGGCCTCACCGCCTCCGACATCAGCACGGCGCTCAGCCAGAACGACTTCATCTCCGGCGCCGGCGCCACTAAGGGTCAGATGGTGCAGGTCAACCTCACCGCCTCGACGAACCTGCGCAGCGCGGCGGAGTTCGCGAACATGGTGATCAAGCAGACCAATGGCGCGATCATCCGGCTGAAGGATGTCGCCAATGTAAGCCTCGGATCGGAGGATTACGACACCCAGGTCGCCTTCGACGGCGAGAGAGCCGTCTATATTGGCATCCAGGTTGCGCCCGCTGCCAATCTGATGGACGTCATCGCCGGCGTGCGCAAGGTCATGCCTGGAATCCAGGCGCAATTGCCGCGCGGCCTCGACGCCGCGGTCGTTTACGATGCCACTGCCTTCGTCAACAGCTCCATCACGGAGGTCGAGCGCAGCCTGATCGAGGCGCTGCTGATCGTCACCCTCGTGGTGTTCGCCTTCATCGGCTCGCCGCGTTCGGTGCTGATCCCCGTCATCGCCATCCCGCTCTCTTTGATCGGGACCTTCGTGATGATGCTGGCCTTCGGCTTCTCCATCAACCTGCTGACGCTGCTCGCCCTTGTGCTGGCGATCGGCCTGGTGGTGGACGACGCGATCATCGTCGTCGAGAACGTCAACCGGCATCTGGAAGAGGGAATGAAGCCCATTCCGGCGGCGATCCGGGCGGCGCGCGAGCTCGGCGGGCCGATCATCGCCATGACCGTGGTGCTGGTGGCCGTCTATGTGCCCATCGGCTTTCAGGGCGGGCTCACGGGCGCCCTCTTCACCGAATTTGCCTTCACCCTGGTTGGCGCCGTGACGGTCTCAGCCGTCGTCGCGCTGACCCTCTCCCCCATGATGTGTTCCCGCCTCCTGCGGCCGCACAGCGTCGACCGCCGTGGCTGGCAGGACCGGCTGGTCGACTTCATCGACCGGCGCCTGGACGGACTGCGCCGGACATATCAGCGCTGGCTCGCCGGCAGCCTCAACTATCTCCCGGTCACGACCGTCTTTGCGGCGATCATCCTCTCGAGCATCTATTTTCTCTATACCAGCGCTACCACGGAGCTGGCGCCGCAGGAAGACGAGGGCGTCGTCCTGACACTGGCCACGAATGCGCCGAACGCCACCTTGCAGCAGAAGCTCCTGTACGACCGGCAGGTCTATAAGGTGTTTCGCAAATTCCCCGAGACCGATCATATCTTCCAGCTCGACGTGGCGGGCCAGGACATTGCCGGAGCGGTGCTGAAGCCTTGGGATCAGCGCAAGCGGACCACGGCGCTGCTGCAGCCGGCGATGCAGCAGGCGGTGAACCACATCGCCGGTCAGCGCATCGTGGCCTTCCAGCCGGCGTCGCTGCCGGGGAGCAGCGGATTGCCCGTGCAATTCGTCATCAACACCACGAATCCCTTCGGGCCGCTCGATGGCGTGGCGCAGGCGCTGCTTCAGAAGGCAATCCGGAGCGGCTTGTTCATCTACCTCGACTCGGACCTGCGAATCGATCAGCCGCAATCGGCGGTTGAGATCGATCGCGACAAGACCGCCGAGCTCGGGCTGAACATGAGCGATGTCGGCGGCGCCCTGGCTTCGATGCTGGGCGGCGGTTACGTCAACTACTTCAGCCTCGACGGGCGATCCTACAAGGTAATCCCACAGGTGCTGCAGTATGCCCGCCTCAATTCGCAGCAGCTGCTCGACTACTACATCCGCTCGTCCAATGGGACGCCGATCCCGCTTTCGACCGTCGCCCACATCACCACCAAGACCGTGCCGGAGTCGCTGAACCATTTCCAACAGCTCAACGAGGCGACGATCGAGGGCGTGACGGCGCCCGGCGTCGCCCAGGGAACCGCCTTGAGCTATCTGCAAGGGCTGGCGGCCACGACCCTGCCGCCGGGCTACTCGATCGACTATGGCGGGCTCACGCGCCAGTATGTGCAGGAGTCGAGCGGCTTCGTGACGACATTCGCCCTGGCGCTGATCATCATTTTCCTGTGCCTGGCGGCCCTGTTCGAGAGCTTCCGCGACCCGCTGATCATCCTGGTTTCGGTGCCCATGTCGATTGCCGGCGCGCTGGTTTTCGTCAGTCTCGGGATCGGGGGGGCGAGCCTGAACATCTACAGCGAGGTCGGCCTGGTGACGCTGATGGGCCTCATCAGCAAGCACGGCATCCTCATGGTCGAATTCGCCAACGCCTTGCAGAAGGAGGGCAAGTCGAAGCGCGAGGCCATCGAAGCCGCTGCCGGCATACGCCTGCGTCCGATCCTGATGACGACGGCGGCCATGGTCCTGGGCGTCGTGCCGCTGATCACCGCCACCGGCGCCGGCGCCGCGTCGCGCTTCCAGATGGGGCTTGTCATCGCCACCGGGCTCTCGATCGGCACGCTCTTCACCCTGTTCGTCGTGCCGGCCGTTTACATGCTGATCGCCGCCGACCATTCGAAGGCGGCG
>WNFR01005754.1_pt1 | contig 13857 bp, 6 predicted proteins | sample 5400221 | NCBI WGS metagenome assembly WNFR01 (sample SAMN13153357, study PRJNA577476) | soil metagenome | isolation source: 40 cm soil under Madrone tree | place: USA:California | collected 2016-06-14 | reverse complement strand
CTATTTCATTGAAACGATCAAACTCCTCCAACAAACCTTCCCTCATCCCCGTCTATTTGCCCTCAATCGCTGCGCAATTAACACCTCACTGCTCCTTCATGCATAATCCGGGCTAGGCTCGATGAGCGGTTCGCGAATACGAACCGCTCATCGAATTTCCCTGTTCACACTGCCCTTCGGCTCGAAGCTGTAGTTAACAACGAATCTCATTGCAATACTGTTCTTCCACGGCGAGTATGGCTGGCGGGGGATCGTGGTTTGCGCTATGGCATGTTTTGTCGTTGTTTCACTCTATAATTACCTGGCTGCCCGGACCTTGAGGAAAACGAATTGTCGCAAACATCGTTGAACAAGGAATCGGGGATTTCGTCATTAGGCTGATCCCCGAATCCGGTTTTCACACAAGGTTGATTCGTCAGCAAATAGCAATCAGGCGTTTTGTTCATTGCTCAGAAACGACTGCTCACCAACCGGAAATTGCACCTCATTGAAAACTTGTAACATCGTCGGCCGAAAGCATATCATTGTGACTACGAAAATCCCCGGATTCTGTCATTTTCAGGATAGGCTAAGACCTGTCAGGGAGGCTTGAAATGTTTAGCCGGATTTCCCGTCATATTGTTCCTTTTGCACTCCTGTCAAACCTCCTCTTGAGTTCGTTCTCGTCATTCGCCGCACCCAGGCAACAGGACCAGCAGCCAAAACAACCATCAACCAATGTTGCCACCGTACCAAATACCGCGGTGCCAACGTTAACCCCATCGCCGACTCCATCGCCATCACCAACGCCAACGCCGTCTTCCGGCCCGAGTCCCGGGCGTCCGCTGGCTGTGAATGAGGACCCGGCGATGATTGGCAAACGTAATGTCAATACCGGCATCATCTCAAAGATGAGTATGTCGTTGGAAAAAGAGGTCGCGATGGGCAGACAACTTGCTGCCGAGGTAGACCGCCAGTCGAAATTCGTCGACGATCCGGTTATTACGGAATACGTTAATCGTGTAGCACAAAATCTTGTTTTGCATTCCGATGCAAAGATTCCTTTTAATGTGAAGGTTATAGATTCGGATGAAGTCAACGCTTTCGCATTGCCCGGTGGATTCTTTTATGTGAACAAGGGTCTGATTCTCGCCGCTGACAATGAAGCAGAACTCGCGGGCGTAATGGCGCACGAGATAAGTCATGTTGTTGCGCGGCACGGCGTCAAGAATCAAACAAAAGGCAACCTGATGCAGTACGGCGCTCTGGCTGGAATGATCCTTCTGGGACCGATTCCCAGTATGGTCCTCCAAAATACGGCTGGTCTGGGAATGATGGTTGGCTTTATGAAATTCAGCAGGAATGCCGAGGCTGAGGCTGATCGGCTTGGCGTGCAATACCTATATGCCAGTGGGTATGATCCGACTGCGTTGGCGACGATGTTCGAAAAGCTCGAAGGTATGAACAAGAAGAAACCCGGCACGATTTCAAAGTTGTTTGCGGATCATCCGGCCCCTGCGGATCGCCGCGCTGCATCGCTTGCTCTGGTAGCGCGATTTCCTGAACATGAAGAATACGTGGTCAGTTCATCGGAGTTTCAAAAGATCAAGGCACGTTTATTGAGACTCTCCAATGCCCGGGCAAGCACAGCAGGCACTCTGGCAGGCGGAGACAGCACTGGAACCTCGGGACGTCCGACGTTAAAACGAAGGCAGAATACGCCGGACGATTCGACGGTGCCCGCCACTGAGTCCGATCAGAAGCAGTCAGAGGATCAACCCTCGGGGCCACCAAAGTTAAGGCGTCAGAATCCGGACGGCGAAGGTCAAACCCCAGCAACACAGCCTCCAACAACACAGCCGCCGGCTACGCCATAAGGCATATCAAACGGTCAAATCGTCCGTGCCATCAAACGTACTCTTTAGACTTGGGAAGTCTGGAGAGTACGTTTTGCCATTATCTCTCTGTCTCGGCTCCCGCGTAGAACACTTCAATAATTTGAGCCACAAACTCCATGCGTTTTGGGCACGATCAGCTTCGAAAAGGTGGGGCGCGTTTAGTCGGTTCTTTTGGCGCAGAGAACTTAAGCGTCCGAGGAATCCATCATTCCTCGGAACAATCTCCACCACCCATTGTCCATAAACAACGGTTCATTAAAAAGGCATCGCGCACGAATTCATGTGTTAGTAACTTGCTGTTCTCCCAGGGATTGTCCTCTCTGGACCTTCAACGGCCGTTTTTAACAAGTTCTGTCCGTGGGACAACGGAGGGCGAGGGCCGCCTCCGCATTGGCAGTCTGAAGAAGGCGGTCGTTGTTGTGTGTATTTAATAATTAAAGGAAATTGGAAACATTGTTGAAGATCAAAGCTTTTGCGAATGGTGAAATGTTGGATCGTTTCGGCGTCGTAGCTTCATGCGCATGTGCAGTACATTGCTTTCTTATGCCCCTGGTAATCAGTGCATTACCACTCCTCGGCTTGAGTTTTTTTGCGGATGCACGGACCGAATGGGCGTTCGTATGTCTGTCAACAGGGCTTGGAGTGTTGAGCTTGTTGCCCGGCTATCTCAAGCATCATAAACGTCGAAGACCTTTGGCACTCTTCGTCGCCGGGATCTGCCTGATCGTTGTCGCACGACTGTTGTTGAATGAAGACTTCCGACTCGAAACGCCGGTGGTGGTAACAGGCGGATTGCTTGTGGCTACAGCTCACTTAATCAATCTCAAGCTGTGCCAGGCTTGCAGGTCGTGCTCACCGATTCGACCTTGAATTTTGGCCTTAATTCGCATTTCCCTCGGCGCAGCGCTCCGTTATGCATTTTTCTCCTGGCGCCCGACCAAATGTCTTATTGCAGAAACAAGCTCCGCCGGTTCCAGTGGCTTGTTAATATGCATTTGAAACCCCGCGGCGAGACTGCGCAACCGATCTTCATGGGCAGCATATGCCGTTAGTGCGATTGCAGGTACTTCTCCATAGTCGGTGTCCTTAGCATCCCGCAGCCTTTTGATAAATGAATAACCATCCTCGGCCGGCATCCCGATGTCGCTGAGAATTATATTCGGCCGGAAAGTATCCAGCGCCTTCATTGCCTCAGCCACGGAACTACAAACACATACCTGTGATCCGTGTCCTTCGAGGATAGTGCATATCATTTCTCGAGCGTCAATCTCGTCATCGACCACAAGAATTGAAATTCCAGTCAATGTTTTTTCGTCGATCAACACAGATGTACCCGCCAAAAAGTCCGTCGAATCAGAGTACGCTGTTTCTTCCTCGTTCTCTCCGATGGGCGGAAGCTTGACAGTAAAAATAGCCCCAACTCCGTCAATTGCATTTTCTGCCGAGATGGAGCCCCCATGGAGCTCGACCAGATGCTGCACGATAGCCAGGCCCAACCCGAGGCCGCCGTGCGTTCGAGTGGTAGTTCCATCAGCCTGTCTGAAGCGGTCGAAGACATGCGGCAGAAAATCGGGGCTTATGCCGATTCCTGTATCGCGAACTCTTAACACTACGTTGCCGTCTTCCAGGCCAAGAGTTACTCGAACGATTCCGCCCGCGTGGGTAAATTTAATTGCGTTCGAAAGCAGATTCCACACAATCTGTTGCAGCCTGGTGTGATCCCCGCGAATCATTATTCGCGAATCGTACGGTATATATTTCAACTCAATGGTTCTTGACGCAGCAAGGGGGCGTACAGACTCGATCACAGTCTCTACAACGCTGTCAACCTCCAACAATTGCGATTCAAGCCTTAGCTTGCCGGTTACAATCCGCGAAACGTCGAGCAAGTCGTCGATCAACTGTGATTGGGACTTTGCATTACGCTCGATTGTCTCCAGCGCGTTCTCGGTGCTTTCCGGGGCAAGTTTGTTTAATCTAAGCAGGTGCACCCAACCAAGGATTGCGGTAAGAGGCGTACGAAGCTCGTGAGAAAGTATCGCGAGAAATTCATCCTTTGTCCGGTTCGCCGTTTCGGCTTCGGCCCGAGCTTGCTGCTCGCGCACCAGCAACATCGCAATCTCCCTTTCAGCTTGCATCCGGTCTGCGGCCTCCTGCTGCAACTCCGCGGCGTGTTGCTGGGCCTCAGCGTACAGCAGGGCATTCTCGTAAGCGACAGCTACCTGCGAGGTCATAGTAACTGCCAGGCGTTCATCGGCCACGGTAAAATCACCTGGTCCATTTTCGTTGGCGAGACAGAGCCAGCCATAGTGGCGCGAGCTTGCCAGGATCGGTGCGAATATGAGCGATTGCAGGCGTTCTCCCGATTGCGACAGTTTCGCAAGTATCTTTCGGTATCGAGTTGCATCAACAGACGTCGGCCCCTCAGGAGATGGATCGATCTGTTGAAGCAAGTCTTCGAATAATTTCACGGAGACTTTGCCGCCCGTGGCCCCTGAATGCGTGCTGCGATGGAAATACACCAGGCCAACTTGTCCTACCTCAAATACGCCCACAGCGGCAAAACTCGCTTCGGTAATGTCTCTTGCCGCGATACAGAACTTTTGCAACATTTGACGTGGATCGCGCTCTGATGCAAGTTGCTGGCCCAGGTCCACCAACATTGACAATCTTCTAAAGTTCGCATTTTCTAACTCAATGTTTTTCGTCTGCAGGAGCTTCGCCTGGGCTTTGACCTCTTCCGTTTTTTTGAAGAGCTCAACAAAAACGGCAACTTTGCTGCGGAGTATCTCGGGGTCGAGCGGCTTCTGGATATAATCGACCGCCCCTAAAGAATATCCCCGGGACGCAAGCGTTCCACCATTGTTGTCCGCAGTGAGGAATATTATCGGCGTATTTCGCGATCTCTCTCGACCCCGGATTAGGGCCGCTGTTTCAAGCCCGCTTATGCCCGGCATATGGACGTCTAACAAAATAACTGCGACGTCCTTTTCAAGCAGATATCGGAGCGCCTCGTCCCCGGAACTTGCTCGGACCAGATTGCGGCCCGGAAATTCAAGTATCGTTTCGAGTGCAAGAAGGTTATTCGGCTTATCATCGACCAGCAATATGTCTATCTGTTGTTGCTCAGACTGCATTTGTAACCTCGGTCTCCCTTAAGCAAAGGGAGTTTAGGAACGGAGCAATCTCCGCAAGTGATAGGACCTCATCCACGGAAGTGGCCTTCAAAGCAGCCAGGGGCATCGACCCGCACTCCGCTGTCTTCGGGTCCTCGACGATTGCAAGTCCTCCCGCTGCCTTTATCGCGTGCAACCCTGACGCCCCATCCGAATTTGTGCCGGTCAGGATGATGCCAACAGTACGCGAGCCAAACGCGTCCGCTGCAGATTCAAACAGAACATCGATTGACGGCCGGGCCCTCGCCTTTGGCGGCGCGGTCGACAACGCAAAATGATCGTCGTCAATGAGAAGGTGATAATCCGCGGGCGCCAGATAAACGATTCCTCCCTCGATTTGCTCTTTATCCTCGGGCTCGCGAACTTTCAGCGCGCTACTCTTTTGCATAAAGTTAGCGAGGTTCGAACTTGTATCTCGTTCTCTATGTTGCGCCACGGCAATTGGCCAGTTGAAGTTTGCCGACAACGATGACAGGACTGACTGCAATGCTCTTAATCCTCCTTTGGATGAGCCGATCACTACAAGAGGTATAGTCATTACGCAACCTTTCGGTATAAACGGTCGACTTCGTTCAATTGCACATAGAGTTCTTCACATGGTGTGAGTCGGAGCGACTCTTTATTACCGATACCAAGTACGCCAAATTTTGCAAGGCTTTCGTAGATCAGGCTGTGTACGCGTTCCTGCAGACTACGATTGAAATAAATCATCACGTTTCTGCAAAGAACGACGTGGAATTCGTTAAACGATCCGTCGGTGACAAGATTGTGTTCCGAAAACACGACATTCAGTCTAAGTGAAGGATCAAATAAAGCTCCATCGTATTGCGCCGTATAGTATTCAGAAAAGAATTTCTTCCCTGTCGCTCTTATATAATTATTGGTGTACTCCTGCATTGAAGATAATGGGAAGATCCCCTCACGAGCCGATCGCAGGGAATCGACGCTCATGTCTGTAGCGTAGATTCGGCACCGATCATAAATCCCCTCTTCCTTTAGCAGAATTGCCATCGAATAGACCTCTTCGCCGGTCGAACAGCCCGCGTGCCAGATTCTGATGAACGGATAGGTTCGCAAAAAAGGAACTACCCGTTCCCGGAACGTGCGGTAAAACGTGGGGTCCCGAAACATGGAGGTCACATTAACTGAAAGGGTGCGCAGGAACTGTTCAAAGGAGCTGGGGTCGTGGAGCAATTTTTCCTGGAATCCGGATATTGTCGAAACACCTGCTTCGCGCATACTATCGCTCAATCGCCTTTTCAGCGAAGCAGGTGCGTAATTTCGGAAATCAAATCCATAATGCCTGAACATTCCTTCAAGCAGCAAACTGGTTTCGACGTCTTCCAGCGTCTCATTCTGAGGCGTCGATATCCTCATCCGCGCTTATCTTCGTTGTCGTAGAGCCAGACTCGAAGCAATGAAAGCAGTTGGTCAACGTCAAGCGGCTTCGAAATGTAGTCAGAGGCTCCTGCCTGGATGCATTTTTCACGATCGGCCTTCATCGCCTTTGCTGTCAACGCAATGATTGGCAGTTCCGAGAAATTTTCCATTTCCCGCATCGCCTTCGTCGTCTCGTATCCATCCATTTCCGGCATCATGATATCCATCAGGACGGCGTCGGTATCCGGGTTATTCAGAAGCAAGCTCAAAGCATCACGACCATTTTCTGCGTGGAGTACGCGCATGTCGTAGCTTTCCAGTGCGCTTGTCAAAGCGAAAATATTGCGAACGTCGTCATCAACCACCAGGATCTTTTTTCCCGTCAAAATCGCATCTTTCCTGTGTAGTTGTTCCAGGATTCGCTGCTTGTGTTCCGGCAGGTTCGCCTCGACGCGGTGAAGAAACAGCGCCGTTTCCGCTAGAAGTCGCTCGGGCGAGCTAACTTCTTTCACTATGATCGCATCAGCAACTCCCCGAAGTTGGGTTTCCTCCTTTTCTGTCAACTCTTTACCTGTATATACGATGATCGGCAGATCCCGATTGCCGGGCTCCGTTTGAAGTCTTTCAATAAGTTCGAAACCGCTCATATCAGGCAACTTCAAATCAAGCACCATGCAGTCAAACTGCTCGCTGTTCAACGCAGAGAGGGCTTCTTCGCCAGTCGGCACTGCTGTGGTTTCAACGTCTCCGTTACCGATAAGATCGACAATACTCATTCGCTGAACATCATCATCTTCGACCACAAGCAGGCGTCTTACGTCACGTCGATTAAAAGCCGAAATGTTGTCGAAGGCGGCTGCCAGTTCAGCCCGTGTCAAAGGTTTTTGAAGGTGCGTCAACGCGCCAAGTCTTAACGCTCGGCTCCTCTGTTCAACCCCCGAGATAATTTGAACCGGAATGTGGCTGGTTTGCGGATTGTGTTTCAGCCGGTCGAGCACGGTCCACCCATCTCTGTCCGGAAGTTTGATGTCGAGTGTAATAGCGTCGGGTTTGAACTTTCGCGCCAGATTGAGTGCGGCGTCTCCTCGCATGGCGATTATTGCCTTAAACTCTTTTTCATGGGCCAGGTCCAAAAGAATCTTAGCAAATCCCGGATCGTCTTCGACGATCAGGACTACACGGTCACCCACCTCAATTTCGTTGCGGTCATCGATTGCGATAGCAAACTCGTTCACCAAATCCTCGGCTGAACCCATGTTGGGTCCAAATGTTTCATTCAAGTCGCTTCTTCCCGCTCCATTTCCCCCTGAAAGAGTTCGAAGCGCGGTGGTCCGGCTGGTATCTGCCGGTATCGGCTTTTTGTAGGTACGCGGAAGATAGAGTGTAAAGGTGCTTCCCTCACCCTGCCGGCTCGAAACTCGAATCTCACCACCGAGCAGTTGTGCGATCTCTCGACTTATCGATAACCCAAGACCTGTCCCACCAAATTTGCGACTGGTGGTCCCATCAGCTTGCTGAAACGCTTCAAAGATGATTCGTTGTTTTTCGGCGGGGATTCCTATCCCGGTGTCCTTCACCGAAAACGAGATAACCGTTTCAGCTCGATTCAAACTGTCGAGCATGAAGTTAGCCGTCGTTTCCGCAACCCCGACCTCCAACGTAACCTTCCCGGTTTCAGTGAATTTGAAAGCATTCGACAACAGGTTCTTTAGAATCTGTTGCAGCCGTTTCTCGTCAGTCTGAATTGAAAATGGCAGCTCCGGATTGCCGGTCAATTCAAATTCCAGATGTTTGTCCAACGCCACCTGATGAAAGCTTAAATTCAGTCTTTCCAGTACATCGCTGAACGGAACCTCAGCTACATCGATTGCCATCATGCCGGACTCAATTTTCGAGAGGTCAAGTATGTCGTTGATCAACGACAACAAATCAGCACCCGACGAATGGATCGTCTCGGCAAACTGGACCTGTTTTGGGTTCAGATTGTCGTCCCCATTTTCAGCAAGCTGGCGTGAAAGAATCAGCATACTGTTCAGTGGCGTCCGTAATTCATGGGACATATTAGCCAGAAACTCTGACTTGTATTTCGACGTAAGAGCAAGCTGCTCGGCCTTTTCCTCCATGGCCCAGCGCGCTTCCTCGACCTCTGCATTTTTCGCCTCGACCTCGGCCTTCTGTTTGGCAAGCAGCTCTGCCTTCTCCTGCAACTCTTCGTTGGTCTGCTGCAATTCTTCCTGTTGGCTCTTGAGCAACTCTTCTGATTGACGGAGCGACTCTGCCTGTTGTTCCAGGCGTTCGTTCGTCTTTTTCAACTCATCCTGCTGGCTTTGAAGTTCCGTCGCGAGCGATTGCGATTGAAGCAGCAAGTCCTCGGTCCTGCTGTTTGCCTCGATGGTATTAAGGACAATACCGATACTTTCGGTCAGCTGATCCAGAAAGGCGATGTGAGTTTCGCTGAAACCGTTAAACGAGGCCAGTTCGATCACCGCTTTCACATCGCCCTCAAACAGGACCGGCAACACGATGATATTCAGAGGAGACGCTTCACCAAGTCCGGAAGCAATCTTCATGTAGTCGGACGGAACATTTGTCAGAAGGATGCGTTGTTTCTCTACCACACATTGGCCTACCAGACCCTCGCCTGGAGCAAACCTGTTTGAAAGGTTTTTTCGCTGGTTGAAGGCGTAGCCCGCCAGAAGCTTCATTACCGTGCTTCCGTTTTCAGGCGAATTTACATAACAGACACCCTGGCTCGCATCGACCAGTGGTGCAAGGTCCGACAAAACCATCTGCGCAACAGTCGTCAGGTCGCGCTGTCCCTGCAGCATTCGCGTAAATCTTGCCAGATTCGTTTTTAACCAATCCTGTTCCTTGTTCTTCTGGGTCGTATCGCGCAGATTGCGGATCATCTCATTGATGTTGTCCTTGAGCGCGGCCACTTCCCCTTGCGCCTCCACCGTGATCGAACGGGTCAGATCGCCCTGCGTCACAGCCGTGGATACCTCGGCGATTGCGCGAACCTGCGTGGTGAGGTTTGCGGCCAATCGGTTCACGTTGTCCGTCAGATCACGCCAGGTACCGGCCGCCCCCGGCACGTTCGCCTGACCGCCAAGCGCTCCTTCGACACCCACTTCACGCGCCACAGTTGTAACCTGCTCGGCAAACGTGCGAAGCGTGTCGGTCATGCCATTGATTGTATCCGCGAGTTCCGCAATTTCTCCCTTTGCCTCCACCGTCAACTTCCTGCTTAGATCGCCGTTTGCGACAGCAGTAACTACGCGTGCTATGCCGCGCACCTGGCTGGTTAAGTTCCCGGCCATGAAGTTCACGTTGTCAGTGAGATCCTTCCACGTTCCTGCAACTCCTCGGACAATAGCCTGTCCTCCAAGTTTCCCTTCGGTACCCACCTCGCGAGCAACGCGGGTTACTTCCGATGCGAACGAGTTCAGCTGATCCACCATCGTGTTGATGGTGTTCTTAAGTTCAAGAATCTCGCCCTTCACATCCACTGTGATCTTTTTGGAAAGATCCCCGTTCGCTACCGCGGTGGTCACTTCTGCGATGTTGCGCACCTGGGCAGTCAGGTTTCCTGCCATCGAATTTACGTTATCTGTTTTTTCTTTCCATGTTCCGGCGACCCCCCTGACGTCCGCCTGGCCGCCCAGTTTGCCCTCCGTTCCCACCTCACGCGCGACACGCGTAACTTCCGAAGCAAAGGAATTCAACTGGTCGACCATCGTATTGATGGTTATCTTTAGTTCGAGTATCTCTCCCTTCACATCTACCGTAATCTTCTTCGAGAGATCTCCATTCGCGACCGCGGTTGTAACGTCCGCGATATTGCGTACCTGGGCAGTAAGATTGCCGGCCATGAAGTTCACATTGTCAGTCAAATCCTTCCAAACCCCGGCGACGCCTTTTACCTCTGCCTGGCCACCCAACTTGCCTTCGGTTCCCACCTCGCGCGCCACGCGCGTAACTTCCGAGGCGAACGAATTCAGTTGGTCCACCATGGTATTTATGGTGTTCTTGAGTTCGAGAATTTCACCCTTAACATCAACAGTGATTTTCTTTGAAAGATCACCGTTCGCAACCGCGGTCGTAACGTCTGCGATATTGCGGACCTGGCTCGTAAGATTGCCGGCCATGAAATTCACGCTGTCAGTCAAATCTTTCCACGTCCCACCGACTCCTCGCACATCAGCTTGTCCACCAAGTTTGCCCTCAGTACCCACTTCCCTCGCCACGCGGGTAACCTCCGAGGCAAAAGCGTTCAACTGGTCCACCATCGTGTTAATGGTATTTTTCAGCTCGAGGATTTCGCCCTTCACATCAACTGTAATCTTCTTTGAAAGATCACCATTGGCCACGGCGGTGGTTACGTTTGCAATATTTCGAACCTGCGCGGTCAGATTGCCGGCCATGAAATTCACGTTGTCGGTCAGGTCTTTCCAGACCCCTGCAACTCCCTCCACTTCAGCCTGACCGCCCAGTTTTCCTTCCGTTCCGACTTCACGAGCCACACGTGTTACTTCAGAAGCAAACGATCCCAACTGGTCGACCATGGTATTTATGGTGTTTTTCAGTTCAAGAATTTCGCCCTTCACGTCTACCGTTATCTTCTTCGACAAATTTCCATTCGCGACTGCTGTGGTAACTTCCGCGATATTTCTAACCTGGCTGGTAAGGTTACCGGCCATGAAATTTACGTTATCGGTCAAGTCCTTCCAGGTTCCGGCGACGCCCGTTACTTGTGCCTGCCCACCGAGCTTTCCTTCGGTTCCCACCTCACGCGCGACGCGCGTGACTTCGCTTGCAAACGAGTTCAACTGATCAACCATCGTATTGATGGTGTTCTTCAATTCCAGGATCTCGCCCTTGACATCGACGGTAATCTTCTTTGAAAGATCTCCGGTTGCAACTGCTGTTGTAACCTCTGCAATGTTTCGCACCTGGCTGGTAAGGTTTCCGGCCATCGAGTTCACGTTATCGGTTAAATCCTTCCAGACGCCTGCAACCCCTTTGACGTCTGCTTGCCCGCCAAGCTTTCCTTCGGTTCCCACTTCGCGCGCCACGCGGGTAACTTCTGATCCGAACGAGTTCAGCTGATCGACCATCGTGTTAATGGTATTTTTCAGTTCAAGGATTTCCCCTTTCACGTCCACGGTAATCTTTTTGGAAAGATCACCGTTCGCAACCGCCGTCGTCACTTCCGCGATGTTGCGCACCTGGGCGGTCAAATTCCCGGCCATCGAATTCACGCTATCCGTCAGATCTTTCCATGTACCAGCGACACCCTTCACTTTTGCTTCGCCGCCAAGCTTGCCTTCGGTTCCGACCTCGCGCGCGACACGCGTAACTTCAGAAGCAAAGGACCCCAATTGATCCACCATCGCGTTGACCAGCTTGACGGAGCGTAAGAACTCGCCTTTCAGTGGCCGGCCGTCAACCTCGTACGCCATCGTCTGCGACAAATCGCCGTTGGCCACGGCGCCAATCACTCGGGCCATGTCGGCCGTCGGACGTGCCATGTCGTCCACCAATGTGTTGACAGATTCGATCATGCTTCCCCACGACCCTGCGGCCAGGGGCATCGAGGCGCGCTGCATGATCTTGCCCTCCTTGCCGACCACGCGACTGATGCGTTCCAGTTCCCTTGACATCCGCTGGTTAATGTCAATCACAGCGTTCAAAGTGTCGGCGATCTTGCCATTAATTCCTGTCAGGTCGTCTGGAAGCTTGGCAGAGAAATCGCCTTTTTTCAGCGCTGTCAAAACACTTAATAATTGTTTTGGATCCAATGAGTTGGCGGTCGATTCTTGGTTGGCCATTTGTCCTCAAAATTTCAAATTCTGGTGTTAAAACGCAAGAAGCGCACTAACGCCTGTATTCTAAGAATGTGGAGCTAAACTCGCACACTTCGACGAAGTTATTTACGCTTGGTTTTGGGGGAAGGCGAATTAGCATATTTCAAGGGGATTTGTGCAAGCTAAAAAAGCTGCTTGGGGTCTCTATCTTTATACCCAGAAGTGAAAATTTTGTAAACCCGTTGCCCTCACCATCTCTTGGGTCGACCCAGTCCTGGGCAAATTCATCCGCAATTTCTTTTCCTGTGCGGTTTACCTCTTCGACCAGTTAGTCTAATCTAGTTCGTTCCCGTTCATTTTTTCGGCAATTATTCAAAGAAGGGATGAAAATGAATCATTCGCTCAACGAGACCTCGATTCGTCAAATCACCGACACGCTAAGACATGCAAACCAGTTATTCTCCGATAAGTACCAAGGCGACAGCGGCAAGCGGCAACCCGTGCACACCGTCTATGGAGGCGCCCACCTCTTTAAAGCAGAGACAACCTCGCGCCTTGGTACACTGGCCCTCCGATCGCTGGAACAATACGCGCCTGACGGTTTCAGCTTCGCGCGCGCTATTGGACTTGAGGGCTGCCACGAACTGCCGGATCTGGAATCCAGCCGAAACACTCTAATTACACAGTTGCGTGAAAATCCGGAGGCGCTCAAGTTAACCAACCGCCCCGCCTGGCTTGCCTACACCATCTATCAAAGAGTCCTTGAGAAATTAAAGCGAGAACCAGTAGAAGATTTTCGTATCGACTTTGAGGACGGCTACGGCAACCGTCCTGACTCGGAAGAGGACGGGCACGCCGAGGCCGCTGCGCTCGAAGCTGTTAAGGGAATTCAACAGGGTGCGCTCTCACCGTTTTTTGGCATCAGGATCAAACCATTCAACGAAGAACTGCGCGAACGCAGCATAAGAACGCTCGACATTTTTATAACCACTCTTGCAACTGCGCTGGGAGGCAAGGTTCCTGACAATTTCTTTGTAACTCTGCCGAAGATAACTATTCCTCAACAGGTGGCGGCGCTTGCGGATATCTTCGACCTTCTTGAAACCAGACTTTCACTACCGAGTGGCTCGCTGAAACTGGAATTGATGATCGAAACTACCCAGTCGATAATCGACGACCAGGGACGTTCAAACCTGCCGCATCTGCTTACTGCTTCACGAGGACGCTGTGTGGCCGCGCACTTTGGAACATATGACTACACAGCAGCTTGTAACATCACCGCTGCCCATCAACACATGTTACATCCTGCATGTGATTTTGCGCGCAATATGATGCAGGTAGCATATGGCGGCACCGGTGTTTGGTTGTCTGATGGAGCGACCAATATTATGCCCGTCCCACATCATCGCGTCGGCGAAGATGGTAGACCACTAACCGCGGAACAGGAAGAAGAAAACCGCCTGTCTGTTACTCGCGCATGGAAACTTCACTACGGCCACATCCAGCATTCTTTGACTAACGCGTTTTACCAGGGATGGGACCTGCATCCAGCGCAACTTCCAACGCGCTATGCAGCTGTCTACGCCTTCTTTCTCGAAAGCCTTGATGCGGCATCTG
>WNFR01004803.1_pt1 | contig 13857 bp, 15 predicted proteins | sample 5400221 | NCBI WGS metagenome assembly WNFR01 (sample SAMN13153357, study PRJNA577476) | soil metagenome | isolation source: 40 cm soil under Madrone tree | place: USA:California | collected 2016-06-14 | reverse complement strand
GTTCTGCCAGTAAATGCAATGCGCATGAGTACTTTCGCCATCATATCCTACCCAGTGTGCTTGGGTTGTGTGTCCAGTTGCTGCCTGAAGGGTTGTGCACCCAGACCCATTGTTCCCATTCAGGCAAACCAGCCAGATGGGGTTTGCTCCTGAAGAGTCTCTCATAAGGTGTAGTATTGCCTAAGACTTTAGTGGGTAGCCAGTTCTTCACCCAAGCCACATAGCGAATAGCTTCAGCCCACAGCTTGCACAGTAAACCAGCTTGGTGCATCATAGCCCAAGCATGTTCCAGAAGTCATCAGTTTAGCACCTCAACTACACCATTGTGCTCCGGCATGTTGGCAGTGGTGAGACAATGTTCCATTCCCTGCTCTTGCAGGAATTTAGAGAACTCAAAAGATAAATACTCACCACCTCTGTCTGATCTGAGCCTCTGGATTGGCACACCATGTTGGGTTCGCACCCATGCTGCATAGGATTTGTAAGCTGTAAAGGCTTCATCTTTAGTCTGCAGAATAGCCACAAGAGAGTAGCACGTATAATCATCAGTGAAAGAGACATAATATGAGCGATTATTGATGCTTTTGACCATAGAAGGACCCCAGATGTCGCTATGAATCTCTGCACCAAAGTGAGTTGCCTGAGGTGTGGTGCAATGCTTCCTGATACGCTTGTGTGTCATCTTAGCCCAGTCACAGGAATCGCATGAGAAAGGCAAGAGATCGTCAATAAGTCTGAGTCCTGTGACCGAGTGTGCGTTCATTAGCACACATATACTCTTCGGCGCAAGATGTCCAAGTCTCTGATGAAGCATGTGAAGATCAATAAGTTCTGTAGAGTCCTGTGCCATAAGCGTGTACGCATGTCTTGTCTTAAACAACCCGTTTTTGCTGACAGGCACTGATCCGATAATGCTTCCTCCCCTCATGATGAAGCATCTTTCCTCCTTGAAGTGGGCTTCATACCCAGACTCCAGGAGGCAGCTGATTGAAATAATGGTGAGTCTCACTTTTGAAGCATATAATGCATCTTTTAGGATTATTCTCCTGCTCATTGGCCCATGTGGAACATCAACGGCTATGTCTCTGGTTTTGGTCGTGTTAAAGGTGCAATTATTTGCAGCTGTGATAGGATGGTTTGAAATAGGACGGTAAGTGACAAATTGTCCTTGGAATGGTGATATGTGTCTTGACGCCCCAGAATTGTATAGGTTGGCTTTTATTGCCTTGTCCATGGCTGTGCTGGCAGTGGTTATCATTACCCATTCCTCCAAAACGTTCATGGCAACTTTATTGTCTTCTTCTTCAACATCATCTTCATCGTCTGACTCCAACTCCGAGTCAGCATCCTCTACAATGTGAGCAGTAGTCTTTTTCTTTCCCCCTCCATCATGCTTACACCTCTTCAACTGCCATTTGTCTTTACCACCACCCATGTGTCCCATACTCCCTCCCCTCAGAGCATGGCACCACACCTCAATGTGGCCTGGTTTCCCACAATTTCAGCACACTGGAGGCTCACGACTGTATCCAGTGGCTCCACCTCTGCCTCGACCACCTCTCATATGTCCTGAGCTCCCTCCCCTCCATCTGTTGGATTGCTGACCGTGCCAGCCATAGTTATTTCCACCTTGATTGGTGGCCTTGCGCTTCTTCGACTCCTTCCCTCCAGACATGGCAAAAGCGATGGTCTTGGTGGTGACTTCACCAGTGGCAATTTTGCAATCATAGGCCTCAAGGGCAAACTTCAAGATGATATCCAAGGCAATCGTCTTACTTTCTCCAACCGCTGTAATACCAGGAATGATTGACTGGTAGGACTTCGGCAAGCTGTTGTGAAGAATAGATGCAAACTCCTTGTCTTCAGTGTCGACCCCAGTGGATGCAAGCTGTTGCTGGATGATGGCCAACTGATCGAACACTTCGCATATGTTGCCCCCCTCAAGGCAGTGAGTGTTCATCAGCTTGGAGCAGAGGTTGAAGCAATGGTTTGAAGAGTAAGTTTCATATTTCTTCTTCAGCGTGTCCCACTGAGCATGTAGTGACCTTGTTCTTCACCAGACTGAAGATACCATCCAGCAAAGACGAAGCGATAAGTGACATCACCAAAATCTCATTGGATTCCCAGTGTGCCTGGAGCTGCCCAGCATCGATGGCCAGCCAGTGAGTTTGGTAGGTAGCCGTGAGTGTGGCCAAAGTAAGATGATCACCGCACTTGCACGAGTGAAGGATGAGGTGCATCCTGTCGTGGTATGTGCCCCAGTTGGAGCCATCGATCTCTAGTTTAGGAGTAGCAACTTTGTCGTCATTCATAGTGTAAGAATGTAGAATATAAGATGTTAAGCAAGTGTAATAGATGATGAGAAGCTATGCAGCCGCAGGGCCCATAACCTGAAGATTTGATTAGATTTTAGAGTGTTCCCAGGTGAGCAAGAACGAGTGGGTGTGCATGCAGATAGATAGCTCCTTAGAACTGATTGTATTACCCCTTTTCTACCTGATTATCCTATATACCACTGCTTTGCCTCCTGTCCTCTGAGTTCTCCCCCTTTCCTTCATTCCATCCCTCTCCTTTCATCTCCCATGTGCGCCACTCGCACTTGTGTAAGCATGACGCGCCGACCTAATCTCAACATTTTGTATCACAGAGCTCTGTGCTCTGCTCAATTTTGCATTGGAGCACAGAGGCCTTCAATGACCTTTATTAGAGGGTTCTGTGCTCTACTGCATTGGAGCATTGGAGCACAGAGACCTCCAAAGAATTTGCATCAGAGATAGAGACCTCTGCCCTAATCCCTAGCTGACATCCAACATCCAATGACTATCAAATATATAGAAACCTTTGCATTGGCTGATGTTGGATGGCTATCAACCATAGGAGGGTTCTGGCATTGGATAGGCTACTATCACTTGACCAGAGTTTGAATTTTTGAGTTTTGGGACTAGAGTTTGAAAATTCATTCGTGAGCTTCACCCCAGCACCTTCTTTCCCCAGAAATACCTAGGATTTGTTCTTAGTACTATGGCCATGGCTCATGCCAAATTTTAGACAGAAAAAGCGATTTCTCATGTTGCCAGAGAGATTCCGAGTGTGAAAATCTTATCAATTTCATGGGGCTCAAGATAATACCGCCTCGGATTTTTTCAATACCTCATCAACCCTCATAAAATTTACAGATAACTCTTCACTGAGACCAACACCAAGTACCTACCACATTCTGAAGCCTTGAAGTTGCCGTGTTCTCTTCAAACAGACTGATCAAGACAGGGTGTGACAAAGCGTGATATTAGGCCCCTCAAATTCAAGCCCCGCTCGGCATGTCCCCGCTCGGCGCGTCTGCACACGCATTTGAGTCAGTCGGTCGCATTTGCGCCACTGCCATTCAAGTTACCAAGTTACGTCAAGGCCATCATATAGGCTGCACTCAGGGACTTGGAGGCCGTATGCATGCCCGGGTTTCTCCTGTTCCATCATGTCGAACATGCCACCAATGCTGTCAACCCACTGACAGTGCATGGCTACAAGCTGGGCGAGCACCTCTGGTCCATGCAACTTGTTCTCCTCATCTGGGACGAGCCCCACAGCTGTGGGCCACATGCCAAGCGAGGGCACAGGCACAGGTGGAGGCCCAGGCTGCGCCCCACCATTTGTCTCGCTCTTCACCTTTTTCTTCTTGGAGAGACCTTCAGTCTGTCCTTCTTCTGAAGTGCCAAGTATAGCGTGAGAAGGTTCTTGTCAAGCACCTTGCGAGCCTCAATGTACTCCTGGTAACCCAACCTATCCTTTGCAATTGCGAGAAGCTGCATTCCGTGCACCTGGTTCGTAGCGACGACAGTGCGAAGCTCGCACTGGCCTGCCTCAAGGCAGTCGCAATCAGTTGTCCACCGGGCCCATGTAGTTGGGCTATAAGAACTGGTACCAGGGTATTTACGAAGGCTGCGAGGCGAACATATGTTTGTTTTGAGGATTTTGTGGTACTTCAGGCTATCCTTGATCTGTCACTCTCAACGATCACTTGTCACCCAGCAGCCATGCTGATGCTGACTCCATGTTGACCTTCCATCACCTCACCTCATAATTCAGCCCTTCCTAATGTTATTTTCAACCCAGCACATCCACCTATACATTCTGGCATATTCTACCCACCTCAATAGTTGACAATGCAATGCTCACATCACTCCCGATTCCCGAATGATTCTGAGTCCAATTGAATAACCATGAACTGCAACAGCGATGGTACCCTTTTTTACTGTTTTTACTCCAGTATAATCCATCACGCCATCCATATTGTATTATCGACAATCCATAGAGATACATATTGTATTGCTCTATCATAACAATGCCTTGGGCTCTTGTGTTTCGTCGAGTTCGCATTGCTGTGCAGAGTTTGAACCCAGATGTGACATGTGTTACGAAAATCTTCAAACTCTGGTGAAATCGGCCGGGAACAATGCTCTGATCATTTCAGGTGGAAATAAATACATGGACAGTGTTTATTGACCTAGAATACCTTACTGTAGAATTCTGGTGGTGATCTAACAATGGGAAGTCCTACTTTTCAAACTCTGGTCAAGTGATAGTATCAATGATCAAGCCATGGCTAGTAATTATGTGCACAGTCACTGTGAGGCACCCATGTAGGTAGTGGTTACTGAGAAAGGAAGTTTCAGCAGAGTGCATACATGGCTAACCCTCAGTAGGTAAGCTTTGTGAAATCTTGCCAGCATTATGATAAGTTCTTTGCAGCCACTTGAGTGAACATTTACTGATTTTGCAGACTTCTGAGTCAAGGAAACCCTGGAAGGATATAGAAAGAGCCATTTCTTCAGAGATATCATAGCAGACCATTAGCAGGAGACATGAAGCAAAGGGAAAAAAAAACAGTACTTCATGACTTAAGGGTGACAATTAGTCTTGAGCTGTTTTAGGAAAATTTTGGGTAAACCAGGTAACAAATGTTCCCTATAACATCTGGGAACTTTTTTTTCTTTCTTTTTTTTTCAAATCCATTTGTGTGCATCTTGGGGTACATTACCCTATGTAGCACCTCATCAGGAAACCTACCTGTTCTTACCAACTGCTTAGCGATCACTTAGCAACCTTAGAGCAACCGGATTAGGCATTTCCAGGGGTAATTGCCTAATCTGGTTGCTGTAAGGTCCCTAAGCGATCGCTAAGCAGTCGCTAAGAATGGGTACATTTGCTGATGCTCCTCCCATATCACATCTCTTCCCCAGTATCTCCCTGAATAAACTTTCCCTGCCCATTAAACCACCTCTCTGCTTCCAAGAGGAAGCAGTGTTGCTATTCATCAAGTGTCAAAGGTATTGGGGTTCAGTTGCATGCCATGACAACGGGGTGAGAGTTTGTAGCCAGTTGGCACTGGCACAAATTGGTCTTGAGGGTGTTCTTGCAAGATACAATGTGTCTCTGCCAACTGTCTCCAAACAATCACTGGGTTTTCCTCAGCCATTCCCTCTTCATGTCTTGAGTTGGCCATTGGGCCTTTGGATTGTGGGGCAAGTGTATTGTCAAAAGTTAAGGGGCCTCCTTGCAGGGACCCCAAGAGATTGTACCCTGTTCGAGAGACAACTTAAGCACATACACCTAGATCTTCCCTAGGATGCACTGACAGCAAATATGTCCATTTAAGCCCAGGATAGGGGACTGCCCTGCCTGGCCATGGGCTAGGTTCACCACCCCTTCCTATTACTCAGCAGCGGGTCCCTTAAGGGCACAGATTCCCATGCTGTCTGAGCTTACTGTCTTGCCTGGGCCAGTGCCACTGGTCTATTGCCAGTTCTGGAGTTTGGGTTATTTAGACTAACGTCCCTAGCCCTAGCACATGGGGGAACCAAGCCCAGTACCAGGGAGAGGGCTAGGCTGCTCAAGGGGATATTGCCCTGTTATCAGACCAAACTACCCCTGTTATCATATATAAGACCCTTTCTGGGTGAGGCAAGGCACAGGGGGAAGGGAGCCCCTGCCACTTCCATTTATAATATCCTCCTGAGAGACCCTTTACAACCTAACCCAGGATTGAACCCAGGAACCCCAGGCAGGTAGGGGCAGATGACCACTACACCATCTGCCCCCTGGGGACTTTTACCTGGCAGACCATTGGTCAGTCACTAGCATTACTAATACTTAATTATACTTAAATATTTACTTTATTCAGCCTTCAGGTTATATACATAACCATAATTTGTTTTTGTGTGGACATGGTGTAGTGGCTAACATTTTTGCCTCTCTCCTGGCAGCTTGGGGTTCAATCCCTGCATCCTGAAAGTTTTTATGTATTTTTTTTGTCATTTTTAAACAGTGATACCATCTTTGGAGAATAATTGGAAATGATTGGCAGGACCTTTTATGATATGATAGAACCATTGAGCATTAACAGTGGGACACCTAGTTGCACCTGCTGTTGTTGAGGAGGCAAGGCAAGTTTCTGTTTTGGGATTTAATCCAAAACAGGACAGGTGTTACGGTATCAACCAAAATGGGCCAAGCTCTGCCTAAATAAGGACTTAAAGCGTGACTTGTATGACTCAACCAAGGGTAAAAGTCCCCAGACATTATGAATTTGTTACCCAGTTTACCCAAACTAAAATGGCTCGAGACTAGGGTGACAGTGAGTGTTAGACAGGTGCGATAGCCAATAGCTATTTACCAAATTTCGCCCTGTAGAGATCCCACATGACCAGCAATCTATCGTTTCGTGTGCTCAGTGCTCAGCGCTCAGCGCTCAGTGGTGGTGGTGTGCATGTTGGTTGGTGTGCAAAAGCTAGAATTACATGATGGAAACCATGGTGCAGTAGGTAAGATTAGTTCTATATGATGTGGGACGATTGGGTAAATTGCATTCGGGCAAAGAGAAGCGTGTAAGTAAGACGAGAATCAAACGGCGAGCTGATCCAGAATTACAGTGAGGATTATGAGAGACGGCGAATCCGCTTCGATGCATATAAATAAAGGACAGCGAGGAGGAGAAATGAAGTAGGCGAAAGAGGAAGGAGATGGACCAGTAAAACTGACGTTCAACCCAACCCAAGTGGAAAGAAAAGAGGCATATTGCAACACATCGACAAACGAAAAAAAAAAAAATTTTGATGGTGTGACAAAGCAAAATGGAGGAATTAAAGACGGCGAAAGAGAAGAAATGAATGAATCCCCGCGAATGAATGAAAAGAGGGCTCACACGGCGGCGCCGTTCACGATGCTCAGCGACAACGTGGATACGTTGCACGCCAGATTTAGCGGCGGCATGAGTGGTGGCTCGCCGCCGCCACCGCCATTAAATACGGCGCTTGGTCCTCGTTCCTGTTCTGGTGAGGGCGACGGCAGTGGGCGTGCGGAGCCTCTGCGCGGCGGGGGCGAAAGGACCGTCATCTGCTGTGGCGAGCGATCTACCGCGGGAGACGGGACAACCTCGTACGGGCCTTGGGGTGGCGGTGTCGACGGGGGTAAAGGGAAGCGGAACGCTGGGGAAAAAATACCATCGCCGACTTCAGGCCTCTGTGATGACGCTTCCGGGACCGGCGCTGTGGGTGGCACAGTCGCGACCGGGGTCTCCCCGTCCAGGTGGAGGAAATCCGCGTCCGGGGCGATGTGTGCTATGCGTCCGCAGATCGGCGTCGTTGGCATAGACGTGGGAATTACGAGAGGGGGGAGAATTGGTGAGATGACTGTAGATATGGGCGGTGGTGTCGAGCGGCCAGAAGGCGCGCTGAGGTTACGGAGGCGCTGCTTAAGTGACGTCACGCGTGGAACAGGCAGCAACGACACCGGTGTCGATGCCCGTGATGGCGACGAAACCGGTGGTGGTGGAAGCGGGCCTGTCGGTGGTGGGCTAGGAGGCACGAGCAACGCTTGTGGGATGGTATGACCATGTAAAACGGCGGACCACGGCAGCACACTGTCAACACTCGTGCTCCGGCTATGTGAGCGTGACCTGGTACCAACTCCATCGCTGGGGTGAGGCTGAGTTTGCAGGGACGCCGCAGGCTGGCCCAGTGACAGCCGTAGGGCACGCCGAGCAAGCGAGTTCCTGCGCACACTCTTCCCCGTGGCTATGGGTATGGTCGCCGGACTCTCAGTATCCGAACCTGCGGGTGTCGGTGGAAGTGCGGTGCTTGGCGCAGGACGCGGAGGTGGTGGAATGGACAGTCGATGGTTTCCGCCCATGGTGCGCGAAGTTGAGAACGTGCTGACGTGCTGCAGCGACGAATTTGTCGTCGCGACGCTACCCACGCTAGAGACGATACTAGGCAATGTCTTTTGCGATCGCGAAGACGAACGACTTGGAGAACGTTCTGGTTCCGGCACCAGGTGGTATGGATTCTGCCATGGTGGAGACTGTGAGAGGGGAGCAGTGGCGGGTAATGGGGAATCTGGCGGTGGCGTAAGGCGTGGGGGCATGTAAGACTGACGTGACCAACGTCGCGCAGAGCCATTCTCGGTTGTTGTTGAGGTACTTGACACAGAACCCGCGCGGCGTTTCCTCCGCTCCGAAGGCGCCCTCTCCAGATGTGGGCGAGTGGGCTCTGGAACGTGGATACCAAAGCTACCCGCTGTGCTCGCATTGCCATGGTTATACACGAACTGACCCGAGTCGGGCGATGGCACCAAACGTGGCTCGTTTGTCGTGTAAGCTCGCCTGCGAGGTGGAGGAGGATTTAGGCTACTAGGGGACAACGCACGGGGAGGAGGCGAGATAGTATGGGTGACATCTGATAATGTAAAGGGGCCATCTTCTAGCGGTGTCCAGTCGAGATTCGATTGTGTATCGACTATCTTGCGTTGCAGTTGCATTGACGGATCTAATGTGGGACCAGTAGGCGGAAGCATAGAGTACGGCTTGATGAGAGGTGAATCAGAAACTGTGCGCATGCTGAGCAAGCTACTAGCTGCACTGCCGAAGGACTCGCCAGACGCCGCGTCTGGTGAAGTGGCACGTGCCAATGAAGGCGAGCGAGGTCGGGTGGTGCCAGACCCGGAGACGGAGAAGAGGCTCTTGAGGGAAAGAACACCATTTGGCGAACGCGGCGATGCTGGTCGACGTACACTCGAGGGTTTCAGAGGCGAGGACATGTCCTCGCTAGAAGAACCACTTTGCCGTGCTTTGTTTAGGTCATCTGAAACATTGAAAGATGGCTTGGTAGGGGAAGGGACTATCCCCTGCATACGCATGGACAGCATCACGTCCAGGTCACCCCGTGGCTCTGACACGCCAGATGCATTGGTCAGAATGCCCAGGCCAGCACGAACAGATCTACAGGAATGGGCGATGAGCAAAACGTTCATGACAAAAAACAAGTATATGCGCACCGTTGGCCGAATACGGCATTCTTGATGGCATTGATCCAATTTTGCGACTGATTCGCATCTACAATCTGTAACATCATCATTGCCATACCGTCTTCTTCAGCGTTCAGTTCCTTCCGAAGCGCGCCGACATCTAAGCCGCCGATGCGCACGACACAGCGTCGGCCACCAACATCTTCATCAGTGACTGACGCTACACTATGTTCGTTAATTTCGAGGCGCTCCATCTCGCGTTCGTCTGCGGTCGACGACTTGAATACATGCAAGTAAGAGGCACCTGCGGGAAAGGGTGCACTGAGGACTACGTGCCGTGCCTTCCATTGTTTCGAGAGCGCGAGCATAAGCAAGGACGGGGGAGGGTAGTGCTTCGGCAGTGTCGCTGAAAGCTGTTCGTGCGGCACGATTTGGGCACGGGAGCATGGGAACGGGGGTACCTCCGCGGCTACGGGAACAAAAAGGCCCGTTTTTCCTGCACTGGAGGAGCTCATGTAGGCGCGTTGCCGGACGGTTTGAGGCGATCCGGTTCCATCGGAGGGTCTCTTATCGGCAGAAGGTGGTGAAGTTGGAGAAATGGGCATTGATGCGCGCCCGTTCTCATCCTGATTCACGTTCACGTGGACATCATGATACCCTTCATCATTGATATCACCTTCGTCTCTGAAGCTGAGGTGCTCGCGGTCCGAAGAACCGTTGATACCCACATTGAAACCGACGGACTGGACTGCAGCGGCACGAAGTTGCTCGCGCTCGGCCTCTTCGTCTTCATCGAACGGGGGCGTTGGGGCCGATGCGCGTACCTCGATAACTTCGGAAATGAGAAGGCGAGGCTGTGGAGGAGGGGGCAATGTTTTAACTGATTTGCGGCGCCGTCCAAACCGTAATGCATCAGAGGCCACGCCAAGGATACTGCCGCGCTGTCTCCGGGGGAGAGATGAAGCGTCTGCAGTAGAGGGACGGGAGATGGAGCCACCGAGGGAGGGTTTGCGGTTTGCAAGCGAAGGGAAGGTATCGTCGAATGCAAAAGTGCTAGCTGAGATCATCACATCCGGGAATCCGGAGCAAATAAGAACCGATAGGAAGGCGTGCCGTCGTGGATAAACGAGGCGAAGGGAATGAATACTCACCGAATGACCCTGAGTCGAGAGTGTCCAATGCCTCACGCTCCTTGCCCTTCGTGCTCGATCGTATATTGGACCCCATAGAGAATGTACGTGTGTTCAGTGCGCCAGCGCTCCAGTTGTCAGACGGCTTTGCAGGATTCTGAGAGATGCCGTTATGAGTGGAGAAGCGAAAAGCGCGAGTGAGAGAACGAGAAAGAGGAGGGGTGGGAATAGGAGAGGAGAGTGGATGGTCTGTGGTGGGGGAGCAGTGTTGAATGTGAGAGGGAGAAGGTGCGGTGAGGATGGGCATGGCTCGCAATGAAGTGATCAAAATCAAACCAACCAAAGCCTTCCCTTTCATTTCATTTATTCATAAAAGGGCGCCGCCTCCTTATGAACCCAAAATAATCAAATATACTCTAATCAAAACAAATAAACATTCCTTTTCGACCGATCTGATGTCAATGTCAATAATACTGTAACCGACGACGTTCGACGTCGGCCGTTGAGTGAACCTTTCTCATTTGGCTCTCCTCCCAGCTAGTAGCTACCCCCCAGTGTTTGCCCGTAAGGAGGACATCTATCATCCCGGTGAACATGGAAATGCGACACGCTGCACAAAGGCTGTCCGCGGAGCGCTTGACAGAGCATGCCCAGCGCTACCAGACCCGAGCTCGTACTGCAATATATCTCTTACTTCCCTGCTACATGACAGCTTATTAAATGACGCTCTTGTTTGCCAAAGTGCGAGCCATGTCCTGGTATTTATCAGAAGACAAAATCCCTTACTCGGCTCAACAAAACGCATGGCCATCAATAATGTTCCCAATTATGCGTTATGCAACACTGGCCAGTGTCGTGATAATTACCATTGTGTGTCGGAACCGTCGAGAACGTAGCCCACAGTGTCGAGGAACATGATGGAAGGGTAACCACTGAATGGCAGAAGGCTTCGGAGAAGCTCCGCTCGCTCGGACTGGCCACCAATCGGACGCGGTCACGATTGAGATCCCAAAGGATCATCATTTCTGTTGTAAACCCAGGGAACGATCGTAATGATGTTCTACATAGACGCAACGAATAAAAATGACATTCTCAGCACAACCATGAGATGGGCCGGCTCGGCGTGCGACCGAGCTACGAGACGTGCGACTTTTTGTAAGTCCCGAACGGCCCTACCATCCCTCTTGGCCCTCCTCTCATCCCGCTAGTCTCCCGAACGGCCGACATAGCACTAACCCGACCGTCTTCTGGTGGTTGCAATGCCAGTCGCAGGTGCGTTTCCTCTTCAGCACCGGGAACCCCAAGTAACATCCGTAGCACAGCATTCTCGCGCTCTAGCCTAGCCAATTCGCAATCGCGCTCGAGGGCCCGGTCTGCCGCCTCCGGGTCCCCATCTCCTCCCTCTCCGTTGAGTACGCGGAATGCGCTACGCAGGAGCGCGGAAACGCGGGTGAGGGACGCGGAGAAGGCCGTCTGTTCACTGAGTTGCGCGAGTTGTGCCTCGGCTTCGCGTTCGAGAATGCGCGATTCGTTTTCACGAATCCGCGTTAGTTCTTGACACTGGACATCGTGCTGGGAGAAGGCATGAACATTAGCGTGTGCGTTTGTGCTACCGAATAAATCAGCAAAGGGCAATGGTCTGACATTCCCCTCACGAAAGAAAAGGTGACAACAAGAGCAAAATCTCACAGCACGTTGTCGGAACAGGCCCATGATTGTCTCAAGAGTCGTCTCATACTCTTTGATTAATGTGTTTAACTGCTTGTTATCGTGTTGCAACGCAAGGTTCTCCGCCGTCATCGCTGCATTCATTTGCTCTAGTTCTGCATCATACTCCTCTGAAGCAGTTGGAACGATCGTATCCCGTTCGTACAACGGTACATTACATACCTTTCTTCATGTCCATGTTGAAGCTTATCACTCCCCATGAGCAATGGTATAGCATTCATATTTGTCGCGGGCATACCGTCTTAATACGAATCCCGTTTGCGAATGTATTGCCTGTGCCTACTTATCCTTGTCATTTTGGATGGCTAGGAAGAAACGGTGAATACCTTTATCCCGTTCGCTTGGGCGTGCAGCTGAGCGGTATAGGACCGGTGGTTGTTCGTATGCTCCATAATCTCTGTGAGAAGCCCAAAGAGACGTCCCACGTCTGGCTCTCCGGCTGGAGTGTCAATGATGACCATCGTAGTAAATGTACTGTGTCAAGGTGTCAAGGTGGGCGCGGACACGTGATGGGGAGATGAAGGACGCTTAACCCTAACCCAAGTCGGAGCACTCATGTCGTGTAATCGATGCAAGGGAACGTTCACAAATCCGCTCAACTTTCTGCTTTCCTGCTCGGAATGCGGGAAGAGATGGCACCATCGTGCGTAATCAAAATCTAACAATTGTCGATCGATTTGATCCTCGGGGTACAGGTTGTCACATCCCGCCCGTGAGCGATCTTGAACTCACAGCTCTCCTCCGCGCCACAAATGAAAACGATATTGACAATGGCTTGTCCTCGTGGATAGGTAAGTGCTGCAAAAGAAGACGAGCACAGGCCCCAGAGGTCCGTATCCTCGTCTACACTCTCTGTACCATCGTGATCAAGTTGCGTAATAGACGTTCTCCCGTCCTGAGGTACCAAAGCCACAAACGGACACTGTGTCTGTTGCTCCGGCTGTCCCCCCGAATGCGGCGTCTATTCGTCAGGTTTCGCAAAAACCGGATCTTTCGTCTGCTCCGACCCAGTCTACTCATCGCTTTGGAAAAACAACGTCCGAGGATGTTCTGAAACATGACGGCGAGCCCACCACCAGAGACCCTGGCCGACATTTGGAAACCCAGACTACAACCTTAATACGGACAAAGGTGCAGCATTCGATGACTGTACCCCTAGATATGGCAGCAGTGAAACCTGAACGGCCACGTACTACGCCGCTTCCGTCTACGTCTCGCACGGTATCCCCATCAGGTAATGTATCCTCTACCTCTGTTCCACACTCCCATCCCGTACACCTTCCCAAAAACTCTCTGGTAACCGTGCCTATTCTTTTTTACGTCTCGCGCGTATTCACTAGCGACGATTATGTGTTACAGCCGCCCGCACGGACACCAAGTCAATCTACTGGACTTGCAAATGTTCAAGCTCATTCCCGATCCTCCGGTCGCCCCGGAAGTGCCAGTCCCGCTCTAGCCAAGTCAGAGCCTATGGACATTGTCATCGAACCGCCCACGCTTGATCTCCGTGCACTTACGCTCTCCCGCGCTCCAGGGTCCAACAAGGCGCCCTCCGGTTTTCCGTTTCACCGCACAACGGCGCCTAGACCAATTTCCACACAGCCGCCACCACCAGTGGTGGCGGAAGATGACGAGATAGAAGACCTGTACGGCCCACCTTTGGGGCTCCCGTCAACTCACCCGCCACCGCTGCCGCCTTCTT
>WNFR01004801.1_pt1 | contig 13859 bp, 13 predicted proteins | sample 5400221 | NCBI WGS metagenome assembly WNFR01 (sample SAMN13153357, study PRJNA577476) | soil metagenome | isolation source: 40 cm soil under Madrone tree | place: USA:California | collected 2016-06-14 | reverse complement strand
CGGGTGCGGCCGACCGCGCTGACCGAGCCCGGGCGCATCTTCGCCGACCATGCGCGAGAAGCCCTCGACGCGCTGCAAGACGGCATCGAAGCCGCGCGCGCGGCGCTCCGGCCAGGCTACGGGCACCTCGTCGTCGGGAGCTACCCCAGCGTCAGCTCGACCTTCCTGCCCTCGGTGCTCGCGTGCCTCAACGCGAGCCACCCGGCGATGTCCGTCGAGATTCACGAAGGCAACGCCGCGTCGCTCGAGGCAGCGCTGAGCTCCGGCGCGGTCGACGTCGCGTTCCGGCCGTTGCAGCCCCCGGTCCGCGACCACCGCCTGACGACGAGGGCGCTCTGGCGCGAATCGATCGTCGCCGTGATGCGCGACGACGACCCTCTCACCGCCCAGGCCCGCGTCGGCGTTCACGACCTCGAGGGGCGGGCCCTGATCGGCAACCCGAGCGGCAGTCGCGAGGACGGCGGGGGATTCGACCTGCGGCACGCCGCCGGAGAAGCAGCCGACTCGCTCAACATCGCGTACCTCACCGACCAGCCTTCGACGCTCGTCTCTCTCGTGCGGGCCGCGTTCGGCATCGGCGTCATCAGCCAGCTCGCTCTCGCGACGACGACGGCCGACGGCATCGCCGTCCGTGCGATCGACTCGCCGACAGCCTTCCGGGACGTGGCCCTCTTCTGGAACGACCAGAGCAGCAGGAACCCGAGCCTCGACGTGTTCGTCGACGCAGTCGTTCGCGCCGACCCGCCCGAGATCGCGCAGCGGCTCGACAGCTAGCGGTACGGCGCTATTTCACGGCGAGGATGTCGATGGGACGAATGTCGGGGTCGGCGGCCAGGAGTTCCGGGCCGACGACGGCGAGAGCCTTCGGGATCTCGCCGTCGATGTGTGCCTGGCGGGCTTCGACGGTTTCGAAGGTGTCGAAGATCCCGTAGGTCGTGTCGCTGACCTTGAACGCGTACCAGGTCACGGTTCCCTGCTCCTGAACCGCCAGCTCGCGGCCGGACACGAGGAACCCTGCGAGGTCAGCTTCCTTGCCGGGCTTTGCTTCGAGGAGGGCGAGCAGTCCGAATCTCACGCTCATCTCGTTTCCCCTTTCTGGTTCGGTCGGGTGCGTGCGTGGAGGCGAAGGTTCGAGCGCGCTGCGTCGAGGGCGATGCGAAGCTGGCGCGGGTCGCGGCGGATCTGGGTGAGCAGGAGGCCGCCCTGGATGCTGGCCATCGTCGCGCTGGCGAGTTCTGCCGGGTCGGCGTCCGCGCGGAGCTTGCCGCGGGCTCTCATCCGGATGAGGCCGTCGCGGAGATGGGCTTCCCAGCGCTCGAGTCCGGCGGCGATTGCCGCCCGGGCGCCGGCGTCCTGTTCTGCGAGCTGGCCGGCGAGCGAGCCGATCGGGCAGCCGCCGGCCGCTTGCCGGTCGACCTGCAGCTGGACGAGCGCATCGAACCAGCGGTCGATCCCGGCCCAGGTGTCGAGGTGGTGGAGCAGGTCGCCCTGGAAGTCGATGACCGCGTCGGTCGTGACGTCGACCACGGTCCGGACGAGGTCATCGCGGTCCTCGAAGTAGTGGTAGAGCTGGCTGCGGCTCGCGCCCGTGCGCGCGCGGACGTCGTCGAGGCTCATGCCGGCGGCGCCTTTTTCGGCGACGAGCTCGGCTGCGGCTTGGAGGATCCTCGCGCGGGTCGCGCGCCCCTTCTCGGTCACGGGGGCCTTCGTTTCTGCCATGCGGCGATAGTAGCTGGATTGGACTAGACAGTCCAGTTATGGTATATGGACTACTTAGTCCAATCAGGAGGATGGCATGAACGAGCTGACAGGAAAGCGAGCACTCGTCACGGGCGGTACGTCCGGGATCGGGCGAGCGGCCGCGGAGGCGCTTGCCCGTGAGGGCGCGCACGTGCTGGTCAGCGGCCGGAGCGAGAAGCGTGGCGACGAGGTGGTCGCAGCAATCACGGCGGCAGGTGGCGAGGCGGAGTTCGTCCGCGCCGATCTCGCCTCGGCCGAGGAGGTGCGGGCGCTCGCCACGCGCGCGTCCGATGTCGACATCCTTGTAAACAACGCCGGCGTCTTCCCCGCCGGTCCCACGCACGAGCTGTCGGAATCCGTCTTCGACGAGACGTTCGCCGTCAACGTCAAGGCGCCCTTCTATCTGACGGCAGCGATCGCGCCGCAGATGGTGGCGCGCGGCGGCGGCGCGATCGTCAACGTGACGACGATGGTCGCCGAGTTCGGCATGGCCGGCCTCTCCGCGTACGGCGCTTCGAAGGCAGCGACCGCGCTGCTGACCAAGGCGTGGGCGGCCGAGTACGGGCCGCACGGCGTTCGCGTCAATGCCGTCTCCCCCGGGCCGACGTCGACGCCGGGCACCGAGGCGATGGGCGACGACTTCGCCGCCATCGTCTCCACCATCCCGCTCGGCCGCGCCGCCCACCCGGAAGAGATCGCGGAGACGATCCTCTTCCTCGCCTCCGAACGCGCCAGCTACCTCAACGGCGCAGTGGTACCCGTCGACGGCGGTCGCGTCGCGGTCTGACGCGGCCCGTGCCAAACGAGAAAGGAGGCCAGCGATGGCCATAAGTGCTGACGTCTTCTCCGGACTTCTCGCCTTTGTCTTTGGGAATGCCGCACTCGCGAAGCTCCTCCGACAAGAGCTGCAAGTGCAGACCGCCGCGAAGCTGCAGATCCATGGACTCAAGTCGGCTATCTGCTCGCCGATGCCACACTTCTCGGCTTGGCGACCAGGAACGCCGACGTGCCGGTGGAGGTCGTGAGCTACCCGTAGACGGAAAAGGAGGGGCCGATGTAGCGTGCTCAGCGGACCCAGAGCTGGTCGAACAGGACGCCCCAGAACGGGTTGAACTGGTAGTTGCCGACGCGACGCGAGATCAGGTCGACCCCGGTACCGTTTGCGATTGGAATCCACGGAGCTTTCTGCATGACGTCGCGGTCGATTCTGCTCCAAGCGACCGCTGCCGCCTGTGACCCGGTCGCGATCGTGCGTCCGCGATCGATTTCCCGGTCGATCCTGGGATCGCAGAACGCTGCAAGATTGGAAGCTGGATCGCGAGCGGTCTTGCACGTCAGTGACTGAGTGAAGAAGCCGGAGGGCGCGGGGAAGTCGGCGCCAAAGCCGGCCGGGGCGATCTCGGCCTGTCCTCGATCACGGACGGCGTGAAACGCGTTGACGGTCTTGTGTGCGTCAAGACGAGCGTTGTAGCCGAGGCTCTTGAGCACCGAGACGAGGTAGGCGCTTGCCTTGAGCGCGGAAGGCCCGGTCGAAACGGTGACCGTGCGTCCGGTCGTCCCGGACGCGGCGACGAGTCTCTTCGCTTTGGCAAGGTCGTTCGAGTAGAGACATGAGCGGACGTAGCCGACGGAATTAGGTGGGAGGATCTGGCAGGTCGACTGAGCGGTCAGGCCGGTCCCGGCCGCGTAGAGGCGAGCGAGGCGCGGCCGGTCGACGGCATAGTTGACGGCGCGTCGCACGTCGACGCGGTTGAACGGCGCCATCGTCGTGTTGAAGAAGAAGTAGTACGTGCCGAGCTGTGGGTTGCTGTGCGTCTGGCTGCCGTAGCCGCCGCGTCGGAGCGCCGCCGTTGCGCCGGGCGCGAAGAGGGGCGTGTAGTCGCCGCGGTCGTGCTCGATGGCGTTGACGTTCGCCTGTTCCGGCTTGTTGAACGTGTAGACGATTTTGGCCGGATAGCCGCGAGGCTGGGCCGCAGCCGACCATTCGTGGAAGCTGGGGTTGCGGACGAGTGTGGCTCCTCGGTGGGCGTCGTAGGAGGCGATCATGTACGGGCCGGTGGCGGGCAACGGCAGGCGCGCCTTGAACGGCGTATCCGCCGGGACGGCGTCGGCGGCCGGTAATGCCAACTTGGCGAGGAAGTCCGAGTCGGGCTGGGTCAGGTGGAAGGTCACGGTCCACAACGAGGGATCGATCACGATGCCCCTGCGGAGATCGCACCGTCCGGGCGTTTTCACGCAGTTCGGGGCACCGACGATCTGCTGGAAGTACAGGCCCGGGCCGACTGGCTTCTTCAGAGACTGGTACTGAAGCGCGCGTTCGATCGCGCGGCGAAAGTCCGCCGGCCGCACGAGCGTGCCGTTCGAGTAGTGGATTCCGCGTCGTACCTGGAAGGTGTACGTTCTGCCGCCGTCACTGATCGCGGGCGACGACGTTGCGAGGTCGGGGACGATCCTGATTCCATTGGTTCCGCCGACCCGCTGGTAGGTCACCAACCCGTCGTTGGTGATACCCAACGCTGACCATGACACCTGCGCGCCGTACGCGACGGCGGGGTCGATCGAGTCAAACGGGTAAAAGAGCACGGAGAGCGTGCCGCCTCGGTGAGCAGACAAGGGCGGCCCAACGGTCGTGTAGAGCTTTCCTGCGGAAACGGCCAGTCCCTGCGGGTTGGTCGTGTGCAGGGTCTCAGCGACCGTGTCGCGGCGCGGGTCGATCCGCGTAAGCGTTGCGAGGCGGGGGTCGCCGACCCACACGGCCCGGCTCCCGGCCGCAATGCTGGTCGGGGAGCCGCCGACGGTAACGAGGTCGACGACCGTCGCCGTGTTCGGGTCGATTTTCGAAACGGTCCCATCCGAGCTGTTCAAAACCCAGACGGCTCCCGCACCGACCGCGATTGCAGTCGGGTAGTTGCCGACGCTGATCTGCGCCGACACCGTGCGTGTCCGCGCGTCGATCCTGGTCACCGCGTTTGCCGATCCGCTCACGACCCAGACCGAGCCGAAGCCGTAGGCGATCGCATCCGCCCCGGCCGGCACCGCGATCGGGCTCGACGCGCTCGGCGATGACGGAGCGATCTCGCTGACCGTCCGGTCGACGGAATTCGCGACCCAGACGCGCCCAGCGCCGAACGTCACCCCGGACGGCCCGTTCCCCACCCCGATCGTGTCCGCCACGCCGCCGCTGCCGCCGTTCCCCCGTGGATCGATCTTCGTGACACTCCTGCCGAGGCTGTTCGTCACCCACACGAATCCGCCTCCCGCCGCGATCCCGGCCGGACTGTTTCCGACGCGAACCGTCCCCGCGCGCGTGTTCGTGCGCAGGTCGATCCGCGAAACGCTGTTCGTCGCCGCATTCGTCGTCCACGCGACATCGCGAGCGACCGCGATCGAGCCCGGCGCGATGCCTGGGTTGATCACGACGACGGCCGTCGGGTGCGAGCCGCGCTCGAGCTCCCAGCCGGCGACTGCGGCTGCCGCCGCGACGAGGAGTGCGCCTGCGATCGCGATCCTGAGTCCCTGTCGTGCAACCCGCCGCGAAACGGCTATGCGGCGAGGTGGGGCCTGGAGCGCTGGGTCGTGCACGAGGATCTGCTGCTCGAGCTCGCGCACACTCGGACCCGGCTCGAGCCCGAGCTCGCGGTCGAGCGCTTGCCGCGCGCGCTGATAGACCTCGAGGGCGTCGGCCTGCCGGCCGGAACGGTAGAGCGCGAGCATCAGCTCGGCGAGCAGGCGCTCCCGGAACGGGTGCTCGGCGACGAGCGCCTCGAGCTCGGACACGACGAGCGCGTGGCGCCCGCCGGCGAGATCCGCGTCGATCCGCTCCTCGAGGGCGGCCAGGCGCGCCTCCTCGAGCCGCGCGATCTCGGTCTGCGCGAACGGCTCGTAGGCGAAGTCTGCGAGCGCAGCGCCGCGCCACAGTCGCAGCGCGGCGTCCAACAAAGCCGCCGCGTCGTCCGGCGGCCGGCCGGCGGCGTCCGCGATGAGACGTTCGAAACGGCTCGCGTCGAGCTCGTCGGCGCCGACCCGAGCCAGGTAGCCGGGCGAGCGCGTGAGGATCACCCCCTCGCCGAGCTGCTTCCGCAGCTGCGAGACGTACCCCTGGATCATCTTCCCGGCCGTCGGCGGCGGTTCCCCACCCCAGAGCTCTTCGTTGAGGACGTCGACCGAGACCGGCTCGTTCGCGTGCACGAGCAGGATCGCGAGGAGCGCCCGCTGCTTGGCGCCACCGAGCGGGAGCTCTCGGTCGCCTTGGACGACTTCGAGTCGCCCAAGGATCCGGAACTCCAGCGCCACCTCCGCGACGCTAGCGCGCGCCGAAAGGCGGCACAAGCAGCCGATTTACCGAGCTTCTACCACCACTGACCCGATTCCGACCGCCGGTGGCGAGGCTGCGACGTATCGGCCGGGCAGGTCCGGCCCAGACCAAGGAGGCATCACGATGAAGAACCTGCTCGCAGCCGCCACGGTCGTCGGCATCTTCGCGCCGGTGCCCGCGGCGCTCGCCGCCGGCACCAACCCGTACCAGAACACCGGCAGCTCGTCGGCGGCTTTCCAGGGCTACACGACCAGCGGCCCCAGCGTGACGCAGGTCACGCCACAGGGCGTGAACGGCTTCGACTGGACCGATGCCGGGATCGGCGCCGCCGGCGGGCTCGGAACGGCGCTTGTCCTGATCGGCGGCAGCCTGGTCGTGCTGCGCAAACGCGGCCGACTCGCCGTCTGAGACGACTCACGAAACGAAAACTCGAACGAAGAGGGAGGAAGCATGAACCGCGTACTTCGATGGGCACTGCTGAGCGTCGGACTCGCCGGCGTCGTCACCGCGATCTTCGTCGCACCGGGGTTCGCCACACCCCCGTCAGGGCTGACGAACGTCCTCTTGGCTCATGGGACGGACCAGTCACACGGCACCATCCCGCTCGAGTTCGGAACAGACGTCGTGATGACCCAGATCACGGTCAACCCGGGCGGCTCATCCGGCTGGCACTCGCACCCCGGGGGCGCGATCATCGTCGTGGCACAGGGCACGCTCACCGTGTACCACGCGCAAGGCGACGACTGTGCTGTCACCACGTACAGCGCGGGGCAGTCATTCATCGAGCGACCGGGCGAAGTGGACGACGTTCTCAACGAGACCAGCAGCCCGTACGTCCTGTACGTCACCTTCCCACGCGTGCCTCAGGGCGGCTCCGCGAGGATCGACCAACCGGACCCCGGCATCTGCCCGGGTGTCTGACGACATGAACGAGCGCGACGTTCCCTCCGCGGGACGTCGCGCTCTGCCTAGCGCGGCCTGCCGGCGGGGAGGTGTTCGGCAGCCCAGCGGCTGATCTGGTCGAGGGCCGGCAGGAGGGCACGGCCTGCGTCGGTCAGCTGGTAGGCGACTGAGAGCGGTGGGCCTTCGGCAACAGCGCGGGTGAGGAGGCCGGCATTCGTGAGCGCGGCGAGTCGCGTGGAGAGCATCGAGTCGCTGATCCCGGGAACCGCTCGCGCGAGTTCGCGGAAGCTCGCGGGACGGTCGCTGAGCGTGCCGAGGATCACCCCGGTCCACCGCCTACCAAGCAGTTCGAAGGCCCGCACGAGTGAGGCGTCGCTCTGCGCGCACGCTTCGCTCCCCGCGAGCGGCCGAGATGGGGTCGCACTCGCCACGGGAATAACACTAGCATAATCCTAGTTACTTCTATTTCGGAAGTAGAGTCCGTCAATCAGCTCTGACGCCAACGAAGACAATGGAGATCAACGTGACCACGACAACCCCCGAACCCACTGAAGACGGCGCGGCCCCGGCATTCCCGCTCGTGCTCGGCCTCGACACGTTCGGCGACCGGATCTACGACCAGGACGGCCGGCCGCTGTCACACGCCGAAACGATCCGCAGCCTCGTCGAGCAAGGCGTGCTCGCCGACCGGGTCGGCATTGACTTCTTCGGCATTGGCGAGCACCACACCAACGACTTCCCGATGCCGGCCGGCGACGTCGTCCTCGCCGCGATCGCCGCCCGCACGACCCGAATCCATCTCGGCTCCGCGGTGATCGTGCTCAGCTCCGACGACCCCGTCCGCGTCTTCCAGCGCTACTCCACCCTGAACGCGATCTCCGGCGGCCGCGCCGAGGTGATCCTCGGCCGCGGCTCGAGCATCGAGTCGTTCCCGCTCTTCGGCTACGACCTCGCCGACTACGAGCGTCTGTTCGAAGAGAAAACCAACCTCTTCGCCGAACTGATGAAGGGCAGCCCCGTCACCTGGCAGGGCACCACCCGCGCGCCTCTCCTCGACCAAGATGTCGTCCCCCATCTCGAATCGGGACCCTTTCCTGTCTGGGTCGGTGTCGGCGGCAGCCCCGAATCGGTTATCCGCGCGGCGCGCTACGGGTTCTCGCTGATGCTCGCGATCATCGGCGGCCCGCCCGCCCGTTTCGCGCCGTTCTCGCAGCTCTTCCGCGAAGCGCTGCAGGAGTTCGGTCAGCCGACGCGGCCGGTCGGCGTCCACGCCCCCGGCCATGTCGCCGAAACCGACGAGCAAGCCCGGGCAGAGTTCTGGCCGCACTGGCGCGAGACACTGACCCGCGTCAGCAAGGAGCGCGGCTTCAGACCCCCAACCGAAGAGTCGTTCGCCTACGACGTAAGCCCAGAGGGCGCCCTCTACGTCGGCTCACCCGAGACCGTCGCCAACAAGATCGTCACCAATCTCGAGCTGCTCGACGCGAGCCGCTTCGACCTCAAGTTCGGCATGCCCGGCCTCACCCACGACCAGGTCATGAACACGATCGAGCTCTACGGCACCAAGGTCATACCGCGCGTTCGCGAACTCATCGGCCAAAGCTCGGCCGCTCTGAGAACGGACGGCGTCCGAGGCTAGGTGCCGGCGGCGTTGAGGTCTGCCGCCGGCGGCGCGCTCACTGGCGCCACCCTCGCCGGGTCGGCGAGCAGGCCGCCTCGCAGGAGGGCGCCGGCGATGACTGCACCTCCGACTGCGATTCCGCACGTCCACCAGAACGCTCTGTCGTAGCCGTGTGCTTGAGCGAGCGCGTTCAGAGTCGCGCTGTTTGTCGACGCGTGTGTAGCGAGGTATGACGCAACGGCTGAGGCGAACAAGGTGTTCAGAAGTGCTGTGCCGAGAGACGCGCCGAGTTGCTGTCCAACCGACACGGTCGCCGAGGCGACGCTCGCGTCGTGTGGTTCGACCCCGTATGTGCCGGCGGTGAACGCCGCGGCGAAGACCAGGCCGAAACCAAATCCAGCGAGCAGAATCGGCCCGAGGATCCCCTTCGAGTAACTCGTGTGCGCGCCGAGTTGGGCGAGCCAGGCCATCGCTCCGGCGGCAATGATCAAACCGGAGAAAACAACCGGGCGCGGCCCGACTCTCGGCAGCAAGACGATCGTTGCGAGGTTCGCTGCGATCGCCAGGACTGCCGAGTTCGGCAGGAAGGCGACGCCCGTCCTGATCGGTGAGTAGCCCAGCGTCCGCTGCAGGTAGTAGGTCAGGAAGAAGAACATCGCGAACAGACACAGGGCGGCGATGAAGACCGAGATGTATCCAGCGGCACGGGTGCGATCGAGCAGGATGCGCGCGGGCAGGAGCGGACTCGCTGCGCGTCCGATCCAGATCGCGAAGAGGGCGAGCAGGACAACTCCAGCAGCGAGAGTTCCCCACGTTCCGGAGGAATGCCAGCTGTGTGTTGCCGCGTTCGAGAAACCGAACACGATGCAGAACAGTCCACCGGAGGCCAACAGCAGGCCGGGAACATCCAGTTCGAACTTCTCTCGGGTCGTCTGACGATCGAGCAGCAAGATGCCGCCGACGAGCGCGATGCCCGCGAAGACGAGGTTGATGTAGAGCGTCCAACGCCAGGAGAGATAGTCGGTCAGTGCGCCGCCGAGAACCAGGCCGATCGCGCCTCCACCCGCGGCGACCGCGCCGAAGACGCCGAGGGCTTTGGCCCGGTCTTTCGGAGAGGTGAACGAGGTGATCAGGAGCGCCAGCGACGTCGGCACCAGGATCGCGCTGAACACGCCCTGCAAGGCTCGAGCAGCGACGAGCGTCGTGAAGTTCGTCGACGCGCCACCGATGGCCGAGACGCCGGCGAACCCGATCAGACCGACGAGGAAGGTGGTCTTGCGGCCGAGGAGATCGCTGAGCTTCCCTCCGGCGAGCAGAAGGCTTGCGGCCGCGAGGCTGTAGGCCGTCACGACCCATTGCCGATCGGCGGTCGAGAAGTGCAACGCGCGCTGCGCCGACGGCAACGCGATGTTCATCACCGTCAGGTCGAGAACAACCATGAGCTGCGCGGTGCAGATCACGCCGAGCGTCAGCCAGCGTTTCCGCTCGGTGCCAGGGTCGGAAACTGCCGTGACGGCTCCTTCGATTGCGCTCATAGTCGGTTGCCTCCCCGCTAACTGTGATCGGTGCCGAACGCCCGACGGAACGTCGACGCGGCCAGGCTCATCGCCGCGTGCGTCGTTTCGCTGTCCCGCAGGACGGCCAGCATCATGAAGTCGTGCATCGTGCCGTTGAACCGGACGGACGCTGTTGGCACGTCAGCCTCGCGCAACTTCGTTGCGTACGCCTCGCCCTGGTCGCGGATGACGTCGTTCTCGTCGACGATGACCAACGCAGGCGGCAAGCCTCTGAGCTCATCGAGCGTTGCCCGCAGCGGCGAGACCGTGCTCTTGGAGCGCAGCTCCTCCTCCGGAAGGTACGTGCTCCAGAACCACTCCATCGTCTTCGCGTCGCCGTACGGGCCGTCTTTGAACAACCGGTAGCTCTCGGAGTCTTGGTTCGTCAGCGCATCAGTCATCGGGTAGTACATCGACTGCTGTACGAACTTCACGTCGCCGCGCTGCTTTGCCAGCAAGCAGAGCACCGTCGCCATGTTCCCGCCGGCTGAATCACCGGCCACCGCGATACGCGACGGGTCGAGTCCGTGCGTGTCGCCTTGCTCGGTGACCCAGCGAGCGACCGCGTAGCACTGTTCGATCTGCACGGGGTACTTCGCTTCGGGCGCGAGCGTGTATTCGATAAGGGCGACCGCGGCACGGGATGCCACGGCAAGCTCGGCTGCGAGTCGGCCGTGGCTGGACGCGCTCCCGAAAATCCAGCCGCCTCCGTGCATGTACAAGACGACCGGGAGCCGTCCGTCGACGCCGCGTGGCTTGATGAGCAAGACCCTGACATCGCCGACCTCTGCAGGAACCGTGATCCAAGCCTCATCGACATCGGGCATCGGAACACCCGCCTGCGCGCCTTCGACTGACTTGCGCACCTCAGCCAACGGCAGCTCTGAAAGCCCCGGTCCCTGGGCGAGGTACGCGGCCAGCTCTGCGGCCGGCTTCTCGAGGTTGTACTTGCTCGTGGAACTCATGCCCTGGATGCTGCGCTGACCTCGCGCCCGATCGCATCCTTGAACTCCTTAGTTTGCGCTGCGCAGGGGCTCAGGGTGACGGGCTAGGGATTTCCGGGATTCGATCGCCGGGCGGCGACCGCCACGATGCGGGCATGATCGACGAGCATGATGATTGAGAGACGAGGCAGCAAGCGGAGCGCGATCATCTTCCGAGCGCGCGCGACCTCATGCCCGGCGTAACGGCGAGCTCCGTGGCCGAGACCACGCCGCGGATACGCGATTGCCGCGACGCTGTCCGTGAGCTACGGGCCAGCGAGCGCGTAATTTGCGGGCTCCACCGCCTCGACCGCCGTCTGCATGCGTTCTGGGCGAAGCTGCCGCTGCGGCGGTTGCGAATACTGGCGACCTCCGGGCTGATCGTCGGTATCGGCTACCTGGTTCTGACTCGGCGCCAGACGATCGGGCATTCGCTCGCGGATCTCAGCAACGCCCGCCCCGGATACGTCGTCATCGCTGTCGCGGCCGAACTCGCGTCACTTGCCTGCTATGCGGCGCTGGTCGTCCTGCTGTTACGTCTCGGCGTCGTGAGCGTCCCGTTTCGCGCAGTCGCGTCGCTGACTGTGGTCGGCATCGCGATGCTCAACTCGCTGCCGGGTGGCCAGGCACTGTCGACGATCTACTGGTATCAGCAGTTGCGGCGGTATGGCGTCCAGCGCTCGGTCGCCGCGTTCGCCCTGTTCGGCTCGACTCTCCTCGGCATCGTGACGCTCGTCTTGCTCACAGCCGGCGGGCTGGCGTTCGGCAGCGGCGGGTTCGAAGCCGGTGCGCGCGTTCCGGTGATCGCGGTCGCTGTCGTCATTCTCCTGGTCGCAGTCATCGCCCGCCGGCGGCTCATCCCCGCCGCACTCGCACTCGTGCGGCGACTGAGCGGACCCGAGGCGGTGCCCGACGGTCCGGCTCGCGCAGATCATCTGCTCGCAATGCTGGCGCTCGGGTTCTTGAACTGGCTGTTCGATCTCGTCGTCCTGCTTCTGGCCTTAGCGGCACTCGGCGAGAGGCTGCCGATTCGTGGAGTAGTCGTCGCCTACGCACTCGGACAACTGGTGTCGGCGATCCCGATCCTCCCCGGCGGCGGTGGCACTGTCGAGGCAACGACCGCGGCAGGACTCGTCGTCGCCGGCGGAGCGACAACCGCCGTCGTTACCGCTGTGCTCCTCTACCGCGTCATCGGCGCCTGGGGACTGGTGCCACTCGGCTGGGCCTTGTGGCTGACAATCCCAAACGCTCCGCGTGTGCAGCTCGAACCGGCGTCAGCCTGACCCTTCGGCCGCCGGAAACCGTTTCGGAACGCATGGTAAGGAGGGGGTCGACGGTTCGAGTCCGTCAGAGGGCTCTGCAAAAGCGTCGCACATCGGCGCTTTCTCGTTCAGGAGGACTTGCTGTTGATCCAGCGTGCGGTGGGTATGGAGCCGTACGCGGAGCTTGCACGTTCAGAACGCCGTTGCCGGCCCGCCGATCGCCGCGGGTCGAGCTATCGTCGTTCCGTCCTTGAATAGCGGGCCAGTGGCGCTTGGTACGTCGGCGTAACACCCGCTGCACTCGGAGTCAGTTCTGCTGCCGGTTGCCGTTACTGCCGACGGTGACGGGGTTCGTCAACACGCCGACCTTCTCGATCTCGACCTCGACGGTGTCGCCTGGCTGCAGGTAACGGCCGTCGGTGCGCCCCATCGCCACGCCGGGCGGCGTACCGGTCGCGATCACGTCGCCGGGCTCGAGCGTGATCGTCTCGCTGACGAACGCGACGAGCTCCGCGACGGAGAAGATCATGTCGGCGGTCGTCCCGTCCTGCACCGTCTCGCCGTTTAGGCGGCAGGTGATGCGGAGCGACTGCGGGTCGCCGACCTCGTCCCGCAGAGCGACCGGCCCGAACGGGCAGAACGTGTCGATCGACTTGCCGCGCGTCCACTGCCCGTCGGCGAACTGGATGGCGCGGGCGGAGACGTCGTTGAGGCACGCGTAGCCGGCGACTGCCTCGAGCGCGTTCTCGACGGAGACGCCCTTCACGCGGGCGCCGATGACGGCGGCGAGCTCGGCCTCGTAGTCGACCTGCTCGACGCCGGGCGGGATGACGATCGGCTCTCCGTCGGCGATGAGCGCGGTCGGCCACTTCGCGAAGAGGAGCGGGCGCTCCGGCAGTTCCAGCTCGACCTCGCGTGCGTGATCGCGGTAGTTCAACCCGACAGCGACGATCTTCACGACGCCTCCAGCACGACGTGGACCTCGCGCGGGCCGTGAACCCCGACGACGAGCCGCTGCTCGATGTCGGCGCTCCGGCTCGGGCCGGTCACGATCGCGAGCGCGCGCGGGAGGCAGCCGTCGAGGGCGGCGAAGAGAGCAGCGAGGTCGGCCACGATCGCATCCTCCCGAAGCAGCGAAACGTGAACCTCGGGAACCAGGTGCCGGGCGCGCGGCTCGCCGTGCGAGGCGGCGAGGACAACGCTGCCGGTGGCGGCCACGCCGTAGTCGGCACGCGAGATGCCGGCAACCGCGATGCGCGGCGCCTCGCCGCGATGCACCTCGAAGCCGGCCGCCTCGGCGTTCCGCACGAACGTATCGACGAGCTCGCTCATCGCATGTCCCGGTAGCGGCGGCGGGCGGGCTGCGGGAGCACTCTGCCGACGGTCCACACGCGGCCGGGGCCAGCCAGCGCCGCGGCATCCTCAACCGCATCGGGGAACAGCAGATCGCCGAGGCACGTCGCGAAGAGCTGAACGCGC
>WNFR01004800.1_pt1 | contig 13861 bp, 12 predicted proteins | sample 5400221 | NCBI WGS metagenome assembly WNFR01 (sample SAMN13153357, study PRJNA577476) | soil metagenome | isolation source: 40 cm soil under Madrone tree | place: USA:California | collected 2016-06-14 | reverse complement strand
GTGGCGATCTGGGAACGCGAGCCGCCCGGCGGCGCGGCGCTCGTCGTCGTCGGCGGCGACCGGCGGCTGGCGCGCTATCGGCGCCGCGCGGCCGCGGCGCGCGGCCGGATCGTCTTCACCGGCCCGCGGCCCGACGTCGAGCGCTTGTATGCCGCCGCCGATCTCTTCACGCTGCCGTCGATGTTCGACGCGTTCGGCATGGTGGTATTGGAGGCGCTCGCGTGCGGGCTTCCCGCCGTCGTGTCGCGCGACATCGGCGCGGCCGAGGTGTTGACGGGCGCGCTCGCCGAGCTCGTCGTCGACGACCCGCATGACGAGGACGCGCTCGCGGCACGGTTGCGGCTCGGGCTCGACGGCGCGCGGCGCGGCGCGCTGGCGATCGCCGCGCGCACCGCCGCCGAGAGCGCGAGCATAGAGCGATCGGTCGACGCGATCGAGCATTGGTGTGCCGTCGTTGCCGCGGAGCGTCGCGGCGCGACACGCGTCGCGGCCGGCGCTGCGGCGGATCGTGCGCGCGCGGAGGCTCGGGATGGCGGCTGAGCAGTGCTACTCCGTACGGTGTGCACGCGGCTCCGTCCCCGCCGACCTGCTCGACGTCGATGCGGTGCTCGCGCGCGACGAGACCCGCATTCTGCAATCGGGAGCGCGCACGACCATCGGCGCCGTGACGCACGATGGCGCGGAGCTCGTGCTCAAGCGCTTTCACGAGCACACGTGGGCGCGCGTGCTCGAGACGATGGCGCTCGGCTCGGGCGCGGCGCGCGCATGGCGCGGCGCCGGGCGCCTCGCCGACGCCGGGTTCGAGCCGCCGGCGATCGTCGCCGTCCTCGAGCGGCGCCGGCTCGGTGTGCCGCTCTGGAGCTGCGCGGTCGCGCAGTACGTGCCGGGGCCGTCGCTCGACGCGCTCTGGCGCACGTGCGCCGGCGGCGCGCGCCGGCGGCTCACGATCGCGTTCGCCGACTGGGTGCGTTGCTTGCACGGCGCCGGCATCTACCCGCAAGATTTGCGCGGCGCGAACGTGCTCGTGCCGTCGGAGGACCCGCCACGATTCGTCCTCGTCGACGTCGATCGCGTGCGCCGCTATCGGCGCCTCTCGTGGCGACGCCGACGGAAGAATCTGGTGCAAGTGCAGCGCTCGCTCGGTCGCGCGGCGTCGTTGCGCGACCGCGTACGGTTCCTGCGGTGTTACTTGTCGGCGGCGCCGGCGCCGTTGGCGTCGCCGTCGCCGGCGAGGGGGCGCGGCGCCGTGCGGCGCATCGGGTCGGAGATCCTGCGGCACGCGGACGTGAAGGACGCCGAATACGCGCGCCGGCGGACCGCGGCCGCGGCGGCGCGTGCGCGGAGCGGCTGATGGCGTCGACGCGCATTGCCGGCGGCGCCGCGCGCACGCGTGCGGCGCTCTCCTGCACGATCATCTGCTACGACGAGGAGGAAGGCATCCGCGCCGCGCTCGAGAGCGTGAAGTGGTGCGACGAGATCGTCGTCGTCGACTCGTTCTCGACCGATCGCACGGTCGCGATCTGCCGCGAGTACACCGATCGCATCTATCAACGTGAGTGGCCGGGATTCGTCGAGCAGAAGGCGTTCGCGCTCGAGCAGACGCGCTGCCCGTGGGTGCTGAACCTCGACGCGGACGAGCGCGTCTCGCCGGAGTTGCGGCGCGAGATCGAGGAGGTCCTGCGCGATCCCGACGCCGACGGCTACTACGTGCCGCGTCTCGTCTACTACCTCGGACGCTGGTGGCGGCGCGGCGGTTGGTATCCCGATTATCGCCTGCGCCTCTTCCGTCGCGAGAAGGTGGTGTGGGGCGGCATCGATCCGCACGAGAAGGTGATCCTGCACGGACGCAGTCGGCGGCTGCGCGGCCCGCTCCTCCACTACACGTATCGCGACGTCGCCGATCACGTCGCGACGATCAACGGCTTCAGCGGCGTCGCCGCGCGCGAGCTGCTGCTGCGCGGGCGGAACGCGTCGTGGTCGGATCTCCTGCTGCGGCCGCTGTGGCGGTTCTTTCGATTCTACGTGCTGCGCCGCGGCTTCACGCAGGGTCTGGCCGGACTCTTCGTCGCCCAGTCGGCGGCGTTCTACGTCTTCGCGCGCTATGCGAAGCTGTGGGAGGCGGTCGAGCGCGTGCGCCGCGACGGCGCGAGCGCGGGGGACCTCGCCGACGGAGCTCCGCCCGATGCGACGCGGTGACGACGCGCCCGGCCGCGGCGACGACGAGCGGCCGCTCGCGATCCTGCACGTCGACCCCGAGCGCGGCATGAGCGGCGGCGAGGCGCAGGTCCTCGGTCTCGTCCGCCATCTCGCGGCCGCCGGCGATCGCCAAGCCGTCGCGGCGGACCCGCGCGGCGGGCTCGCGACGGCGGCGGCGGCCCTCGGCGTCGCGGTCCTGCCGCTGCGCATTCGCAACCACCTCGACGTCATCGCCGGGCGGCGGCTCGCTGGTTTGCTGGCCTCCGGAGGCTATGACATTGTCCATTTCCACACCGCCCGTGCCCACGCGATGAGCGCCTTCGTCGGGCGATCGCGCGCGCGAAAAATCGTGACGCGGCGGATGGACTACCGATTGCGCGGCGGGTCGTACGCGCGGTGGCTCTATAATCGGGGAACGGACGCGGTGGTGGCGATCTCGGAAGGCGTACGGGCGGCGTTGGTAGCGAGCGGCGTGCGTGCCGACCGCATCGCCGTCGTGCCGAGCGGCGTCGACGTCGGGCGCTTTGCGGCTGCCGCCGGCCGACGCGCCGCCGAGCGGGCGCGCCTCGGGCTCGGCGCGGACGACTTCGTCGTCGCGATCGTCGGCGCGCTCGAGCAGCGCAAGGGGCACGCGACGCTGCTGGATGCGCTGGCGCTGGTGCACGAGCCGCCGGTGCGACTCCTCTGCGCCGGCAGCGGATCGCTCGCGGCGGCGCTCGCGAGGCGTGCGGACGCCCTCGGACTGGGCGACCGGGCGCGGTTCCTCGGCCACGTCGACGACGTGCCCGGGCTCCTCGCGGCCGTCGACGCGGTCGCGATGCCGTCGCGTCACGAGGGACTCGGCGTCGCGGCGCTCGAGGCGATGGCGGCGGGGCGCCCGCTCGTCGTGTCGCGCGTCGGCGGCTTACCGGAGGTCGTCGGCGCCGACGCGGGCGTGATCGTCGATGCCGATGATCCCGTCGCGCTCGCCGCCGCGCTCACCCGTCTCGCGCGCGAGCCGGCGACGGCGCGCGCACTCGGCGAGGCGGGCCGCGCACGCGTCGCGGAGCGCTTCACGCTCGACGCGATGGCGCGCGGCACACGCGCCGTGTACCGGCAGGTCCTCGCCGGCGTGACGAGAGCCGCGTCGTGACGACGACGGCGCGCCTCCGTCGCTTGGTGCGGCGCTTCGCGGGCACGCGTGTGCTCGTCATCGGCGATCTCATGCTCGACCAGTTCGTCTGGGGCGATGTCAGTCGGATCTCGCCCGAGGCGCCGGTGCCGATCGTGCGCGTGCGGCGCCAAGAGGTGCGGCCGGGCGGCGCCGGGAACGTGGTGAGCAACGTGGTGGCCCTCGGCGGCCGCGCCGATGCCTGTGGCCTCGTCGGCCGCGACCCCGCCGGACGCGCGCTCGCAGCGGCGCTCGCGGCGGCGGGCGGCGGCCTCGCCGGCGTCATCGCCAGCACCGCGATCTCGACGACGTCGAAGACGCGCGTCATCGCGCACCAGCAGCAGGTGGTGCGCTTCGATCACGATGGCGACCACACGGCGACGCCGCCGGCGTTGGCGCGGCGGCTGGGGACGTGGATCGAGCGTCACGCGCGGCGCTTTGGCGTCGTCGTCGTGTCCGACTACGGGAAGGGCGTGGTCACCCCGGATCTCCTCGCCGAGCTGGCGCGCTTGCGCGCGCGCCATCGGTTCGCGTACGTCATCGACCCGAAGCGGCCGAACTTTTCCCATTATCGTGGAGCGAGCCTGGTGAAGCCCAATCTCCTGGAAGCGAGCGCCGCGGCGGGCGTCGAGATCGACGATCGGAAGAGCCTCGCGGAGGCGGGACGGCGGCTGCTCGAGAGCTGGCAGGCCGATTCCATCCTCATCTCGCGCGGCGAGGCCGGGATGACGCTCTTCAAGCCGCATGCGCGGCCGCGGCACCTCCCGACCGTCGCGCACGAGGTCTTCGACGTGACCGGCGCTGGTGACACCGTGCTCGCTACGTGCGCGCTCGCGCTCGCCGTCGGCGGCACCTTCGAGGAGGCGGCGATTCTCGCCAATCACGCGGCGGGCGTGGTGGTCGGCAAGGTCGGCACTGCGACGGTGAGCGCGCGCGAGCTCAGCCGTGCGCTCGGCGAGCGTTGACGAATGGCGGCGCGCAAGGGACTGCGGTCGATGACCGGCTACGGCAGCGCCGCGGCGCCGATCGCCGGCGGACGGCTGACCGTCGAGGTGCGATCGGTGAACCAGCGGTTTCTCGACGTCCGCATCACCGCCCCACGCGAGTACGGCCCGTGGGAAGCGGAGTGCCGCGAGACGGTGCGGGCGCAGGTCGCGCGCGGCCGCGTCGACGTGCACGTGAGTCGCGGCGCGCCGCCGATCGCGCGCACGCGCGTCATCTTGAACACCGCCGCGGCGCGTGAGCACGCCGCGGCGTGGCGCCGGTTGATGCAGGAGCTCGGCCTTTCCGGCGCGCTCGACCCGAGCGTCTTTCGCACGCCGGAGATCTTTCAGACCGTCGAGACCGCAACGGACGTGCGCCCCGAGCTCCCGGCGGCGACGCGCGCGCTCAAGCAGGCGCTCGCGCGCTTCGATCGCGAGCGCCGCCGTGAGGGGGCCAACCTGAACCGCGACATGCGTGCGCGCATCGATCGCCTGATCGCGATCGAGCGCACCATCCGCCGCCACGCCGCGACGACGCTCCGTGACGTGCAGGCGAAGCTCGCCGACCGCATGCAACGCGTGCTGCAAGGGAACGAGATCGATTTGGCGCGCGTCGCGCAGGAGGCGGCGCTCGTCGCCGACCGTGCCGACGTCACCGAGGAGATGGTGCGGCTCGCGAGCCATCTCTCGGCCTTGCGGACATTGCTCGGCGGGCGCGAGCCCGTCGGCAAGCAGATCGAGTTCCTGCTCCAGGAGGCGCACCGGGAGGTGAACACCATCGGCTCGAAGATCAACAATCTCGCGGTGACGCAGCTCGTCGTCGAGGCCAAAGGGGAGGTGGAGCGCCTTCGCGAGCAGGTGCAGAACGTCGAGTGATTCTCTAGAATTGCGTATGCGTGCCGAGTTCGCGTTCGAGCGTCACGGGATCATCTTCATCGTCTCCGGGCCGTCCGGGGCAGGGAAGAGCACGCTCACCGAGGCGCTCTTGGCGCGGGTGCCCGACCTCACGCTCTCGATCTCGTGTACGACGCGCGCGCCGCGTCCGGGCGAGCACGACGGCCGCGAGTACCACTTCGTCGACCGCGACGAGTTCCTGCGTCGCCGCGACGCGGGGATGTTTGCGGAGTCGGCGGAGGTTCACGGCGCGCTCTACGGGACGATCCGTGTGCCGTTGGACGACGCCGTCGCCGACGGCACCGACATGCTGCTCGACATCGACGTCCAAGGCGCGCGCCTCCTCAAGCGCAGCTACAAGGAGGCGGCGGTGGCGGTGATGGTCTTCCCGCCGTCGTGGGACGAGCTCGAGCGGCGCCTCCGCGCACGTCACACCGAGGACGACGCGGCGATCGAGCGCCGGCTGCGGCGCGCCCGCGAGGAGGCGGAGGCGCTCCGCGAGTACGACTATTGGCTGGTGAACCGCGACCTCGAGCATTCCGTGACGTGCCTGCAGGCGATCATCGTCGCCGAGCGCGCCAAGGTCGCACGCATCGTCGTCGAGAGCAGGCCATGAACCTGCACGATCTCATCGCCAAGGTGCAGGACTACAATCCGGCGGCGGACGTCACGACGCTGCGGCGCGCCTACGACTTCTCCGCCGACGTCCACCGCGGCCAGAAGCGCAAGTCGGGCGAGCCCTACCTCGTCCACCCGCTCGAGGTCGCGAGCCTGATCGCCGATCTCCGGCTCGACGTGCCGAGCGTCGCGACCGGCCTCCTCCACGACACCGTCGAGGACACGCTCACGACGCTCGAGCAGGTACAGAGCATCTTCGGCGGCGAGATCGCGACGCTCGTCGACGGCGTCACCAAGATCAGCCAGATCAACTTCACGAGTCGCGCCGAGCGCCAGGCGGAGAATTTCCGCAAGATGATCATCGCGATGGCGCGCGACATCCGCGTCATCCTCATCAAGCTCGCCGACCGCACGCACAACATGCGGACGCTCTCGCACCTCTCGCCCGAGCGGCAGCTCGAGATCTCGCAGGAAACGCTCGACGTCTACGCGCCGCTCGCGCATCGTCTCGGCATCTATTGGATCAAGAGCGAGCTCGAGGACAGCGCGCTCCGCTACCTGCACCCCGAGGTGTACTACCAGCTGAAGCGCAACGTCGCGAAGAAGCGCGTCGAGCGCGAGGAGTACATCAAGCACGTCATCACGGTGCTGACGAAGCGGCTGGAGGAAGCAGGGATCGAGGCGACGGTCACCGGCCGGCCGAAGCACTTCTTCTCGATCTACCAGAAGATGCAGTCGCAGAATCTCCTCTACGATCAAATTTACGACCTGGTCGCGTTCCGTATCCTCGTCGACTCGCCGCGCGAATGCTACGAGGGGCTCGGCGTCGTGCACCAGCACTGGAAGCCGATCCCCGGCCGCTTTCGCGACTACGTCGCGATGCCGAAGGCGAATATGTACCAGTCGCTGCACACGACCGTGATCGGCCCCTTCGGCGAGCGCATGGAGGTGCAGATCCGGACGCCGGAGATGCACCGGGTCGCCGAGGGCGGCGTCGCGGCGCACTGGCGCTACAAAGGCCAGAACGACGCCGGCGGGCCCGAGGAGATCCAACGCTTCGCCTGGCTGCGACAGATCCTCGAATGGCAGCAGCACCTCGAGGATCCGCAAGAGTTCATGCGGTCGGTGAAAGAGGACCTCTTCAGCGAGGAGGTCTTTGCGTTCACGCCGAAGGGCGACCTCTTCAACTTCCCGCAAGGGGCGAGCGTCATCGACTTCGCGTATCGCATCCACTCCCAAGTCGGCGAGCACTGCGCCGGCGCGCGCGTCAACGGCAAGCTCGTGCCGCTGAAATACCAGCTGCAGAGCGGCGATACCGTCGAGATCATCACGACGACGCGGCAGACGCCGAGCAAAGACTGGCTGAAGCTCGTCAAGACGAGTCGCGCCAAGGACCGCATCCGCAACTGGATCAAGGCGCAGCAGCGCCGCCGCAGCCTCGAGGTCGGCACGGAGATCCTCGGCCGCGATCTCGCCCGCTACCATCTCGAGCTGAACAAGCTGCGCAAAGGTGGCGAGCTCGACACCGCGGCGCGCGAGCTCGGGTTCAAGGACGAGGAATCGCTGATCGCCGCCATCGGCTACGGGCGGCTGCCGACGCACAACCTGATCGCCAAGCTCGTGCCCGCGAGCGAGCTCCAGGAACGGCAGGAGAAGGGCGAGGGTACGCTCCAGAAGCTCTTCCGCCTCGTCAGCCGCCAATCGAAAGGCGGCGTGCGCGTGAGCGGCGTCGACGACGTGATGGTGCGCTTCGGCCGCTGCTGCAACCCGCTGCCGGGCGAGCGGATCGTCGGCTTCATCACCCGCGGCCGCGGCGTCACCGTGCACTCGATCGATTGCCTGCGTGTCATGGAAAGCGACCCGCAGCGCCGCGTCGAGGTGGAGTGGGACGGTGCAACGGGCCAATTCCGTCCCGTTGCAATCGAAGTCGTCGGCATCGACTCGCCCGGCCTCCTCGCGGCGATGAGCCGCGCGATCTCGTCGGCGGGCGTCAATATCACCGGCGCGCAGGTGCGCACGGTTCCCGACAAGCGCGCGCTCAACACGTTCGAGGTGATGGTCGACAACGTCGACGCGCTGAACCGCGTGATGCGCGGCCTCGGCAAGGTGAAGGGCGTGATGAAGGTGTCGCGGGTGCGCGTGTGAGCGTGCGACGTGCCATTGCGACCGACGCCGCGCCGCAAGCGATCGGGCCGTACTCGCAAGCGATTGCCGCGGGCAGCCTCGTCTTCTGCTCGGGGCAGATCGGGCTCGATCCGGTGACCGGCAGCCTGGTCCCGGGGACGGTCGCGGACGAGACGCGGCGCGTGCTGGAGAACCTGCGCGCCGTGCTCGCGGCAGCGGGCCTCGAGCTCGCGTCCGTCGTACGGACGACGGTTTATTTGACCAACCTGACCGACTTCCCCGTCGTCAATCAGGTGTACGCCGAGTACTTCCCGGCGCCGAGCCCCGCGCGCTCGACGGTGCAGGTGGCGGCGCTGCCGCGTGACGCCCGCGTCGAGATCGACGCGATCGCCGTCTCGTCGACGCGCGATTGACCGTCGCCAGCGCGCGCTCCGCTGCGCGACGGCGACGTAGTTACGCGGCCTTCCTCACCTTGCCGCTGCGGATGCAGCGTGTGCAGGCGAGGATGTGCTTCACGCCGCCGCCGATTTTCGCGCGCACCCGTTGCAGGTTCGGCTTCCACCGCCGGCGCGTGCGATTATTCGCATGGCTGACGGTGTTGCCCGTCGACGGGCCCTTGCCACAGACGTCACAGATGCGTGCCATTCCCGATTCCTTTCGCGCGGAACGTCTTCGCTACCATACGCAGGTGGAGGCGGCAAATTCGGGTACTGGGTCAGTTTGCGTCGCCATACTTCGTTGCTCGGTCGCTCCGCTGCTCGCTTCTCTCGCGCCTCGTCTGGCTCGCTAGCCCTCGTAGGGCAACTTGATCCAGTCCCCTCCGCAGCAAGGTGAGTCCACTACGCGACGGCGCGGCGCGAGCGTCGTTGCGTGCGCTTTGGCGGAGCGGACGGGTGCGCGGCGGCGCGGGTCACGCGGTGGCGGCCGCGGCGCACGTGGCGGCGACGGGTCAGCCGCCGCGCAGACGGTCCAGCAGCGTCGTCGTCGAGAAGCCTGCGACGACCGGGACGAGCAGGACGCGACCGCCGCGCGTCTCGACGACGTCGCGACCGACGACCTGATCCGCCGCCCAGTCGCTGCCTTTCACGAGCACGTCGGGCTCGATCGCGCGGATGAGGTCGTACGGCGTGTCCTCCGCGAAGAGCGTCACGTAGTCGACGGCGGCCAGGGCGGCGACGACCTCGGCGCGCGCCGCCTCGGGGACGAGCGGCCGCGACGGTCCTTTCAGCCGCTGCACCGAGGCGTCGTCGTTCACGCCCACGATCAAAAGATCCGCGGCGTCGCGTGCCGCCGCGAGATAGCGAACGTGACCGACGTGCAGCAGGTCGAAGCAGCCGTTCGTGAACGCGACGCGGCGCCCGGCGCGCCGTGCCTGCGCCACGATCGTGACGACATGGGAGCGGGCGACGATCTTCTCCAGATAACGCACAGCGGCACGTCTAGCAGTGTCCGTTGGGAGTCGCCATAGCGTCACGCATGACGGTCGTGCGCGCGTGCTGCGCCACGCGCTCGTCGCGCACGAGTGCCACGATGCGCCTCCTGCGGAAAGCGCGTCCAACCACACCGGCCGTGGCATGCTTTTCGCTGATTCGCACGGTGCGTACGGCGACGTTACGAACGATCGGGCGTCATTCACTCCACTCATGACGCGCTCGAGTCCCCGCACTCATACCGATCGCTTCACACCCCCACGCCGCCGGACGTGCTGTGCAACGGTGGGAGGGTGCTCTCCCGGGGCCTGACCCACCCCGTACCCTCCCACCGCCCCTCCTTCCACCACGTCCCCGCGCGGCGTCCTCGCCGCGCGGGGGACGTCCTTCCGCCCGCGACATCGTCGGCGGCTTCGCGACATCGTCGGCGGCGGGAGCGCGTGGGAGGCGTCGGCCGCACCCGACGTGCGCGGGAGGGATATTTTGCGCACCACGGGTGCAGCCGACGCCTCCCACGCGCTCCCGGCGTCGCGCTGGCGCGAGGACGCCGCAGGCGAGGACGCCGCAGGCGAGGACGCTGCAGGCGAGGACGCCGCAGGCGAGGACGCTGCAGGCGAGAGCGCCGCCGGCGGGCGAATCAGCCGGCCGCGGGCTCTCCGTCATCTTTCGGCACGCGCGGCGCCGGCGCGACCGAATGGTTCTTCGACGGCGCGCAGACACGCGGGGGTCGTCGGCTGCACCCGTGGTGCGCAAACCATCCCTCCCGCGCACGTCGGGTGCAGCCGACGACCCCCGCGTGTCTGGATCTCCGACGACTGAATGAGTCGATGTGCGCCGGTGCGACGAACGTCGCACGGGCGGGCGTAAAGTGTTAAGGCCCGCGGATGCCCGTCGGGTATCGGCAGAAGCGCTGGCGCGAGGCGGAGCGGCTGCGCGTCGACGTGAACGCGACGATGGCGCATATGATCGCGGGCGGCGTCGCCGAGGCGGAGCTCGGCGCGCTCGTGCCGCGTCTCGCCGAGGCGCACGCGGCGCTCGCGCGGCAGCGCCGCGCCGGCCTCGCGCCGTTCGCCGAGCTGCCGTACGCGCGCGCCGAGCTGAAGCGGACGCTCGCGCTGGCAGACGAGGTGCGCGGCGAGTTCGATGATCTCGTCGTCCTCGGCATCGGCGGCTCGGCGCTCGGGACGCGCGCGCTCTACCGCGCGCTGCGGCCGATCGACCACGCGTGGCGACCGACGGTCGACGGCGAGATGCGGGTACACGTCGCGGATACGGTCGACCCCGCGGCATTTGCGGCGCTGCTGGCGCGTCTGGATCTGCGACGGACGCTGTTCAACGTGATCAGCAAGTCCGGCGACACCCCGGAAACGATGAGCCAGTTCCTCATCGTCCGCGATGCCTTGCTGCGCGATCTCGGCGCCGTGGCGTACGCGCGCCACATCGTCGTCACGACCGACGGCGTGCGCGGCACGTTGCGGCAGGTCGTCAACGACGAGGGCTTTCGCGCGCTGGCCGTGCCGCCGGACGTGGTCGGCCGCTTCTCGGCCTTGAGCGTGGTGAGTCTCTTTCCGGCTGCCTGCGCCGGCATCGACGTGACCGAGATGCTGGCGGGAGCGGCCGACATGGACGAGCGCTGTGGCGACGCGGATCCGTGGCGCAACCCGGCGCTGTTGCATGCCGGCGTGCTGTACCTCTCCGCGCAGAGAGGTCGCGGGATCGTGGTCCTGATGCCGTACTCGGAGGCGCTGCGCGCGGTCGGGCCGTGGTTCTGCCAGCTGTGGGCCGAGAGTCTCGGCAAGGCGCGCGACCTCGAGAACACCGTCGTGCATCGCGGCGTGACGCCGATCGCCGCAATCGGACCGTCCGATCAGCACGCGCAGCTACAGCTCTGGGTCGAAGGTCCCGACGACAAAACGGTCGTCTTCGTGCGTGTCGAGGATCACGGCGCGGAGCTGACGATCCCGAAAGGCTATGAGGACCTCGAGAGCGTCGCATACCTCGGCGGCGGCGGGCTGGGCGCGCTCGTGAACATGGAGCAGCAAGCGACCGAGCTGGCGCTCGCCAAGGCACGCCGGCCGAGCGCGACGATCATATGCCCGCGCGTCCGCCCCTTCACGGTCGGACAGCTCCTCTACCTGCTCGAGACGGAGGTGGTGATCATGGCCGATCTGCTCGCGGTCGAGCCCTTCACCCAGCCGGGTCTCGACGAGGGGAAGCAGCTCACGTACGGGCTCGCCGGCCGTGCCGGCGGTGAGGGACGCCGCGCCGAGGTGCAGCGCTGGGTCGTCCGCAAGGAGGCGCGCTATGTCGTCTGAGCGCGCCGGCGCGACGCCGACCCTCGCCGCGGGACGCATCCGCGTGCTGCCGGAGGAGCTCGCCATCCAGATCGCGGCCGGCGAGGTCATCGAGCGGCCGGCCTCGGTCGTGAAGGAGCTCCTCGAGAACGCGCTCGACGCCGGCGCGCGGCGCATCGTCGTCGAGCTCGAGGAGGGCGGCCTGCGCTCGATCCGCGTCAGCGACGACGGCGAGGGCATGAGCGCGGCGGACGCCGTCCTGGCGTTCACCCGCCACGCCACGAGCAAGATCCGCGCGGCCGACGATCTGATGCGCATCGCGACCTTCGGCTTCCGCGGCGAGGCATTGCCGAGCATCGCGTCGGTCGCGTCGGTCGAGCTCGCGACGCGGGCGTGCGACGCGGGCATCGCGACGGCGGTGCGCGCCGAGGGTGGCACCATCGTCGACGTCCGCGACGCGGGAGCGCCGGAGGGCACGACGGTGACCGTCCGCGATCTCTTCGCACCGGTGCCGGCGCGTCGGAAATTCTTGAAGAGCGTCGCGACCGAGCTCGGTCACATCGTCGAGCTGGTGACGCGCGAGAGCCTCGCCGCGCCGGACGTGCATTTTCGGCTCCTGCACCAGGGCCGCGAGCTCGCCGCGTATCCGCCGGTGGCCGGCATCGAGGAGCGCGCACGCCAAGTGCTCGGGCGCGACCGTGTGCGCGCCGGTCGCGTCCTCGACGACGAGCGCCTCGGCATGGGCATCCGCGGGTTTCTCTTGTCGCCGCAGCTGTCGTTCGCGAGCGGCCGGTACGTCTACACGTACGTGAACGGCCGCGCCGTCCGCGATCGTGCCCTCACGCACGCGATCGTCGAGGGCTACGCCAGCCTGGTGCCGCGCGGCCGCTGGCCGGGCGCGATCGTGCTGGTCGCGCTGCCGCCGGCGGACGTCGACGTGAACGTCCACCCGGCGAAGCACGAGGTGCGGTTCCGTCTCGCGCACGTCGTGCACGACGGGGTCGTCGGCGCCGTCCGCCGCGCCCTGCAGTCGCTCGGCGCCCCCCCTGCGGGCGATGCCGGGGCCGTTGCCGAGGCGCTGCAGCGCTATGCCGCACGGAACGACGGCGCGGCACCGTTGGTGCGCGGCGGCTTCGCTACGGCGACGCCGCGCCGCGCCGCGGACGGCGGCGCGGCCGGCGGCGATGCGCCGTCCGGTGCGCAATACGATACGGCCGCGGCGACGACCGTACACGGCGCGACCGCTGCGCAGCCGGCGCTCGACGGTGCGGCGCGTGCCGCCGGCTTCGCGCAGCTGCGATTTGTCGGGCAGATTTTCCGCGGATATATCGTCTGCGAGGGAGCCGACCGGCTGGTGCTCATCGACCAACACGCGGCGCACGAGCGCGTTGCCTTCGAGCGCCTGCGTGCCGAGCATCAGCGCGGCGCGATCGAGCGCCAGGTATTGCTGCTGCCGGTCACCATCGATCTCGACCCGCGCCGCGCCGAGACGCTGCGCGACGCGCAGGCGCGCCTCGCAACTCTCGGATTCGACGTCGACCCGTTCGGTGAGGCGACGTTTCTCGTGCGTGCGGTTCCCGCCATTTTGGGCGACGACGATCCGGCGCTGCTTCTCGAGGATCTGGCGGACGGACTGGCGACGCACGACTCGCACCTCTCCGCGGCGGAGTCGGTGGACGCGATTCTGGGCCGGATCGCGTGCCACAGCGTGATCCGCGTCGGGAGAGCGCTCGGCACGCCGGAGATCGAGGCGCTGCTCGCGGATCTCGACGCGCTGACGTACGGCAGCAACTGCCCGCACGGGCGGCCGGTCTCGGTCGAGTTCACGCGTGGCCAGATCGAGCGGATGTTCGGGCGATGAGCGCGCTGCGATTGATCGCAGTCGTCGGCGCGACGGCGACGGGAAAGAGCGACGTCGCGCTCGAGCTCGCCGCACGCGTCGGCGGTGAGATCGTGAGCGCCGACTCGCGGCAAATCTACCGCTACTTGGATATCGGAACGGCCAAGCCGAGTGCCGCCGAGCGCGCGCGCGTCCCGCACCATCTCCTCGACGTCGTCGATCCCGACGAGGCATTCGACGTCGCTCGCTATCGCATGGGCGCCCTCGAAGCGGCGCGCGACATTCAGCGCCGCGGCCGTCCGGTGATCGTCTGCGGCGGCACCGGGCTCTAT
>WNFR01007050.1_pt1 | contig 13863 bp, 10 predicted proteins | sample 5400221 | NCBI WGS metagenome assembly WNFR01 (sample SAMN13153357, study PRJNA577476) | soil metagenome | isolation source: 40 cm soil under Madrone tree | place: USA:California | collected 2016-06-14 | reverse complement strand
GCGCGCCGTCTTGCGGAACTCCTCGGGACCGTCGCAGACGATGGCAAACGTTTCCCGATGCATGTGGCGCAGGCGCACGTCGCCCAGCCCGGCCGTCGTTGCCAGCTCGGGGCTCGCCGCACGTGTGCGGGGTCCCGGAATGTCGCCCGCATCGATCGCGTTGCGGATCACGACGTCCAGACGCGCTTTGGCCGACGCCGCGCTGTTGCACGCGGTGAAGCCCTGTTCCAGGAGTTTCCTGGCGTTCTTGGCCGTGCGCAGCGTGTGTTCTTCGGGCGGCACGAAGCCCAAGCTTTCCAGGTCCGCGTTGTCAAGGAAGGTCAGATGCGAGTGCGCCTCGACCAGCCCCGGCATCAACGTGGCACCCCCGCCATCCACCACATGGGCTCCGTCGGAGGCGAGGGGTGTGCCCTGCGGGGCAATGGCCTTGATACGATTGCCCTCCACCAGCACTTGGCCCGTGAATGGCGGCGCGCCCGTGCAATCGAGTACATTGACGTTCCTGAACAGGATTTTACCCATGGTTTGTTTCCTCCTTCTTCCAGCCTAGGTTGATCCCGGTCTGGTCTGCGAAAAACTGGAGCTTTCCCGGATCAATCGCAAACGGGATCGCGCTGTCGACCTCGATCGCCATGTGCGCCGGCACCGTCGCCTTCAAGGAGTGCTCATCCACCTTCAGGGTGACGATCTTCTCCACCCCGTGATTCTCTACCCCGTACACCCGGCCTTCAAGCCCTCCGCCCGGACCCACCACCACGTTTTCAGCGCGCACGCCGAGCGTAATGCGGTCCAAGCCGGGGGGCAGCCGGTTTGCGATTTCGGCCTCCACCGGTATCTCCAGCTTCCCGGGAGCGACCATCACCTTGCCATCCCGGAACACGCCGGACAGCAGGTTCATGGCCGGCGAGCCGACAAAGGTGGCCACGAAGGTGTCGCGCGGCCGGTTGTAGATCTCATCCGGGGTTCCGATCTGGACGATGCGGCCGTGATTGAGCACGCCGATTCTGTCACCCATGCTCATTGCCTCGACCTGATCGTGGGTGACGTAGAGGAAGGTGGCTCGGAACTTCATCTGCAGATCCTTGAGCTCCGCGCGCAGGATCTCGCGCAATTTGGCGTCCAGGTTGGACAGCGGCTCGTCCATGAGGAAAGCCCGCGGCTGCCGCACGATCGCGCGGCCAATAGAGACGCGCTGCATCTCGCCGCCGGAAAGCCGGTCGGTCTTGCGCTCCAGCAGGTGTTCAATGCGCAAGGTATGCGCCGCCCGTGCCACACGAGCAGCCACTTCCTCTGCACTGATGCGGCGATGCCTGGACTTGAGCGGGAACTCCAGGTTCTCTCGCACCGTGTAGTGCGGATAGAGGGAGTAGTACTGGAACACAAGTGCTACGTCACGCTCCGCCGCGCTCCATTGCCCCACGTCCTCGCCTTCGATCAGGATCGAGCCCGAGTCCGGCGCGTCCAGGCCCGCGATCAGTCGCAGGGTCGTGGTCTTGCCGGCGCCGGTGGGTCCCAGCAGAACAAAGAATTCGCCGTCGCCGACGTCCAGACTGAGGTCGTTGAGCGCCGTGTGGCGGCGGAACTTCTTGTTGATGTTGCGCAACTCGACGTGGGCCATGTCTGCTCACAGCCTGATCCGTAGGGATTCACCGGTGCGGTCGTCGAAGAAGTGGGTCTGCTTTTCGTCCAGGCGAGCCCATACCACGTCCCCCGCCTTCTTCACGTAGCCGCTGGCGGTGCGTGAGCGAAAGAGCTGCGTGCCGAACTTGAGATCGACGATATCGTAGGGGCCCAGCCGCTCGATGATGTGCGCCTCCGCCGGGAAGTAGCCGTCGGTAGCCTGGCGCGCCACCAGCACCGCCTCCGGACGAACGCCGATGGCGAGTTTGTCTTGGCCTTGCCGCCGTTCGGCCACCTTGTGGTAGAGCTCGACGGGGAAGCGCTGAACCGCATCGTTCTCGCCCAGCACCACGTTCGTGCAACCATCACCGGGGCGGATCGCTCCGTTGACGACGTTCATGATCGGGCTGCCGACGAATTGCGCCACGAACAGGTTGACTGGATATTGATAGACGTCGGAGGGTAACCCGACCTGCTGCAGTACCCCGTCGTTCATGATGGCGATCCGGTCGGCCATGGCCATCGCCTCGACCTGATCGTGGGTGACGTAGACGGTGGTGGCCTCATTTTCCAGGTGAATATGTTTGAGTTCGGCCCGCATCTCCTCCCTCAGCTTGGCATCGAGTGCGCCCATCGGCTCGTCCATCAGCAGGGCCTTGGGCCGGCGCACGAGCGCCCGCCCAATGGCAACGCGTTGCATGTCGCCGCCGGATAGGGCCGAGGGCCGTTTGTCGAGTAGCCCATCGATCCGCAGCGCCTTGGCAACCTCGCGCACACGCCGATCTACGACGTTCCTGTTCTCTTTCGTCGCGCGCAGCGGAAAAGCGATGTTCTCGTAGGCGGTCAAATGTGGATAGAGGGCGAACAGCTGAAACACGAATGCGATATCGCGGTCGGCCGCCTGCCGGTTCTGCACGGCCTGTCCGTCGATGAGAATCTCGCCGCTGTCGATTTCCTCCAGACCGGCGATGGCCCGCAGCGTCGTGGTCTTGCCGCAGCCGGATGGCCCCAGCAGCACGAGAAACTCGCGATGGCGGATCTCGAGGTTGAGCTTGCGGACGATGTAGTTGTCACCGAAATACTTCTCGACGTTCCTGAGGACGATGCTGGCCATCAGTACAAACGGGACTCGTGAGCCGCGACCATTCTCATCTTCAGGCGCTTTCCTGGTCGTCCTCGGGCAGCGGCTTGATCTTGGAGAAGATCGAGAACCCGATCAGTCCAACGAGTGTGACGGTCACACCGTAGACGTGGAGGAAGCGGCTCCAGGGTTGGCACAGAAACACGATGCCCAGCACCATCAACCATATGCTGCCGGGCTCCAGATATCGTGCACTCAGTTGTCGAAATGTCATTGCTGCACTCTTCAATCCAAAGCTCTTTTCGTGGCCGGCGCATCACTTCCTGATCGCCCCGAAGGTCACTCCGCGCAGCAAGTGCTTGCGCAACAGGTAGGTGAGGATCGCGACGGGCAGAAGGAACAGCAAAGTGCCGGCCGCGATCGCGGTCCAGTCCGTGATCCCCGATCCGAGCTGCGACGGAATGTAAGGCGGGGCGGTCTGTGCGCGACGGTTGGTCATCATCAAGGCGAAGGCGTATTCGTTCCAGGCGGTTATGAAGCAGAACACGGCAGTCGCCGCGATTCCGGTCGCCGATTGCGGCAGCACGATCCTGAAAAACGCTTCCATGCGCGTGTAGCCGTCGACCAGCGCGGCCTCTTCGTATTCCTTGGGGATCTCATCGATGAAGCCCTTCATCAGCCACACCGAGAACGACAGATTGAACGCGGTGTACAGGATGATCAATCCCACGTGCGTGTCCACCAGTCCCACGGCGCGGTACATGAGGAACATCGGTATCGCCACCACCACCGGCGGCAACATCCTCGTACTGAGGATGAAGAACAGCCAGTCCTGCTCGCCCGGCATGCGAAAGCGCGAGAACCCGTAGGCCGTCAATGTGCCCATGGCGACCGCAAGAAGCGTACTGCTCACCGAAACGATCAGGCTATTGAGGAAACGACTCGGGTAGGCCGAGAGTTCGCTGTTGCCGTTGGAGTCCTTGATGATGCGCTCGCCCAGGTCGTAGATCCGCTTCTCCCACCAGGGCGCCTTGTCGTACACCTCCGGGCTGACCTTGCCGATCATCTGCACGCGCTTGGTGAACAGCTTGATGAAGGCCGTCACTTCGGGCTGGAACAACACGGTCGGCGGCACCGTCGTCGCCAGGCTGCGCGGCTTGAATGCCGTCGAGGTGATCCAGTAGATCGGCACCAGATAGACCAGCATGAGCAGCAGGACGACCGCGACCGCCGCGCGATTCAAGACCTTCTGGCGACTGGACTGGACGGCCGCCATGTCGGTCAGCGATCCCTGGCGCGGTTGAGGTATTTCACGTAGATGTTGGTGATCGCGAGCACCATGATCAGAACCATGTAGGCCAGCGCGCAGGATGGGCCCGTCTGCCACTCCTGAAACGCCAGCCGATAGAGCTTGATCGCGATCAACTCCGTGGTTTCCTGGCTGCTCATGATGAAGGCCAGGTCGAAGGTCTTGAAGGCCTCCATCGTTCGGAAGATGACGGCGATCAGCAGCAGTGGCGCTACCAGCGGTAGCGTGATCCGCGTGAAGGTGAACCAGCGGCCGGCGCGGTCGATCGCGGCCGCCTCGTACAGGTGCTGCGGAATGGCCGACAGTCCGGCCAGGCACAACAGCATCACGAAGGGCGACCACATCCAGATGTCGGTGATGGCGATTGCGTAGAGCGCCACGTCCGGGTCGGAGAGCCAGGCAAAATCACCAAGCCCCAGGGCGTAGTTGATGATCCCCCAAGACGGGCTGTAGAGCAGCTCCCAAAACAGACCAACCACGACCGGCGACATCATCATGGGCACCAGCAGCAGCGTCGTGAACAGGCCCTTGAAGGGGATCCTGCGATTGAGCAGCATGGCCACGCCGAAGCCCAGCAGCACCTGGCCGCCGACCGACAAGAGCACGTATCTGGCCGTGACGCTGAAGTTGTTCCAGACATGGTCGTCGTTGAGCAGGTCGCGGTAGTTCTGCAGCCCGACGAAGGCCGCCGGCGCGTTGGACGACGCACTAAAATCGGTGAACGAGTATCCGAGCGAGTAGATCAGCGGAAAGATGTTAAAGACGATCAGGAACGCAATCGTGGGGATGATGAACAGATTGCGGATGCTGAGGTCGCTGAGACCCCGCCTCGCGGCCAGCGAGCGGGAATCGAGTCTGCTGAGCACCTACGCCCTCCTCCTGCGCGAGCCCTTCCCGGCGCTTCTTGTAATTGTCGGATTGTAATGGTCAAACCCAGGCCCGCAGGGAAGGCAAGCCCCCTGCGGGCCCGGACGATTACTCAGTACCGCTTGTTCTGCTTGAAGGTTTTTTCCCAATCGTCGGCCAGACCGTTGAGAGCTTCTTCGGCGGTGCCCTTGGCGCCCACAATGAAGGGATACAAGCGCTTGTTCATCTGCTCCAACAGCGTCGCGTACTCGGGCGTGGCCCAGAAGTCCTTGACCATCAACATGCTCTGATAAAAGGCTTCGTTATAAGGCGTGGCGTTGCGGAACTTCTCCGAGCTCAGCACCTTCTCATTGCAGGTGTAGCCGCCCAACTCGGCCCAGCGTTGCTGCACGTCGTCGCGGACGAACCATTCGAGGAACTTCAAGGCCTGCTCACGCTTCTTCGAATAGCTCACGACCGAGATGCCCTGCCCGCCCAGCGCGGCAAAGCGGGGCTTGCCGCCTGGGCCGGCGGGATTGGAGAAGAAGCCCGTGCCCCTGGCATTCTTGTTCGTCGCGGGATTGGCGAGCGCCGGGAAGAAGGCGAAGAAGTTCATGCTCATCGCCGCCACGCCTTCGGTTATGGCCTGATTGTCCTCCAGGAAAAACGCCTTGCCCCAGCCGGGGGGCGCGAACTTGTAGAGGTCCTTGTACCACTTCAGCGCCTCGACATTCTGCTTGGAGTTGATGATGTCGCGCACCTTGTACGTGGAGTACTTGCCCAGTTCACCGCCGAAGCTGAAGATCGTCTGTTCGACACCCATCGCCAGCGCGTCGTAGGTGTTGTCGGTGTACAGCGCCACACCATAGCGCTTCTCGTTGGGACGGTAGAAGAACTCGGCGATATCGCGCAGCTGCGTGTAGTCCTTCGGTACGTCGAGGTCATAGTGGTACTTGGCCTTGAACGCCTCTTTCTCCTTGGGATCCTCGAGCCAGTCCTTGCGATAGGCCCAGCCGTTGGCGTCGCCTTCGAGTGGGACGGCCCAGTATTTTTTGCTGCCGGGTGGATATTCCGCGTAGCCGGTGACGGTGGCCGCCGCCATCGACTTGGCGACGTTGTACTTGGCGAAGAAATCTGTGAGATCCACGTAGTGGCCGCCGGTCGATCCCGCGCCCAGCCACTGCGAGTCACCGACCACGAGATCATAAGCGTCGCCCTTGGCGTTGAACTCTGTAAACGCCTTGGTCTGAAAGTCCGGCCAGGGAACGGTCTCGACGACGACTTTCACACCGGTCTGCTTCTCGTAGTCTTTCACCAACTCCTGGAGATAGTTGGCGGGGTCCCATTCGGCCCACAGAATCGTGAGGGTATCGGCCGCAAGGACGGATTTGCCGGCGAGCGCGAAGACAGCGGCCGCCAGGATTCCCAACAACTTGCTTCTTCTCATTGTTTCCTCCTCACACTTCGTCGTTCGTTGTCGATGTCCCTTTCCCAAGATTCCTTATTTTGATCCGTAATTGAAAGTGAATTACGTTACCACCCGATCATCGGAAATCAAATTGTCTTTCCGGCGCGCGTCCGTCATGTGTCGGCTCGACCCGCCGGATCGCCTCTTCCTGTACGGCGTCGTCAGGTATCTCGACGCACGCTTGAGAACTAGTGAGGATCCTTAAGGGCGCTCTCGTGCCAGTGGCCGAGCATGAGCTGGGTGAGTGCGGTCATGGCCAGGAACATGGCGATGCCCAGCAGGCGATGAGCGAGAGCGCGGCGAACATCAACGGAATGGGCCCAAATGCGAACTAAGGTGATGTCTGCTTTCGCGCCGCTTTTGAGGCATGAGCGGACATATCGCGGACGTCGCATTTCGGTAGCCCTCTACGCCGCCGCCACGTTCGCGGTTGCGATCAACGCTGCGCGTGCGCACGGTGACGCCTGGACCATGGCGAACCCTGATCGTCCCAAACGTCTCGGTTGCTGAACTCCGTCAACACTTGGCGCGGCTTCCGCTCGAGATTTTCCGCGACTAGCCTTGAGTGAAGAAAGGCGAGCGATCTGGGCAAACCCACACAAGTGGCCCGAGGGGAAGTCGGAAGACCGATTCCGCGAGGCGGGACCTGTTCACGAGAGCTCGGGCCGGCTGTGCCGGACGCGCCGCTATGCCAGCCTTCCCTATGAGCGAATCTAATGCGGTAGATTCCACGCCCGGCCCCCTAGTTGTTCCTGCAAGCATAGAAGCTGTGATTGCGGATTTCGGCGCACGCGGCGACACTTACACCTGCATGGATGTTTATTCTGCACTGTGCGCGGCGAGATCAGCTCTTGAGACACCGACACCTGAGGAGAATTCCGGCGCCTGGGCCGAGATACTGGCGTTCGGGCTCACCGGGACCGAGCACTTTGAGAAGCCTTGGGACACTTACTTTGGCCCGATGGGCTCGGCAACTCGCAGCGATGGCGAGACCGTATATTTTCCCGACGTGCGCCAGGCGAATGCGACAATTCTCGCCCAGTGGAAAGCTCGCGCCCGCACGGCCACAGCGCCCGTCCTCGCGGCGCGCTACAATGATCTTGTATGGGATCTCAGCAAGCTCATCGCCAATGAACGGCGAGATGTAAGCTTTGCTCGGGTGGCCATCGACGCGTACCTCACCGCCGCGAAGCAGGACAAACGGGATGAGCACGATGCTTTTGTAGACGCTGGGCGCGCTCTGACACTCGCCATCCAGATTGGTGACGAGGCCCGTCGCGATGCCGCGCGGGCGGCGCTCCTCACGCTACACCGGAAGGTGATCGCGGGAGACGGCATATGGTGGCAGGCCTGGGACGTGCTGGAAGGCCAACCCAAATCCGGCCTCACCGAGGACGAGCGCAACGCTCTGGTAACCGACTTGGAAGCGGTCCTCGCTCGCGTTTCCGACACATCCGATCCGGAAACGTTCGACCCGCATGCTGTCGAGAGCGCCGCGAACAAGCTCATCGCGCACTATCGCCGCAGGGGCCAGGATGCCGAGGTTCAGCACCTGCATCTAGCTGTCGCCAAGGCCTTCGAGCATTTCGGCAGCATGGCAAGCCCGATGCTGGCCTCGGCGGTGCTGCAAACGAGCATAGACGCCTACACTCAGGCTGGCATGCGGGCCGACGCCGAACGCATCCTGCGCACGATTGAACAGGCTAATGTCGCCTCGGTAGCCGAGATGCAGCGCTTCGAGCATCGCGAACCTATCCCGACGGAAGTCGTGGAAGAGTTCCTTGGCAAGGTCGTGGCTGACACCAAGGAGGAGACGTTCCTCCTCCTCGCCCTCGAATTTCTGCCCACACGGGCGCAGTTGGCAGATGCGCTCAAAGAGACTGCGAAGTCGGCTCCATTGCTTGCGACGATCGGGCAATCCAAGCTTCAGGGCGACCGCATCGTTGCTCAGCTTGGCTCCATCGAAGATGACCCAACGGGCCGTCTCATCGATCACGCGAACCGCTATCTGGGCCTGACCACGAGTTGGTTGAGCTGGGCCATCGAGCGCGCGAAGGAGCGCCATACCCTCACCGCCGACGACTTCACCTCATGGGCTAACAGGACCGGACTGTTCGGGGATGCCGGGTTGCTGCACGAAGGCCTGGTGGCGTGGATGGCCGGAGATCATATCAAGGCGGTCCATATACTCGTGCCGCAGATCGAGACCGGATTCCGGACCTTGCTCGGCCGCCGTGGTCGGCCAACGACCAAACCGCACCCGCAAATGCCTCAGGCCCGCATGGTCGTCACGATGAGCGAAGCCCTATTTCACAAGGAAACCGCTCCGGCGCTCGGCGTGCATGGCGACGACATTGTTATGCAGATTTTGGCACTCTACGCTGACCCACGTGGGCACAATCTGCGCAACGACATCGCCCATGGGCTGGTGAACGTCGAAAGCCTCCATGCAGGGATCATGCTCTGGGTGATCCACTCGCTGCTGCTTCTGGGAGCCTGGCTGAAGCCGAAGGAAGAGACCGTAAGCGTTGAGCCGCCCACCCCGTCTGATTCAGAAGGTGTCCGGTAGCCATGCCAGCAGCAGTCAAGACATCGTTGGACTAACTGCGCGATGCTCTCCTGAAACTCGATCCGGCAGGTCCAGACGGGTTTGAGGGCTTGTTGGCGGTGATTCTTGGCAAGATCGCCCAGCAGCCATCTCGCCTCGCAAACGCAGGGCTGCAGTTGGGCCTGGACGGCGAGACTCTTGCGGGCCCGAATCACATCTCGTTCGAGGGCAAGCTCTACGCGGGCCGAATGAAGAAGAACGAGGTGCTCACCAAAACCGCGACAATCATAAGGCAACGCGCCCGTCACGCCCATTACGTTCTGACTTGTCCCTGCCAAGAAGTAGATCCGGCAGCAATTGGTGATGGATGCCGCCGTTCCGCCGCCCTACCGGAGATCCGAAAAAGCTCATCAATGTCAGTGGTGAGTTTGGATTTCGGAGTCCTTCGCACATCCAAAGGAACTTCCAATGGTGCAGAATTTTTGTTCCGAATTAGGACGTCAATTCAATGACTTAAAGCTCTGTACTTCATTTGATGAAGTCAGGAGGTTTGGAGAGAATGGGCCAGAAGGAGACGAAAACGGCCGTTTGGCAGTGGGCGCAGTCAGGAGCTTTGTCTCAAGAAGCCCGCAGATACTGGGCTTTTTAGAGGCCGCGACTGGCCCGGAGATGGTTGTCAAGGGTGTAAATGGCGGAGGGAGAGAAGCTGAAATCCAACGCTCTCCGATTCCCGCGTGGCCCACGCTGTCCCCTAGCCGGCTTTACCGCCCGCCGGGCGCCACCTGCCTAAAAGATAGGCATATTTGATCGGGCGTGAACCAAGGATCATAGCATCGCTTCCCCTCTTCACGCGCCACGGATTGGGCGCGTTCTTGAGGCCGTAGAGCTGCACCCGTCGTCTCCCTAGTTGCCCGGCTTGGTCCCGGTGGCCTTCACCACCTCGGCCCAGGTCGCCATGTCCTTGGCGATGAAGGCGGAGAACTCGGCGGGCGCCATCGGCGCTGCTAGCGTCGCCCGCTCCTCGAACTGGCGCAGCACCGCGGGATCGCGCAGCAATGCCGTGAGATCGGCATTCACCTTGTTGACGATCTCGTCCGGGGTCTTCGCCGGCGCCACCAGCCCGGACCAGCCGGCCGAATCATAGCCCGGCACGGTCTCGCCGATCGACGGAACCTTGTCGAGCGGCGCCGGCACGCGGCGCGCCGTCGTGACCCCCAGCGCCTTGATGCGACCGTCGCGGATCGCGCTCAGCGACGAGGCCGTGCTGTCCATCATCAGCTTGACATGGCCGCCCAGCAGGTCAGCCATCGCCGGGCCGGAGCCCTTGTAGGGGATGTGCACGATGTCGATCTTCGACTGGAGCTTGAACAGCTCCATGCTGAGATGCTGCGCCGTGCCGGGGCCGGCCGAAGCGTAGGAATGCTTGCCCGGCTCCTTGCGGGCGAGCTCGATCAGCTCGCCCACCGTGCTGGCAGGGAAGCTGGGATGGGCCACGATCACCAGCGGCCCGCGGAGGATGTTGGTGATCGGTTTGAAGTCGACCAGTGGCTTGTAGGGCAGGTCGGGGAAGAGGCTGGGATTGACGCCGAAGGTGCCGCTGGTGGCGACCAGCAGCGTGTAGCCGTCGGGCGCCGCCGCCTTGCGGTGCCCGGAATGCCGCCGCCCCCGCCCTTGTTCTCGACCACGACCTGCTGCTTCCAGATGTCCGTCAGCCGCTCCGCCATCAGCCGCGCGAAGATGTCCGCCGCCTGCCCGGGCGGAAACGGCACGATGAAGCGCACGGGCTTGGACGGCCACGGCGCCTGCGCGGCGGCGCGCGTGGCGATCAGCGGCGCGGCCAGACCCAGCGCCATGGCATGGCGGCGCGTTACGACTTTCGACATTGTTTCTCCCGGCATCGTTTCGGTGACAGGCTATCACGTCACCGCGAAAATGCGGGTATGTTCCGTTCTCATCGCCCTGGTGTAACGGCTCTTTGGTGCCTGCGAGCGGCCGTCGAATTCCGTAAAATACTGGCCTCGCGATCTGGTTGTCCGCATGATTTGTAGACAACTACTTGTGGAAGCTTTTCCGGCCATATTGGTCAAATGAAAGATAGCCCAATGCCATCCACCGAAGATCAAACTCTGCACGCATCAACCGTAGCTAAACGGTACCATCGCGATCTAAATGACCTCGTGGCAAGCAGCATCAGGCCTCGCGGAACTCCTCGTTCAATCGGTCGGTGACCAGCGTGTGCCCTGCCTTGTGGGTGATGCAGATCGGTGCGGCGGTTAGATGGGCCGCCTGATCGGGGTTCTCCCGTCTACCTGGCTATCCAACGTTCTCCAGGCTGCTGTCTAGCCAGTTTTAGCCCCTCGCCTGCCAGCACACCCCGGCATGGCTCGCGCCGCCAGCATGGCGTATAGCTGTGAGTCTCTGTAAGAACTCTTTTGTTCTGAGCAGCGAACCGCGGCAGGGCGCTCAGCGTCGCGCTCGAGGGAGGAGGCCGGCCATGATCCCGTCACGACAGGTTCTGACACGGCGGCATGCCCTGGCGGGCGTCCTGCTGCTCATGCCCGCGGCGACGCGGGCGGGCGACTGGCCGGAGCGCACGGTTCGCATGATCGTGCCGTTCGTGGCGGGCGCCGGTGCCGACACCGTCGGGCGCACCTTCGCCGAGGAGCTCGCCCAGGCACTCGGCCAGCCCGTCGTGGTCGACAACAAGGGCGGCGCGGGCGGTCTCATGGGGACCGCGGAGGGCGCACGCGCCCCGGCCGACGGTTACACCCTGCTGCTGACCTCGCAGGGCACGACGGTCTTCAACATCGGCCTCTACAAGGCGCCCGGCTACGATCCGCTCATGGACCTCGTGCCGGTCAACGTCACCGGCATCCTCCCCAACGTGCTGGTGGTCTCTCCCGCCAACCCGGCCGCGACCGTCGCCGACCTGATCGCGCAGGCGCGCGCCAAGCCGGATGAGCTCACCTACGGCTCGAGCGGCGTCGGCAGCAGCCTCCATATGTCAGGCGTGATATTCGAGCAGCGCACGGGTGTACGCCTGCAACACGTGCCCTACCGCGGCGCGCCAGCCGCGGTCCTCGCCGTGGTCAATGGCGAGGTGACAATGGGCTTCTTCAACGCGCCGACCGTGCTGGGCCAGATCAAGGCCGGCAAGCTCAAGGCGCTCGCCGTCACCAGCATGGACCGCTCGGTCATGCTGCCCGACGTGCCAACCATGATCGAGGCCGGCGTGCCCGACTTCGTCGTCGCCACGTGGCTGGGCTTCGCGCTGCCGGCGAACACGCCGAGCGCGATCGCCTCGCGCCTCAATGCCGAGATCAACCGCATCGGCCAAAGCCCGCAGGTGAAGGAAAAGCTCCTGGTTCAGGGATTCGAGATGCTGCCACCAGGCTCGCCTGAAGCCGCTCGCAAGCTGATCGAGGACGACCAAGCGCTCTGGCTGCCCATCATCAGACAATCCGGTGCCAAGGCTGAATAGGCCACTCCGGGTCCAACGGCATCAGTAACGCAGGCGCCAGGGGCACGGCCCCGTTCAGCGCTGATTACCGCTCCCCCGAGAGCAACCGCGAGCGGGACTACGAGGGTTGGGCGTCATGCAGGTGGGCGATTTGTTCGGATAGGCCACCGTGCCCGCCTCATAGTGATTGAGCGACAGCCGCTCGGCTTCAAGAACAGCCAGTAGTGTTGGCGGTCCTCGTCCATTACGCTGCCGTAGTATTGAAGCATGCTGATCGTTAGGGTGGGCAAAATGCATTCATAAATTAGGCGTTCAGTGTCGGCGGCCTCTCGATCGCATCGCTTCGCGATGACGTCACTCCCAGACGTTCCAACGCCCATCAAACGGCACACGAGGGCCTTCGCACGTTTTCCCTGCAGAGTACGGATGCTCGTAACTTAATGTGTTCCGCGGTGAGCTTATGCCAGGCGCCGGCTGCCAGCTCTTTGACCACTCGGGCCGCGGTGCGGTTGTTAGCTCTGGAGATGGGCGTGCCTTGTTGTCTCGCCCTGTGCTGAGATCGTTGGCGATCTGCTTTGTTCACGGCTGGAAGCCCTCGGGCGGCTCCGTGGGCTGCGGCCCGCTGTCGCTCGCCATCGGAAAGGCCGGCGTGTCGAGCGGCAGGCCGCGCACGCGCCGGCCGATCCGGTCGAAGGCGAGATAGATCACCGGCGTGGTGAAGAGCGTCAGCATCTGGCTGACGATCAGGCCGCCGACGATCGTGAGGCCCAGCGGATGGCGCAGCTCCGAACCGGTGCCGGTGCCCAGCATCAGCGGCAGAGCGCTGACGAGGGCGGCGATGGTGGTCATCAGGATCGGCCGGAAGCGCAGCAGGCAGGCCTGGTGGATCGCCTCCTGCGGCGCCTTGCCCTCGTTGCGCTCGGCGTCGAGGGCGAAGTCGATCATCATGATGGCGTTCTTCTTGACGATGCCGATCAGCAGCACGATGCCGATGATCGCCACCACGCTCAGGTCGGCGCCGGCCATCATCAGCGCCAGCAGCGCGCCGATGCCGGCCGACGGCAGGGTCGAGAGGATCGTGACGGGATGGATGTAGCTCTCGTAGAGCACGCCCAGCACGATGTAGACGGTGACGATGGCGGCAAGGATCAGCATGAGCTGGCTGTTGAGCGCCTTCTGGAAGGCGAGCGCCGCGCCCTGGAAATGCGTCTGGATCGAGCGCGGCATGCCGATCTCGGTCTGCGCTGCGGTGATGGCGTCGACCGCCTGGCCGAGCGAGGCGCCGGGCGGCAGGTTGAAGGAGATGGTGGTGGCCGGGAATTGGCCCAGGCGGTCGAGCCGCAGCGGGCCGGTGCGCTGCTCGAAGCTCGCGACGGCCGACAACGGCACCTGCTTGCCGCTGCTCGAGCCGGGCAGATAGAGGTTGTAGAGCGAGTCGAGCGTGCGGGCCATCGAGGGCTCGAGCTCGTAGATCACGCGGTACTGGTTGGACTGGGTGTAGACGGTCGAGACGATGCGCTGGCCGAAGGCG
>WNFR01004799.1_pt1 | contig 13864 bp, 10 predicted proteins | sample 5400221 | NCBI WGS metagenome assembly WNFR01 (sample SAMN13153357, study PRJNA577476) | soil metagenome | isolation source: 40 cm soil under Madrone tree | place: USA:California | collected 2016-06-14 | reverse complement strand
CAAGAAAACTTTGCCTGACAAACAACCAAGCTATGCCGGCCGCCCCAGCGTCTGCCGTAACTGCGGCGCGCTGATCGGCGCGGGTGAAAACAGTTGCCAGGTTTGTGAGGCGCCGTTGCGGACCGGTCCTGCGCCGGCGATGCCCTTGCACGAGCGTTACGCGATGAGTTATGCGCGCGCCGTCCTGTCGCGCCCCTACATCTTCACCATAGTTTTTCTGGTCGCGAATCTTTTCATCTTCCTGTTGATGTGGGAAGCCAGCGGGATGCAAACCTCCGTCCTTTGGGGCCAGTTCCCGGAAGAAGTGCTGTTGGCCTTCGGGGCTAAAACGAATTACTGGATTCAGCATGGGCATCAATATTGGCGCCTCGTCACGCCAATTTTCATTCACGTCAATTTGCTGCACGTGCTGATCAATATGTATAGCCTCTGGGTCATCGGCCCCTGGGTCGAGAAACTCTATGGCTCGGCAAAGTTCGTGGTGTTTTGGGTTGTGACCGGGGTTGCCGGCGTATTGGCGAGTTACCTGACTGTGGTCCCCGGTTCGCATCCGGGCGTGATCGGAAGTTTTCTGATCAAGGCCGGCGACGACCCTTCGGCGGGAGCATCGGGCGCTCTGTTTGGCCTGGTCGGAGTGCTTTTTGTTTTTGGCATTAAGTATCGCCACGAACTGCCGGAAGGCTTCAAGCGCGCCTTTGGCACCGGCATGTTGCCGATCATCCTGCTGAATCTCGGAATTGGATTTATGGCGCGCGGCATCATCGATAATGCGGCGCATATGGGCGGGCTGATCTCAGGCGCGGCCTTTGCGGCAGTGGTAAGTTACAAGCGGCCCGGAACGCCGACCGGCGTAACCATCGCCTGGCGCGTCTTGCAAATTGCGGCGCTGGTGCTGGTGATCGGATGTTTCTTCATGGCAGCACGGGCTCATCGGCAGAATCCGGAAGCCGGCCTGCGGTCGCGGACGATGTCTGACCTGACCGCGCGAAATCGGCAGGCTGCTATTTTTGACGCCAACAATAGTGCGTTTGGGGCGGGCGAAGTGGCGGCGATCAATGCTTTGAAAAAGGGTGATGCCAGCGGAATTAACCCGGCAATTGCCCAGCTTGATAAGACTGAACACTTTGATGATCAAACAGATGCCATTCGAGCAGAGCTTAAATCGCTGCTGGGCCGGGCGGGAAAGTATGTCAGTGATTGGCAGCCGCCACGCCTAATGACTCCCGATGGTGTGGCGGAACAGCGAAAGCTAATCGACGACTTCAAAAAATGGCAGACGAGTTACGATAATTGGTTTTGGAGTGAGGGCAAGCAGTTCGGTGTCCAACGCCCGCAGCCAACGCCCACGATATAAGAATGCAAAGAGTTACCAATACCAGAGATGAGGTCAGCGTCAGCGGGTGGATCCATTCGTTCAACCTGGGATAGTAAATGTTCGATCCACCCACTCACGCGGGGTGGTGCCGACCTCAACATGTGTGGTTTGCTTAACCTGCGGATCGATTTGATTAGAGGAGTTCAAGATGGAAATAAGGAAAGTTGGCGTGCTCGGTTGTGGCCTGATGGGCTCCGGCATTGCCCAGACAGCGGCGAGCGCGGGTTTTGAAACGACAGTGCGCGAGGTTTCGGAGGAACTGCTGCAAAAAGGTTTCGCCGCGATTGAAAAGTCTTTGGAGCGGTTTGCCGAGAAAGGAACGATCAGCGCCGAACAGCAGAAACAAACACGCGATCGTTTGTTCGGGACTACCTCGTTCGACGATCTGGTCGATTGTGACATCATCATTGAAGCAATCATCGAGAGCCTGGAAGAGAAGCACAACACCTATCGGCAGCTCGATGCGATCTGCAAGCCGGAAACGATCTTCGCTTCGAACACTTCGTCGCTTTCGATAACTGAGATGATGGCAGTCACTTCGCCCGGGCGGCAACAACGCTTTATCGGCATGCACTTCTTTAATCCCGTGCCGATCATGAAACTTGTCGAAGTGGTGCGCACGATTCTGACCAGCGCGGATGTCTACGAACAGGCGATCGCCTTCGCGACCAGGTTGGGCAAGGTGCCGGTCCGTGCCAGTGACAAGACGGGCTTTATCGTAAACCGCTTGTTGGTTCCGTACCTGCTTGATTCGATTCGCGCGCTGGAGGAAGGCGTTGGCTCAATCGTGGACATCGACAACGCCATGAAGCTGGGTTGCGGCTATCCGATGGGGCCTCTGACGCTGGGTGATTTCGTCGGACTCGACACCACTTATTACATCGCCGAGATCATGTTCAATGAATTTCGTGAGAAGCGCTTTGCGCCGCCGCCGTTACTAAAGCGCATGGTGATGGCCGGACTTTACGGTCGCAAATCAGGTCGAGGTTTTTACGATTACACCAAAGATCCGAAGAACCCGACGCCGATGAATCTGGTTTGAAACGGAGCGCGGACATCCTTTCCGCACAGCGCGCGAAAGCGCGCTAAGGTTTGCGACCCTGATTGAATCTCAATTGAACTAAGCGCCAGATTGTTCGCGCTATCGCGCTCAGGCGGACAGGGATGTCCGCGCTCCATTTCACTTTGCCTGCTGAAGAAAGTCCCTGGTCCTCGGGTCCTGCGGCGCGTTTAGGATCCGATCCGTCGCGCCGAACTCAACCACCTCTCCAGCTTCCATGTAGAGCAACTGATCAGCTAACCCTTCGAGGAAGCGGATCGAATGCGACACTACGACCATGGTGTGCCCGCGCGTAACAAAGCCGCGCAACAGTGAACGCAGTCCGGCGCTGCGCTTTGGATCGAGCGCGCTGGTTGGTTCGTCGAACATTAAGAGTGCCGGGTGCATCGCCAGCGCGCGCGCGATAGCCACGCGTTGTTGCTCTCCGCCGGAAAGCGATTCCGGATAGCGCCGCGCCTTGTCCTTTAGGCCGACGGATTCCAGTAACCCCAGGGCTTCGCTTTCCGCTTTTTGTCGCGGTACGCGCAGCACATGGGTCGGCGCTTCGATGACGTTTCCGAGGACGGTCAGGTGCGGAAACAAGTACAGATGCTGAAAGACAGTGCCAACCTTGCGGCGCAACTCTTTGACCCGGCGAGAATACTCGTGTTCAGAAAGATTCGCATCAAGATGCACGTCCTCGCATTCGATCGCGCCGCCGTCGAGGCGTTCGAGCCCGTTAAGACAGCGCAACAAAGTCGTCTTGCCACTGCCCGACGCGCCAATAATTCCCAAAACGGTTTGCGGCGCGACTTCAAACGAGACACCGCGCAGAATGCGCGTGCCGTTTGCCTGTTTGATTAGGTCTGTGACCCGAATCATTCTCGTTGTATCGCCGTCGTTTAGAGTCGGGCTACCGCGCCTGACTAAGCGGGCAATAGCCCGCTTCTAAACGATCGACAACAATTATCCTTCTGCCTTAATTTCAGAGGCCTGGTCAACCTGCCTCCGCTGCAATCTGCGTTCGAGCCGGCGCGCCAGATGCGCCATCGGCAGACTCATCGCCAGATAGAAAATCGAAACGGCCGTTCCCAAAAGCAGAAACTGCCCCGAAGCATTGGCCAGTTCGCGATACGCAGTGGCCAACTCCCAAACCGAGATGGCATAGGCCACCGAAGTATCTTTGAACAGCGAAACGAAATCATTGGTCATCGCCGGCAGCGCGATGCGAAACGCCTGCGGCAGGATGATGCGCCGAAACGCCAGCAGCGGATTCATGCCCAGGAGGTACGACGCTTCCCACTGCCCGCGCGGAATCGCTTCGAGGGCCGCGCGATAAACCTGAGACTCGTAGGCTGCATAGTTCAGCCCCAAACCCAGCAATGCAGTTAAAGAGCCAGGCATAGCCAGTCCAATCGTCGGCAAGCCAAAATAAAGAAACAGCAACTGGACCAGAACAGGCGTGCCGCGGAAGAACTCGATGTAGACGGTGCACAACCAACGCAGCCAGGGCGGACCTTTTGACTGGCCCATCGCCAGCGGCATGCCGAGAATCACGGCAATCAACATCGAGCCGAAAGCGATCAGAACCGTGACTACCGCTGCGCGCGCCAGCCGCCACATCGCTTCGCGCCAATTGAAGGTCGTCGAAGTGATTTCATAAGCGGCGTTGTCGTTCGATTGTCCTGCCCTGGTCGATGTTTGTAGCTCAACCTGGGCATCGTTCCACAAGTTCCACTTGCGCAGGATTTGTTCCAGTGAGCCGTCGCGGATGATCTTATCGATCGCCGCATCGATTTCTTTTTTCAGAGCGTCGTCGCCTTTGCGCAAACCTACGTTGTAGGTTCCGCGAAAGAAGGGTTCCGTGGCGCGCTTAAGACCCGTACTCTTGCTGACGTAATAAACTTCGGCCGGAACGTCCATCAGCACGGCGTCGATTCTTTTCAGTTCCAGATCGCGATAGGCGGTCAGCGGCTCGGCATAGCCTTTAAAAGGAACGCCTTCTTTTTGTAGCAACCTGGAAGCTGCCGTATTGCCGAGCGTACCCACCACGCGTGTGCGACAGTCTGCCAGCGCGTGAATTTGTTGCTCGTCACTCCTGACGGTCAACGCAAGTTGGAAGATGTAGTAAGGCTTGCTGAATTGAATCTGCCTGGCCCGATCGCCCGTGGGTTCCAGCCCGTTGACGATCACGTCAAACGAACCGCGCTGTAACGAAGACACCAGGGTCTCCCATTCGGAAGCCACAAACTCCGGCTTGCGGCCCATGGCGGCGGCCAACGCGTCGACCATCTCTTTTTCATAGCCGATGTATTGGTCGGGATGGTTGGGATCGTTAAAGACATAAGGCGCCCCGCCGCTCGGGTCGGCGCCCCAGCGCAGGGTCTGTTGGGCTTGGGCTGAAGCAAAGCAGAACCCGACGACGAGGCCCAAGCGAATCAGACCTGGCAGGGTTGTCAGTAGATGTTTCGGCACCATGCGCTTCGCAGGCCCAATATTAGACCTGAGTTTAGAGCGGAACATTGTAGCGTGAATTTACCGGAGCGCAGGCATCTATGCCGGCGGGTTGGAATGCGTGCAAGGATGCCCGCGAACCGCACGCAGGATCCGTGCGCTCCCAAATGTTGTTGATACGCATCGGCTCGTGTAGCATGGCGCTGCTCTGGTCAGCAACTTTTCGCGCTTTGCGCTCGATGCGGACAGGATGTCCGCGCTCCAACAGCATGTGTACAGACAGACGAGACTTCCTTCGCCTCTCAGCCGGTGTGGCCGGGGCCGCTCTGATCGGCAGCAAGGGTTCCTTTGCCGCCACAGATGACGTCGAGGCTATTCAACAGCGGCAAGACGTGCCCGCACTAATTCAACGCCTTAAGAAAATGACCGCCAGCGTCGTGCCGATTGCCGATGACGAACGCAGAGCGCGCATCGCGAAAGCGCAGCGCTTAATGGGTGAGCACAAGATTGATGCCATCTTTCTCGAGCCGGGTTCGAGCATGTTCTATTTTACCGGCATGCGTTGGAGTAACAGCGAGCGAATGTTCGGGCTGGTCATTCCCCAACGCGGCGAACTCGCCTGGGTTTGTCCCAAGTTTGAAGAAGAACGCGCGCTCGAGTTAATCAAGTTCGGCAAAGACGTGCGCACCTGGGAAGAAGACGAAAGTCCTTACCAGCGCGTCGCCCAGATAATTCGCGATCGGGGCATTCGATCGGGGAGTATCGGCATGGAAGAGCGGGTGCGCTTTTTTCTCTTTGACGGCATTCGTCAGGAAGCTCCGAAGCTCGATTTCGTCAGCGCTACTCCGGTCACCGCCGGTTGCCGCATGTTTAAGTCAACGGCTGAGATCGCCCTGCTGCAGAAATCCAACGACCTGCTGCTCGTCTCTTATCATGCCACCTGGGCCACGATGCGCGATGGCATGCCGCAGGCCGAGTTTGCCAATAACTGCGCCACGGCGCTGCGCAACCTGGGCGTGCAAGGCGGAATTTTTTGCAGCTTCGGCAAGTACACGGCGTTTCCGCACGGCAGCAGCACGCCGCAAGTCTTGCACGAAGGCGACGTCGTGTTGATGGATGGCGGGTGCACCGTCGAAGGATATGAATCGGACATCACGCGGACGTTTGTTTTCGGCAAGCCGACCCGGAGACAGCGCGACATCTGGAACCTCGAACGGAAATCACAGGACGCCGGCTTTGCCGCGGTGAAAGTCGGCGCGCCCTGCGAAACGGTAGATGCAGCGGCGCGCAAAGTGATCACCGACGCCGGCTTCGGGCCTGACTACAAAGTTCCCGGCCTGCCGCATCGCACCGGTCACGGTATTGGGCTCGACGGACACGAATGGACCAACTTCGTGCGCGGCAACAAAACGCCGATTCAACCCGGCATGTGCTTTAGCGACGAACCGACGATTGTTATTTATGGCGAGTTCGGAATTCGCCTGGAAGACTGTCTGTACATTACTGAGAGTGGCCCGAAGTTCTTCACCAATCAAAGCCCTTCGATTGATAAGCCTTTCGGGTGAGGGGACGCGAGCAAGTGTCGTCGAGCTTGGGGGTACTCCGTAATTATCTACGATCCTTTCTTCGGTTTATTGGGATGGAATTCAGATCCCCGAAAAAGTCTTGAGGGTTTCCGGCAATGTTGCTATGCTGAGCTCGTTAATTTTTCGTCGAGGGCGATTCCCAAGCTTTCCGCGTCCTTGATTATTCACAATTCCGACAGCGTTCCCTGGTTCAGTCGTTTTTGACTAATCAGAGAGGCAAAGAATATTGATTCCGTGCCCGTCGGCGCGGTATTTGAAAACCCCTTTTTGAGAGCAGGTGCTCTCGATCGAAACGGCGCACCCGCCGGGTTCGCCTCACATAGGAGGACGATATGCCAAATGCTAATGACATGCGCTGGTTTAAGCAGCAATTTCACGGACAGATCAATGCGGCCCTGCAAGATACTCCATACAACCTGGATTTCATGACCGCTCTCGCATGCCAGGAAACTGGTGAGATATGGCCAATCTTGCGGAAGACCAATCTCAGCGTCGACCGGATCCTGGAACTATGCGTGGGCGACACGCTCGATTCAGATCGAGGGCGCCGCGCCTTCCCACGGAACAAGGCTGATCTGCTGTCTGTTCCGAACGGGCAGAGAATGTTCGACATTGCGCGCCAAGGCCTGGTAGACATGGCGGAGCACATCCCCAGCTATCGCGGAGCAGCGTCGAACCCTAACAAATTCTGTCATGGATTTGGAATCTTCCAATTTGATTTGCAGTTTTTTAGGGAGGTAGATCCGGACTATTTCCTTGAGAAACGCTATGCAGACTTTGATGCATGCTTGGGGAAGGCGCTCGGGGAACTTCGACATTCCATCACGAAAGTCCCCAATGTCCAGGGTAAGCCCAAACTCACCGATCAGGAAATGGCTTTTGTGGCCATTGCCTACAACACCGGTGGTTTCAACCCGGCGAAGGGGCTGGACCAGGGATTCCAACCTCCAGGTGGTAAGCATTACGGAAGGCAAATCTTTGATTTCATAGAGCAGTCGAAAACTGTTCCGGTGGACGATGCGGCGCCGTCGCCGTCCGCGTCCGTAGATTCGCCCGGACCGCGTTTTGAGGTCACCAGTACCGATCCGTTGCGCCTGCGCAGCGATCCATCGAAGGACGAAAACAGTCCCAACTCGAATGTGACAGCTCGGCTCCCTAACGGCCAAATCGTCCGCGCAATCACCAACGAACAGGTCAATGGCTTTCTGGAAGTTGAGACAGACATCGAAGGCCGGCACTTAAGAGGTTTTGTCTCGGCCCAGTTTCTGAAACCTGTCTGAGAGGTGGCGCGGATTACTCAACCAGAGAAGCGGTATAGCGAATCATCACCTGGAGGAAATCTCATGAAGAAACTGTCATTAGTCTGGCTGCTTTGTTTCACTCCTTTCGTTGCCCGGGCGGTCCCGTTGAAAGTCGTCAACGTCAGCGCTCCGGCCATCAACTGCGTCTTCAATGCACCGTGCACCGTCACCGTCAATGACACGTCGGACAACGTCACGATGAGTGCCGGCGGCACCGGCTTTCTGCAATCACGAACCTATAAGGGCTATCCAGGGTCTCCGGCGGATGGGTTGTACGCCTATGAATACCGGCTTGATCTGCGAAACGCAGTCGGCGCGCTGAATATCGCCTGCATCGACTGGATGACGATTGGCTTCGGCCCGGTAGTCGGTACGCTGAACTATGGCGGCGACGCGAAACCTGACCAAGTTTTCGTCGTGACCGGCGGCGGCATTGGCACCATCGGGATAGCTTCCGCGATTCAGACAGGCAGCAATATCAAATTCAAGTTCACTTCGCCGGTGTGCGAAGGGGGCGCGCCCGGAAAAGGCGACAGCAGTTTCTTCTGGGGCCTGGTGTCCAAGACGGCACCAAAATTCGTCACCGCCACGCTGCACGAAACCGGCGGCGCGACGCACGTCGTCAAGGCGCGCTCGCCGCAATAGAAGTCAAAACGCAGCGGAGACTTGCTGCTAGTAGAACCGGGAGTCAACCTTGTACGAACCAAGCTCTGATGATTCTTCCAAACTAATGCACGGTTCGCGGAAGGTCTGCTGACTCGGATTACAGGTTCCCGGATTCCTTGTCGGTGTCGCCATCCAGTGTGCTAAGATGCCGGCACTTTAGCTCGAGATCCCTGAGGGCTGTCTCAACGCGTAAGGCGTGTGGCGCGGACTCAAAGACACGCGCTTGCATTACGAACAAAACGTTTTACACTGCCTGCTTGGGGCCTTATTTCTCATGAGGTGTAATACGATGATGTCCCAATTCAGATGTCTCGCTCTCGTTTTTCAAGCAAACGTTGACCAAACTGTCCGAACCGATCCCAATCAAAGTCTTAACTTCTGGCTGGTGATAGCGGGGATAATGATTATCTTCTTCTGCATGCTTACCGTGTTCGTTCCGCGCATTAAGGAGTTCATTACCAAACCGCAGGAACTCAACCTCAGCAAGCTCGGAATAAGCATGAAGGTTTCCATTCTTACAGTCTTCGTACTCATGGGTTTTGTCCTCTCGCTGAGCAGCTTTGTTCTGCAATGGCAGGGCTACGTTAAGCGGACAGCGGATTATCAGCAGGAGATCATCGGGCTCAATGTGAAGTTAAAGAGCAAGGAGGACGAAGAAAGTCGCTCCCGGAAGTTTGACATGAGCATACTTGTCAAGCCGGACGGAAATAATGAGGATCTGAAGTCAGATTTATGGTCTTGTAAGTACCAGTTTGAGACTCCGTCGGGAGAACCGGACAGGGAGGTGGACGCTACCGTGGTTCGAAATCGAGACGGCAAGTCGTTGAGGGTGTTTCTTAAAGATGTTTCCGCAGACACACGGGTTTTCAACATCACTCTGTTTAATAAGACTAATAGTAAGACCTGGACCGTGCCGAGCTTTACGCCGTTGAAGGACGCAGAATTTCTGGCATCCAAGTAAGGAGGATCGCGGTGATGAACAGAGTTCTGAACTTGATTCCTCGGAGGGTCCTGCTCGCCAGTATGTTCATAGTCTTTTCCCTGGTTGAGGCCCATGGGCAAGGTGAGGTCAAGATAAAAAACACCGCCAAGCAAATCAAACCCGGTATCTACGAGTGCATCATATATCTTGACATAAGCAAAGGTCTCGTGAAGACCATTGACGACGTACATTATACGTTGCCCCCCGGTTATCCCGACCGCAAGAAGAGAGCTAGAAAAAACCGGCCGGGAGTGAACGGCTATTTTAGCTCAGATCCCTTCATCACCACTGAAGAAGCCACCGTCGATGTACTGATAGATTACAAGGGACCGAAGGACGCGTACCTCAACTATAAGCTTAAGCTATTCCAACCTGCCATAAAATAGGATTCCCGAAATTGCTCGTCGTGTAGCAGCCTGGTTCTCGAACCGTGTTCGACGCGCTTGGATGCTTGTCCGCTTGCTTCGATGTCAGAAACTTCGCTCAAACTCTCTGAACTCTTCTTCAAGCTTCCATTGCAGCTTTGCCTTCTCACTGCCCTGAACGAATTGGCGGCAGCCATTCGATGCTAGTTTCATGACGGCGATGTCATGCGTGCACTGCGCCACGGGAACAAACCTGCGCGCGTCGCTCCAAAGAGTCCCGCCCGAAATGAATGCATACTGCAGACTATTGCGGGCCATCATTTTGAGTTGGAGGTACCTGAGCCCCTGATCTTCGGCGGCTTTCAAAAACTCTCGCGAGATTTCCGAACGCGAGACTCCCTCGTCATCAGTGGCCAGCGCGACGGGCACCCCATACTTCAGGTAAGTCGCGAGCGGATGTTGCAAGCCGCTCACTCCCAGAATCAGATCGTTGCTCGACAAACAGATTTCGACCATCACGTCGCGCCGGGCCATCTCTTTAAGCAGCTCCGAAGGGTCGTTCTCGTGCATGATGTCCACGCCGTGGCCGATCCGTTCGGCGCGCGCGACCCTGACTGAATCGCTTATGTGAAACGTCAAACCGTCGGGAGGTACCATGCCCGGCGCCAGTTCGCCGGCGTGCAGGCTGACATGCGCCTGCGGATAGAGCGGCCGCAGAAAATTCAACATCTGCATGTGGAGTGCAAAGTTTTGCATTGACGCAAGGCCGTCTTCGGGTTGTACCAGATTTAAAGCCACGACTTTTGAGTTCGGATCATTTGCCAGGGTAAAGCCGGTCACCATCTGCGCAAAGACCTGACTGAGTGGCGCACCGCGCGAGACCTGCGCGATATAGCGAATCGTTACTGAGCAGCCCAGGTCGGCCTGAGCGGTACCACATTTCAGCAGCCGATCTTTTTCGGCCTCGGCGGCCTGTAGATTTGTGATTCCCGTCGCAGCTGCGTTGGCGATGCCGCTCGTCTTCAGCTTGTCCAGAGTGCTTTGGAAGTTTCCATCCCAACCTACTCTGTCTCCGATCTGGCTGGACATAACGCCGGTAGAAGTGCCGTCCGGAGTCAGCATCAATTCCATGTAAAGCACACGTCCGCGAGCGGCGCGCGCGACGGTTTCGGCAAGCATCTTTCCATTCTGATTCCAGCTAGCCGGTCCAAACTTACCGAAGGTATCGAAGAAATGATCGTGGCCGCTTTGACCGGAAAGCTGCCAGTTGCGCATCGACCATGCGTCGATCATCCGGCCGTAGAGACCGGAATTCTTTAGTGCCGTGCTCGCCGGCGGCTGCTCAGAGTTTGGATCGCATTTTTTTGGCGGTGCCGGCGCTGACAAGGCCATCGTCGTGGTGTTGACACACAGAGCATTGTCCGCAGCCCACTGGATGTAAGACTCGGCATAGATCGCGCCGGAGAGGTGATTGTGAAGATCTCCGCCTTTCGGCATCTTGAGCAAGAAAGCCAACTCCTGCGGCGGCGATTTGCGAATCGATTCGAAGTACCGAGAGGTTCTTTGTTCAATTGATGAGCGGGTGCTGGGATCGTTTGGTTGGCGGCTGGGTTGGGCCTGCAGAGCGACGAAGCTCAGCAGCAGGACAAAGAGTATCCGGATGACGTTAGCCAGCCGCGACTGAAGTGAACAAAGTTCAGCCATGTTTGAGCCTCCCGCTTCCTTTTTTAATAAATTCGGTTCAGGTTCCCGCAGACTCCGCATTGTAGTGGCTGCGAGCCGAGGCGTCCAGATTTATTAAGAATTCAGCCGCTAGTGGACCTACTTTCATCGGCGGTCTAGATCGCTTGGCGGCGGCCCAGAACTCTTTAGAAACTAACAGGGATTTGCTTTGGGGAAACTGGTTCCTTTGAGCTTTTCTTTCCATTATTGGATCGTCTCGGCATCCCTAAGGCCTGAAGAAGCAAACGAAGTTAGTTAAGTAGAGACTTCGCAACCATGAAAATTATATCCAAAGCAGCAACTACGCTTTCAGCACTGATATTCATTGGAATGACCAGCGGGAGTGCCTTCGCCGATGGCATTGTGTTAGTCAAGCCGGACATTCAGAAGTTGGTGCCACCCATCGCGGCGCTCAGCCTTCAGCCTTTCGAAAACCGCTCCGCCCATGAATCAGGCGGCGTTGATTACAACGGAAGTCAGGATGCTATTTTTGGGGCCGTCGCGGGCCCTCAACACACTGTGGCATTCAGCGATTTAGGATTGGGCCGTGCCGGTGACTTGCTGATTCTGCTCAACATCAACGAATTAGGTGGAAACAAACCGCCGATTACAATCGAGGGTTTTATCCTGGCCGCTTACGATCAAAACGGTAAGCGAGCCTTCATGGCCTCATTTATTCAGGCGCCGATGTCACTTGATCCGTTCACTAGCTCTGACTACGCCTTTGGGCTGGATTCAGAAGCTGCAGCCCGCTTAGTGGCGGCCGTTGCCGCGAATCCGACTCTCCGTCTTGGACTAGCGGCGAGTCTGTTCAATGTTAGCGGTGGGCCTGAGCGATTCATGTACAGCGGCACGACCGCTCCAGTTCCGGAGCCAGCGACGATGGTCTTGTTTGCTACCAGTCTCGTCGGTTTGGCGGGAGCAGCACGGCGACGCCGCAAGGCGGCCACGGCTTTCAGGGCAGCGAATCAGACTGACGTTAGCTGAAAACGTTGACCGCTTGCTTTGGGCAGGCGACCCGGTGGTGATCTAATGCGCCTACCGGAAGACGACCCACAAAACACGCGTATCGGAAAAGCTGTTTTCTTGAGTTCGTGTTATGTCGTTGATCATCTTATCGGCGGCACTACCAACACCGAAATCCCCGACTGAAGCCTGCGCCGCAAATACTCAAATTTTTTCGGCGCCTGTCTTAATCCCTCAGTTCAGCGTATAGTGAAGACCATGGAAATAGCGAACACTACGGAGAATGAATCACCAGCCAGCATTGTCGGCCAATTCTGCATGACACCCGATGGCCATCGGGTCCAGGTAGAAAAGGTCGGCGCCGAATTGGACTCGTCCGCGCGCGCGATTGTCCGGCGAGTAGAAGGACCAAAAGCCGGAACCCGATCCAGTTGTTTTGTCTCCAGTCTTAAGCCGCTCGGTTTTGACATCGCCCTCGAGTAGAGACCCCGACAGTTTCAGCCAGTTAAAGTATCCAGGCGATCTCTAATCGTGATTGCTCGGAATAGTGGCGTCTTGGTTTGGGAAGTTCCCTTGCCCGGTAAGACGATCCACGAAATACACGAAGCTTAAGAGTTTGTTCGTGCGATTTTTAGTGTGATTTCGTGGGATCGTTTGTTCAAGCCAAAGAAACACGAAACCAAAATGGGACGCGACCCTCGGAAGTTCCCTGTTCGCCGCCCGCCGTGATCTGATATATCCTGAACCCAAAACTGGTTTGTCTAATTACTGGCAGAAGCGAAAGGGATTCGTTTGCTTAACTTTGCGATTCAAACTGCCCGCGATGCCGGGCGATTATTGGCCGAGCGATTCGGACGCGCGCTTCAGATTACCAACAAGAGCGAACTGGATCTGGTTACGGAGTCCGATCTCGCTTCGGAGCGACTGATCATCGAACGCATCAAGACTTATCATCCGCGTCATTCGATCCTGGCCGAAGAGTCAGGCGCCAGCGGACCGGCCGATCGCGAGGGCCAGGACGAGTGGCGTTGGATTATCGATCCTCTGGATGGCACGACAAACTATGCGCATGGCTATCCGTGTTTTTGTGTCTCGATCGGACTGGAACACAAAGGAAGAATGGAAATTGGTATCGTTTATGATCCGATGCGCGATGAATTGTTCAGCGCGGAACGCGGTCAAGGCGCGTCGCTCAATGGGCGGCGCATTCAGGTTTCGCCGGTCGATACTTTGGCCGCAGCGCTGTTGTGCACGGGTTTTCCTTACGATGTGCGCGAACGCAGCGAATTCGCGCGCCACTTTGCAAATTTCATTATGAATGCTCAGGCAGTGCGCCGCGATGGGGCCGCCGCACTTGATCTCGCCTATGTCGCCTGCGGCAGATTTGATGGTTTCTGGGAAGAAGGTC
>WNFR01022600.1_pt1 | contig 13867 bp, 15 predicted proteins | sample 5400221 | NCBI WGS metagenome assembly WNFR01 (sample SAMN13153357, study PRJNA577476) | soil metagenome | isolation source: 40 cm soil under Madrone tree | place: USA:California | collected 2016-06-14 | reverse complement strand
TTGGCCTCTGCAGCGAGTAGCGCAGTCTCTTGCCGGTAATGCTCTCGATTTCGTCGATCACTTCGAGGAGCGAAACTGAATTGTTGATTCCGCCGCCAATGTTGTAAATCTGGCCACCGGTCTTTTCCGTCTGGGCTCGCACTTTTTCGAATGCGCGCACCAGATCGTGGACTGACAAGACGTCCCTGACCTGGCGGCCGTCGCCGTAAATTGTCAGAGGCTTGTTCTCCAAGGCGGAATACACGAAGTGCGCCACCCAGCCCTGGTCTTCGTTGCCAAATTGCCGCGGCCCCGCAATACACGACATGCGAAATACCACGGTCGGCAAAGCGAACATGCGGCTGTAGTCGTGAACGTATTGGTCGGCCGTGCCTTTGGAACACCCGTATGGTGAATACAAATCCAGGGGCTGGGATTCGTTGACGCCCTTTTCGTCCACGGCGCAATAGCGGCGGCCGGTCAGGACGAGTGGCTTTGAGTTGAGATTGCCGTAAACCTTGTTGGTCGATGTAAAGAGCAGGAAGGGCTGACGCCCGCTTTTGCGCGCGGCCTCCAGCACATTGAGGGTTCCCATCGCATTCACTTCAAAATCGTTGCGAGGATCGGCGATGGAACTGGTAACTGCTACCTGCGCGGCAAGGTGATAGATCTCGGTAGCACCTTGGACGGCCCGCTCGACGAGACCCGCGTCCCGGATGTCGCCGATTGTGACTTTGATGCGCTCTTGATCGGGAGTCTCCCGCCTGAGCCACTCCAGATTCTGGTGCACCCCGCGCCGGGAAAGATTGTCAAAGATATGGACTCGTGCGTTCGTATTTCTCAAAAGGTGGCTTGCCCAATTGGACCCGACAAATCCCGCCCCACCAAAGATCAGTACGGAACGGAACGATAGCAGCTTCTTCATCTCTTCCTCGAAGTAGCGGATGTGCCCCATGGGCGCATCAAATTCAGGCAAGCGCAAATTCGTTGTCGCAAGGCGCGTCAGGCCACCAGACCGTGCACAATAAGCCTCTCCATCGCCTCGTCCACACTGTCGGTTGCCTGCTGAGACTGCAGCCATGCCGCCAGTTCTTCTATTCCATCTTTTAATCGTGTTGCTGGCTGATAGCCGAGCAGCTGACTGGCTGCAGAAATATCTGCGAAGCAGTGGCGGATGTCCCCTGCCCGATACTTGCCGGTAAGTTCCGACGGGATATGCACACCCAGAGCCCGTCCAAGCTCGCTGGCAATTTCACGGAGGGTTACCGGTTCCCCGGAGCCGATGTTAAGGGCCTTGCCCTCGGCGTCCGATCTTTGCATTGCCAGCAAATTCGCTCGTGCAATGTCATGGACGCTAACGAAATCTCGCATCTGCTGGCCATCTTCGAAAATCAACGGCGCACTGTGATTCAGAAGGCGGGAGGCGAAGATGGCGGCAACTCCCGTATAAGGATTCGCAAGGGACTGCCGGGTGCCGTAGATGTTGAAGTAGCGAAGTGCCACCACCGGGATCTGATAGGTGCGTCCGAAAAGGAGAGTCATTTCTTCCTGGTCTTTTTTCGAGAGCGCGTAAATGGAAGTGCACTGCAAGGGCTTGTCTTCCCTGGTCGGCACGGGCACCAGCGTTTCACTGCAGCGGCAAACCGTTTCCCATCGCTTTTCTTTCAGTTGTGCCAGCGGACGTGCTTGAGGGGACACTTCTCCGCATTCCGGGCAGAGATACTTCCCTTCGCCGTAAATCGACATGGAGGAAGCAACAACGATTTTTTCTGGATGAGAGCGAGTGTCCACAATTGCCTGCAGCAGGTTCGCCGTCCCCAGATTGTTCACAGCGGTGTAATCGGCGATCTGATACATGGACTGTCCGACCCCGACCGCAGCGGCAAGGTGAAAGATCACTTCAACATCGCGAACGGCTTGCCGAACCTGATCGAGGTCGCGCACGTCTCCCTGAATGAACTCCGCTTCTCGCGGCAAATAAGATGGCGTCCCGGCCGCATGGACTTGCGGCGAGAGGTTGTCGAAGATCCGCACGGCATGCCCAGCCTGAAGCAAGGCATCCGCAGTGTGAGAGCCGACGAAGCCCGCGCCACCCGTAATAAGAATCCGTTTCACTTTCAAGTCGCCCTTAACTCGTATGCAAATCCTAAATTCGTCACAAATATCAGCAAATAAAGCAGCTTGTGCCGCTCCAATTGCTGCAGCGGTGTTTCCCCAGCGAACTTTGGATGAATGTCACCGGAGGTAAGATGTCTTGTCCGCGAACTTATGAGGGTAGAATCGGAAGCAGTCCGAACTCTTGCCCATTCAGTTACTTGTCGGTTTCCGGACTCCCGCCAGTGTTTAGCGAAGTTGAGCGAATCGTTCGTCGATTTGGGTGATAAGTCGAGTCTCTGGCGTACCGGGCTGGCGCGGCGCATATCTCAGGACCATTCGCCGGGCGAACTCGGCAAAGTCGTCCACGTTCTTTACCGGACTAGTGTAATGGGGAACAATGCCCAAGTGCTCGGGCGTGAAACAAAGAGTCAGCGTTGTGCTGAATTCGTCGATGGCCTGCATTTGGCGATCGAACCACGCTTCAGCGTTTGGCCGGAATGAATCTGCCCAGCTCAGTCCCGTTCTGAGATAACTCACGTTCAGCTTGCGCAGCCAATTAGCCCTTGCGGAAAGTGCGATTGCGCGAGCTTGGGAGTGCCGTCTTCACGCAAAATACCCATGTAATAGTGGCGGTAGTAGGAGCTGCCTTCGGCTTCCTTATGTCGAGTGGTGGCCGTCCACGTAGCTGGTAAGTCGTACAGGCTATACCAGTGCACGCGGTCAACGATTGGTAGAAGTAATTCCGCCGTGCGCTGAATTCCGAACACTTGCACCTCTTCCGCGCCGAACGACGATACGCCGGCCTCGGACACCCACACGGGCTTGTTTGTCACCGCACGAATCTCCTCCACTTTGCGCGGCCACTCGTGAATGTTCCAGTGATTCCAGTCCAGAGGAAATCCATGGATCGCCACGACGTCGATGTTATCCAGCACTCCATAACTTCCCAGCAGTTTCACAAAATTGGGATCAACTGGGGACAAGCCTCCCAAGGCGATCGTCAGTTCGGGATTGATCTTGCGAATCTCCCGAGCCGCCGCGGTTATCATGTGCGCAAACATCTTCCAATCGGGGTCGACCTGAAAATCCCAATGAGAAAGATTGTTCGGTTCGTTCCAAAGCATTACGGCTTCGACCATGCATTCGTCCTTCGCGGTTTACTCTTTAGTGGTTAAAACATCTTTACAACGTGCCATCCAGCTCACAGTCCATTATGTAACGGCCGCCACGGGTCACCGAAGCGGGAGTGCATACCCAGGTTTCCGGCTCGGGATGTGCGTCGATTTTCAGTCCCGAACTTCGCAGCATGGCCTCGACCGCGCCGCGATTGGGAATCCACCAGTTCGTGGGATCTTGTGAATAGCTCTTCTCAATGAAGTACATCGCTGGAAAATCGCGCTCCTCGAAAATCTTGGTATTCCAAAACGGATAGTCCTCTGCCCACTCCCGCACCTTACCCGAGCCGCGCAGCATTGTCTGAAAGATCAGCTTCCCTGCAACCTTTTTGATCAAATTATCCAGCGCAAACAGGGGATAGCGAAGGTGGTAGAAGACGCCCATAAAGAGGACATAGTCAAATTGACCCGGCAGCTTGTCGGAGTCATAGATTGAGCACTTCTGTAGCTCGATATCGACTCCCAGAGTCTTTGCCGCAAAGCGCGCCTGATTGAGATAGCGGTCATCCACATCGATTCCTAGGACCCGCTTGGCTCCACGCTTTTTCATTTCGATGGAGTAGAAACCCCCGTTGCAGCCCACGTCGAGGACTGTCGCACCGGTCAGGTCCGCGGGGATGGCGCTGGCGATCTGCCGCCATTTGATACTTGGGAAGTCTCCCAGGAAATGATGCGGGGCGGTCGGCACGCCATGCAGATCAAGATTGTGGAACCACTCACCGAGTTCAGAGATCTGCTGTGCGAGCTGACCGCTCTCGATAGTTATCGCTGCAGATGGATGGTTGAGTGATTCGGGCGCCGAGGACATGTATTTCGCCAAAACGGGATGCAGATCAAAGATGCTTGTTTACCAGTGAACGTTGTGTTTCCGATGCGCCAGCTACCTCGTTGAAGGTCATTTCCGCACCGCGGTGAGGCAAGTCTCTGCAACCGTCTCGGACATAAGAACATCCAAGCCGCTCATGCCGGATCAGTCTCCGAACACGCCTGAGAGCTCTACGCTGACGTCGGCGATTCCTGTCCCCCTGCCGCCCGAGGCCGAAGACCTGTACCGCGAAGTTCTGCTCGCGATGAATGAGCACACTATTCCGTATGCCGTGGCCGGCGCTTTTGCCCTGCAGAAGTACACGGGCATTTGGCGCCTGACCAAAGACCTGGACCTGTTCATGAAGGCGGAGGATGTTCCCAAGGCGCTGAAGTATCTCGGAGAGCATGGTTTCCGCTGCGAGACCCTCGATCCAGTCTGGCTTGCGAAAGCCCATCGTGGGGACTACTTTGTGGATCTGATTTCAGGAATGAGCAATGCGGTAATAGTAGTGGATGACAGCTGGATGCAGCGCACCCAGCCAGCGATTATTGCGGGAGTGGAAACCCGAATTATCTCTGCAGAAGATCTGATCGGGTCGAAGCTGTTCGTAATTCGGCGGGAAAGGTTCGACGGCGCCGACATTGCTCATCTCATTTACCGGACCAGAGGACGGCTGGACTGGGAGCGAATTCTCGAGCTCGTCGGCGAGCACTGGGAGATCCTGCTTTGGTCACTGATCTTGTTTCGCTATGTGTACCCCCGACATACGGATTATGTTCCCGCCCCACTATGGCAAGACTTGCTCTCGCGATATATGCACGCGGTACAGCATCCTGACCCGAAGGCGCCGTTCCGCGGTAGCCTGGTAGATGACAACATCTTCTCCATTGATGTGAAGGATTGGGGACTTGAAGACATCGAAAGTGGATACCGGGAACGCCGTTTGCAAAAACAGAAGTTCGCAAGCGATGACCCTTCCGAACTCTGCAACCCCGGCGGCCGATCACAATGAGAATCGCGGCTACAGCTGATTTGCACTTCACCCCCGCTCGGTTCAGCGCTCTGCATGACCAATTGAACCGCGTACGGGAAGAAGCCGACGTCTTCGTGGTCGCCGGGGACCTCACCAATTATGGGCGGCCCGATGAGATGGAGCCGTTGCTTAACGTGCTCGTCCGGCTAAGGCTGCCGACGATAGTTGTCCTGGGAAATCACGACTACGAGAGCGGCCGGGAGACGGAACTCATAAAGATGATGACCCAGGAAGGGATCAAGGTGTTGGATGGGAGCGCCTACGAACGTGAAGGCGTCGGCTTTGCTGGAACCAAAGGCTTCGTTGGAGGCTTCGGGCGCGGCGTACTTACCGCCTTCGGCGAGCCCGAGATCAAGACATTCGTTCGAGCAGGGATTGATGAAGCGCTGAAGCTGGAACGGGCGATGTCGCAGCTAAGGACGAAGAAGCGAGTCGTCGTACTGCACTACGCGCCAATCGCGGCCACCGTCGACGGAGAAGCGCCAGAAATATATCCGTTTCTTGGGACGTCACGCCTCGCGGAAGTCGTGGACCGTAACGGAGCCGATCTAGTTATTCACGGGCACGCGCACAACGGCAAGTGTGACGGCAAGACTACCGGCGGGGTGCCCGTGCATAATGTTGCGATCACACTGCTGCAGTCGCAGAATCCATCGGCGGTGTATCGGGTGTTTGACGTGTGAGCATTCCGACGCTGCGCGTCCTGGAAGGCGGTTCTTTCTGCCATCCAGAAATTCGCCGGCGTTCCGAGTGTTGACGACGGAATACTAATCCGAAGCACGGGCACAATTGCGAAACCGTGATTCGTTACGAATGGAGCACGCTTATTTTGTCTCTCAGAGCGGCACAATAACGTTTTCCTTCCGCTTCTCGGCCTAAGGTATTCATCGCAAAAGGCCTACAGGATTTACCGGAGTCCAGTTACAGCGTTTAACGCATTGTTTCGCACAGGTATCGGAGGCTACAGTGGCACCATGGGAAGAGTCGCTAAGGTCCCGTCTGTATCGGTGCGCGCGGGTTGGAATAGTGAAACCGCCCATACGACTCGAATTTCTGCGGAGGACACAGTGCGCCCGACGCTTCTCTGGATCGACGACTTCGAGCCCGGACTGGCCCTGTACAAAGCGATGTTTGAGAACATCGGTTTTAGAGTGTTTACGGCTTCCAGCGGCGAAGCCGGCGTGAAACTCGCAGCTCGGAATCGTCCCGACGTTGTAGTAACCGATTACGAAATGCCCGGCATGGATGGCGAGGCCGTCGCAATTGCCATTAAGGCCATGAATTCAGCTACGCCTGTGGTCCTGTTCTCGGGGAGTACTCTGGTGCCGTCGCGCACCCGGCGGGTGGTAAATGCGTTTTGCGATAAAGCAGGTTCTCGGGATCAGCTTCTCGGTACGATCCGCGGTCTGCTTGGCAAGAAACCGGTCAGAACCCTGCAACCTCCGCCTGTAACCGCGGCGTCTCATGACGCACACAGGACGGTCGCTTAAATCGCCAGAGTCTTTCGGATTTTAAATCCTGGGAACGGTCGATCGTTCAAATCCAAAAGCAGGAGATTCGCAATGAAGAATTTATCTCTATCAATCTGTTTGGCGTTTGCTTTCTTCATGACGGCGGCCGTCGCGCAAAGTGGGACGGCACCCGGTAGCGGCCAAGGAACCACATCGTCCCCTGGCATGCAAAATAGCCCCGGCAGCCAGCAGCCTAGTCAACCGGGGAGGACACAGCCTGACAACAGCACCGGAATGGGCCAGACCGACCAAACCAATCCCAACCAAAACACGTCTGCAAAGGGCGGTGAGAAGAAGCTGAAAGGTTGCGTACAGTCACAGGGTGGCCAGTACGTCCTGGAAACGAAGCATGGCAAGTCCGTTGCGCTGACCGGGCAGGATGTTTCGGCACATGTCGGTCACGAAGTCGCAGTTAAAGGCATGTGGGAAAGCGGCGCCAGCGCCGGAGCTGGAGTTTCGTCATCTTCAGGTGGCGCATCCGGTGCGGAGAAGACTTTCAACGTGACCAGCGTGGACATGATTTCCGATAGTTGCGGCGGAAAGCACAAAGGCAGCTCAGGAAACATGGGCACGGCTCCGAATGGCACGAATCCTTCGGGTACCGGCTCGAATGCTCCGCCTCAGCAATAACAGTTTTTTGTAGCGCTTCCCTGGGAGCAGTAAAAGGGTCCCGAACATCGGGACCCTTAATTTTTGGGCAGAGTTTCGGTCGCGCTTAAAAATTGACCCCTCTCACAAAAGTGAGAACACCGACGTAACTTGGCCGTGTTCCATTCCCGTGCGAAGATTTTTTCGCCCGGTAGAACCTTCCTCTTCTTCTAGGCTCCCAAAAAAAACTACACACCCCGAATTTGATTTCGGGCAGGAAGAGTTCTACGTGAAACGCTTAACTAGTTTGGCCGCAATGGCTGCGGCAACGTCCCTTATTTTTCTGGTCGGCTGCGGCGGCGGCGCCGCGATCGGGAAACTGCAGGCAATTAATCTCTCCTCCGCAGCAAGAACGGAGGATTTTTCAATCTCCAAGGTGAAGGCGGCACCATTCAGCTGAGTGCGCTTGGAATTTACCTCAAACGGTCACTGTTAGCTCGACCGGCTTGGTGACAGCTGTAGCGCCGTTCGTTTGTAGCTGGACAAACGTTGGAACCAGCACCCAACCGGCTTACCAACTCACGGGCTCCTACAAAATCGTGGCGAGCTTTCAGGGCGTCGCATCGCAACCGGTTTACGTGGGTGTAGCGTCGCAGGGCGGGGGACGGTCCAAGTGGCACCTGCGGACCATAGATCGGCTGAAACATCTGGAGATGACTGTTAGTTTTTACAGCCCTGAGCAAACGGGCCCCGAAATCGGGGCCCTCTGTTTTGTGCTGCGTCTGGACTCTAAAAAGCAGTGCTAACGAAATAAAAAGGTTCCGGACCGAAACCGGTTTCCTCGCGCGCGAAGAAACCAGCCCGGCCCGGATCTTTGAAACTCTAACGGCTTAACCTAAACAGCACCAGCCGCGACTAAGGGGCTCAAATGCCCGTACGACCACGGCGGGTAAGTCCTGTGATCAAGGTGATGATAAACACCACCAGGAAAATGAAGAACAGGAGCTTTGCGATTCCAGCCGCGGCAACCGCGACGCCGCCAAAGCCGAAGATCGCGGCGATAATCGCAACGATTAGAAATACCAGCGCCCAATAGAGCATTCTGCCTCCTTACTGCGTGGTCGAATGACCAGCATCTATGAACAGCATATCGCCGTCGTTTGCGGCTGGCGATCAGGCCGACGCTGTACTTCATGGTGCGATTTGCTGTAGGGGAGAAAAGCGAATGTGGCCGTGTTTTCTATTATTTGCGAGCAAGAGTGTCTACGTACGACAGTTATGAATCGCCTGTTCTGGTTTACGCAGCGATTCCTGGGCGATGCACGCTCTCTTTGCTTGTGGATTTCTGCTCCAACATTGCCCGGAGGGTGCGTGCGTTGGTAATGGCATATCCTTGGCCATCATTGTTGAAATAGACGAAGACATCCGATAGCATCCCCTTCCACCCACGAATCCGCCCGGCCCATTTTCGCAGGATCTCATCGGGATAATTTCCGCCATATCGAGTTCCGCTGCCGTGAAAGCGTATGTATGTGAAGTTGGCTGTCAATTCCGCGGGCCAGGGCTTCTCTCGCCAGTCATGCAGGCACAAAGCGGCGTTGTGATGGCGGAGGAGTTCATAGACGGTCGTCGTCAGCCAGCTCTCGTCTCGGAATTCGAATACATAGCGATGGCGATTGGGAAGCGCATTCAGAAAATGTTCAAGCCGCGCAGTGTCTGCTTTCAAGTTGGGAGGAAATTGAAACAGAACCGGTCCAAGAGTAGAGCCCAAATGTTTGGCGCGCGAAAAAAATAGTTCAATCGAGTCCTCCGGATCCTTGAGCCTTTTGATGTGGGTCAAATAACGGCTGGCCTTTACCGCAAACAAAAATCCAGGCGGAACTCCCTGCTTCCACTTCTCAAGAGTCTTCTCGTCGGGAAGGCGGTAAAAACTGTTATTGATTTCGACGGTATGAAATTCGCGCGCGTACCAGGACAACATTTTGGCTGGCGGGAAACGTGACGGATAAAATTTGCCGAGCCAATGTTTGTAATGCCAGCCGGAAGTTCCAATATGGAGTTGGAATCCGCCTGGCATGAGTCACCCGCGCGCACGGTGTGAGCGCGAGGAAGTTCTGGTGCGCGCTGCTTTGCGCGCGGCCTGTGAACGGCCGGATCGAGTCTTCCGGCGAGCCGACGACCGAGCCTGGCTTGAAAGGGCTCGACGTGACGCGCCGGAGCGGCCCTCACGCTTCAATGCACGAGTTGTGGCTCGTGAACGCGTCTTCGAAGTTCGAGTGCGGGAAACTTGACTGCGGGAAGGACGACTGCGGCGTGATCCGCGGTTGTCTCCGTCCTTCTCGGCGGAAGCCGTCCCCTTAGGTGCCTGCGGTAATTTCACGCCAGCTTTGCGGGCCTTCGAAAGCCCAATCGCGATCGCTTGTTTAGGGTTGCGAACACCATGCTTCCCTTCTCTCACGTGGTGAATTTCTTCCCGAACGAACTCGCCGGCCTGAGTACTCGGGGCCTTTCCTTCGCGGGCGTCCTCGCGTGCGCGTTGAATCGTTTCCTTTTCCGGCATTGTCGTCTCCTGGGAAAGAACTCCTCCAGCCAGAGTGTAGGACGCAGAGTTTGAAGATCCCATCCGTGGAAATCGGTAAGGCGCTTAGGAGTAGTACTGGATTGACGTTAGAGGAGCATTAAGGTCGCGCCTTTTCTTTGACACGACGTCGACGGATTCACCAACCTGCCTCTTGCCACTGCCATCTAAGCCTTCACTAGGTGCGGTGGAAACCGTCCTCGGATCTGCGATAGTGCCCGAATCTGTCGCTATGCTCCGGGGACGGACATTTTTTCAAGTCCTTCCTTGGCGATCAGCGACTGCCGGTCTTTTGCCATTCGTCCTGTGTTTCCGTGTCCAACTGGCCAAGTGCCAGGTCGACGATGGCGTTTTTTGTGGAATGCCCGAAAATTGACGAGAAGACCAGCATCTTCTCAGCGCTGACAGGATCGAGTCTTTCCTCCTCGGCATGGCGCCAGATTTCCATTCCGGTTGCGACACCGGCCCAAAAAACCACTTCCTCAAGGCTCATCGTTTGCCCAGGGTTGGTTGGCAGCTCACAAAGTTGGTCTGCAGTCTCACGAATTTGCTCGGGGGGAGAATCCTCGATCGCGTCCACAAACGACATAATTTCTAGAATGCGGCTGAAGCCTTGCCAGTCCCGCCCGCTCCTCATATCAAGTTTCATCATTGGCGTTCACCGATAATGGCTAAAAAAGGACCTTTCCGGATTTTCCACATCCAGTTTGTTTACTCCTTGTTCAACTCTAGCGTCTGCCAACAGACAGTGCTATCCCCTTGATCTCTTAGGCTTTCAGTTAGCATCCTGTAAGAGTCCGAAGTTGAGTCTCTGGGTGGTTTAATGTAGGCGCGTAAGCTCGAATCAGGCAGCAAGAGCTTGACTGCTGGAGCTTAGAGTGGCCCCCGGGCGAATGCAGCCGAAATGTAGGCTCAGTCTGGGCCCGCCAGTGAAGCTTGTACGACTCTATGCCGCGAAGGAAGTCAAACTTCCGCATTCCAAGGTGGACTGCGTTCTCGAGCACCGTAAACATCAGATGGGTCCCTGGACTGAAATACGCGAATTCAGGATCAAAGCCCTGCAGATAGCAAAATACGGTGTCGCGATCGAAGAAGCACTGAATAATCGCAAGTGTGCGGCCTTGCAACCGCAAGCGGTACAACCGCAAACTCCCGCGTCCGAGCAGAGCTGGAGCGGTTGCCCGGTGGAACTCTCTTACGCGATCATCATGAAGAACTCCGGCCTGCCCTGCAACCGACCATCGTGTTGTGTGGAGGCGGAACAAATCGTCCAGGAACTCCGAGAGAGTTTCGGCGATTGCCATCTCTACCTGACCTCCTCCTGCTTTAAGCAACCTGGAACGGGCATTCCTTAAATTGCTGCGCTGTCGTTTCGAAAAGAGATGCAGAAGCTCATCTCTGGTTTGCGGAAGAGCTAAAGCGGAACAAGTGTCGTGCTCGCGGACATGGATTGCCGGATGTGGCGTTCTCAGGAGAACAGAAGTTGATGGAAGATCGGTCAGGTCGAGAGTTGTCCATCCTGCGTCGTCGGTTGCATTCTGCAAGACGCATTCGACAATCTCGGTCTGCCATCGCGGATCGGCGAGCAAGTCCAGGTAGTCAGAAACTCCACCACCCATTAAAGCCAACACCCGCTCTCCGTCCTTCGGGTAAATGAGCAGCGGGGCGAAGCCCACGAGCCGAGTCTGCAAACGCACCTCAATGGCGAGGATCTCTTGGGGAGAGAAAATTTCAATCCAAGGTAGCAGCCACTCCGGACGTTGAAACGTAGTTGCGGTTAGACAACGGTCCCACAGATCAGTCCACTCCATGGCGATCTCGCGAAGTTCGGCGGGAGTTCTAAGCACGCGAGATGTGAATCCACTGGAGGAGCTGATCATGCTACCTGCAACTCCGGAACCCTCGGCGACGACAGAACAGATCTATATAGATTTAGGTACTCCGCCGACGTGGTCTCTGCCGAGAACCTTCGCTCAGCTTCGCGCCGGCAGACATCGGGGCGTATTGAGTCTGCACACACGATCGCATCTGGCATTTCTTCGGCGGAGCGGACTAGAAATCCCGTTTTCCCATGGTTGACGATTTCCTCGAGGGCGCCAATCCGCGATGCGATCACCGGCGTGCCTGATGCGATCGCTTCCATGGCTACCAGCGAACTGGTTTCGTGCGCCAGACTCGGGACCAGCAAACATTTCGCGCCCGCTAGCAGTTGGGATTTCCTCGCACCTCCGACGGGCCCAACAAAACGTGCGTCCTGGTTAAGACGAGGCCTAATTTGGGTTTCGAAATACTCGCGATGTTCGGGATAATCGAACACTTTCCCAGCGATGATCAATCTCACGCCGGCCCGTGCAGCGGCGTCCATCGCCAGATGAAAACCCTTCTCGGGACATATGCGGCCCATAGCTACGGCATAACTTCCCTTCTTCTTCGACGGCTGAAAGCGAGTTAAATCGACACCGTTCGCAATCACGCTCTCGATCCGGACGCTGGGAGGCGCGGTTCGCGCTTGCGTCTTTGAGACGCAGACCAGCATGGTTCCAGTGTTACACGTGCGCAGTGCTTCGGGGGTGTACCAGCTCAGAGGCAGGTGCAGAGTAACGACTACGGGAACGTCGGCATCCGGCAAATACTCTGGAAAATCCAACCCGTGCATGTGAACGAGGTCAACCGAATAGTGCTCCAGTGTCCGATTCAGCAGGTGACGGAATGTTTGTCGGGCCTGCCGCTTGGCTTGGTCGTCCAAAATGCCCGAGGGGATTTGCGCCGGAATCAGGAGGCCATGACATTGGGAGCCGACGGGAGCGAGAACGAGTGAGCGGTGTCCATGGCGGACCAGCGCTTCGTCAAGCGTGGCCAGCACTTGCTCAGCTCCGCCGGCCGTGTTTTCAGATACCTTAGCCAGCGGATATCCGACGCTCAACACAGTCAATGACATGAAGGACCCTCCGCGAAAGACATTGCGGCAGCGGCCAATTCACGCCAACGCTCCCCTGTCATTGGCCATCCCATGCATTCGTACCAGAGCTTGCCTTCATGAGGACTTTGAGAGAAGTCATATTCCGGCGCTTTACGATAGCGTTCACGATCAGTCCCAAAGCTCTCGAGCAGCAGGCGCTGTGACGCGTAGCCATCGAGCATCTTCCGTTTTCTCTTTTGGTCAATTTCAGAAAACTCAATGACAAGTTCGGGCGTTGGATTCAAGAATTCGCCAGTCACACATTGGCCGTCGTTGGCGTGGTAGGAAGTCATCTCGAGAATCTGTGGGTGTGATTCGGCGGGCTGAGACACAGCCAGCCATGCAATGAGCGACGCGGAATCGTGATCGGGATGCCCACCTTCATATGGATGGGTAACCAACACCTGTGGCGTTCGCTGTCTTAAGAGATCTGCCAATTTCGCAGCTAACGATGGCATTTCGAACGTTACTTCCTGATCCACTCCACCGAGCCAAAAGACTCGCTCGTCGGAAAGTCCGACGTAGTCCAGCGCATGAGCCGCTTCTTTTCGCCGGGTTTTGGCGTAGTCCTCACGTGAAGTGTAAGGACCGCCTGTCCAGATGCGTGGGTCGCGAGGCGCACCATCAGTCAGAAAAGCCACGGCTGAACACGGAAATTTGGCCAGCAATGCCGAAGCGCCGATGGTCTCGTCATCGGGATGTGCCGCGAGCACAAGTAGGCGCAGATTGGTATCGGCGGGTATAACCAGTAGCCGCTGCGCAAGATCGCTCCTGGTTGTCGGGTAATCAGCTTGCGATTTCATGCAATGCCTGATTGGAAAGAACACGCACGGCCTCACGATAGCCGTTTAGAGTCCCTACGTCCACGTACACGTCTCCTCGCTTGACTCCGGTGGCAACGCCTCCATTCGCGAGATAGGCATTGACTAAAGTGCCGAAGTACTCGTCCGAGCGACCTCGCTCGATCCACAAACGATGCAGGTCTGCAAAATGCCTGCCGGTCAGTTTGAAGGCTCCCCAAATCCATTCTGACTTCGGCATCTCGACCTTTACTTGAATTTCGGTCACGCGGCCGGTGTGGTCGGTCAAGACTGCGTCGAAGAGTTCGGGACGCTCCACCGGAAATAACAGAAACGAAA
>WNFR01004795.1_pt1 | contig 13870 bp, 11 predicted proteins | sample 5400221 | NCBI WGS metagenome assembly WNFR01 (sample SAMN13153357, study PRJNA577476) | soil metagenome | isolation source: 40 cm soil under Madrone tree | place: USA:California | collected 2016-06-14 | reverse complement strand
AAGACCATATGCGCGCCGGCGAGCCGAAGTTAGCAGTCGAAGTCTTGAAGCTCGTCCTCCTCGCTTATCCGGAGTCGGCCGACGCACACGAGACCCTCGCCGAAGCGTATTTGAAAGATGGACAGAATGATCTGGCACGACAGCATGCTGAAAAAGCATTAACCCTGCTGGATTCTCATACTGCACCAGCGTCCTCATGGACCGATACCGAGCAATACCGCAGTGAGATTCGTCGCGGCGCGCAGAAGATTCTCAAGAAGCTGGGTGCGGCGCGCTGATAAGGGCGTCTTGGCCTCGCGTCGGCTTTGATATGCGACGAAAGCATAGAAATGGCTAAAACTTCACAGTTTAAGTCCGTTGCGTCTGCAACTTCGCCACATCGGCTTGGTTGATTTCGGTACCGCTGCATTCGTTTTTATTGGCGATAACGAGCAGATAAAACGGTTCTACTCTTCTCATCAAAGGTAAAGCCGTAACTTAGGGACAAGACCAAAAGTGAGGACCTGTGGCGACCGTTCGTCGCCACAGGTTTTCAAGCCTCACTGGCTGCCTTTACGGCAGCGCGAAGATCGACAACGAAGCGGTCGTATTCAAGTTCGCGTGATTCTTCGTCCGGCTGCCGAAGCAAAGAGGATGGATGAACTGTCGCCACTACTTTTGGCGCGAGCTTCGACGATAGAACTTTGCCGCGCTCCCGCGTGACGCGGAACGACGAACCGAAAAACGTCTGTCCCGCGGTCGATCCGAGACAAACGACGAGTTGAGGTTTCACCAGACGTAATTCCGCCTCGAGCCATGGGCGGCAGGCTGAGATCTCGCGTGAGTTTGGTTTCTTGTGAATTCGGCGCTTACCTCGCGTCTCCCATTTAAAATGCTTCACGGCGTTCGTCACGTAAACATGGCTGCGATCGATTCCCGCTTCCTCCAGAGCGCGGTCCATGATTTTTCCCGCGGGTCCGACAAACGGCTTGCCAGCGACGTCTTCATAATCCCCCGGTTGTTCGCCAACCAACATAATTGGCGCATTCTTGGGTCCCTCGCCAAAGACAGTTTGCGTCGCGCGCTTGTAAAGATGGCACGCCGTACATTCGCGCGAAGCTCCGCGAACTTCGCTTAAATTCGATGTATTTGGCGGCGTGGCAGGCCGCGCATATTCCTCGCTGTTTATTGGCATCGTCGATTATGGATCGAAAGTCGCACGCTATTCGTCTTCATTAATTCCATGGCGGTCCTTGAAACACCGCGATTAATTCTGCGCCCATTTGGCGAGGAAGATGTCGATCTTCTTGCCGAGCTGATGGCGAACCGGGATTTCATGCGTTTTTCGTTGGGTGTTTTTTCCCGCGAGCAAACGGCGGCTTTCCTGAAGAAAACCCTGGCTTGGAACAGCGCGGGTTTGCCGTCGCTATTCGCGGTCATTGTCCGCGAGAACAGCAAGCTCATTGGCTATTGCGGTTTCTTTCATCAAGAGATTGATGGGACGAATGAAATCGAAATTGCTTATCGACTTCATCCTGATTATTGGGGTCGGGGACTGGCGACCGAAGCCGCGCGCGCTGTGCGCGATCACGCGTTTCGCGATCTCAAATTATCGCGCGTGATTTCACTGATTCATCCCGACAATCTGGCGTCGCGCCGGGTTGCCGAGAAAAACGCAATGAAAGTCGAAAAGAAAACAGTCCATCGTGGTTTTCCCACGCTTGTTTTTGCAATCACGCGTCAGCAGTGGCTGACGACAGGTGCCGTCGGATAAACTCGCGTGCAAGCGCACGATAAGCCGTCGCGGCTGCTCCGTTGGGGTCATATTCCAAGATCGATTTACCGAAGCTTGGCGCTTCGCTCAAGCGCACGCTGCGCGGGATGACCGTTTCGTAAACGCGTTCGGCAAAATGCTCGCGCACCTCCGCCACCACTTGGGCGCTGAGGTTAGTTCGACGGTCGAACATTGTCATAACAATACCGCCAATCTCGAGCCGGCGGTTCGCCCCGGAATCGCGCACCTGCTCGACTAATCGAACAATTTTCACCAAACCCTCGAGCGCAAAATACTCACACTGGATCGGCGTCAAAAGTTCATCGGCGGCGGCGAGTGCATTGCTCATGAGAATTCCGAGCGATGGCGGACAATCAAGCAGAACAAAATCGAACGTGCTGTCGTCCTGCAGCGGCTTAAGCGTTTCCGCCAGCCTTGTGAGATGATTCGGCATTCGGGCAATCTCTACTTCGGCACCAGCCAAATCGATATCGGCGGGTACGATGAAGAGACCGTCGCGCCGGGTAGGCAGGATTTTTTCCGTAATGGACGCGCCGCCAAGTAAAGGATCATAAAGACTGGTTTCATTCGCTCCTTGAAACCCAAACGAACTCGTCGCGTTCGCTTGCGGGTCAAGATCGATGAGTAAAATGCGATGGCCAAGTTCCGCCAGCGCGGCGCCGAGATTGACCGCTGTAGTCGTTTTACCGACGCCACCTTTCTGATTCGCAAGCGCAACGATTCTCATGAGGGAGCTGGCCAGATGATTTTGGCGTATGGGCTAAACCGAAACTAAATTTTTCGAATCTCCGATTTAGGATTTTGGAATTAGATTTTGTGCTCGTCCGCCACTCACGGGCAAGATCGATATCTTCCTCTTAAACATATAATTGTCACCACTGCTCAGCTTTACAAGGAGTACGCCGATTTCATAGCGCACAAAAACGATAAGTTCGGTTCGGACGGACAGATCGATGCGGTCTGCGCGAGCGTGAAAAGTAGCGCTCGCCGCGGCGAGCGAATTGAAGATCACAAGCGAGACGCTTGTGCTACTGTGCTCGCAATTGAAACCCGTGACTTTCACTCTTGAAGAATTGGCCACGATGTTCGGCGGTGAATTGGTCGGTGATCCGGCGCTGAAAATCACTGGTGCTGCGTCGCTCGCGGAAGCAACTGCGGGCGAAATCAGTTTTTTTTCGAATCGAAAATATATGGGGGCCCTGCGTAAAACGCGCGCCTCCGCCGTTTTTGTTCCTTCTGACTTTTCTGAGGTCATTCCAGCCGCGCAAATTCGCGTATCGAATCCGACAAAAGCCTTCGAGCAAGTCGTGCTCAAACTCGCTCCAAACCCGATCACGTTTGCGCCTGGTGTCCATCCAAGCGCGATTGTCGATCCAAGTGCCCAACTCGGAGAACGCGTCTCGCTCCAGCCGCACGCGGTCATCGAAGCCGGTGCGCAGATCGGTGACGGCACTGTGATCGGGACAGGGAGCTACATTGGTCATGAAACGATAATTGGACCGGCTTGCGTGATTTATCCGAGGGTAACGATCCGCGAGCGCACCCGCATTGGCTCGGGTGTGATCATCCATAGCGGCGCGGTCATTGGCGCGGACGGCTTTGGATTTGAGGTGGTCGATGGCCGCCAGGAAAAAATCCAGCAACTTGGAATTGTTCAGATCGACGACGATGTCGAAATCGGCGCAAACACGACGATTGATCGTGCTCGTTTTGGCCGGACGTGGATTCAGCAAGGTGTAAAGATCGACAATCTCGTGCAAATCGCGCATAACGTCGTTGTTGGAAAAAATTCCATCATCGTTGCCCAAACGGGCATCTCAGGGAGCACGCGTGTGGGCGAACGCGTCACCATGGCCGGGCAGGTCGGCATCGTGGGTCATGTCGAAATCGCTGACGGAACTGTGATCGCGGCGCAAAGCGGCGTCTCTAAGAGCATTCCGGGAGGTGTCTGGTTTGGGTATCCGGCTGTTCCGATTGCCGAAGCCAAACAACAGATCGCTTGGCTCCACCGTCTCGGGAAACTTTTTGCCCGGGTAAAAGAGATCGAGAAAAAGCTCGGGCTATAAGGCTAGGTTGCGGGGAGTTGCCAAACGCGCCTCTTCCACGGCTTCGCGCAGTGCCTCGGGAGAAATGGACTTCGCTCCCGAAGCGTGCACTGTCTGCCGTTCCATGAAATCGGAGGTGGCCACCGTCAAATCAACCTTGCCTGCGTATTTGCTTGCGAGCCGCTCGATGATTGCGTCGGCTGTTTGCCCGCTGCGCGAATAAAAGATCTGCACGTCGCCAGAGCCTGATGTCGCGCTGACTTGTGCGCCCTTGCCGTCGAAAACGATGACTACTCGTACGCCGGTCCAATCTTGATAATCGCGCAGCTGCCTGGTTAGCGCTTCACGCGCAAGCGAGGAACGTCTTTCATGGACCTTGCGCAACTCTGGCCAGGCGAAAATGACGCTGTGCCCATCGACAATTAAATAACGTGTGCGCTGCAGCATTGTGAAAGTTTCCCCATCAGGCCTCAGACTGAATTTCGCACGAGCCAGTGTGTCGGTTATTCCACCGTGAGAGGCTGCTTCATCGCCCTTGGCTTGGCCCGTTCTCGACGCGTTGCGCGAAGCGATGCTTTCTTGCGCTGCAGATAGGCTCTTCGCCGCTTACGTTTGGCTCGCGCCCGATGTTGCTGCCCCACGGCGCGTCTATAGGTTGAAACATCGGAGCATGCAATCCGAATTTGAATTCCAATGGATGCCAGTCGTTCCAAGAAATCGAAATCGGAATTTGCATTTGGGCGGCATTCGTTGTTACAACAGCACGCTCTATGATGCGTCCGAAATTCGCGATTTCTGCGGTCACACCGAAAACCGTGATCACGCTCTCCGTCCTGTTGTTGATACTGGCGGCGATTCTCGGCCTTCTCAACAGTCACAAAGTGAAAACGCTGCGCACAAATGTGGCGAATGCAGATGCGGCGCGCGATGCGACTGAGCATCGTGGCGCGACTCAGCAACGGAATCCCGAGACCCGTGAAGCGACTGTTCCGGGGGGAGAGGCGAAAATTGCGGAAGCAGAAAGTAAGGCCGCAAAAGCTGAAGCAGAACTCACGCAGTTGCAGAAAGATAAGACTGAGTTGCAAGCCAAATTGGAGGCCAATCAGAACGAGATCGGTTCCTTGCAAAAGCGAATCGAAGAAGCCGAGAAAACGGCAAAACCTGCGGCAAGTCCAGTCGCCCCTGACTCATCGCAGGAATTACAGGCGCAACTCGAGGATGCACGCCATCAACTTGATAGTGCGGAAAAAGAGAAAGCCTTCTTATCCGAAAAACTTCAGACCACTCAGGAGCGCCCGACTCAACTCCAGGAAGAGAAAAAGCGCCGAGAAACTGGCACCCGGAGAACAGGGGTGCGCGGCACCGTCCTTGCCGTCAATCAGGCGTACAACTTTGTGGTCCTAAATCTCGGGGTTCGCCAGGGCGTCGAACCGAACTCGGAAATGCTTGTTTTGCGGGAGGGCATCCTGATCGGAAAAATTCGCATCTCTTCAGTTGAACCCGCAACCGCTATCGGCGATATCATCACCAGCAGTTTGGCGCGCGGTGTCCAAGTGCAACCTGGAGACACAGTAATTTATGCCGGCACTAGTTCTTAGACTTCGGAAAAATGTCACCTCTATTGTATTGTGTGCGTCGGCGATAACCCTCGCCTCATGCGCAACGCAGAAAGACCCACCTCGCCTGGTCAGTGATCCAGACGAACGCCAGGAGTCGGCTATTCCTTGGAACAGGCAGGAAAAATGGGAAATAGCGCCTGAAGCCTCCGCGCTGGGACCTACGGGGTCGAGCGATTCGCGTCATTAACATTTATCCTTCCGCCACGAATACGAATTGACCGGTAGCCCGGTGGCGCCAAGCCGGTTAGATCCAAAAACCAGTTGGAATCACTGCGTTTTTTGGTATTACCACGAGGCCGTCGCGGATGAAGTAATTTTCTGCATCGTAGTTCGCCGGTTTCCCTTCCGGCGTGATGACAGCTCCATCAGCAATGCGTGCGTTCTTATCGATGATCGTGCGGTCGATCACACAATTGCGCCCGATGCCGATCGGCGGTTGCCCCGAATCAGCGCTTCGGTCTTGCTCGAAATAATCCGCGCCCATCACGATACTGTTACGGATGGTCGCGCCGCTTTGAATAATGCTGCGTATTCCAACCACGCAACGTTCAAGGTGAGCATCGGAAATAATGCATCCGTCTGAAATGATCGCTTGGCGCAGCGTGGCTCCATTGACTTTGCTGCCAGGCAAAAAGCGCGGATGCGTGTAAATTGGGGCCTCGGTATCGAAGAAACTGTATTCCGGCACCAGATCGGTCAGATCCAGATTTGCCTCATAAAAAGCGCGGATCGTCCCGATGTCCTCCCAATATCCCTGATAAATAAACGCGCTTACATGTCGATCTTTGATCGAGTGGGGAATGACGTCTTTTCCGAAATCGACCAAATCGTTTTCCAGACATTCGATGAGCACCTTCCGGTTGAAGACGTAAATTCCCATTGAAGCCTGGTACAACTCCTCTTCTTCGTCTGTCCCGATCGCGCCCAGCAATTCCCGGCTGATTCGCATCTCGTGAAGTACAGCCTCCTCAGTCGGTTTCTCGACAAAGCGCCTAATCCGGCGATCAACTCCGCTTTGCATGATGCCAAACTCGGAAACCTGCTGTCGATGGACCGGTTTCGTGGCCAGCGTGATGTCAGCGCCGGAACGAATGTGCTGATCCAACAGAGCGCGAAAATCCATCCGGTAAAGCTGATCGCCGCTCAGGATGATATAATAATCGAACGGGCGCTCGAGGAAGTAGCGCATGTTTTGCCGGACGGCGTCGGCCGTTCCCTGATACCATTGCGAGCCGGCCGGCGTTTGCTGAGCGGCAAGAATATCCACGAAGCTGCGCGAGAAATTGTCGAATTTATAGCTTGCCTGAATATGTCGATGTAACGACATGCTATTGAACTGCGTGAGCACATAGATCGAGCGAAGCCCTGAGTTCAGGCAGTTGCTGATGGGAATATCGACGATGCGATATTTCCCACCGAGTGGCACTGCGGGCTTGGCCCGATCCTTCGTGAGCGGAAACAAACGCGTGCCGGCGCCGCCGCCCATGATAATGGCAAGCGTTTGCTGAGTTGTGCCGGGTGGTAGCGCGGGGATCGCGGCTGATGGATTCTTCAAAAGGGAATCGCCCTGCGGCCGGGTTTGCATTTCTACAGTATCAATAACCCAGCGTCGGCGCTTTCCAGCAACTTTTTTGCGTCACTCATGTAGACGCGCTTCCGGCCTGCGCTCAGCCAATCTTGCGACTGAGGACGGGCGCCACTAGAGTGCGAACATGTGCGGAATCGTCGGCTATGTCGGTCGCGCGGAAGCAACGCCCATTTTGCTCGATGGGCTGCGGCGCCTTGAATATCGGGGCTACGATTCCGCGGGCGTAGCGGTCGTGGATCGAGGGCATCTCGCGACCCGCAAATGTTCCGGGCGGATTGCGGCGCTCGCCAGACTGATCGCGAAGCGGCCGCTTTCGGGTTCGTTCGGGGTCAGTCACACACGCTGGGCCACGCACGGCAAAGTGACCGACGAAAACGCACACCCGCACTTCGACGCCAGCGGAAAACTCGCGCTCGTGCACAATGGGGTGATCGAAAATTACCAGGCGCTTAAAGACGATCTCGTCCGCGACGGCGATACGAATTTCCGCTCAGAAACTGACACCGAAGTGCTCGCCCATGTGATTGGGAAGCTTTACGACGAGTCGTGCGCCAGCACGGTTGACGTCCACCAAAAAAAAGCGCGACTTTTCGCTGCCGTTCGCGCTGCGCTTCAGCAGGTGATCGGCACCTACGGTATCGCACTGGTCCATGCAGACGTTCCCGATTTCATGATCGGCGCCCGCCGTGGAAGTCCGCTTGTCCTGGGTGTGGGCAAAGACGAAAACTTCCTGGCCAGTGATGTGAGTGCGATCGTCGCTTACACCCGCGATGCTGTTTACTTAAATGATTTTGATATCGTCGCGGTGGAACGAGGCAAATTCGAGATCAGCTCGCTTGCCGGAGAAAGCGGCGATCATCAGGTCAGCAAAGTCGAATTTACGGCCGAAGACATTAAAAAAGGCGTTTACCCCCACTACATGCTCAAAGAAATCTTTGAGCAACCGGATTCGGTGCGCGATGCGATGCGGGGTCGCCTCAGTCTGGAAGAGTGCACGGCGAAGCTGGGCGGCTTGAATATGACGCCGGCGCAATTGCGCGACGTTGGGCGCATTGTTCTGACGGGTTGCGGCACCGCTCTCCACGCTGCCAGGGTGGGGGAATATTTGATCGAGCGACTCGCGAATATTCCCACTGAAGTCGAATTCGCCCACGAATTTCGCCATCGTAATACACCGATGACGCCGGAGACGTTAGTTTTCGCAATCAGCCAAAGCGGCGAGACGGCCGACACGCTTGGTGCGCTCCGCGAAAGCCGGCGCAAAGGCTTTCGCACGCTGGGCATTTGCAATAACGTCGCGAGCACAATTGCGCGCGAGAGTGACGGTGGCGTTTACATGCACGCCGGTCCGGAGATCGGCGTCGCGGCTACGAAGTCTTTTACATCGCAAGTTGTCATTCTTACGCTTATCGGACTGCTCTTCGGCCGGATGCGAAATCTGTCCACCGCTGAGGGGAGCCGGATCATCGAAGCGCTCGAAGCATTGCCCGAACAGACCGAGATCGTCCTGAAGTTGAGCGGTCAGATCAAAGCGATCGCAAAGAAATATGCCGATGTGAACGGGATGCTCTTCTTTGGCCGTCAATTCAATTTTCCCATCGCACTCGAAGGCGCGCTCAAAATGAAGGAGATCACGTACCTGTTCGCCGAAGGCCATCCTAGCGCCGAGCTCAAGCACGGCATTATTGCGCTGATTCGTCCCGATCTGCCCTCGATTTTTATCGCCCCCGACGATGCTGTCTTCTCGAAAAACCTTAGTAGCATTGAGCAAGTCAAAGCTCGCAAGGGTCCGATCATTGCACTGACCAATGGCAACGGTGTGAAGCAACTTAAAAATATTGCCAATGAAATTATCTCCCTCCCTGAAGCACCCGATTGCGTGATGCCAATACTTACCGTGATTCCGCTTCAACTGCTCGCCTATCATCTCGCGGTCGAGCTTGGCCGGGACGTCGATAAACCTCGCAATCTTGCCAAGAGCGTGACGGTGGAGTAACCAGGCTTGTCTCTTATCGTCACGTTCTTTTTTTTCGCGTGGCCGCGCCTTGTTTTGGGCTGGCCATGGTAAAGGAGAAATCGTAACTTATAGGCGATCAGATTTGCGATTCTTCGCTCACTCGCGCATTTTTCACTCGTGCAACAGAACAAAGATTACGTCCTTCGAGTCCTGCAAGAGGTAGGACTTGTGACATCCTCCCAGGTTGAAAGCGCGAGCGCGCGCTTAAATGGGGCAGACAACGTTGTCGATCGTTTAATCAAAGACGGGATCATTTCCGACGCGGACGTTTCGCGCACGCTCGCCGCGCAAGCGCACATGGACTGGATCGACATTTCATCCATGGTCATTCCGCCGCAAATTATCAAACAAATCCGCGCGGAAGAGGCGCGGCGGTTCAAGGTGATTCCCGTGGCTTTCGCTGAAACGGGACTCATTGTTGCCGTGGGCGATCCGCTCGATATCGATACCATCGACAGCCTGAGTTTTCTGCTTCAGCGCGAGCTCGAACTGGTCTGCACTAGTCCGCAGAAAATTCGCGAGGCGCTTATCAAGTATTACGGCACGGCCGACGAAGCCGCGGACGTCCTGCAAGAAAAAATCGGGGTAGATATCGATCTTGGTCTCGAAATCGGCGACGGTACGGAAGCAATTGAGGGCGATGAAACAGATGCTCCGATCATCCGTATGGTCTCGATGTTGCTGATCGAGGCCCACCGCGTGGGCGCGAGCGATATTCACTTGGAACCACTAGATAAGAAATTTCGCGTCCGTTTTCGGATCGACGGCGTATTGCAGGAAATGCAAGCGCCACCGAAACGCTTGCAATCAGCCATTATCAGCCGGCTCAAGATCATGAGTGGCTCCATGAGCATCGCGGAAAAGCGTTTGCCGCAGGACGGCCGCATCCAGGTAAAAATCAAAAAGAAGCCGATTGACCTTCGCGTTTCGACCATACCAACAAATCATGGCGAAAGCATCGTCATGCGCGTGCTGGACAAGTCCAGCTTGCTGTTCGGTTTGCCTGAGCTCGGATTTTTTTCCGACGACCAGGAGACCTTCGAGCGTTTGATCAAGCTTCCTGACGGCATTCTTCTCGTTACCGGGCCGACTGGCTCCGGCAAAACGAGCACGCTTTACGCCTGCCTCAATTGCATCAATAAACCGGACCGCAAGATCATCACAGTCGAGGAGCCAATTGAATATCAGATGAACGGGATCAACCAGGTGCAGGTGAATCCGGAGATCGGCATGACGTTTCCGGCGGCGCTGCGCTCCATCCTGCGCCAGGCGCCGAACATCATTATGATCGGTGAGATTCGCGACCTCGAGACTGCGACTATCGCTACCAACGCCAGCCTGACCGGACACCTTGTTTTCAGCACGCTCCACACCAATGATGCGCCCTCCGCTGTTGCTCGTTTGGTCGATATCGGCGTGCAGCCATTTCTGGTTGCTTCATCGGTGCGCGCCATCATGGCTCAAAGACTCGTCAGGCGCCTGTGCAAGAACTGCAAACAACCGGGGGAACTAACCGAAACGGAACTACGTGCGCTGCGAATCGAGCCTGGACAACTCCGCGACGCGCAAGTGATGAAACCGATCGGTTGCGAGCAATGCCGTCAAATTGGTTACAAGGGTCGAATGGGCATATTCGAAATTTTTGTGATCGACGATGAAGTGCGTCATATGATCAACAAGCGCAACTCGACTTTGACGCTGCGACAACGTGCCCGGGAACTCGGTATGCGAACGCTGCGCGAAGATGGCATTCGCAAGATCCTGGCCGGCCTTACCTCTGCGGACGAAGTTATTTCCAGTACGATGGGCGACGTCAGCTGATGACTGCGATTTAACGATTCAACGGCTTCATGAATAACAAGCAAATCGCCGAGTTTTTTGTTGAGCACCATGTCTTGCAGCCGTCGCAAGCGGAAGACGTGCTGACCGAGGCAGACCTGAATGGAAAATCGGTCGCGCAGGCGATGGTCGATGGCGGCTTCGTGGACGAGTATGGTTTCTATCAAACGATCGCCGACGCGCTTGGGACGGACTATGTCGATCTTTCGAAAAGGGAAATTGCGCCGGAAATCTTGCGTTTGATTCCGAGCGGACTCGCCCGATTACACGGCGCGCTGCCGTTGGGAATCAGCGGAAATAGCCTGCGCGTGGCGCTGATAGATCCGCTTGAGTTGCGCGCAGTAGAGGATCTTCGTTTCGCGCTCGGCAAAGATATTCAAGTGATCGTTTCACCGGCCGAGCAAATCGAAGATCGGATCAAGCAGTATTACGGCACCGATACATCGAGCATGGAGGAGATTCTCAAACAGCTCGGCGAAGCCGGTGAGCTTTTGCAATTACGAGAAGGAGATGGCGCCGCAGTTGAAGCGGAGGCAAACGCGACGCCAATCATTCGCTTTGTCGATCTAATCTTGTATCAAGCGATCCAGGACCGCGCGAGCGACATCCACTTCGAGCCTTTCGAAAACGAATTCAAAATCCGCTACCGCGTTGATGGCGCGCTTTACGAAATGTCACCGCCGCCACGGCATCTCGCGCTCCCAGTGATCTCGCGTGTCAAGGTGATGGCGAACATGAATATCGCGGAACGACGCTTGCCTCAGGATGGCCGCATTCAAAAATACATCGCGGGACGCAGTGTCGATCTTCGAGTTTCAACCTTGCCGACCCAGTTTGGCGAAAGCCTCGTGCTGCGCGTGCTTGATCGCACGATTGTGAATCTCGATCTCGGGGCGCTCGGCATGCCTGATTACATCCACGATTTTCTTCTCGAAATGATCAATCGCCCGAACGGCATTTTCATCGCGACCGGGCCGACTGGTTCGGGAAAAACGACGACGCTTTATTCCTGTTTGCGCAAGATTAACACGATCGATTCGAAGCTGCTCACCGCGGAGGAACCGGTTGAATACGATCTGGAAGGAATCGTGCAAGTGCCGGTGAACGAAGCGATCGGCTTGACGTTTGCACGTGTCTTGCGCTCGTTTTTGCGGCAAGATCCCGATCGCATCATGGTGGGCGAGACACGCGACCTTGAGACGGCGCAAATCGCCATCCAGGCCTCTCTGACTGGACATCTCGTCTTCACGACTTTGCACACAAACGATGCGCCGGGCGCAGTCACACGTTTGATCAACATGGGGGTAGAACCGTTTCTAATTTCATCCACGCTCGAGGCCGTTCTCGGCCAGCGTTTGCTGCGCAGCATTTGCCCACACTGCCGCACCGCTTATCAGCCGAATGAGGCGTTGCTGACGGAATTGGGGATTCCGCGTCGCGATATTGGCGGAAGGCAATTTTATTACGGCAAAGGATGTGACGCGTGTAACAATACCGGCTACAAAGGACGAAAAGGGATTTACGAATTATTGAAAATCACCGATCCGCTCCGCGAATTGATCAACGAACGCGCACCAACCGTCGTCCTGAAGCAAAAGGCCATTGAACTAGGCATGGTGACGCTGCGTCAGGATGGACTGCGCAGCATCTTCGCGGGAGACACCACAATCGAGGAAGTTCTTAAATACACATGATTTGCTGCGGCAGCTAATCTCTTCCTAAAAGCTCGACAGCGACCTCGGGGAGAGTTATCATCTAGCCGTTTATGCCGCGATACAACTACGTAGCTCTCGATGCTCGGGGACAGGAAGCGAGTGGACTAGTTGAAGCCGCTTCTCCCAATGAGGCAATCGGCCACTTGCGGCAGGCCGGCTATTTTCCGACGAGTGTCAACGAGGAGGCCAAAAGCGGCCCTAACGGAAAAGTCTCCCGACGCGCGGCGAAAATGGTCCAAACGACGCGACCACGCGCGAAGACCAATATTGTTCTTTTCCAGCGCAAAACAGTGAAGGCGAAGGTCATGATGATCTTCACGCGTCAACTCGCGACCCTGATCGATTCCGGATTGCCGTTGCTGCGAAGTTTAAATGTTCTCGCGAAACAGGAACGTGACACTGTTTTGAAAAACACGATCAACAAACTCGCCGATGGGGTGCAAGGCGGCAATACATTTTCTGAAGCACTTTCTCTGCATCCGCGGATCTTCAACGATCTTTACGTTAACATGGTGAAAGCGGGCGAGCTCGGCGGTGTGCTTGAGGTCGTGCTGAACCGGCTTGCGGAATTTCAGGAGAAAGCCGCTAAAATTAAGAACAAAGTGAAAAGCGCGATGGTTTACCCAGTCATCGTGATGGGCATGGCGTTTGCGATTATGGGATTCCTGCTCGTGTTTATTGTGCCGAAGTTCGAAGCAATCTTTCACGATATGCTGGGCAACAGGCCGCTGCCGGCGATAACGACCTTCGTCATCAACGTGAGCAAGCTGGTGCAATATCATTGGCTGGTATTGATCGGTGCGATCGTCGCTGTTGTTGCCGTTTACAAATTCCTCGCGCGCACGCGTGGCGGAAAATCGGCGATCGATCGCTTCAAACTGCACATGCCGCTCTTTGGCGACCTGATCCGAAAAACGGCGATCTCGCGTTTTTCCCGCACCCTTGGCACGCTGGTGACAAGTGGTGTTCCGATCTTGCAGGCATTAAATATCACGCGCGAAACTGCCGGCAACGCTGTCATTGCCAAAGCGATCTCCCACGTACACGACAGCGTGAGGGAAGGTGAATCGATGGTGCAACCGCTGGAAGCGAGCCGCGCGTTTCCACCGATGGTCATCAGCATGATCGATGTGGGCGAAGAAACCGGTCAATTGCCCGAGATGCTTTTAAAAATCGCAAACGTGTATGATGACGAAGTCGACACCTCTGTGGCGGGCATAACCGCAGCGCTCGAGCCGATCATGATCGTTATCCTCGCGTTCATTGTTGGCAC
>WNFR01004793.1_pt1 | contig 13870 bp, 11 predicted proteins | sample 5400221 | NCBI WGS metagenome assembly WNFR01 (sample SAMN13153357, study PRJNA577476) | soil metagenome | isolation source: 40 cm soil under Madrone tree | place: USA:California | collected 2016-06-14 | reverse complement strand
ACCGGCGGCGCCGCCTGGCTGCACATCGAATCAAACTCCACCTGCAACATTTCGATCAACGCGCTCTGCAGTCCCCCCGCTGGGTCCGGACCATTTACGATCACCAATTCGACGACCAGGCTTGGCTGGACCGTCGGCGGCGGCATCGAAGCCATGCTGTCGCCAAACTGGGTCGCGCGTGGCGAATACCGCTACGCAGACTTTGGTACCATCAGCAGCAGGGACACCCGCCTTCTGATCGGCGGCGCGATCGAGCAAGTCGTCTCCTACGACCTCCATATGAAGACCCACACCGCGATGTTCGGTCTCGCCTACAAGTTCGGAGGCTCCTCCGCCATGGCATCGATGGCCTATCTTCCACCTGCTCCGGCAGCCGCGTCCTGGGAAGGAATCTACGCCGGACTCGGGCTTGGCGTCCGCTCGACCCACGCCGATGCAAAGGTCTCTTCCTTCATATTCAACGGCGTCGAGAGTCTCGCTGCCATATGCAACGCCTTCAGTCCCTTCGGTGGATGCGTCACCGGCGCACCGCTGAATGGCACGACTTACCGGATCAATCCCTACGCGGGATATAACTGGCAGGTCGCTCCGCAATGGGTTCTGGGCATCGAGGGCGATTGGGGATTTGCCGACAAGAAGGCGACGCTTGCCGGCATGAGCTATCCGCTGAGCGGGTACTCGATCACGGGAAGAGCCTACGATTCATTTGGCGTCAGCACGAAATGGGATGCAAGCCTCCGCGCCCGCGCAGGATATGTGGTGACGCCGTCCGTGCTGGTCTATGCGACCGGCGGCGGCGCCGTGCTGCGCATCGAGTCGACCTCGACCTGCGGTACCGCCATCAACGCCTTTTGTCAGCCGAATATTGTGAGCGGACCGCTGGTCATCACCAATTCAAAGACTCGATTCGGCTGGACCGCCGGCGGCGGACTAGAAACCATGCTCGGATCGAACTGGTTCGCGCGCGCTGAATATCGGTATGCCGATTTCGGCACTTATTCCAACACCGACGTCCGCCCCGGCGGAGTGGGCATAACCACGGGCTACGACCTGCACGTCAGGACTCACACCGCGCTTCTGGGCATCGCCTACAAGTTCGATTGGTTGATGGCGACGAGATAAATCTCGACGTCGCCGGCGCCAGGCGATACCTGCCAAGTCCCGCGCTAGCGATAAACCTTGGCCGGATCGAACACCTTGTCCGCATCCACAAACGACAATCGCGCCCCGCCCTCGCCTGCACTCACCGCGCGGTAGAAGCACGATCGCCGGCCGGTGTGGCATGCTGCGCCCGCCTGTTCGACCCGGATCCAGATCGCGTCCTGATCGCAATCCAGGCGCATCTCGACCACGCGCTGCGCGTGACCTGAAGTCTCACCTTTTCGCCACAACGCATTGCGGGAGCGGCTGAAATACCAGGCTTGTCCGCTGGCGATGGTCCTGCGCAAGGCTTCATCGTTCATGTGCGCGACCATCAGCACCTCGCCCGTGCCGGCATCGGTGGCGACGCAGGTCACAAGGCCCGACGCGTCGAACCTGGGCTGCAACTTAAGCCCTTCCTCGATGTCATTGATATCTGCTGATGTGGACACAGTCAGTCCTCGCAAAATCGGCGAGGGCTACCGCTGCGGCCCTCGCACCATGGACAGGAAACGCGCCTGCTCCGGCGGATTGTCGCGGAACATGCCGGTAAAGCGGCTGGTAAACGTCATCGCGCCATGCTTGGCGACGCCGCGTACCGACATGCAGGTATGCTCCGCCTCGATCATCACTGCAACGCCGCGGGGTTTAAGAATTTCGTCGATCGCAGCCGCGATCTGGGCGGTCAGATGCTCCTGGGTCTGCAGGCGGCGCGCGAAGATATCGGTGAGGCGCGCCAGCTTCGACAGCCCCACGACCCGCTCGACCGGCGTATAGGCGATATGCGCCTTGCCGTAGAACGGCATCATATGATGTTCGCATTGCGAGGTGAATTCGATATCGCGGACCAGCACGAAATCGTCATAGCCCGCGGTCTCGCCGAAGGTGCGGTCGAGCACCTCCGCCGGACACTGATGATAGCCCTGGTAGAGTTCGTCGAAGGCCTCGACTACCCGGCGCGGCGTATCCAGGAGGCCCTCGCGGTCGGGGTTTTCGCCGATATAGCCGAGCAAGGTTTGCACCGCCTGCTCGGCTTCAGCGCGTGACGGACGCGGCTGGTCGGCCCGTACGGCGGCGGCCAGAAATTCGGAAGGGTCCAGCTCGGCGGGACGGCCTTCCGGATTTTTCGCTTCCGAAATTTTCACGTCGGTAGGCTTGGCTGGGCGTAGCGATTTGATCAATGCGTCCATGTCAACTCCGTTCGACCGGTCTCATATGAGACCGGAGTGTCACCGGCAGACGGGGCGGCTTGCCGCCGGACGCCTGAGTCCCACAATCCTAACACCGCAGCGGCCGAATTGGCTTCTAATTCAGACCACTGAGGGAAATGGACGGACTGTATTTCCGCCATTTCCACCCATATATAGGACTGTCGCCCGCGGTCGCCAAGGGCGATCGCGCCGGGGAGCCGAGACCTCAATCTTATGCTGAACGACATCTACAACAAGCGCATCATCGAACTGGCCGGCAACATACCCCGGCTCGGACGCCTTCCCGCCCCCGACGCCAGCGCCACGGCGCATTCCAAGCTGTGCGGTTCGACCGTCAAGATCGACCTCAAAATGGACGGGCCTGTGGTCACCGACTTTGCCCATGATGTGAAGGCCTGCGCGCTCGGCCAGGCCTCGTCCTCGATCATGGCGCGCCACGTCGTCGGCTCGACGGCGGGCGAACTGCGCGAATTGCGCGAGACCGTCCGCAAGATGCTGAAGGAAAATGGCAGCCCCCCGCAAGGCAAGTGGGCCGATATCGCGCTGCTCGAGCCGGTGCGCGATTACAAGGCCCGGCACGCCTCCACGATGCTGACCTTCGATGCCGTGGTCGACGCGATCGGCCAGATCGAGGCAAAGGCGAAGCAGCCGGCATCGGCGCAGGGGTAAAAGCAAGATATCAGACCTGCCGTCATGCCCGCGAAAGCGGGCATCCAGTACGCCGTGCGCTCTCAATAAACCGAAACTGCCGCGGAATACTGGATCATCCGCCTTCGCAGATGATGACGCCGTTCCTTAAGATTTACCGCCGTTACTTCGGTGGCGCCGCCGCGGCGACCCCGCCGGTCGGAACAATGACTTCGCCGCCGGTCGGAACGATGGCTTCGGCCGTCTTGGTCGATTTCACCGGCTGTGGATTTGTCTCAGTCTCCACCGCACTGCTCACGAATCGATCCTGTATCGGTTTGGCCGTCAGTTCGGCCACCGGCACAACGGAGCTGCCCGTCTGTGTCTGTGGCAGCACCTCGGCAACGGCATCGGTAGTCACGAGATTGGTCAGCCGCAATTCCGTCGGCGACAGTTCGTGCAGATCTTCCCACGGCGGCACATTCAGCGACAGCGACAACAGATCGCCCGCCCCGCCCATGTCGAAGGTGTATTTGGCGAGGCGCCCGATGTCGCGTTCCACGATCATCATATCCTGCGCGCTATAGCTCGCGGCCTTGGCATCGTCGGCGCGGTCGCCCATCCAGATCTGATGCACCCTGACATGCGCGGTCTCGGGCACGTAACGCGTCTTGCCCGACAGCAGCAGGAACACGCACATCGACTCGCAATAGGCTTCGGGCGCGACGCTGGCACGATCGCCCTGCGCGGTTTGGGTCTGCAGGCTGATGCCGACGGTGGTCAGCGCACCGAGATTGCGCCAGCGCCGTCCAAGCGCGATGGAGTCGTTGACCGAACCGCCGCTGGAATCCAGCACGATGGTCGCGCCGCCGAGTTGACGTCCGCGCGCGAATTCGTCGAAATCCCTGGGGCTGTCCGCGGTGACAATGCCGACGGCGCTGACCCAGCCCCGGCAATTCGGCTGGCAAGCGACCCAGCTAAAGCGCATCGGCAATTTGCGTTCTTCCAGCGTGACGCCGGCATGCGCCGAACCTCCGAGCGTAGCGATGACGCCTGGCAATGCGATGCAAAGGGCGGCGGCGCCGAGCAGCGCCCAACCGCGAATTCCAATCGACCTCGCGAGCCTCAAGTTGGTTCCTTCCCCCCAAACCCAGAGAGCAGTGGCAATGGCCCCATTTCAACGCCAGATGAGTCTGTCATATAGATGTTGTCAAAAGGGTAACCGTGCGAAACCTTATCGTCCATAGGACGTTCCCTGCAGTGCCTCCCAAAACAAGCGATATTTTGCACGTGTGGCTCAAATATCTGCGAGCGTCGGTTCCATGCTCAGGAACCGCGCAAATCCACGCCCATGATTGCAGCACGCCGCCCATGAAGCATTCACCGCCACGACAATCGCATGGTCCCGGCTGCGCCGGCCCGGTGCAACGCCTGCCGCGCAATCTGGGCCGCGCGCTGATCTGGATTTATCGGCACACGCTGTCGCCGCTGGTCGGTTACAACTGCCGTCACCTGCCGACCTGTTCGGCCTATGGCGACGAAGCGATCGAGCGTTTCGGGCTATGGGCCGGAGGATGGATGACCTTGGCGCGGCTATTGCGCTGCCAGCCCTGGGGTACATCCGGGATCGACAACGTACCGCTGACAAAACCGCCGGGCGCGCGATGGTATCTGCCGTGGCGGTTCGGGCGATGGCGCGGCGTCAACGCACCATAGAGTCAGCCAAGCTGAACCAAACTCGTCGCTTATTTGATGGTCCGGGCATGATCCAATCCGAAAACCGGCATCCACCCTCGGGGCAAGCCCGAGGGCATGCTTTTCGGGATCATGCCCGAGAAACTCTGCTGCACCGCTTTCAAGCGAGACGCGCATTGTTGCCGTGCCGGGAACCGTTGCGTCACGGGCGCATTGATTTGATACCCTGGTTGGGAAGGGCAAAAACAATGCGCTGGAAAATCAGCCACAGGGGTCACGACCCCAGACAGATCGATCTAATCGCGGTACTTGCACTCATCATCGTGATCGTCGCGGCGTACAGATTTTTCAGCGGCGGCTCCGACGCACCGAGTTCCACTACATTCATCGTCCCCAGCCAAAGCGTTCACTGGTGAGCGCAATCAGCCAAAAAGCAAATCTGGATGTAGGGCGCGGATCGATGACGCTAGCGCCACGGTCGCACCGTGAACCACGGGAAACCTCCGGGCTCGACGGCAGCCGGCGGAGGGGGGCGCCGGGGACGCGATGGCCTCTGTCGCGGGGGTTCGGCCGATGGCGTGGCATCAACGCGTTCTGAGTCGTCAGACGGCAGCTTGACCGACAGCAGCAGGTTCGATTCAAACGATCGCCAGCGATAGCCTATTCCGAAATCCATTGGCTGAGCCCGTCTGAACAGCTCGGCGTATTGCTCCTGGTACCTTCCGGCAAACTCGGCAATCGGACCGGCATAGCGGCCGAACGGAAAGAACTGCCATTTCCTGGGATCGTAATTGGCAAGCGGAATGCCGGAATCGTCCTGGATGATGGTGGCGCTGTTCCTGAGCAGAAAATCGCGCACCGTAGTGAAATTACCGGAGTGCAGCAGGTAGGACGCGCTCTTGATCAGGCTGTTGCCGGGCGCCAGCGTCTCGCAAAATTTCAGGAAGCCAGAACTCCTGACGGCGCTATTGGAAAGATCGGTAGAGAAATAATACAGCGTTTTTTGTTCGCCATCGCTGTCTGCGAACACAATCCGCACGCCGTGTGTTGCGTTCCTGCCGGGATTTTCGTTCGCGAAATACGCCGCCCCCTTGTCGTCGAGCGTGATCAAACTGGCGTCGCGGACGGTCTTTCCCGAGCGCGCGAGTAACACGTAGAGGATCGGCAAGGCGCCGCTCACCTGTCCGGCGCGCAGATCGGTCTTCATCAGCTTGGTGATGAAGAAGCTGAAGCTGAGGACCGAACCCAGCGAGCGCTCGACGTTGTAAAGCGTGGACCCGATACCGCCGCGCGGCAATCGCAAGAGATCAGGCACCGAACCGACCGGCTCGAGCGCGCTCAGCACATAGGTCGTGGCCTTGGAATAAAATGCGTCCGCGTAGAGGAAATCCGGACCGCTGAACATGTAAAACATCGTCGGCCGCGGCGTGGCCAGGTTGGCGGCCGCCCAGGCCCGGATTTTCGAAAGCTGGCGCTGCTCAAGCTGGCCAAACGCGGCATCGAAAAATCTTGCGTGCTGCTGCCACGCCGGATCCTTTGTCAGCGGCGTCAGCGGCGAGTCAGCGGATGGCAGCATCCCCGCAAGAAAACGCGCGGTGTCGTCTGCGGTAACGGTGTCCGCGGCGCGCGCAGGCATCGCAACGGCGAGGAACATGGTTGCAGCGAGCGCAGCAATTTTCACCGGCTGAAGCATCGCTATTCGCGGCTTGGGGATGCGGTTGCAGAGCGTGGCACGGCCCGCTTGCGCAAAACGGCGTAAATCAGGAGGCCCGAAATCATAATCAAGGTACCGAGAACAGACTGCAACGGCCGTTCCATCAAAAGATAGTACATCATGAACGAGGTCACGAGCAGGAAAACCATCGGGGTTACCGGGTATCCCCAGGCGCGATAGGGCCGCGGCAGGTCGGGCCGAGTGATACGCAGCTTGATGACGCCGAGCACGGTGAAGAACGAGCAGAACAACAGCGCGAACTGGATGAAATCGAGCACCGCCTCGAAGCTGCGGGTGAACAGCATCACGCTCGCGACCGCCAGCTGGAAAAGGATAGCATAGGCCGGCGCTCCGCGGGTCGATTTGCGGGCGAATACCCGTAAGGACGGGATGTCCTCCCCCATGGTCATCATGACGCGCGGGCCGATCCACATCATTGCGCTGATGGAAGACACCAGCCCGATGCAGATCATGGCGCTTACGATCCGGCCGCCGATATCGCCGAAGATGTAGCTGCCGGCGATCCGGGCGACATCGAGCTGCCCGGACAATTTGTCGATCGGGGTGGTGTGGAGGAACACCGCATTCAACGCGACATACAACACGAGGACGATCAGCGTCCCAGCCAGCAGCGCGCGCGGCAGGTTTTGCTGCGGGGTGCGCATCTCGCCGATGATGTAGGTGGCGGCGTTCCACCCGGAGAATGAATACATCACAAAGACGAGGCCAATTGAGAACGGCGCGCTGGTGACGTGGGCGAAGTCGTAAACATCAGGCGCAAACGAAACCGGTTGCGGCGTGCCGATGACAAATCCCGCAATCAGGAACGCGACGATCAGCACGACTTTCAAAACGGTCGAGATCAGCTGAAAGGTGCTGGAGTGCCTGACGCCGCTCAGTTGCACGAGGGACACCAGCCAGACGACGCCAATGGCAAGCGCCAGCGGCGGAGCGCCCGGAAGCACCGATTTGCCGTATTCCCCGAAAGCCATCGCGGCCAGAGCCACCGGCGCTGCGAAACCAACCGTCGCTGATACCCAGCCAGCGAGAAATCCGAAAGCCGGATGAAAGGCGCGGCTCAGGAAATTGTATTCGCCGCTCGAGCGCGGAAACATCGCGCCGAGCTCGCTGTAGGAAAAGACGCCGCACAGCGCGACGATGCCGCCAACGACCCATAGCAACAGAATTGAAAAACCAGAGGGGATGTCCTTGACCTGAAAACCGAGGCTGGTGAAGACGCCGACGCCAATCATGTCGGCCACGACGATGGCGGCAGCCACGATTACCGAAACAGTCGACCCGCCACCGGGGAGCCGGCTTGGCCATGCCGCGCTACCCGTCTGTGATGTCGCCATCTCGGTCCATGCCTGAGGCCTCGTCACGCCCGTGATTTTCCATCGTGCAAGCTGGCCCCTCTCGATTCAAGAATGTTAACAGTGGTTTAAATTTGGCCCGAATTCGGTAATGTTGTACCTTGAAAGGGGCCGAATGCCCATTTGGGATTGGGTGACATTGCCAAACGAAAATCGCCGCCCCACAATCGCGACACGATCTCGTGTTCTCTAGGGTTTCCGGGATGGGGAGTTTCCCGGAAGCTTAACGTCACCTCAACGCTATCGAGCTGACATACGCCGATCCCGTAGATTTGGGGGCAGTAGGTGGATGGTCGGGGCGAATCCAAATTTTTGGAGGTCTGACTGCGCCAGCCGGGTGATGTCACCAGGTCCGGCGCGGCATGCGCAGGCTCCACAATACCGCGCAGGTTCGCGCCGATTACACTGGATCGCCATTCTATCAGCATTAGTGCCGCTGTCGTTCGTTCTCGTTCAATGTGGACGGTCGCCGAACGCCGGTACACTCGCCGCCAATCTGCAGGCCCCGGCGGGGGACTCTTTCGACGACAGGTTCCCGAAACCCACGTTCAGAGATCGCTTCCCGACCGCGAGTGAGAGTTTGGTGCAGCGGCCATCGCCTGACACTCCGCGCAAACAAACGGCAGAGGCTGCCCCATACCAGGTGGCATCGTTGGCCCCAACGGTCCCTTACCAGCACCCAGCCAAGGAGGCTCAGACCACGCTGGTAAGTCTGCAGTCCTCAGCATTTCCCTATCTAGGCAGCAATCCCCATACCGACGAGCCGTTCCTGAACATCTCCAAAGGCGGACGCAAGGGGCACCGCAGCTACAGTGGCCGGGTTTACTGGCAGGACGAGACTTACAACGACAACCGCGTCCTCATGCATGTTCCGGAGAGCTTCGATGTTCGCAAACCGGGCGTCATCGTCGTATTCTTCCACGGCAACGGTGCGACGCTGGCACGGGACGTGCGCGACCGCCAACTCGTGCCGCAACAGATTTCAAATTCCGGCGTGAATGCCGTGCTGCTGGCGCCTCAACTCGCGGTCGATGCCGCCGATTCCAGCGCCGGCAAGTTCTGGCAGCCCGGCGGGCTCAAGCGCTTCGTGGCGGAGTCAGCCGATCACCTCGCCCGTCTCTACGGCGATCCCGGCGCCGCGAAGGCTTTTGCGAACATGCCTATCATCATCATCGGCTACAGCGGCGGCTTTGTGCCGGCAGCCTGGAGTCTGGAAGTGGGCGGCCTTGGCAATCGCGTTCGCGGCGTGTTTCTGCTCGACGCGGTTTATGGCGAGTTGGACAAGTTCGCATCCTGGATTGAAAACAACCGATCCGGGTTTTTCGTCAGCGCGTATACGCGTTACACCAAGCGGCACGACCGCGAGCTGATACAAATGCTCAGGGAAAAGGGCATTGCCGCATCAGAAACCATGGACGGGCCGCTGCGGCCGGGCAGCGTGGTGTTCATCGAGACACCCGAGGGCGTAACGCATCGCGATTACGTCACACGCGCCTGGACTGAAAACCCGGTCAAGGAAGTGCTGGTGAAGATGGCGGCAACGCCCGCATTGACGAGAGTGGCGACAAGCTCGCGCGCGCCGGCCAACCAGTAATCCGCCGCCCAGTTGCGCTATCGAATAGCGCTCACCCTGCAGCGGATTGGTGCCCAGGCCGGGCGACTTGGGCCTCGGCGCCGGCTTATGCCCGTACACGACCTTGATGCAGTCTTTGTAGCCCTGAATATGCGCGCATCCAGCAATTTGTTGCAGATTTGCAGCCCATCGTGAAGCGGTTGCGGCATGGGCTTCGACTTCGAATCATCGCCGCGTGCCTTCACCTGGACCAATGGCTTTCCTCCGACGGTAGATGGAGTAACGGGCGTCGGATTACCCCGGGGCGATTGCGGCGACCGAATACACCCCGAGGACGAGCGCGACTGTTGTTCTCATGTTATTCTGTATGGCTAGAATTTTGGTATCTTCTCGGCGAAGCCGTTAAAGCACGTAAGACGCTCGTCCTCTTCCTTGGTGAAGCGGCAATCCGCGACGCCTTTCGCCACAGCCGCCTTCGGATTTGGCTTCGGCGGGAAGATCGCGTCATAGCAATCCAGTCGTCCCTTGCTGCCGTCCTCGATTTCAAGACAGGCCTGCAGCCTCTTGGCAATCGGTTGATTCTTGCCCCCGGCCGGGGATGGAGCCGGGTCGCGCGGTTTGACCTGGACCAGCGGCTTTCCTCCGACCATCGGTGGGCCAGCTTGAGCAATTGCCGCCCCTGAATACAGGACCAAGACGACCGCGAGTATTCTTCTCATGTTACTTCACCTTGTTTTCGCCTATAGCTGTAAGGCGACGCAAATGTTGCATTGAGCCGGATGGCTTCATCCAAATCGGAAATTCCCGGGGACGGAGAAAAGCATGCGGCGAGAATCTTGTCGACGGTTTCTCGCGAGGTCAGACGTCTCGAGCCTGCCGAGGCTTGGTCAGGGTCATCACGAAAAGCGCCAGGGCGATGAAGGCCGCCGAGACGTATCCCGCGCCATAAAGCAGATCGCGCGCGAACAGCATGCCGCCGGCCGCAGAGCCGATCGCTTGGCCGATATAGAGCGCAGAAGTATTCAGCGACACCGATGCGGTGCCGAGCGCCGGCGCGGCGCCGATCAGCCGCACCTGTTGCATCGAATTGGTCGAGGCGAAGCCAAGCCCCCAGACCGCAACCGCGGCCGCCATGATCGCAAAGTTACCCGCACCAATTGCCCAGATGCAGGCGCCGGCCAACAGCGTAGCCAGGAACAATAGCGACGTCCGGTAGCTGCCCCAGGAATCCACCAAACGGGTCGCGATGATGTTGCCGACGAACCCGAACACCCCATAGGTCGCGAACACCAGGCCGACCGCATCGGGACCCGCGTGCGTCAGCCCCGTCAGCAACGGCCCCAGATAGGTGAAAACGGCGAACTGTCCCGAGACTTGCAAGGTCGTGATCAGTAGCAGCAAAACGATCAGCCGGTTTCGTCCGACATCGGCCCATGTCTTGAGGTCTACCGGCGCGCCGATTAATCCGCCGGGCAAGCGCCAGGCCAGAAGCAGAAAGCCGAAGCAGGCGGCAATGCCGATGCTGCCGTAGGTCGCGCGCCAGCCATAGCGGCTGGCGATGAATGTCACCAGCGGCAGCCCAACCGCCGCGGCCAGCGACCAACCGAGAAAGATGTAGGCGATGGTGCCGGCGCGTTTTTCCGCGGGCACAATGAGCGCGGCGGTACCTGCGGCCTGCGGGGTATAAAGCGCGCCGACCGCCAGCATGATCAGGCGGATGACGAGCAGGGTTGTATAGTCAGGCGCGAACGCCGACGCGGCGTTGGCGAGCGCGAGCACTGCGAGCGTCGAGGTGAGCAGCGTGTGGCGTTCGATCCGGCTGGTCAGCCACGCCGTCAGCGGCGAACCGATGCACAGCACGATTGCGCCGAAAGTGATCAGCATGCCAGCGTCGCGGATGGTGACATCGAGTCCCCCCGAAAGTTCGCTCAACATGCCCGCCGGCGCCAGAATGGAAGTGCCGGTGACGAAATTTCCGAGCATCAAGGCGGTGGGGGCGAAACGGCGTTCGATGTGGACAGGCTCAGGCAGATTTTTCATGCAGATGCATGTAGATCATATCGGCGCGGAATCAAAGTAAGAAACGCACCCTTGCCCAGGTTAGGGGCGTACCTCGCCGGCTGGCGCCTAAGATTATACCGGATCTCAGATTGCATCACCCGAATCCCCTGCTATACCGCTGCTTCCCGCTTACCTGCGCTCGTTCGCAGGAGTGAGCACAAGGAGACAGCGATGCCAGACAAGAATGCGCCCGCTTCGGGATTCCAGTACAGCGTGGCAAACCTGAAGCCGGTCGAATCCAGCAAGGTCGCCCTCACCTTCCCCGACGGCGCGAAACGCGAATTCCCCAAAGGCATCACTGGAACGGATATCGCCAAGGGCATCTCGCCGTCGCTGGCCAAGCGCACGGTAGCAATGGCGCTCGATGGGGTGGTCTCTGATCTCGCCGATCCAATCGAGCATGACGCGAAAATCGAATTCATCCCCCGCGACGAGCCGCGCGCGCTGGAATTGATCCGCCATGACGCAGCCCACGTGCTGGCCGAAGCAGTGCAGTCGCTGTGGCCAGGCACGCAGGTGACCATCGGTCCGGTGATCGAGAACGGCTTTTATTACGATTTCTTCCGCAACGAGCCGTTTACGCCGGAAGATTTTGCCGTAATCGAAAAGAAGATGCGCGAGATCATCGCGCGCGACAAACCCTTCACCAAGGAAATCTGGACGCGCGAACAGACCAAACAGGTGTTCCGCGACAAGGGTGAGAATTTCAAGGTCGAACTGGTCGACGCCATTCCCGGCGACGAGCCGATCAAGATCTATTTTCAGGGCGACTGGTTCGATCTCTGCCGCGGGCCGCACATGACGTCCACCGGCAAGATCGGCAATGCCTTCAAGCTGATGAAGGTCGCGGGCGCCTATTGGCGTGGCGACAGCAACAATCCGATGCTGACGCGCATCTACGGCACGGCGTTTGCGAAGCAGGAAGATCTCGATGCTTACCTGAAGCAGATCGAGGAAGCCGAAAAGCGCGACCATCGCAAGCTCGGCCGCGAACTCGATCTGTTTCACTTCCAGGAAGAGGGCCCCGGCGTGGTGTTCTGGCACCCGAAGGGCTGGACCATCTTCCAGGCGCTGATCGCCTATATGCGCCGGCGCCTCTCGGGCGATTACAGCGAGGTCAACGCGCCGCAGATCCTCGACAAAGTGCTGTGGGAAACCTCGGGCCATTGGGACTGGTACCGCGAGAACATGTTCGCGGCCCAATCGGCCGGCGACGAGGCCGAGGACAAGCGCTGGTTTGCGCTAAAGCCGATGAACTGCCCCGGCCATGTGCAGATCTTCAAGCATGGCCTGAAGAGCTACCGCGATCTGCCTCTACGCTTGGCGGAATTCGGCGTGGTACATCGTTACGAGCCCTCGGGCGCGATGCACGGCTTGATGCGGGTGCGCGGGTTTACCCAGGATGACGCCCATGTGTTCTGCACCGAGCAGCAGCTCGCCGACGAGTGCCTGAAGATCAACGATCTCATTCTGTCGACGTACGCGGATTTCGGCTTCGAGGGCGATCTCACGGTAAAGCTCTCGACTCGGCCGGAGAAGCGCGTCGGCACCGACGAGATGTGGGATCATGCCGAGCGCGTGATGGCGACGGTGCTTTCGCAGATCGAGGCGCAAGGCCACAACCACCGCATCAAGACTTCGATCAATCCCGGCGAAGGCGCGTTCTACGGACCGAAGTTCGAATACGTGCTGCGCGACGCCATCGGCCGCGACTGGCAGTGCGGCACCACGCAGGTCGATTTCAATCTGCCAGAGAGATTCGGCGCGTTCTACATCGATGCCGACGGCTCGAAGAAAACGCCTGTGATGGTGCATCGCGCGATCTGCGGATCGATTGAGCGCTTTATCGGCATCCTGATCGAACACTATGCAGGTAATTTCCCGCTCTGGCTGGCGCCGATCCAGGCCGTCGTCACCACGATTACCTCGGAAGGCGACGAATACGCGAAGGTTGTCGCAGCCGCTGCGCGGCGCGCCGGCTTGCGCGTCGAACTCGATCTGCGCAATGAGAAGATCAACTACAAGGTCCGCGAACATTCGCTGGCGAAAATCCCTGCGCTGCTGGTGGTCGGCAAGAAGGAAGCCGAGACGCATTCGGTCTCGATCCGGCGGCTCGGAAGCGAGGGACAAAAGGTGATGCCGACCGATGAGGCGCTGGCCGCGCTGGTCGACGAGGCAACCCCGCCGGACGTGAAGCGGGCGCGGCAGGCGACGTAAGCGAATAAGCCAAAACCTATGCCGCCGGCCCGCGATGCGAAATCAGGGAATACCGATGCCCGACGCCCTTGAGCTCTTGAAAATCCGCCGCTCGGTAAAGCCGCGCGAGATGACCGGTCCCGGCCCCTCGCCTGCCCAACTTGAGACCATTCTCACCATCGGGGCGCGGGTGCCCGATCACGGCAAGCTGACGCCGTGGCGCTTCATCGTGTTCGAAGGCGATGCGCGCGCTCGCGCCGGCGAGGTCATCGCAAAGGTG
>WNFR01005010.1_pt1 | contig 13872 bp, 13 predicted proteins | sample 5400221 | NCBI WGS metagenome assembly WNFR01 (sample SAMN13153357, study PRJNA577476) | soil metagenome | isolation source: 40 cm soil under Madrone tree | place: USA:California | collected 2016-06-14 | reverse complement strand
GAGCGAATCGTCTACGTCAAGTCGCTCGTGGGCCAGGCCAGCCAACCGCGGCGCGACGTCGAGAAGCTGGTCACCACCGGTCAGTACCTGTAGCGCGGCGGCTCAGCCGCCGTCCACGACCGCCGCCGGACCACGTCCGTTGGGCTGCACGACGAGCCGGCGGGCATGGAAGCGACGCAGCGTCGTCCGGTGGCCCACGCTCACGACCGTGGTCGCGGCCAGCCGCTCGCCCAGCACGCGATAGAGCCGCGCCTCCGTCGCCTCGTCCACCGCCGAGGTCGCTTCGTCGAGAAAGAGCCAGTCGGGCTGGTGGACGAGCGCGCGAGCGAAGGCGATACGCTGCTGCTCGCCGGGCGACAGCAGCAGCGCCCAGTTGCCGGGCTCGTCCAGCCGACGGGCCAGCTCGGGCAATCCCACCGCATCGAGGCTTTCGCGCAGCACCGCGTCGGTCACGCCGGCGTCGGATCGTGGGTAGCTCACGACGTGCCGGAGCGTGCCGAGAGGCAGGTACGGTTTCTGCGGGAGGAAGAGGAGGCGAGCATCGCGCGGCACGTGGACCTGGCCGCGCCCGAAGGGCCAGATTCCCGCGAGGGCACGCACGAGGGTGCTCTTGCCCACACCGGAGGGTCCCGACAGGAGCGCCGTGTCGCCCCGCGCCAGCGACAGGGTGACGTCGGCGATGAGCGGCTGCCCGTCGGGGCGGTCGACCTCTACGCCGTCCAGGGAGAGCCGGCCCGGGTCGCCATCGGCGCGGGCGATGCCGCTGCCGCGCGCCGACTCGAGGCCGGCCTGCTGAAGGGCGCGCTCGAAACCCGAGAGCCGCTCCACCACCGCGCGCCACTCGGCGATGTCGGTGTACGAGGAAACGATGAAGCTGAGCGCGTCCTGGACCTGCGCGAACGCCGTGGCCGTCTGGACGAGACCGCCGAGCGGGATCTCACCCCGGAAGTAGCGCGGGGCGGCGACGACGAACGGAAAGACGACGGCCACCTGCGCATAGCCGGCGGTCAACCACGTGAGCCGTTTCTGCCGGCGCATGATTCCCCACCAGTTGCCCACCACGGCGGCGAACCGCTCGCGGAACCCGCGAAGCTCGTCGGCCTCGCCGCCGTAGAGCGCGACGCCCTCGGTATTCTCGCGGAAGCGGACGAGGCCGAAGCGGAAGTCGGCCTCGTACCGCTGCTGGTCGAAGTTCAGCCGGACCAGCGGCCGCCCGACGCGGTCGGTGAGCCACGTCCCGACGACGGCGTAGAGAAGCGCCGCCCACACCATGTAGCCGGGCACGGTGATGGAGATGCCGCCGAGGGAGACGTGCAGCGGGCCCGAGAGCGACCAGAGAATGGCCACGAAGGAGACCAGCGTCACCGCGGCCCGCAGACCGCCGATCGCGAGCCCGAGGCTCCCCGAGATGAAGAGCCGAACGTCGTCGGCGATGCGCTGGTCGGGGTTGTCGCTCTCGCCTCCCGCGAGCTGCATCCGGTAGTAGGCGTGGTCGGTCAGCCAGGCGCGAAGATACCGCTCGGTGAGCCAGCGCCGCCAGCGGATCACGAGCATCTGATTGAGGTAGAGCTGGTAGACGGCCACCACGATGTACGCGATCGCGAGCCAGGAGAAGCGAATGACCTGGCGGACGAAGACTGCTGCGTTCTTGTCCTGCAGCGCGTTGTAGAAGGTGTTGTTCCAGCGGTTGATGAGGACGTTGACGTAAACCAGGCCCAACGTGAGCGCGATCACGACGACGAGCAGCCGCAGCGCGGGCCAGCGATCCTCGGAAAACCAGTAGGGGCGCGCGATAGCCCAGCTATCGCGCGCCAATCGACGAAGCCGACTCACCGTGACTATCGTGGGACGACGGGCGTCCAGCCCTCTGGACACGCGCCGACGTACGGGTAGTACGCACGGGCGCTGCCGCAGTAGTACCAGTATCCGGACGCCGCCGCCGTCGGAACATACGGGTCCGGATACGGATAGACGGGCGCGTCGTAGCCGTACCAGTCGTCCCCGACGACCCACCACCAGCCTTCGCGGCCGAGATGCTCACCACGAAACCAGCGGCCGCCGTTCCACCGGTCCCGATCGAATCCGCCCGGGTGGTCACGATCTCCGCGTATGCCGCCGACGTGCTCGCCACCCATGTGACCGCGGTCGCCGAAGCCTCCGCTTCCGTGCTCTCCGCCCTCATGGCCTTCACCGCGCGCCTCGGCGCTTCCGCCGAGAACCGAGAGGAAGGCGAAGAGCGCCAGTGTGACGGCGATGGTGATCCCGTGATATCGAGGACTCATGACTCACCTCGGAACGTGGTTGCCCTTTGCGTACATGCACTGCGTGTAGGCGATGTCGTATCGATGCTGCACCTCGCCGCCCGCGGCTTGCCCCTTCCGCGCGCCGAACACCGTGCCGCTCAACAGCCCGCCGCCCGCTCCTACCGCCGCGCCGAGACCGGGATTGCCGGCGGCGGCGCCGATGGCCGCCCCCAGCCCGGCGCCGATGAGCGTGCCGATTCCGGCGCCCTCGGCGGTGTCGACTCCAGCCATACGCTGCGGTGTGGTCCCCGCCTCCCGGGACGCCCAATCGCGACACACGACGTCGTCCGTCTGGAACTGGTCGAACGACTTGCCGGTACCCGGCAGCGCCATGACGCTCGGGCCATTCGGCACGGTCGCGCAGGCACTCAACAGCAGGCCGCACATCACGACGATGATGTATTTCGCCATTCGCCCTCTCCTCCGACGCGATTGTGACGTCGACGTCTCAACGTTGTGAGTCCGCGCCGGGGCCCCGCGCGTTCTGGCCGGGGTGTTTGCGCAAGATCACGATGCTGCCGACACCGATTTCCTGAACGTTGTCCGCGGCCGTCGTTCCACGCCGGGGACGATCGCCTGGCGTGGCGCGACGGGGCGCACGGACGCGCTTGGTAGGTGGCCTGACCGTTACTCGCGTCCGAGCTCGCACACCTGAGCGGCCGCGTCGTAGTAACCGTGCGACTGCTCGCAGTTCTGCTGGGCGGTCCTGACGGACTGCGTGTAGCTACAGGACTGCGTCGTGGCGTTATAGGTGCCTCCGTGGGCCTGGCACATGCTGCTCGAGCTCATCCTGACCTTGCCTGTGGATGCGCACGAGGCGAGCGGAAGCGCGAGCCCAAGCAAGAGCATCCCGACGACGATCTTCTGGCGAGCCATGGGAATCTCCTCTTCGTTCCGGCTGGTTTGCTGGAGACCAGAGGTGCCGGTCCCCTCCGTGTCCCTTTCATGTGTCGCTCTCTTGACGTGAGAGCCGAGCGCCCCGGCAACGCCGGCCGAAAGTTCGCGCAAGAATCGGCAACCCCGGTCAACCGGGCAGAGCCGGGACGGCATCTCAAGACGGACGCGGCAGGGCACATGGGGACGGGACGATGGAACCAGGGCGTGGCGAGGCGGTGATGAGCGCGGACGGCGTCCTGCCGCACTCCCCGGCGGCCGGGGCCGGAGTCCTGGGGCGGTGTCACAAGTGGGCCGTGCTCGCGCTCGTCGCCGTCGGGACGTTCATGACCGCGCTCGACGCCTCGATCGTCAACATCGGCTTGCCCTCGATCGCGCGGACGTTTCGCGCGCCGGTCGGTGGGGCCGTCGAGTGGGTGATCATCGTCTACCTCGTGGTGATCGCCGGGACGCTCCTGACGTTCGGACGCCTTTCGGATCTCGTCGGACGCAAGCCCGTCTGGATGACCGGTCTCGCCCTCTTCACGCTGGGCTCGGCGCTGTGCGGAGCCGCGAGCTCTCTGCTGATGCTCGTCGTCGCCCGGGCCTTCCAGGGACTGGGCGGCGCGTTGATCTTCGCTCCCGGCCTGGCCATCATCGCCGACGCCTTCCCGCGCGCCGAACGCGGACGCGCGCTCGGAGTGAACGCCGTGGTGTTCGCGGTCGGCACGAGCCTGGGCCCCACGCTGGGGGGGCTCATTACCGAGCACCTCACCTGGCGCTGGATCTTCTATATCAACCTGCCCCTTGGCGCCGCGGGCTTCGTCGCCTCCAGTCGCCTGCTCGTTCGATCCGAAGCCCGAACGCGCCAACCGCTTGATCTGCTGGGAAGCGTCCTCATCGCGGTGGGACTCTCGCTCCTCACCGTCACGCTCTCGTTCGGTCAGGAATGGGGCTGGGCGTCCGGGCGCCTGTTGACCTGCCTGGCCATCGCCATCGTGGCGCTCGTCGCGGTCGTCCCCGTCGAGCAGCGCGCGCGCCGCCCGATCGTCGATCTCGCGCTGCTCCGCCAGCCCGTGCTCGCGTCCTCGCTCGGCAGCATGATGCTGGCGATGCTGGCCCTGTTCGCCGTCAGTTTCGTGCTGCCGTTCTACTTCGAGGAGCTCCGCGGGTTTTCGGTCGCGAGAGCCGGATTTCTGCTGACGCCCTTGCCGCTGACCATCGCCGTCGTCGCGCCGTTCAGCGGCGCGCTCGCCGATCGCTTCGGCTCACGCTGGCTGGCGGCGGGAGGGCTCGCCCTCGCGAGCGTGGGTCTGCTGCTGCTGACGCGGCTCGACGCGCACAGCACGATCGAGCAGATCGTCGGCTGCCTGGTGCTCATCGGGCTCGGGCAGGGAATGTTCCAGTCGCCGAACACGCGCGCCTTGATGAATGCCGCGCCGGCCGGAGAGCAGGGCGAAGTATCCGCTCTGCTCGCCACCGCACGCGTCGTGGGTCAGAGCCTCAGCGTGGCGCTCGCCGCCGCCATCTTCACCGGTCTGGGTGGCGCATCGGCGGGGTTGACGCTCGCGGCGGCGCGCGACGCCGTCGTTTCGTCCACGCACGTCGTCGCGCTGCAGCACACCTTCCTCGCTGCGTTCAGAGGCGCCCTGCTGGCCTGTGCCGGGCTCGGGGCGATCGGGATCCTGGCCGCGCTCGTCCGCGGCCAGGATCGTAACTCCTGCCGCACCCCTCGCGTCTCAATTGGTGAGATGGGAGATGACAAGTGATGGTCGGCGAGCCCGGCGAGCGAATGGTGGATCGCTGATGTCGAGGATCGCGTTTCTCGGGCTGGGGCAGATGGGGACGCCGATGGCGATGCGGCTGCTCGAGGCCGGCCATGACGTTCGTGTGTGGAACCGGGACCGCGATCGCACCGTGGCACTGTCCCAGCGAGGAGCGAGCGTGGCCGCGTCCCCGTCCGACGCCGCAGCCGACGTGGAGGTCGCCATCACCATGCTCGCCACACCCGAGGCGGTGCACGAGGTCCTGTTCGGTCCGAGTGGGCTCGCCGAGACGCTGGGTCCAGGGCAGATCCTCATCGAGATGTCCACGATCGGTCCGGAAGCCTTCCGCTCGGTGGCGGTCCGGCTGCCCGACGGCGTCGGCGCCGTCGACGCGCCCGTGCGAGGCAGTGTCCCGGCGGCGACCTCGGGCCGCCTCGACATCTTCGTCGGAGCCACGAACGATGACTTCGAGCGGGTGCGGCCCATCCTCGAGTCACTCGGGGATGTGCGGCACATCGGTGCGCCTGGATCGGGAGCGTCGATGAAGCTCGTGGTCAACGCGACGCTGGGCGCCGCGATCGTCGCCTTCGGCGAGGCGCTCGCGCTGGCGACGTCACTCCGTCTCGACCGCACCGCCGTGCTCGACGTGCTGGCCGACTCCCCGATCGGACCCTCCGTTCGCGCCAAGCGCGCCAACGTGGAGGCGCGCCGCTATCCGCCGAGCTTCAAGCTCCGGCACGCGACCAAGGACATGCGGCTGGTCATCGAGGCCGCCGAGGCTGCGGGTCTCGACCTGAAGGAGGCGCGCGCCGCCTGCGCCTGGCTCGACGAAGCGGTTCGGCACGGCGCGGCCGACCTCGACTACTCCGCGGTGGTGGCCACGATCCTCTCGACCGCTGAGCCTACAGCGAGCCGAGCATGATGGGAGGCCGACGGTTCGGGACACTCGCAAAGGTGTCGTGGAGGTCGTCATGATCGACTGGCTCGTCGCGACGAATGGTGGCGTTGTTCCACTCATCCTCAGGCTGACCCTTGCCGTTGTCATGTTCCCACACGGCGCGCAGAAGACGCTCGGATGGTTCGGCGGGTACGGTTTCAGGGGCACCATGGCGTCCTTCGCGAAGTCCGGCTTCCCGCCGGCTCTTGCATTCCTTGCCGTGATTGCCGAATTTCTCGGCCCGCTCGGGCTGGCGATCGGTCTGCTCACGCGCGTCGCGGCGCTCGGCATCGCGGTCGTCATGCTCGTGGCGATCCTCGTTCACAAACAGCACGGCTTCTTTATGAACTGGCTCGGTACACAAGAGGGCGAGGGCGTGGAGTACCACCTCCTCGCGCTTGGCGCGGCAGTCGCGCTGATCGTCAACGGCGCCGGCGCGTGGTCGATCGACGCGCTCATCGCTCGCTGACCTCTTATCAGGGAAGTATCATGGATACTGCGCCCGGACGGCGCGCTGCTCTGACGATGATGGGACTCGGTATTGCCGCCGGTGCGGCGGGCCTGGCCGCGCTACATGGTGGAGTGGCGAGCGCAGCCGAGGCGCCCCTGCTGCCGCCCGGGGCAACATCGCTGAAAGAGCTCACCGCTCGCCTGAGCAGGACACCACGGCGCCGAGACTTCAAAACGGTGCCGATGATCCTGAACGATCCGGATCAATGGGATCATGCCGCGCTGTCCGCGGTGATCGCGTATCGTGGCGCGCCCAAGCAGGTCTGGGACAACACGGAGATCTCAAGCCCGTGGCTGAACCTCATGCGCAACGCGCTGAACTCGCAGGTCTGGTCGTTCAGGCATCCCGATTTCCTCGTCGTCTCGGCGACGCACGGCACCGCGCATCTGGCGCTGTTCGAGCCGGCGATGTGGGAGAAATACCAGCTTGCCACGCTGACTGGCGGCAAGTTCCCGAGCAACACGCTGATCGCGGAGCAAAAGGGTGCCGCCGCCGACCCGAAGGACTACGAGAACCCCGAAGGCGGTCTTCCTCGCCTGTCACAACGCGATATGGGAACTTGCAGAGAAGCTCATCGCCGCCGCCGTGAACCCTGACAACGTGTCGCACGAGGCGCTCGCGGCCGAGCTGACCAATCGCCTGATTGCCGGTGCCGTGCTCACACCTGGGATGGTCGGCACCCTACCCGAGCTGCAGCGGGTCGGCTTCAACTACGCAAAATAGGCGAAGGACCTGCGTCCTCAGCCTGCCTTGCAATGCCTCGTGCTTCAGATTACTGTCACCCATCCGGGGGACGCACGGTGGCAACTGCTTTGAGGATGACAGGGATAGACGTGGTGGGGGAGCGCCCCTGGGGAACGCACTTTTGTTACTTCTATGAGACCACAGACGATCTGCTCGATACGCTGGTTCCGTATTTCCGGGCAGGACTGGAGAGCAGAGAATTCTGCATCTGGGTGATTGCCCACCCGCTGACGGAAGCAGACGCGACAAGGGCGCTGGGTCACAGCGTAACGTCCTCGGGTGACATCGAAATTCTTCCGGCGCGGGAGTGGTATCTCGAGGACACCACCTTCGATCCCGAGAGGGTGCTGGCTGGCTGGAACGACAAGCTCGTCGCGGCTCTGGGGCGCGGCTATGAAGGGCTGCGCGTCGCGACGCAGATCTCCTGGTTGCCCGCCACGCAGTGGAAGGCCTTCTGTGACTACGAGAAGGCGCTCAGCGAGTCACTCACGGATCAACCAATGACCCGGCTGTGTGCCTACCCTGTCGAAGCGCCCGGAGTCGCGGAAATCCTGGATGTCGCACGCACGCACCACTTCTCGTTGGCACGGCGACACGGACAGTGGGACGTGTTCGAAGCGTCCGAGCTCGATCGACCGAACGAAAAGATACGACGACGCGATGAGGAGCAGCTGCGAAAGAGCGAAGAGCGGTTCCGGGCCGTCTTCGAGAACTCGGCCGTCGGCATCGTGCTGCAGTCGGGCGATCGCAGTGGCCGCTTCCTGGCCGCCAATGCTGCCTATCAGCGAATGCTGGGTTACTCGGCGGAGGAACTCCGCCCGCTGACGTTCATGGACATTACGTACGAGGAGGATCGTGAAGCCAACCGGCGGCTTGCCAACGAGCTGTTGGAGGGCAAACGGCAATCCTTCGACCTGATAAAGCGCAACCGGCGCAAGGACGGCACCCTGATGTGGGTGAGCATCCATGTGTCTCTGATCCCGGGCACGCAGAGCCATGACCGTTTGTTCATGTCGATCGTGGACGACATCACCGAGCGGAAGCGCGCCGAGGAAGCGCTCAGCAGAAGCGAGCGGCAATTTCGCGCGCTCTTCGAGGAGGCAGCGGTCGGTATTGCACTGTGCGACTCTGCCGGTCGGCCCTTCGAAAGTAATCGGAAACTCGAGCAGATGCTGGGTTACAGCGCACACGAGCTCCGAGGCATGCCCTTCACGGCGTTCACAGACCCTGAAGATGCGCTGGCGGACTGGAGCCTCTTCACGGATCTCCTGAGTGGCAAGCGCGACCACTACCACATCGAAAAGCGCTACCGCCGGAAAGACGGCGCCCTCCTCTGGGGCGACCTCACCGTGTACATCGTACGCGACGATCGCGGACAACCGATGTTCAGTATCGGCATGGTCCAGGACATCACCGACCGAAAGCGCGCGGAGCAGGCGCTGCAGGAAGCCCAGGCGGAGCTCGCCCACGTCGCTCGCGTGACGACCCTCGGGGAGATGGCCGCGTCGATCGCCCACGAGCTGAACCAGCCGCTGGCGGCCATCGTGGCCGATGCGAACGCGTCACTCAACTGGTTGACGAAGCCGCATCCCGACCTCGACGGCGTCCGGGAAGCGCTCACGGCGATCGTGCAGGACGGTCACCGGGCGGCGGACGTGATCCAACGGACCCGCCAGCTTGCGACGAAGACCGATCCGCAGAAAGTACGGCTGCAGGTCAACGACGTCATCGAGGATATCGTTGCCCTCATCGGCACCGAGCTTCGGGGCCACGAGGTATCGTTGCGGCTGGACCTGGCGCCGGAGTTGCTGCCGGTCCTCGGTGACCGGGTGCAGCTGCAGCAGGTGCTCATCAACCTCGTGATGAATGGCATGGAGGCCATGGCGGCCGTCGGTGATCGGCGGCGCGAGCTGCTGATTCGATCGCAGCGCGAAGCTGGCCAGGTGCTTGTGGTGGTGCAGGACTCCGGTACCGGGATCGACCCCGACAAAATGCACCGCATGTTCGACGCCTTCTTCACCACCAAGCCGAGCGGCATGGGCATGGGGCTGTCGATCAGCCGTTCGATCATCGAAGCTCACGGGGGGCGGTTGTGGGCCTCTCCGAACGCCGGGCCGGGCGCGACCTTTCAGTTCAGCCTGCCAACGGACAGCAAGGGTGAGGCATGACTCAGGCGTACCGCCGCAGCCACTCGATGTACTCGGCGAGACCCGAGTCCAGGTCGTAGCGCGGCTGCCAACCCAGATCCTGTCGCAGCCGATCGCACCGGAGCGGCCCGGCGGCCGCGCCGGCGCTGGACCAAGGCGACCGCCGCTCCGGGCACCACTCGACCACGAGCTTCGGAAAGATCCGGCCGAGAGCCGCCACTGCCTGCTCCGCCGATGTCCCACGCCCCCAGCCGACGTTGTAGGCGTCGTAACCTAAGCGGTCGGCGAGCAGGATCGCGGCGATGCCACCGGCGACGTCACCGACGTAGACGGCATCCCGTGGAACGGTCGGATCCCCGCTCACGACGACCGCTTCGCCATTCACAGCGGCCGTCGCCCACTCCGCCATCGGCGAGAGAAGCGGCCGGGAGCCCGTGTCGCGCTCGAAGGGGCCGAACGGTCCCGCCAGCCGGGCAACGGCGAGATCGAGGCCGTAGACGCTCGCAAAACGGCGGGCGAGCATGTCGCCGGCCCACTTCGTCATCGGGTACCCCGCGTGCGGATCCTTGGCGTCATCCTCGCGAAGCGGCGTGAGGCTCTCGCGAGGACCGTACACGCTGCCACTGGAGATGGCGACGACACGACCGGTCCGGACCTGGGCAAGCGCCGCCAGCACGTTCAGGGTTCCCATGACGTTGACGTCGGCCGTCTCGACGAACCGCGCACGCTCGACCTCGGGCGGGATCGACGTGATCGCGGCGCCGTGCACGGCCCGAGCAGGCCGGACGTCATGGACCAGGGCGGCGAACGCGGCGCGATCGGTGACGTCGATCTGCCGAAAGCTCACGCGGCCTGGCAGGCTGTCGACAAACCGGCGGAGGGCAGGATCCGGTGGCGTGAGGTCGGCCCCGACGACGTCGTGACCAAGCTCGGCCAGGTGGCGGACCACGTTTGCCATCACGAACCCGGTGGCGCCCGTTAGCAGAATTGTGGAGCGCATCAGCCCTTGACGGAGCCGGCGGTGAGACCCTGCACCATCTGCTTCTGGAAGATCAGCACCAGCAGGACCGCAGGGAGCGCGCCGACAAAGCCCGAGGCCGCGATCACCGAGTAGTCGATGTTCGTCTGTCCGTTCATCGCGACGATCACCGGCGGGAGCGTCGTCGTATCCGGCTTCGTGTTCAGCACCTGGGCGATGATGAACTCGTTCCAGCAGAGCATGAAGGCGAAGGCGCCGGCCGCGACCAGTCCCGGCCCGGAGACCGGCAGCACCACCCGGTAGTACGCCTGGAGGCGGTTACAGCCGTCGACCAGGGCGCTCTTGTCCAACTCGTCCGGTATGGTCTCGAAGTAGGCCTTCATGATCCACACGGTGAACGGCAGCGTGAAGGCGCAGTAGATGACGACGAGTCCGGTGAGCGTGTTCTGGAGCCCGAGCGCCCGGAGCATCAGGAAGAAGGCCGGGACGAGGACCACCGTCGGCAGCATCCGCGCGAAGAGCAGCGCGAAGAGCGACAGCGTCTTCAGCGGGAACCGGTAGCGCGCGTAGGCGTAACCCGCCGTGGTGCCGATGATCAGGTTCAGCGCCGTGACCGCCGACGCGACGATCAGGCTGTTCAGCATGGACGGCAGAATCCTGGCGGCTTGGCCCTCGGCATGGAATCGGACCAGCCCGAGGACCATCCGGTAATTGTCGAGGGTGACCTCGGGCGGAACGAAGGAGAGCGGCCTGGCCATCAGATTCCGCTGGTAGGAGATGCTGGTGACCAACAGCCACACGAAGGGGCCGATCAGCCAGAGGGTCAGGGCCAGGATCAGCCCGTATAAGACGAGCCCGCTGCCGACGGAGCGCGTCTTGTAGCGGCCGCCCCGGTAGTCTCGGTTGGCCGCGGCCGTCGGCGCTATCGTCGCCATCACGCGGCCGGCTCGAAGCGGGCCAGGATCAACCGGTAATAGACGAGCGTCAGGAGCAGACAGAGCGCGGTCAACGTGTACAGGATCGCGGTGCCCGGACCGAACTTGAAGAATGTGAAGGCGGTCTGGAAGCCGAGCCACGCCACGGTCGTCGTGTCGTGAGCGGGTCCGCCCATGGTCAGGACATAGATCAGGTCCAGCATGAGGAACGCGTTCACGGTCGCCAGCACCGTGACCAAGAAGAGGATCGGCCGGAGGGCGGGGAGGGTCAGATAGCCGAAGCGCTGCCAGTATCCCGCCCCGTCCACCTCGGCCGCGCTGTAGACGTCCACTGAGATGGACTGCATGCCGGCCAGGAACAGGAGGGCCGCGAACGGAGCCTGGTTCCAGGCGTAGACCGACACGAGGACGTTGAGCGCGCTGAATCCGTCCTTGAAGAACGCGATGGAGCCGTCGACGAGGTGCAGGTTGTAGAGCAGCCCGTTGAACGCCCCGAACTCGAAGTCGAGAATGCCGATCCAGAGCAGCCCCACCACCACGCGGGACAGCGACCACGGGATCAACAGCAGGCTGCGCAGCAGCGGACGCCCGGCGAAGCGCTCGTTCAGGATGAGCGCCATGCCGAGTCCGACCAGTGTGGCCTCGAGCACGAAGGCCCCGACGAAGTAGAGCGTGCGCCAGAGCGAGCTCCAGTACAGCGGATCGTCGAAGATGCCGACGTAGTTCTGAAGCCCCACCCACCGGAACAGCGGCACCCGGACACCGAAGAGCTCGAGCGCCGGACCGCTGGTCCGGAGCACGTTGACGTCGGTGAAGGAGAGCCAGAGCGAGTAGAGGAGCGGGAGCATGACGACGGCGAAGATCGCGAGTAACGCCGGCAGGACGAGGAGCAAGGCGAACCGCCCCTCGGAGAGGCGGACCCCGAGGGTCATGGGTGGCGGCTACGCCAGCGACTTCTGCAGGCTGGCGAGCTGCTTGAGGCCCTTCGGCACGGTCACGCCGCCCCGGATGATGTCGTGAACGATCGCGAGCGCCTTGGTGTCGTACTCGGCGTACCACGGCTCCTTGTAGGCCCCGATGACCTTCCCCTTCGTGGATTGCAGACGGAGAAGCTTGAGGTCGACCCAGCGGTCGTACGATTGGACGATTTCCGGGTGCTCGTACATCTCCTGGTAAGGGTTGTCGAGACCGGCGATCAAGCACCACTGCCGCTGGACGTACCAGTCACCGTTGAGGTTTCCGCCGAGGAACCGCGTCAGCTTCCATGCATCGTCGAGCGCCTTGGTCCTGGCGTTCACGACGTAGGAGTCGGTCCACATATAGGTGGCACCGGTGCCCGGGTACATCGCCATCCTGGCCTTCTTGGGGGCAAGCTTGGAGTTCTGGGGCTCTCCGGCGATGGTCTTGAGGTAGTAGGAGTGATTGGTGTGGTAGGCATACCGCCCGGCCCAGAACAGCCGGTGGACGTCGGTGGACGAGGTCTTGGTGAGAACCTCGGGGTTCACCAGCCCCGCCTTGTACATCTTCTGCCAGCGCTCCATGGTCCGAGCCGCCCCGGGCTCCTGATCGACGATCACGCGATTCTGAGCATCGAAGACCTGGGCACCCTCGGAGAAGCAGTCGCTCATGAACTGCGGCATCGTCTCCGAAGGGCCGTGGCTCCAGTTCGGCAGGTATGGCGTGTCGCTGATCCTGTCTTTTTTCAGCTTCGTGCAGTGCTCGCCCAGCTCGTCCCAGCTCCTGGCGGGCACGCTGATACCGGCCTGCTGCAGCATCGGCTCGTTGTAGATCAGGGTGAAGAGGCTGGTGAAGTACGGCAGTCCGAGGAGTTTCGCGCCGTCCTTGCTCTTGAGGCTGTCGAGGTTCGCGGGCGTCATCTTCTTCTTGAGCTCGTCGACCCCGGGGAGGTCGTCCATCGGACGGATCAAGCCATTCTCATACCAACGTTGTCGGTTATTGTGGACGCAATACATGACGTCCACGACGTCGCCTGCCAGTGCGCGCGTCTCCATCGTCGGGTGATACTGCACCCAAGGGAGCGGCTCGTACTTTACCTGGCCCCCGAACTTCCGGTTGTAGAAGTTGACATAGTCCCTGACGGTGTCGGGCTTGAACACCCAGCCCGAGAAGGTGATCGGCTTGTCCGCATGCGCAGCACCGGAGAGAACGTTGCTCGCCGCCAGCCAGGTGCCGAGCACTCCCGCGTTCCTGAGAAATGAGTCCTCATGGGGACCCTCTCGCTCGGTCTCGGGCGTCTCGGACGGCGCCGCGTGTTGGCCTGTGCACATGCGGCGGGATGGAAAAAGTGACGGGATTGTGCGCATCGCCTTTGGATGTTGTCAAGGGCGCGCGCACGGCGCCGCGCCGACTTCGGTGGCTCGCTACGCGGCCGGAGTCTTCGACCGGGTCTCGCTGCGATGGTGCGCGCAGGAATGAGCTCGGTAGAGGCCAGCACCGTAGATGTAGGCGGCGACCGCCGGGTCGACGAGATCGTCGAGCCGCTGACCGCTGCGCGCGGCACGGCGAACCTCCGTGGCCGAAATGCGCTCGCTCACGCCGGGCAGCAGATGCAGCATCGCACGGTCACGCACGCGCTCGGGCAGCGCGGCCAGCGAGAATCCGGGACGGCTCGCCACGACGAATTCCACCTCGCGCGTGAGGACGTCCGCGCCGCGCC
>WNFR01004787.1_pt1 | contig 13880 bp, 8 predicted proteins | sample 5400221 | NCBI WGS metagenome assembly WNFR01 (sample SAMN13153357, study PRJNA577476) | soil metagenome | isolation source: 40 cm soil under Madrone tree | place: USA:California | collected 2016-06-14 | reverse complement strand
CACTGTTTTGCTAAGCGGAGACCCTCTCTTTACGCGCGAGCGCCAAAGGCAGCTTTCACTGGTTCATCGTGCCGGACAATTTCCGGCCGGCCGGTCACCGGTTTTGCCGTGGCCGTTCCACTAGTCACTTCCGATTTCCCGATAAAGGTTGCTCCTTCTTCGATGACAAGCCGGGCCGCTTTGAGATCGCCCTGCAAAGTGCATTTTGCTTTTAACTCGCAACGCTCGGCCACTGTGATGTTGCCCTGCACTTTCCCAAACACGGTGATCGACTTGGTTTTAATTTCGCCGCGAATATCGGCATTTTCGCCAATCGTAAGCACACCATCAGAATTGATTTCTCCTTCAACCTTCCCGTCGATAAGAAGTTCTTTCTGAAATTTGATCGAGCCTTTGATTTCAACATCGCTCGAAAGGATGTCTTTGCCGGAATGTTCTGCCATATGTTTTTGGTAGTCAGTTGTGGATGGTGATGTGTTTGATTGTTCGCCCCGCGCAAGCCGGTTGTAATCATCCGCAGCTGAATGCGGAGACTCTTCTCCTATCACTGGCATTGGTTTTTGCGGGATGAATTTTCTTAACACGCATTATTATTGTAAAACACATCCATTCTGTCAACGTGTTCTCATAGGAAATCCACCACTTTTTCACCAATTGTTAGCAACTCGATAGAGTTTACCGGCCCCGTTTTGAGCCGAAAGGGCCAGGAATCGCGGCACCTGGGCGGATGTTCTATCGAGAACCGAACAAAGCGCATGGCGTGGCATCGCCGCGCCCAGCACTGCCGCGGAGTTCCGCGCCACTCGTTCGGAATCGTAAGCCAGCACCCATGTGATCCTATGTTCGTCCAAAATGGCGCGCGCTGTTCCCCAATCTTCTGCTAGAAAAAAACGCGCACTGTCCACGATTCCATCCAGGCTCTCGTGCGAACTGCCGGCTATCCCAGGTTGGCCCGACCAATACGCAATGGATGGAGAAACCCACCATGGCGCGAGAAACGGATGCGTCTCCAATGATTTCAAATTGACGGCCAGATCGCGCAACTGCACCGATTCATTGCGCTGCTCCACTCGGCGCCTGTACTCGGTTTCGTTCGGCCAAAACCGCTCATCCCAATCACCAAGAATCGGAAAGATCGACAATGCGAAGGCAATCCAAACCGCGGCCCGTGGTTTGATCGGCTCCAGTAAAATGGGAAGCGCGATGGCAAAAATCGACATGAAAAAATAAGCCCAGCGCGCCTGCCAGATTGTGAGGCAATAGTTCGCCAGGAGGAGGACGAGAATGAAGATTGCCTGAGCGCGACGGCCGGGGGCGCCGCTATTTCGCTCTCGGGCAAGAACCCAAATAAGCAACGGCGTCACTGCGATCATGTACCCGGCCCAACGAAACCAGACCGAATTCGTCGGCCAGACGCGAGCGAGTTCACCAATCGAGCGCGACCAGTTTCGGAAAAGCTCTCCGGAATGAAAGATCGACAACTGTGGCACGCGTCTCTCGACGATAAATGCGAACGTAATGATTGCTGCGAATAAGACCCAGCCGATGCGCCGATCTTTTGCAAAAAGAAGATGTCGATCTTGCAGCGACCTGGTTGCAAGCACGATGAGGAACAAAATCAGCGGTTCGTAAAGCGACACCCAAATCGCAAAACCCCACGCAACGCCGCTCAGCGCAGACCATGCTATACGTAAATCACGCATAGCGTTGGGTTTTCCCCAACTTTCAGCTTGCAGGGTCCATTCCGCACCGATCGCGATGGTGACGAGCAGGATCGAAAGCGATTGATGATCAGGCCGTCCAAGCTCCGTTGCGTGGACGAGAATTGGGCTGATGGCGTAGAGAATGAGCAGCGCCCAACGATAGCGGAATTTCATTAGTTTCGACCACCACCAGAGAAACCACCCGCCGAGCAATGCGAGCAGCGGCGAGATGAACGCGCCGGCAAGATCGCTTGCGTGCACGGTGAACGGCTTGAGTAAAACCGATAAAGTGAGAATGAGATAATCGAGCGGCGCAGTCGTGTGCGGAGTCGTGCCGCGCGGATAATTTTCGAAATCGTGATGGCGCACGATTAAACCCGGATGTTGCTCGCACATGCGCACGCGCGTCATCCGCGCGTAACAATCCGCATCGCTGAAATAAACGTTCCCGGCAACGAACACGTTCTGATAATTCGCACACCGGGTTGCGAGAATGAGAGCGCTTAAGATGGCGATCTCGAGAACGGCGAGAATGAAACGTCCGACTCGATGCACAAGATCTACAATGGCAAATTGTAAATCGAAATCCGAATCTAAAAATTGCCTTGCCAAAGGGGTAGTTTTCGCTTCGAAGACATAGCTCGCTTACGCTTTGTTCCGGCGCGGCAGCCTTCGCTTTTTCGCTGTCCTTAAAAGTGAAGGCTGGGCCCGCCAGGATTCGAACCTGGGACCAAGGGATTATGAGTCCCCTGCTCTAACCGCTGAGCTACAGGCCCGTGTAACGTGCGAGAGTAAAACATAGACGCCTGCCCATGACCAATATCAAACCCGCCATAATCGGTCAGAATGCCAAGCGCTCGTACTCGTTGCTCGAGGCAGCGGGCTGTCGTTGATTAGTATATGCATCACGCCGGGAACGAAGCGACGTTTAACGCAGCGTCGATAGCGGGCCGGGCCGGCCGGTTATTGCCCGATTTTCGGCGTGCGATCGAAGCCGTGCCACGGGAAAGCGGATTCAAAGGCATCGGTCCCCGCGGGATGTTTTTCTTTTATGCGGCGGTGCGTCCGTTTGGTCCGAAACAAATCCTGGAATCGGGCCGCATGCGTGGCGAGAGCACGCTCATGCTAGCGCTTTGTTTCCCGCAAGCGCGAATTGTAAGCGTTGAATTTGATCTCAACCCCGCGCATGTCGCCATCGCCGAAACCAAGCTCAGACCGTACGCGAATGTCGAACTTCTCTACGGGGATTCTCGCGAGATTCTCCCGCAACGGCTTCAAACCGGCGATGCGGTTCTCATTGATGGCCCAAAAGAATTTCGGGCGCTGAAACTGGCGCTCCGGCTCCTGGTCACGCGCAAACCGTGTGCCGTTTTTATCCATGACTTCTACCGAGGCCAACCGGCCCGGAAGTTTATCGAACGCCATTGGCCGGGCGCTTTTTTCAGCGACGACCCGGCGCTTGCCACCCGTTTCCGCGACCTCGGATCGCAAATCGACCCGGCATACGATCCGGATTCCAAACATTCCACTTCTCCATTTGTTTGCCTTCCACGAAACTTACCCGCCTCTTATTCGGTTTTGTTATTTAAAATAATTTGGGCGCGAGCGGCTTCGATCGCCGTTTCAAAAATCGGCAAATTTTTGCCGCATAGTCGCAGCGGCAAAGTTTCGGACTCGGAAGGCTGAGCGCGTTTCAGTCTTGCTCTTTTCGGTTGAGCAATCGGGCGATTGTTTGTTCCAATTCGGCAACAGAAATCGGCTTTTGCAAGTAGGCATCTCCGCATATTGAGAGTGCATCCCGCTGAACCGCATCATCTGCGTAGCCGGAGTAGTAAACAATCGGAACATGAGGATACAGCTTACGAAGCTGCTGACACAACTCGATCCCTGTGCCATCCGGGAGCCGCACGTCGAGGATACAAAGGTTGAATTTTCGGCCTTTGGCCAATTGTAACGCCTCAGCGGCCGTTCCCGCCGTGAGCACGACATAACCAAGTTCTTGCAGAGAGCCGGCCGTCAGCAGCCGGATATCCGGATCGTCGTCAACGTGCAGGATATGGGCTTTGCCGATGTTCGCTTTTTCAGTTTCGCGGTAGACCACTAAATAAGAATCCAAATACAGTTCGCCTAGGAATATTTTTCAAGCTTAAGGACTTTCACGCCGGGATGCGATCGGGAAAGACTTGCTGAACTCCATCCAACCATTCGGTGCGGCTCAATGCCTCCGGTCGTCTTCGCACCAACCATGAACTGAACAACTCAGGCCATCGCTCAAACATACCCATTTAACCGCGCACCCAAATAGCTTTCCAAGTCCGGCGCCTCTGGGTTGCAAAGGACATGTTTGATCCATGCTTCGCGTTCGAACGATTGGAGTCGCAGATCCCAAACGCAAATGGAAGAGTCGGAATCCTGGGCCGGGGTCAACGCGCGCGGATCGACTTGGTAATTGTCTGCCTCGGTCTTCGCCAACTCAGCAGAAGCGATGCGCTTCGCGCTCTCGAGAAGCTCGCGTCTCAGCCATTCGCGACACCACGCAATCCCGTAAACTTTCATCCGCCAATCGCCGATCGACCTCAATTCAATGAAACGAAACGAACGTGCTTCGTACCGTTGCATGTCGTTCACAAAATCATCATGGCTACCACGCCGTACCTTTACCCGCGCCTGGGATTCCGCCGAACGCGTCAATCAACAGAATGTATTCTCTGCCCGGACGATTGCGCCGCTGGCGACAGGATCTCGGCTGCACCCTCTTGAATTAGGGAATCAAGTTTGTTTAGATCGATCGGCTTGACGAGGTGATGCTTAAATCCTGCGTCGCGGCTCTTTCGAATATCATCCTCCATTCCGAAACCGGTAAGAGCAATTCCGAGAAGTGGCCGCTCGGAATGCATCGTTTGCATCAGATCAATCCCGCTGCCATCGGGCAAGCCGAGGTCACTAATAAGCACATCAAATTCCTCCTTTGCGCTCAGATCGAGTGCAGATTGGAGGTTGCCCGCCGACTGCACATGATAGCCGCGCCGCCGAAGTAAATTCGTAAGCGATCGGTTGGTATCTTCATGGTCCTCGACAAGCAGAATGCGCATACTCTGGCGTCGCGTCGATGCGGGAGAAACGGCTGGCGTTGTCTGATCGTCCGCTTGTGAGGAAATGGGAAAGACCAGGGTGAACTTCGCACCTTTGTTCCGGCCGGCGCTCTCCGCGGTGATTGCCCCCTTGTGAATTTCGACCAACGCTTTGCTGATCGCCAGGCCGAGACCCAAGCCTCCAAGCTGCGTAGATCCGCCCTGTTCAAAAGCATCGAAAATTTTCGGCAATGCTTCCCGGTCGATTCCGACGCCTGTGTCAATTATCTCAACACACAGTTGATCGGTCGAATTGTTGCTGGTGCGAACACTGAGTTGTCCGCCGTTGGGCGTAAACTTCACGGCGTTCTTTATCAGGTTCCAAAAAATCTGCTGAAGCCGCGCCGGGTCAGCTTTGAGACGGACTTTTCGCGCGGCGAGATCAAGATGAAGCGCCAGGCGTTTTTGTTCGATCTCGGCATGGCAAATTTCGAGGGCGTTACGTAGCAGCTTATGAGCATCGACGATCTCAAAATTGAGCTGCACCTTGCCCTTGCTAATTCGCGTCAGATCGAGCAGGTCGTCGATCAGCCGAGCCTCGAGCTCAACGTTGCGACGAATCATCTGAAGTGATTCGCGAATATTCTCCGGCAAGGCCTGTTCATTCTCGATCGCAAGCACGGACGCGAGCACAGGCATGAGAGGAGTGCGTAATTCGTGGCTGAGCATGGCGAGGAATTGATCTTTCGCCGAATTAGCGTGCTCGGCTTCTGTGCGTGCGTTCTGTGCGGCTCGGTAGAGACGTCCATTATCGAGCGCGAGCGCCGCCCGCTGGGCCAATTCCTCTGCGAGCGAAAGCTCATCCTGGCCGCATCTTCGCTCCGGCCGTGTATTCACCATCGTGATCGCACCGAGGATGCCGTCGCGTGTGCGAATAGGAACAGCGATAAATGACGTTGCTACCGAGCGAATCAGCTCTCGATCTTCCTCGCGATCGAAGAATTCCTTCAGCAAATTGTCGCTCAATTCGCAGAATATTCTGGATTCGCCACTTTGAAGAATCCGAGCGCTGCTATGTTTTGCGGCCGGGCTGGAAGCAAAGTCTTCAGCAAGCTTTTGGAGAATGAGCCCGCCCTGCTGATTACGGAAAGCAATCGCCATCTGTTCGAATTCTCCAGTTCCGCTGGCTGAGTGAATAACACAGATGTCGGCCAGCCGGCGCACGACCAAGTTGGCCAAATGCTGAAAGATTTCCTGATATTCCAGTGAGGTGGCCAATACTTTGCTAGCCTCGGCCAAAAATCCCAGTCGTTCCTGTCTGGCTTCGGCTTCGGCCCGAGCAGCTTGTTCACGAATGAGGCGCGTATGCTCTTCGGCCTGTCGCTTGATCTGTTCGGTCTTTTTAAACAGATCGACAAAAACTGCGATCTTCGCGCGCAATATTTCCGGCACCACCGGCATTAGGATATAATCGACGGCCCCGAGCGAATAACCGCGGGCGACGTAGTTTTCCGTGTCGCTCACCGCGCTGATGAAGATAATTGGCGTCGTTTCCGATCGGGGGCGCTGGCGAATCAGTGCGGCTGTCTCAAACCCGTCCATGCCAGGCATATTCACGTCAAGTAGAATGACCGCGAAATCCTGCTGTAAAAGACAGCGCAATGCTTCCTTGCCGGAGCGAGCGCGCACGACGTTTTGATTGAGCTCGGCGAGCATGATCTCATAGGAGAGCAGCTTGTCGAGCCGATCGTCGACAATGAGGATGCTGACTTTTTCGTCAGCATCTTTCATGGATGGACCGAGGGACATCTTTAACGATGAAGCCAACTGCGGAGGAGTGTCAGCAGCCGCTCCGTATCGACCGGCTTGGCAAGGTAATCGCTCGCGCCCGCATCGATGCATTTTTCGCGGTCGCCTTTCATCGCCTTCGCGGTTACCGCGATGATCGGGAGCATTTCGAATCCGTACATCGAGCGGATCGTGCGCATCGTCTCGTATCCATCCATCCCAGGCAGCATGATGTCCATCAAGACGAGATCGATGCCCGGGTTTTTCCGAAGTGAATCAACGGCGGTCTTGCCCGTTTCGGCTGAAAACACTTCCATCTTGTAACGCTCCAGCATGCTCGTTGTCGCGAAGAGGTTGCGGATATCGTCGTCAACGATCAACACCTTCTTGCCTGCGAGCACGGCATCCGGATCGTGCAACCGTTCTAAAACCTGACGCTTCTCCGCCGGCAATTTAGCAGCATCGCGATGTAACCAGAGCGCGGTCTCATCGAAGAGACGTTCCGGGCTGCGCACATCTTTCACAATCACGGTTTGTGCGAAGCGATTGAGTTTTTTCTCCTCTTTAGCCGAGAGATCTTTGGCGGTATAAACGATAATTGGCAAGTGACGATGTTGATCGCGGATTTTCTCGATCAGATCGAAACCCGACATATCGGGCAGCATCAGATCGAGCACGACACAATCAAATTCCCGTTCGCCTAACAGCGACAGCGCTTCTCCGCCTGTGGCCGCGGTAAAAAAATCCGCGCTTCCATTCCCGATTAATCGCCGGAGGTTTTCGCGTTCTATCTCATTATCTTCGATCACGAGCAGCTTCTTTGCTTCCGTCTCGCTCATCTCGCGCGCTTTCGCGAAGATTTTCTCGACGTCCTTTTGATCGACCGGCTTGGTCAAAAAGCAAAGCGCACCCTGCTTCAACGCGTTCTCGGGCTCTCTATCGACGGAGATGATGAAGACCGGGATGTGGCGTGTACCTAGATTGGATTTTAGGCGGTCAAGAACGCGCCAGCCATTAACGTCCGGCAGAGTAATATCGAGAATGATCGCAACCGGTTTAAATTCGTGCGCCAGCGCCGGCACGGTCTGCCCCCGCGGAGTAACAATCGCTTTAAACTCTTTCGCGTGCGCAAGATCAAAAAGCCATTGCGCGAAATTGCGGTCGTCTTCGATAATGAGGACGCATTTTTCTCCCGGAAGAATGTTGCCGCGATCGTCGGCGACCGAAAAGTCCGTCAGCGCAGCCGGCGTTAGTAGTCGATCGTGAACCTCAACTCCCGTGGAATCGGACTGCGTCTCGGGCGCCGGCCTTTCCCGTGGACCCGGTGTGTATGCATCCGGGAGAAATAAAGTGAACGTGCTGCCGTGGTCTTCTTCGCTCTCGAGACGGATCTCTCCTCCAAGGAGCTGGGAGAGTTCTCGGCTGATCGTCAGCCCAAGCCCGGTGCCGCCGTAGCGCCGATTTGTGCTTCCCTCGGCTTGGTGGAAAGCTTCGAAGATGGTCGCCTGCTTATCGGGCGGGATCCCGATCCCGCTATCGCTTACTGAAAATGCAAAGACACTTTTTGCCCTGTTAAGCGGACCGTTGTCGGGACTCCACCCGGATGTCGCATGCTTCACGTGCAGATTTACGTGGCCGCGTTCAGTGAATTTAAACGCGTTCGATAACAGGTTCTTCATTACCTGATCGAGGCGCTGCGCGTCCGTATAGATCGCCGGCGGCATGTTCGCATCAATCTCAATATTAAAGCTTAGCCCCTTATTATCGGCGACGTGGCGGAACGTGCGTTCCAGGTTCTGACGCATCTCTTCGAATCGAACCTCTCCCACGTCGATCGAGACCGTGCCGGATTCGATTTTGGATAGATCGAGAATATCGCTGATCAGCCTTAAGAGGTCCTTGCCCGATCCGTGAATCGTTCTCGCGAACTCCACCTGTTTTGGCGTCAGATTATTTTCCGGGTTGGATGAAAGTTGATCGGCGAGAATTAGGAGACTGTTTAACGGGGTGCGCAATTCGTGCGACATGTTCGCCAGAAACTCTGATTTGTATCGGGATGTGAGGGAAAGCTGCTGCGCTTTGCCTTCGAGCGCCTGTCGTGCCTGCTCGACTTCGCGGTTTTTGCGTTCCACTTCGGCGTTTTGCTCGACGAGCTGGCGCGCCTTTTCCTCCAATTCCTGGTTCGTCGTTTGCAGCTCCTCCTGACGGTTTTGGAGTTCCGCCGCCAGCGATTGCGATTGCTCGAGAAGGTCCTCCGTCCGTGTGTTCGCTTCGATTGTATTTAGGACAATGCCAATGCTCTCCGTCAACTGGTCGAGAAAGGCCTGATGCGTTGAGTTGAAATGTTCGAGCGATGAAAGTTCCATCACCGCCTTCACCTCTCCTTCGAACAAAATGGGCAGGACGACGATGTTCATCGGACGTGACTCGCCCAGTCCGGAACTTATCTTTACGTAATCATTGGGCACGTCAGCCAAGAGAATGCGTTCTTTTTCCAGCGCTGCTTGCCCGACCAAACTCTCGCCCAGCTTGAAGCGGTTCTTCACTCCCCTCCGCTCTCGGTGCGCGTAACTTGCCAGTAGCTTGAGTTCAGTCTCTTGCGTCGAGTTATCGATAATATAGAACACGCCTTGCTGCGCGGAGACTACCGGGGCGAGCTCCGATAAGATGAGTTTGCCAACCGTCAACAGATCTCTCTGTCCCTGCAACATGCGGGTAAATTTCGCGAGATTCGTTTTGAGCCAGTTCTGTTCGTCATTCCGCAACGTCGTGTCTTTCAAATTGCGGATCATTTCGTTAATGTTGTCCTTCACAAAAGCGACTTCGCCCAGAGCGTCGACCTGGATCGAACGCGTCAAATCGCCTTTCGTCACTGCCGTCGCCACATCGGCGATGGCGCGGAGCTGCGTAGTCAAATTCGCGGCCAACCGATTTACATTGTCGGTCAAGTCGCGCCATGTTCCGGCGGCGCCGGGGACGTTTGCCTGGCCACCGAGCTTTCCTTCGACACCGACCTCGCGCGCAACCGTTGTCACCTGGTCGGCGAAGGTAGCAAGCGTGTCTGTCATACTGTTAATGGTGTTGGCAAGCTCGGCAATTTCACCCTTTGCTTCGACCAGGAGCTTTTGCTTCAGGTCGCCATTTGCGACTGCGGTAACTACTTTCGCGATGCCACGCACCTGGTTCGTCAGGTTGCCGGCCATGAAGTTCACGCTGTCGGTCAAATCCTTCCATGTCCCGCCCACACCTTTGACGGTGGCTTGTCCTCCCAACTTGCCTTCTGTGCCAACTTCGCGCGCGACGCGCGTCACTTCCGAAGCAAACGAATTGAGTTGATCCACCATTGTGTTCACGGTGTCTTTCAACTCAAGAATTTCGCCTTTTACATCGACTGTGATCTTCTTTGAAAGATCGCCACGGGCGACAGCTGTCGTCACATCGGCAATATTGCGGACCTGACCGGTTAGGTTCCCGGCCATCGAATTCACGCTATCGGTCAAATCCTTCCACGTGCCGGCGACGCCTTCCACCCTCGCTTGGCCACCAAGGATTCCTTCCGAACCCACCTCACGAGCAACGCGCGTCACTTCCGATGCAAACGAGCTAAGCTGGTCAACCATCGTGTTTATGGTGTCCTTTAGCTCCGCGATTTCGCCTTTCACATCGACCGTGATCTTTCGCGACAAATCGCCGGTTGCCACCGCGGTTGTGACCAAGGCAATGTTACGCACTTGCGCGGTGAGATTGCCCGCCATGAAATTGACCGAGTCGGTCAGATCCTTCCAGGTACCGGAAACACCCCGAACCTCAGCCTGACCGCCGAGAATTCCTTCGGAGCCTACCTCACGTGCTACGCGCGTGACTTCTGATGCAAACGAGCTTAGCCGATCAACCAAAGTGTTGATCGTATTCTTCATTTTGAGAATCTCCCCCTTCACATCGACCGTGATTTTTCTCGAAAGATCACCATTCGCGATCGACGTCGTGACCTCAGCAATATTGCGGACTTGCGCCGTAAGATTACCCGCCATCATATTCACGTTGTCGGTCAAATCTTTCCACGTGCCCGCGACGCCACGTACATCCGCCTGCCCGCCCAGCTTGCCTTCCGTGCCGACTTCGCGCGCCACACGCGTCACTTCCGAGGCGAACGAACGAAGTTGATCCACCATCGTGTTGATTGTGTCCTTGAGTTCGAGAATCTCGCCGCGAACATCAACGGTGATTTTTTTCGACAAGTCGCCATTGGCGACCGCGGTTGTGACTTCAGCAATGTTGCGCACCTGACCAGTAAGGTTACCGGCCATCGAATTCACGCTGACGGTCAAATCCTTCCAGGTTCCCGCCACGCCTTTTACGTCGGCCTGGCCGCCAAGTTTTCCCTCGGTGCCTACCTCGCGCGCTACGCGTGTCACTTCGGATGCGAAGGAACTCAGTTGATCGACCATCGTATTGATGGTGTTTTTCAGCTCGAGGATTTCTCCTTTCACATCGACCGTGATTTTTTTTGATAGATCGCCGGTCGCGACCGCAGTGGTGACTGCGGCAATGTTTCGCACCTGTCCGGTCAGGTTGCGCGCCATAAAATTAACCGAATCGGTCAAATCCTTCCATGTGCCGGAGACGCCTTCCACGCGTGCTTGTCCGCCAAGAATTCCTTCGGAACCCACCTCGCGCGCCACACGCGTCACCTCTGAGGCGAAGGAGCGAAGCTGATCAACCATGACGTTGACCGTATCTTTGAGCTCAAGGAACTCGCCTTTGACATCGACAGTGATTTTCTTGGTCAAATCGCCGTTCGCCACTGCCGTCGTCACTGTCGCGATATTGCGGACCTGCGCTGTCAGATTGCCGGCCATTAGGTTGACGTTTTCTGTTAAATCCTTCCACGTGCCAGCGACGCCTTTGACCTTTGCTTGACCGCCCAGCTTACCTTCTGTGCCGACTTCACGCGCCACACGTGTGACTTCCGAAGCGAAAGCACCAAGCTGATCGACCATCGTGTTCACGGTTTTAGCCGTGCGCAAAAATGCCCCTTCGAGCGGTCGACCTTCATTTTCAGTCGCCATTATTTTCGATAAATCGCCCTTCGCCACAGCGCCTATGACTCGCGCCGTTTCACTCGTCGGATGAACCAAATCCGCGATTAGATCATTGACCGACCCGATTGCTTCAGCCCAAGAGTCCGATACATCACCGAGTGACGCCCTTTGTGTGATCCGGCCTTCTTTTCCGACGACACGTCCAATTCGCTCCAGTTCGCGGGTCATGCGCTGATTGATTGCGACTACGTCGTTGAATGTATCCGCGATCTTTCCGGCCATTCCGGTCCAGTCGTCCGGCAGTCGCGCCGAAAAATCACCACGCTTGAATGCCACTAAGGCCGCGAGCAGTTGTTTCGCATCCAGTTCGTTGCCGTTGAATCGCGAACCGTTTCCCCGTCGCACCATCGGGATAGAAGTGCTTTTCTTCATAAAAGATTAGAAAGTTTGCTCATCTTCGCCGTCGCGAATTCGACGTGTAAGATCAAAGGGCTCATACTCCAGCGCCGTAGACTAATCGCGCAATTAATCGCACGAGGTTGTGTCGCGGACAAGAAAACTAGCGCACCGCACTTGAGTATTTGCTTAAAGGTTATCATCGCGACCGGGGGCAAGCGTCACGCGGCTTCATTTAATCGTGTGCCAGGTAGCACCCGTCCGGCAACTTCGCCAAAGCCAACTCGATAGCCGTCTCCTTCACACCAGCCGGTGATTGTTAGTCCATCGCCCTCCTCAAGCCATTTTCGAGTTTCTCCATTCGGTAATTTCAGCGGATTCGCGCCGCGCCAGGTTAACTCCAGCATGCAACCGCGCGATTCCTCAGCCGCTCCGCTGATTGTTCCACTGGCGAGCAAGTCGCCCGGTTGGAGATTGCATCCGCCTACTGCGTGATGCGCGAGTTGTTGTGAAATGCTCCAGTAAAGATTTTGGAAGTTCGTGCGCGTGATGATGTGCGGCGACTTCAGCTTTGCGGTTTCCAATCTCGCTTCGAGGTAGATGTCGTAGGTGAAGTCGTTCGTAAGGTGCAAATACGGCAACGGCGCGGGATCCTGAGACGGAAGTGGTTTGCGGAACGGTTCTAGCGCCTCCATCGTCACCACCCAGGGCGAAATGCTAGTGCAGAAATTTTTCGCCAGAAAGGGACCGAGCGGCTGATATTCCCAAGCCTGGATGTCGCGCGCGCTCCAATCGTTCATTAAAACAAAGCCGAAGATGTGATCGATCGCACGCTCGATCGCCACCGGCTCGCCGAGCGAGTTGCCGGGTCCAATTAGGAGCGCCATTTCGAGTTCATAATCGAGGCTCTTCGTGGGACCGAAAACTGGCGCAGGAGTCTCGGGCAGCTTGATTTGACCGTGGGGTCGCCGCACTTCCGTGCCGCTGACAACGATCGAGCTGGCACGCCCATGGTACGCAACCGGGATCCATTTCCAATTTGGCATGAGCGCATTTTCGGGACCGCGTAGCATCGTGCCCACATTGTGCGCGTGATGATATGACGAATAAAAGTCGGTGTAATCGCCGATCCGCGCTGGCAGTTGCATCGCCACATCTTTTTGCGCATAAAAAACTTCGTCGCGCAATGCCCGGTCATCGCGCAAAGTCGGCGTATCCTCCGCGAGCAAATTTTGCAGGATCGCGCGAGCCTCGCGCCATACCGGACGTCCCGACGCGAGAAATGCGTTGAGCGAATCAGTCGAGAAGAGATGTCGATCTTGCCCAAAATCGAAATGGCCCTTCTGTTCGAGCACCGCAAGATCGACAACGTACTCGCCAATGGCAACTCCTGCTCGGGTCGCACCTGTGCGCGGCTTAAAAATTCCAAAGGGTAAATTTTGAATCGGAAAATGCGACTCGCGCGGGACATCGATGAAGGATTTGAGCGGCATTTTCAAATTGTAGGGCGTCTGTCTCAGACGCCAATCGAAATCCAGTAGGCGCTCTGCCGGCGCCGCCAGACGCGACAGTCACAGACCCCCGCTACAAAAGTCCAAGAGCGTGCAAATCTTCGCGTGGCTCATCGAAGCTACAGCTGCCGAATGAAGTCACCAATTTCCGGCGAGCGTGAATGCGGTCAGTTGCAATCTCCCATTCGCGCCAGGCGAAAATCGTTTCGTCGAATGAAAACGAATTGGCATCTTCATCTTCGAGCATCCGTGAGATTTGTCCTTTATCCCAATCGTGCTCGGCTGCGAGCACGCCTGCACCGAGCACGTTGAGGAATCCGTGCATCTTAGCTTTTACTTCGTCCCGGAATTGCCGAAGCGGATGATGCA
>WNFR01004785.1_pt1 | contig 13881 bp, 11 predicted proteins | sample 5400221 | NCBI WGS metagenome assembly WNFR01 (sample SAMN13153357, study PRJNA577476) | soil metagenome | isolation source: 40 cm soil under Madrone tree | place: USA:California | collected 2016-06-14 | reverse complement strand
AGAGTGTGGCAGCCCGCCTGGGCGTAAAACTTTACGAAGATCCGTGGGAAATGAACAAGGTTGGCGCGCAAACGGATCACCCCCCTTCCATGCTGTATGACATCCGGCACAAACTTAGGACGGAAATTGATTTTCTGGGCGGAGCGATTGCTCGCGAGGCCGCCCGCGCGGGAATTCCGGCGCCACTTCACACGGCGCTCTACCGTTTGATCAAGGGCAAGGAAGAATCGTGGGCGTACCAGGGTAAGGGCCACGCGGCCGCGAAATAATCCGAGGCGCTATGGCATATCCGCTCGATCAGGAGAAATGGCAACGCCTCCGGCAAATGCTGGAGCGTCAAGATCTTGATGCGGTCGTCGTACGCGCTCCGGACAACGTCCTCTATCTCACCAACTACTGGACCATGAAGGGCTATGACCTCGCGATCTTTCCCCGCGAGGGCGATCCCACGCTGCTGGTCATCGAACCCCAGTTTCGCGAAGCACAGCTCACGGCCTGGAACAAAGATGTTCGCTTTTTCCCTTTCTACCATCCCAAGGACGCGCGCCCGCCGATGATTCGCGCCGTGGAAATGGCGGTGGATGTTTTGCGGGAACGAAAACTGTCGCGTCGCGTCGGGATCGAGCTTTCTCAAACTTCACAGATCTGCGACCGCATGATTGGCGAACCGACAGTCTATTGGCAGGGCTTTTACGATGCTTTTCGTGCCGGTTGCGCTGAAGTCGTGGACGCCGCGCCGCTGCTTTCCGAATTGCGCATGATCAAGACGCCGCAGGAGATCGAGCGCATGCGCCTGGCGAACGAACTGGCGGCCATCGGAATGGAGTATGCCCGCGACAACATCAAGCCCGGCATGAAAGAGAGCGAAGTCGCCGCGATGATCGAAGGACATATTCACGCCGTGGGCGTTGGATACAAAGGCAAAGTGGAGATGGCACGCGCGTTCACCCTGGTGTGGTCCGGGAAGGGCATTGCCACTTTCACTGCAACCTCGCACCGCCCAGTGATCGAGAACGAACCGACGCTCGTTGAGATCTGGGTTTGCGCCGACGGGTACTGGACCGATTTGACGAAGAATCTTTGTCCCGGACGCCTCACGCCGGAATACAATCGGCTGCTCAATCAATTGCTGAAGATTTTTGGCGATGCGGTGGGTTGTGTGCGGGACAGCGCTCCGCTTGGTGAGATTGACCGTATCATTCGTGTGGGGATCAACGCCGCGGGTTACCCGGGTCAGCCCTCGCACCCTGTTGGGCACGGGGTGGGTGCGCGCGCGCATGAGGCGCCCTATTCGCATCAGGCAACGCCGGGAGCGATGCGCTCGGGGATGGTCCTGGCGATTGAGCCGGGTGTTTACTGGGAGGGTGGCGGCGGATTACGGCTCGAAGATAATTTCCTGATCACCGCCGGCGGTTGCGAAAAGCTATGTTCGTATCCGGATGATTTTCGCCGGTAGCCGCCCGGAGAGATGGAGAACCGTGACTCCGAGGAGTCTCATTTCATGAAGAAAGACCCGGCCAAGACGATCCTCTCGCAAATTCGCGAAGACGAAATCGTCGCGATGTGCTGCGACGTCGTGAACATCCCGAGCCCCACGGGCGAAGAACTGGAGATGGGCCGGTACATGCGGCGCGCGCTGGAGGACACTGGGCTCAGCGTCACGTGGCAGGAAGTCGAAGAGGGCCGCGCCAACGTCGTTAGCCTGTGGGAAGGCACCGGCAATGGAAAAAGTTTGATGTTCAACGGCCACATGGATACGTCGAACACCGGGCGCGAAACTTTTCTGACTGGACTTGGCTACAAAGCGAAAGCCGCGATCCGCAGCGGCATGATCTACGGCCTGGGAATCTATAACATGAAAGGCGCTCTGGTTTGCTACACGCAGGCGGTGAAGGCACTCATGCGCGCGGGCGTGAAGCTGGAGGGCGACGTCATCATCGCTGCTGTCGTGGGCGAAATTGAGAAAACACAATGGAGCGATGAATTTGTCGGCAAGGAATTCCGTGGTTACGGCGTTGGCACGCATCATCTTGTGAATCACGGCGTTTTGCCCGATATGTGCATTCTCGGCGAACCCACGGACCTGCAACTGGTGCTCGGGCACTACGGCACCGTTTGGGTCCGGATTTCAACACGCGGCCACTACGTCCACACGGCGTTTACGCGCGGGAAGCAGGAGCACAGTTCGGTCTTTCGAATGAAAGAGATTCTCGACCCGATTTATGACTGGATCGCCGCGTGGGAAAAGAAAGCGACGTACGACAGACAGCCCGGCGTTGTGAATGTGGGTTGCGTACGCGGCGGCCACCCCTGGCGCGTCAGCCGGACGCCGGACCGCACCGATGTCTTCCTGGATGTTCGCGTTCCGCCAACGATGCCGCTCAAGGACGTGCGAACTTCCATCAAACAGCTTGTCCTGGAGCTTCGCAAGAAACATCCGGACTACGGCGTGGAATACGAAACCTATGTGTCCGTCCCGGGCGCGGAAATCTCCAAGGATCATCTGTTGGTGAAAACGATCGAAGCGTGCCACCACCGGGTTCTCGGCACCGCGCCGAAACACGCCACCGTCTTGTGGGATTCCGATGCTTCCGTGATGACCCGTTACGGAATCGAGACGCTCAACTACGGACCCTCCAGCGGACCGCGCGACGCCGAAGGCGAAAAAGTAGCCATCGAAACGCTCGTCAATACCACGCGGGTGTATGCGTTGGCCGCTGCGGAGATTTGTGGCGCGCACTGAGAGGAGAGCCGGATCACACTAATGACCAGTCAAAAAGAAATCGATCGCCGCTACACCAACATCCGCGCGGCCATGGAGGCGGAAAAGGTCGACGCCCTCATCGTCTGCGGCAATCAGTATGCCGGCTTTGAAGGCGCGGTGCGCTACACCTCCGGGTTTGAAATTGTCCACCGCTACGTTTACGTCCTCATTCCTCTTGCGGGAGATCCCACGCTGGTTTTCCCGCGCGAGGCTCGCTGGATCGGAGACAAGAAAGCACCCTGGGTCCGCGAAAAAGTTTGGGCGGAGGTTCCCGGCAAGTGGCTGCGTGAAGAAAGTGAGAAACATCATTGGAAACGCGTGGCGGTGTATGGACTGGATTTCGTGATGGCCGTACGCGATTACCGCGAGCTGGAGCAGGGTGCGTTCGAACTCGTGCCGTTCGATTTTCACTTTGACATGGCGCGGGCCGTAAAAAGCGAGGAAGAACTCGAAGGGTTCCGCGACAGCATGGATATCATCCTGGATGGCTTCCACGCGCTTCTTAAGGCCTACGAGCCGGGAAAATCCGAAGCCGAAATCATGGCTCCTGCTGTCGAACGCTTTTTTGCGCGCGGGGCAGGCCCGCGCATGATGAACATCGTTCTGAGCGGCAGCAACGGCGAAGCGGAGGCTTTTTTCAGGGTGCCATCGCAGCGCAAAGTCGCCGCGGACGATTTGTTGCTCTATTCCCTCGAGGTGACCGGCGCCGCCGGCTACTGGATCGAATTCTCGCGCGCCCTTATTCGAGGAAAGGTCAGCTCTCGCACCCGCGCCATGAGCGATGTCTATCCCCACGCTATGGAATCCGCGCGCTTGAAGATGCGCGAAGGCGTACTTGCTAGTGAAGTTCACAAAGCAGCGGCCGATGTTTTTGCGAAAGCCGGATTTGCGCTGGGACACCTTACCGGCCACTCTATCGGCATGACCATGCTGGAGCATCCCTCCATCGGCGCGAACACGCAGATCGAGCTGAAAGAAAACATGGTCGTTAGCTTCCATCCTCAGGTCGTCGATCAAGAGGGCCAGGTCTGCCTGTACACGCAGGACACCTACCGCGTTGGAAAAAAAGAAGGCGAGTGCCTCGCGAACGTGCCGTGGCGGTTTTATTCCGGAGCGGAAGAGTTGAAGACGGCATGAAGGTCAAGATTTGCATCGTTGGTTGCGGAGCGATCGGCAGCATTTTCGGTGCCCATCTGGCGCGCCTCGAAGATGCTGAGGTGCACGCGTACGACGTTTCGAAAGAACAAACGCGCACGATCACCGAGCGCGGGCTGCGCATCACCGGCGCCGCGGATTTCACGGCGAGGCTTCACGCGACTTCCGACTCTCGGGAGATTCCTCCGTGTGATTTCGGAATCGTGGCCACGAAGAGCACGCAAACGTGTGCGGCCATCGAGCAGACCGCGCACATTTTTGGCGCGGGCAGCGCGGTCTGCTCCGTGCAGAACGGCGTCGGCAACGAGGAGATTCTCGCGCAGCACGTTCCTTGCGTGATCCGCGGTACCACTTTTCCTGCGGGCCACGTGATTGAACCGGGCCACGTGGGCTTCGACATCAATGGCGATACGTGGATAGGCCCGTTCGAACCCACGCATACGCCTTACGCGCTGGTCGAGCAACTTGCTGAATTGCTCAATCGTGCGGGCTTGCGCGTGATTCCCTTGCAGGACGCTCGCGGCGCGCAATGGACCAAGCTGATCTTCAATGCCTCCACGAATCCGGTTGGCGCGCTGACGCTCCTGCACCACGGCGCGGGGACGCGGTTCGCTCCTACTGGCGCGCTGTTCAACGCCTTGATCACGGAAGGTGAAGCAGTAGCCAAAGCGCTGGGGATCGAGCTGCACGGTGATCCGCGCGCCCTGGTGCAAAAAGGCGCGAACGCGCCCGGCAAACACAAGGCCAGCATGTTGCAGGACATTCTTGCGCGGCGCCAGACCGAAGTGGATTTCATGAACGGTGCGATCGCGGACTTGGGCGAAAAGACCGGCGTGCCAACTCCGCTCAATCGCGCTTTGTGGCAACTTGTGAAAGGGCTCGAACATTCCTGGACCGATCCGAGCTGAGCGGCAATCGGAACGAAAGGTATTCTACGGAGCACTGACACGATGAGTATGCCTTTCAAAATCAGTGTGTTGCAGCTCAGCATGGAGCCGCTCGACGAAACGGTGCGCATGGCCCAGGCTTGCGACGCCGCCGGGTTTGACACCTTTTGGCTGGCGGAGGCCTATCCCTGGTGGCGCAAGCACTCGATGGAGGCGCGCTCCTCAACGGCAGTCACCTCCATCGTCGCTCGCGAAACCAAAAAGATCACCATCGGCTGGGGCATCATTTCTCCGTACACGCGTCATCCCGTTCAAATCGCCATGGAAGCTCGCGTCCTTCAGGAAGCTGCCGGCAAAGACCGTTTTCTCCTTGGCCTTGGTGCTTCGAAGATTTTCATGAAAGAAATCGGCGAAGGAGAAAGGGGGAAAGAGGTCGGGCCCGCAACCGTGATGCGCGAAAGTATAGAGATTATCGAGGCGATGCTCGCCGGTGGTGAAATGAAATACGAGGGCAAAGCGTTTCAGGCGTATGCGCCGGCGCTCAAAGCCGATACTCACGTGCCGCGATGGCGCGTGCCAATCTACGTCGGCGCTACTGGTCCGGTTTTGCAGCGCCTCGCCGGTTCGCATTCCGACGGTTTGTTGACGGCCAGCATCACTACCCCGAAGTTTGTAGAGTACTCGCGGAAGATGATGGAAGAAGGCGCGCACAAGGCCGGAAAAGATTCTGCGAAACTCGATCTTGGTTCGGTGATCGTCGGCAGCGTTGGCGAAGATTCCCGGTCCGCACGCGAAGGGGCGAGAGAGATGGCCGCCATGTATCTCGCCAACAAAGTGCAGAACATCCGCGGTTCAGCGGATACGCTCCTGGAATGCGCCGGTCTTTCGTTCGAAGAGATTCGCCCGATTGCTGATGCTATGGAGGAGGGAGGCCGGAAGGCCGCGGCCCGCGCCGTCACGGATGCGGTGCTCGAAAAAGTGTGCCCAATTGCGGGGACACCGGCACAATGCATCGCGCGATTGGAGGAATATCGCGCCGCTGGGTGCACGCACATCATGTTGGAGCTTTGGGGCGACGACCGGCTCGAACAAGCGCGATTATTCGGAGAAAAAGTCTTGCCGCACTTCAGCAAGAAGTAGATCCACTGCCATCACGCCGGTTGCTGTAATTGCGCCTCATCTTGGCCTTCCGCTCATGCCGTCACCGATTTGCCGCCTTGCATCTCTTTGTACGATACGACCGGATTCCGGAGCACTCCGATTTTTTCGATTTCACATTCCACAATGTCGCCGGGTTTCAGGTAGAGCGACTTAGGATCCCCGCTGAACGCCGCGACCCCGGAGACCGTGCCCGTGGAAAGCACATCCCCCGCAGAATAACCCATAGGCGAATAATGGGCTACGATTTCCGGAATCGTCACGGACATTTTGCTGGTGTGCGATTGCTGTCGGATCTTTCCATTCACGCGGAGCTGCATGGCCAGATTGTGCGGGTCCGGAATTTCATCCGCCGTCACGATATAGGGCCCAAGCGGACAAAACGTGTCGATGCCCTTGCAGAAGCTGAACACGCCGGACTTCATCTCCCGCCGCTGGATATCGCGCGCCGTCACATCATTGAAAATCACATACCCGCCGATGTACTCGCGTGCCTGCTCCGCGGAGAAGTGCTTTCCCGCTTTCTTGAGAACCACGGCAAGCTCAAGCTCGTAATCGAGTTCTTCTGTCAAATGCTCAGGGTAAATAATCGGCGCGTCCGGGCCGATGATGGCATCCACGTTTTGAAAAAACACAATCCATGGAAGAATGGGATGAGAAAATCCTGCCTTTTGCGCATCCTCGTGATGCTCGCGGAAATTTCCCGCGGTGTGGAAAAACTTTTTCGGAACGATAGGCGCCTTGATGCTTACAGATTCGCGGTGAAAAAAAATGGGCTCGCCGGAAACTCCCTTTGTTTCCGGCCCGCCACTAGTCGCGTATTCGATGGCGGTCTGCGCCGCGTCCAGACCACGGTCTCCATTCTCGAACAACCCACGCATGTCGGAAGGCACGCGCGCATCCGCAAACGCATAGAACGCTCCTTCCCGCTCGACGTTTCTTAAATAGCTTGCGTAGGCAGCATTCAGGTCAATAATCCATCCCTCTGCGGCCAGCGCCCCGATGCGATCTCCTCGCGACTCCCTGTGAAAAGTAACCAGCTTCATGGGACTACCTCGCATCATTCCTGACGCCGAAAATGTTATCAGAATCGACGTAGATTCACTGGTCCGCCCACGCAGTCGCACGAAGATGTAATTAGGCCAACTGCTTTCGTCCTAGAACTCAATGTAGTGGTTACGGCAGAAACCGATTACTGGGCACCTCTGAATGTGACGATCTCCATCGCATAATTTTGCGCGGTGCTGGCAGTCACTGAGGCCTGGTACGATCCGGTGGCCGAGACGACGCGGTCCAGCAGACACACAGTAGCCGGATTGGTCTGACTCTCAATCACCCATCCACTCGCAGGATTCGCGCACGTTGCATTCGAGGCTTCCGAGGCCGCCCAGGAAAACAGATATTCGTTTGCTGCCGTGGTGGTGACGGCAGCTGAAGACCACGCGGCAGTTGCCGTGAGTGAGTCGTGGTAGCCGGATTGATCGAGCGGCGCGGAGGGATCGAGTCCGGCGACCTCAGCCACGGCTACCAACAGGTAAGTGCTGCCACCGCTGAAATTCAAAGTCAATGAGGTGGTTCCCCCGACAGTAGACTTGGCGTAATAGAAGTTGGTGTACGTCGCGCTGCCGTTGACATTGTGGTAGATGGAAGTCGCCAGCCCGCGGGTGAACGCATCTCCGGAGCCGTCGGTCACACTGCTGATATCCAGGGGCCAGAAGCTCACTCCCACGATCAAGGTGTGCCCGGCAGCGGTGGCCTGGGGCAGGGGCAGGGTGACCGTTCCGCCGGAAGTAGGCTGACGGCTGAAGGTGGCTTTCTGAATCAGAGAAATGGCGGGGGGAGTGGTCACGGAGAAACCATTGCTCAGAGTGCTGGTTTGGTTGTCGGGATTGGTGACGGTGACGTTGCGTGGGCCTAGCGTGGCTGTGGAGCTGATGGTGATGTTGGCGGTGAGTTGAGTGGCAGAGTTGAACGTGCAGGAATTCACCGTGATACCCGCACCAAAGTTGCAAGCCGCCCCGCCTTGGAAATTGCTGCCGGTGATGATGACGCTGGGCAAACTCTGCCCCTGAGCGCCGGAATTGGGATTGACAGAGCTCACCACGGGCGGTGGAGGCGGACCACCGGTGGTTACCGTGAACCCGTTCGTCAATGTGCCGGTTTGGCTGTCGGGATTGGTGACGGTGACGTTGCGTGGGCCTAGCGTGGCTGTGGAGCTGATGGTGATGTTGGCGGTGAGTTGAGTGGCGGAGTTGAACGTGCACGAATTCACGGTGATGCCCGCACCAAAACTGCAAGTCGCGCCGCTCTGGAAGTTGCTGCCGGTGATGATGACGCTGGGCAAACTCTGCCCCTGAGCGCCGGAATTGGGATTGACAGCGGTCACGGAGGGCGGCGGGGGTGGCGTGCCCACCGTAATAATGATGCCCGGGCCCGGAACCTCCAGATTGCCACTGTCATCAACCGCCCGACTCCGGATGTTGACCGTCGCGTTGTTATTAAACGTGGTGGTATAAGTCCAGTTCTCCCTGCCCACTGCGGGGTGCCAGGTTGTTCCCCCATCCACCGAGATCTCAACTGCTCCCACCACGCCACCGCCAGAGTCCACCGCAGTACCCGAAATAGTCAACGATGAGCCTGGAGTTACTCTGCTTCCCGACGAAGGCGAGGTGATCGTCGATGTCGGTGGAGTGGTATCCGTCGAAGCAACTGCGGGTACCAGGCCGCCTTGCAGCGTCGCGGGCTGAACTCCCATGTCTGCAAGAATATTTACGGTGGCCTGCTGCATGTTGACATCGGTTGGTGTGCCAGAAAGATCGTGGGTGGCATCCAGTCCCCAGGACCACTGAATCGTGCCGGCTCCGAAAACCAAGGCTCCGCTCGGAGCCCGGTACATGGTCAAGTGATGCGTGGCAGTGGCACTTCCAAAGGAGTAGGAACCTGGCGGAGGCGAGGGATTGAAGGAGAGATAGTTCGACACTGCCTCGGTGGTGGTCGAGAGTCGTATGAGACCTGCTGGCCTGAATTCATTGTCAGCGTCTTCATCCCACTCATAGCCAAGCACTCCGGTGGGCAGCGTGGCGACCTGGCCCGGCCCGAGTGTTGCAATGCTGGTGTTCCGCCAGAACCGCATTCTGCCGTCGGCCTGAGGCACGTTGATCGGGTAGCTTGGAGGGTTTGGAGGTGCGCTCACCCCGGTTTTCGTGCCGGTCAATGCGTTTTCCGGGCGGCCCCCGTCAGCGGGTGGGCTGAAACGCCCGTCCTGCCAAATGCCAGTCCATGTAGGGGGATCTTGGGGATCGATTACCGCATTGGCAAAGGTCTCTTTGTAGCAAACGAGCGTTCGGTAAGACGTATTTGTGCCATCAATGCTCGGTTCCCAGCGAGTCTTGAAGAAGACTTCGTTGCCGCTAAAGAATGTCAGATTCACACCAGCTGCCCGGGCGGCTTCAACGTTGACGCGCTGCCCACCCGACCAGTATTCGTCATGCGCGACCGACATGAAGATCTTGTGTTGAGTGATCAGCGCGCCGTTGCGGTCCGTATCTACGCCACTGAAATAACTGAGGTCGTAGCCGTTCGCCTCGAGCCAGCGAATCATGGGAGTTTCAGAGGTGAAAAGCCACGTGTTCCCATTGGATACGGTGAACGGCCGGTTGTAACTGACTTTGTAATGCGCATTTCCCGTATAGAGATTGCTCCCACCGTAGTCGTTGTAGGCGTGCCAGGTTTGGTCGGACGTCTGCACCAAGATGTCAGAATGGCTGGAATCATTACGCACGACAAAAATCGAGGGGCTCGCCTCCCCGGTGTCCAGCCGGATGAGTCTGGCAAAATAGATTCCTGAGGTGGCCGTGCTGGGCACCGCCCAAGAGGCGGATATGATCCAGTTGCCGCAATCCGTTAGCCCAGTGGAGCTGTCCGTCAGACAGGGAGGTTGAATTTGCGGCAGGGGCACCGAAGACGAAACGGAAGTTATAAACCGAGCGCCATTCCCCTGGTAGTAACCCAAACGATAGATATCGATGCGCCAGGAGACCGCATTCGTGGAGATCTTGAAGGAGATGGTCTGGCCCACGTTCGCGCTGATATCTGTGGTGAAGCCCCGAATATTCGATGAACCTGCTCCTTGAATGTACCACTGACTCGGGGGATTGCCTGGCAGGCAGTTCTCCGCCTCGATCGCGTTTTTGGGTGCCGAACACGTCGCAAATGCCGAAAGGGCTAGGCTTGCGTGTACGAGCATGAGAAGCAGAACTCTTGTGAAGGCAAGGCTCATCCGTCTAAACGATCGCGAGGGGCGGCGTTTTGCGTATTGCAGAGTCGAAAATACGAAGACAGGGCCCGGAGGATCGAACATCGTGCTACCTCCCGTCCCGAATGGTTGCGTTGGGATGTTCGATCGTAAGGAGAAGACCTAGATAAAACAATCAGGTGAATTGCCGACAGGTGAATACCCTAGACTCGGGGGGGAAGAAGTCCTCAACGCAAAACAAATCAGCTTCTGAGCCCTGAAAGTAATAGCGAGACGATTCTGTGCCACATGAGTCTTGCTTATGAGGTCTTCTGGTCTGTATGGCAGACTAGTCTGCCTTGCAAACCAAAATCTGCTACCCGCAAACTAGTTTGCCGCGGAAACCAAATCCGCCCACGTCCGCCATGAGGGCCTACACTTGCGCGAACCCGCCATCCACGAACAATTCCGTTCCCGTGATGTAGCTACTATCGTCGGACGCAAGAAACACCACGGCCCTGGCGATCTCATCAGGTGTACCGAGCCTGCCGAGCGGGACAAGGTTGGGAATCATCTTGCGGCGTTGCTCGCCCGACTCTGCGGACGCCAGCAGGTCACTCAGTCCGGGAGTGTCGATGGATCCGGGGCTTACCGCGTTCACGCGAATGCGCCTCTCCTTTAGGTCCGTTGTCCATGTCCGCGCGAACGAGCGCACGGCGGCTTTTGTGGCGCTATAAACACTATTCATCGACAATCCTTTGCTGGCGACGATCGACGAATTCAGGATGATCGAGGCTCCATCCGGCAGTAGCGGAAGCGCCTTCTGCACCGTGAAAAGCAGGCCTTTCACATTGATGTCGAAGATCCAGTTGTAGAACTCCTCCGTGATCTTACCGAACGGGGCATACTTCGCAACGCCGGCGTTCGCGAAGACGATATCGAGCCTGCCCTTCTCCCGCTTGATTTGGGCGAAAAGGCGATCCAGATCGCCAAGGTTCGACACGTCTCCTGGTACGCCGGTCACATTTCTTCCGATCTCCTTTACCGCTGCAGCCAGCTCCGGCTCTCGGCGTCCCGTTATGAAGACGTATGCGCCTTCGTTCACAAATTGCTTCGCCGTCGCGAGACCGATGCCACTGTTGCCGCCAGTAATCAGTGCAATTTTTCCTTCCAGCTTACCCATCTATTTCTCCTTGGTTGTCATTTCTTTGGGTTTTCTTTGAGAGCATCGCTCTTCCGACGATGCGAATACTGTATCGAGAATTCTCGTTGCGCAAATCCTCATCGTCGCTTGGGTGCAACGCGCTCGGCATCACGCCCGCTGCTGAGCGGGCACAATAATCCTGTATCGGGGCGCCGGCACGGAATTTCCGAACTGCTGCGAGATGGCGCGACGCGCAGCCTCGAAACGGGTCCATTCGTCTCCATCATGAAGGCCGGGAATCGTCACCAGTTCGCCCCGGTCGAGCCCGACCAGCGCGGCATCGACCATGTCTTCCACAGACATGACAATCGACGGGGGCAGTTTCTGCCATGGGAGACCAGCGATCTCCCAGAGGTCGGTCGCGGTCGCGCCCGGCAGCACCGCCTGGATGCGGATGCCTTTATCGGCGAGCTCGTGCTGCAGCGAATGGCTGAGTGCAAGGACATAGGCTTTGGTTGCGCCGTATACACCGTTGAGCGCCTCGGGCGAGATGCCGACCACCGATCCGATGTTGATGATGGTGCCTGCGCCACGCGCGACGAATGCAGGCGCGGCGGCATAGGTCAGACGCGTGAGCGCGGTAATGTTGAGAGCAATCATGTCGTCCATCTTCTCAACGTCGGCATTCAGCAGCGGGGCGACGGAGGAGATACCAGCATTGTTGACGAGCATGGTGATGCTCGGATCGTCCCGCAGCGTAGCCTCGACCTTGGCAAGTTGCGCCTTGTTGTTGAGGTCGGCGCGCAGTACTTTGACGGACCTTCCCGTCTCGCTCGTCAGACGCCCCGAAAGGGACTTCAGCCGCTCCTCATTCCGGGCCACCAGGATGAGGTCGTAGCCATGCTTTGCGAGACGGTCGGCGTAGACAGCGCCGATGCCCGACGATGCGCCCGTGATTACGGCGACGCCTTTGTTCGATGAGATTGACATTGGTAGGCTCCTTTATCTGAACGGCCAGCTTTCATCAGCACCCCTTTCGATGAACGATGAGACCGCTCGGTTTCATTTATTTTGTGGTACACTGGTATCTAGAGACCAGTCGGTCGCATCAATAGCAGGGGATAGCGCGGCAACCTATGCATCGGCGGGGATTTATGGCTCACGCGGAAAAGAACGACGTTCCGGTAGCACGGCTAATCGGATTCGAGGCAAAAGAAATTGGCGACGGACGAGCCATCGTCACGCTGGCAGCCGGACAACAACACGCCAATCCCATGGGAACGCTCCATGGGGGAATCCTTTGCGACATCGCTGACGCTGCAATGGGAATGGCGTTTGCCAGTACGCTCGCGCCCGGCGAATCTTTCACAACAATCGAACTAAAGATCAATTTCTTCCGCCCCGTGTGGGAGGCTCGCCTGCGAGCCGAGGGCAAAGTGGTGCGACGGGGCAGCACGATTGGTTATATTGAGTGTGAAATCACGGATGAAGGCGGGCGTCTGGTTGCCAAAGCATCCTCGACCTGCATGGCCCTGAGAGGCGAGCGCGCCAAGGGACGCTAGACTCCATCCCCATTGGTTACTTAGACCGAGCTCGCACTTCTGTTTCGAGGTAGCTGCCGAGATGGGCTTGGATGGCGCGCAGCGCTTCCTCAGTTCGTTCAAGGCGGTAGACCATGACTGCACCCTCGAGAGACGAAATAATGAGAGTTGCCAGCTTCTTTGCGTCGACCCTTGGGCGGATTTCCCGCGCCTTGATTCCGGCCCTGATCATCGAAATAAGGTAGCTGCGCCACCCTCGCAAGGCCTTGCGTGCGCGCTCGCGCAGAACGGAATTTCCGTCATCGGTATCGACCGCCGTGTTGAGCAATGGACAGCCGCCGGGAATAATTCCGCGGCGCTCCACAAAATTAGCAACCAACTGCTTTAACCTGTCCACGGTGTTCGGGATGGTATTCAGATCGTGAATTCGTGCGTCTAACGTTTCCCGCCAGGCATAGTCAAAGGCCTCGGCCGCTAGTGCCTCTTTGCTGGAGAAGTGCCGGTAGATCCCGCCTTTTTCGAGACCCGTCGCCCGCATGAGATCGGACATGGCCGCACCGTCATAGCCCCTCTGATTGAAGATGGGTGCCGCCTTGCGAATGATTTCCTGGCGGGTCTGCTCGCCTTTGCGCATTTAGATCCCTCAAAACCGCCCTGCGACCAACTGGTTGCTTGTTGCATTGTACCAAATATCTGGATGCGACCGAACGGTCTCTTGTTGCATCAAAAAGGGGCCGGCACCTGTATGAGCACTGCAACGGCTTCCATTCCTGTCCCGTATGTGGCCAGCAAGCGGCCCGCGCTCAGCCCCTGGATCATCGCCGTCACCGTCACCCTGGCCACCTTCATGGAACTGCTAGACACGGCCATCGCCAATGTCGCCTTGCCCCATATTGCCGGCGGCCTCGCGGTCAGCTATGACGAGAGCACCTGGGTCCTGACAAGCTATCTGGTATCGAATGCTGTAGTTCTTCCGCTCTCCGCATGGTTGAGCCGTG
>WNFR01010360.1_pt1 | contig 13882 bp, 13 predicted proteins | sample 5400221 | NCBI WGS metagenome assembly WNFR01 (sample SAMN13153357, study PRJNA577476) | soil metagenome | isolation source: 40 cm soil under Madrone tree | place: USA:California | collected 2016-06-14 | reverse complement strand
TCGATGTACTTGCCTGCAGACAGGCTTGCCGGATCCACACTGCCGACTTCAGTTGAGAGTGCGGTGCAGGAAACGCATTGCATCGGTTCATTAAGAGAACACGTTTCGCTGGTGCGTTGCACCGGGTCCGTTCGGCGCGGTGCACTCTGCGCCAAAGCCCCGTCGCCCCAACCCATGAGAAGGACCGACATTCCCAGCGTGGCGATGGGCACCGAAAGCAGAGTCATTTGAAGCATTCCAGGTGAAGTGTCGCTGCTTTTCCGATATCGGCGATGTCGGCAGGTGCCAGTTCGGCAGCTCGGTCGGACAGAATGGGTTCGACCCCATAAGCCTCAAGGAACGTGCGGGCTACAGCTCCCTTAATTGCAAAGTTCACGTTTTGAGGGATGTCGCCAGTTTGCTCGGCAACACCCAGCGCATTCAGCTTGGCGACTACAACTCCGACCACAGCGCCGCGAGAATCGAGTAGTGGCCCGCCGCTATTGCCCGGCTGCACGGGTGCGGATACCTGAAGGCGACTGGAGTCGTCTCTCATTCCCACCAGAGCAGACACCATACCTGCAGTAAAATTGCCGCTGGTTGCGAGCACTGTACTGAGAGGATAGCCGTAGGCAAATACGGACTCGCCAAGTCGGGGCAAGCCCTTCCGAAATGCGATGGGTTCGACATGCGTATCTTTAGCCTGGAGGAGGGCGAGGTCGTTGCGCTTATCGGTGGCCACAATTCGGGCTGGCGCTCCATGTGCGCCATCTCCGGACACGAGTACTTCGCGACATCCCTCAACAGCATGCGCGTTGGTGAGCAAATAACCTTCACGTGCGACAGCAAAAGCGCTCGCTGACGAGTCCGGCCCCTTGGGCGGCAGGGACTGTGGTGGGGCTGACGCCTGAGCGGCCGCGGCGGTTTGGCCCTTCCCATTTGTCGCATTCGGAGGAGGCAATGCGGGGGGAGGCTGTCCAAGCCGCGCTTGGTTTGCACAGCCGAACAGCTCGCTTAGTGCCCCGTAGCTTCCCTTTAAGTTATACTTTTGGACCTGACCACCGATCTCGACAAACAGCGTATTGCCCATCCGAATGGACTCGTAGAGTTCGACTATCTTCAACTTCAGTTTACCGATCGAAAAAATGGCCACTTCGTCTTTGACGTCGATCGTCGCGCCCAGAGGATCGGCACCGTCAACCCACAACTTCGCAGCGCGCTGATTTGGGTCAATCTTGTACTGGCCTTCCAGACTGAAGAAGAAATCCAAATCGGGGGTAAGCCAAAACTTAAGTGTATCGCCCGACCAATAGTCCGTTTCTATAAAACACGCGCGGAACTGCTTGTCAGCGCTAACGGTGTAGTAGCCCCTCCAGCCTTCAAAGCGAAATGCCGTCTGGGCAAAGGAGTGATATGAGCAGGCGAGGGTCATCGCCAATGCGAGCAGGCCCGACCTACAGGAGCGGATTGCTAACATGCGCACCCCGGCGCGCTTTTGCACTTGCTCTTCGCACTGATGCACGTGTTGCCGCAGGGCTGGCCCTTGGTGCAGTGCTTGCAGCACGCTTGCTAGTGAATTGCAGAGTAAGCGCGGTCGCGGCGGTCATCCTGGCCGTCGGTTGTCCAGCTACGGCCTGGGCGTGGGGAGCGACCGGCCACGCATGGGTTAGCGGGATCGCGGCGGAAGCACTGCCTGACGAGATCCCAGCCTTCGTGCGCACGCCCGAGGCCATCGCAGATATCGCGGTGCTAGGCCGGGAGCTGGACCGCTCGAGGGGATCGGAGTTACGCACGACAAGGAGCGCGACCCCGGCCCACTACATCGACCTAACGGACGACGGCAGGGCGATGGGCATCGTGCCGCTCGACAAGCTGCCGGTCACCCGCGAGGCCTACGACACGCAGCTCCGGTCGGGCGGCTCACCGCCCTTGCCATGCGTTGGCGCGAGGGGCGCTGAGATCGCAACGACGTTCGGCGAGATCCTGACTATTGCGCCGTCCAGCCGGCAAGGAGGAACTGCTCCAACTCCCAGCGCTTCATGGGGTGCTGCTCCACCAAGCGGGCCAGGTCGTTGCCTTCAATCAACTCCACATTTAGCACCTGAGCCTGATGCTTGGCCGTGTTGTTGAACCGCTGGTTGGTGACCGCCACCATCGCGAATTTCACGCCGGGATAGCGCTGCGCATAGGCGGCAACGCCAGCCGACACATCCTTGACTGCTTCCCATCCGTGCCCACGCCCTACGATGCCGGAGCACTTGCACTGGATGGCCACTCCCTCGGAGCCACGGATCGCCAGGACGTCGACACCGCCGTCGCCCACGCGCGGGGTCTTGGTCGTCCAGGAGTAGCCTCGCTTGCTCCACAGCAACGCGCAAAATGCCTCAAAGGCTTCGGCATCCAACGACCCAATGTCATCGGCGCCAATCAGCTCATTGCCGAATGCGTTGCCGCCATCGGGCGCGTCCAAGTCGCCGAAGTCGGCCGCGCTTACGTCGCCCGCGCCGTTGAGCATGTCGGTGGAGAGGCCGCGCTTCCAGTCGAGCAGCTTGTCGAGCTTGGCATCGAAGGTCAGAAAATCGGGAGCGACCACCACCGGGTAGTACACATGGACATCCTTGACTTGCCCAATTCGATAGGCCCGGTCGGTCGCCTGGTCCTCCTTGGCGGGATTCCACGTCCGGGTGAAGTGGACGACATGGTTGGCCGCCTGAATATTCACGCCGAAGCCCACCGCCAGCGGCGACAGGATGATCACGCCAAATCCCGCCTTGTCTTGAAACTTCTTGATCCGCCGCTGCCGGTTGTTGGCATTGGCCGAGTCTGCCGACGTGTCGCCGTTGATTACGTCGGGCACAAGACCAAACCGCTCGCCGATGGCGCGCTGCAACGTCCGCTGGAGATCTCGAAACTCGCAGAAGACGATGGTCTTCTCGCCCTTGGCCTCGATCTCACGAAGTTGGGTCAATAGCCAGGCCATCTTGGGCGAGTGGCGCTCGATCTCGGCGACCGACTCGGCGTCGGTCGAAATGTGTCCTGGCGGCCGCGGATCAGAGCACAGCCTGCGCAGGTATTGCAGCAAGCCTAATGGCGTTTGCAGGCCACTGGCTGGGCCGCCCTTCTCGCGCTTTCGGAACGCGGCGACCGCATGGGCATAGTGCGTCCGCTGACGGTCCGACAAGGGTAACCCCCTGCACGAGTTCACCTCAATTTTCTTGGGCAAGTCTTTGGCCACCTCAGCCTTGGTCCGGCGCAGTTTTTGGGGATCGATCAACGCCCGCAACTCTGCGACGCGCGCCTCCGCCTCCGCATCTCCTTCAGCCTCGATGGGCCTGCGGTAGAGGTTTCCAAACTCCTGCAACGCTCCGAGCAAGCCGGGCTGCACGAAGTCAAACAAACACCAAATGTCGGTCAGCGTGTTCTCGACTGGCGTTCCCGTGCAGGCAATCTTGAGCCTGGCGTTCTGCTTCTTGGCCGCGCGAGTGACCAACGCATTAGGGTTTTTGATCTTCTGCGCCTCGTCGCAAATCATGGCGGACCAACGCTGCGCAGCCAGCGAAAATTCGAGGTCGCGCAGGGTCTCGTAGGTGGTCAACACGATTTGGGCGCCACCGAGCCATCCCGTCGTCAAAAGCCGCGTCGCTCCGCCTTGGACAAGCTCCTCGTCGAGCAACCGCTTGGGGACGCGTTTCTCGGCCAGCGACGGTCCATACAGCGTCAAGAGGCGCATCGCGCCTGGTGCGAAGAACTTGGAAACTTCGTCCTTCCAGTTCTCCAACAGGGAGACAGGAGCCACGATCAGGAACGGGTCGATGTTGGGCAGCTCTTCAATAGCCGCTGCGATGAAGGTCAAGAGCTGGATCGTCTTGCCCAGGCCCATGTCGTCGGCCAGTAGCGCGCCACGGCACGCCACAGGCGAGAGGCTCCAAAGGTGTTGAAGCCAGGCCACGCCGCTCAACTGATGATCTTTGAGCGCGATCTCGGGCAGCAGCGACGCGGGGAGCCGGGGCGGCGCGCCGGGCGGCGCCAACGCGCCTCGACGCTCCTCGTAGTCGAGCACGTTCACGTTCGGTTTGACCACCAAGCCCTTGCGCTCGGCAACCTTGACCTTGGTCGCTGGATTCGCTGGATCGAACGTGCGCTTGTCCACGTCCTCGCGGGCCTTGCCCAACGTGTCCAGTGCCTCGGCCGCCCAAGCGACGGGAATGGGCTTGGGGCAACCTGGGAATTCGAATGTCTTGCGCTTTTCCTCTTGGGCCTTGCGGACCTCGTCGCGGAACGCGGCAATCGGCCCCTCTCCCAGCACGAGGGCTACCGTCTCGCCTCCGCCCTCGGGGGTGTAGCAGAGGCCGAAGTCAACGTTTGCTGGGAACCATCCCTCATCGTCGCTCTTGCGAGCTATGAAGGGTGAGTAATAGGGCTTCTCGACACCAAAGCCCTCGACCCGCTCGGAATACCGCGAAAGGTCGAAAATCTCCGACGCCCTCACACCACTGGGCGCCGCCATGTCGCGCAGAGCCGCCCGCAGGAGCTTCGCCTGGTTAAGTCCCGCGGACCTTCAAAGCGCAGTTCGGCCGACAGAATCTCGTTACGGATCGTCTCCTCGACCAGCAGAGTGCAGTCATAGGGGTAACCCTTCTCATCGCGCAACACGCGCGCGGTAAAGCGGGCGAAGGACACGCCTGCATCGTCGCGAGCCTTCTCGAACTGGGCCGGGTCGATCACCTTGCACGCATCGGGTCCAAGGGTAGAGAATGGGTTGCGTAGGAACGCCTCGGCGCGTTCGCCCGCAACGCGACGACCCGGCATTTTGCGAATCTCGCGCAGCACCGTCCGCACTTCCGGCGAGAGCATTACATGCACGACGCCGTTGCCGTCTGGAATGTCGTAACGTGCGGGTACCTCGTGGAACCGGTCGAACATTTCGAGCCAGCGCTCCGGCGCGCCGTCAAAGCCCGGCTGTATCTCGACCATGTTCGCGCCGCCGACATCGCCCTTGCGCATGCCAATGCGCAGCCTCTCCGGGGTGAGCACAACGGTCTTTCGCAGAAAGTCCGTCATGTCGGCGCCAGCACTCGCGGCGTGGGATCGAATAGCCGACCACGCTCGGCGATTCGAGTCCGCGACGCGCTCGCTTTGGGGCCTGGCCCAAAACTGAGATACTGATTCGACTACGTGCCACACGTTCTCTGGCAGCACCGCCACGCGTTCGCCTGTCCTGATGACGGCGCCTTCGATGGCGACGTTGCCTTGCGGGCGCTGGCCGCTGGGGTCGAACCATTCTCTAATGGACACGGCGAAGCTTTCGTCAATCAGGGTCTCCTTGCTCGACAAGGCTGGGCGCCAAGCCTCGATGGCCGGTAGCTTCAATAGGGAGACGCTCGATCCGTGATCGGGCGAGGCCGCCAGGCGATAAAATCCTGCCAGCTCAGCTTCACGCTTGCGGCGCCCAGCTCAGCAAAACCCTCTTCCTCCAACTGGCCCAGCAGCATGGCGAGTTCGGCGTCAGCGCCAAAGCTACCGGCGTCCGACAGCCAGCCCTCGCGAGCCGGTTCGGATCGATATTCAATGCCTTCGCGATTCCATGTCACAGAGATGGTCGCTGCCAACGGAGCGCCGGAGTTGGTAGGCGGGCCGCCTTTGGATCGAAATGCCGGCAACCGCATCATCTACTCCCTGAACCAGCCTCGAGGCGTCCTCGGTTTGAAGCCCCAAGCTTTGAGCTGCGTCACTACATCGGTCGGGTGCTCGACCCCTAGTACCCAGAGCGCGCCATTCTTGCTGCGGTTATCTTGCACTCTAAGGCTGTGAGCCCGCGCGAGGTCTCGCCACGCAGCGTCTGAGAAAGCCTGAGAAGTGACGCGTCGAACAGCTCCAACGCGATTTGGCGGATCGCTGGGCCGGCCAATGTGAGGAATGAGATAGGCGTCGAATTTCTGTTCCCAAGTTTGGGCGGACGAATCGCGGTGGATCATCCGCTCGGTGTGGCTACTGTCCTTGAGCCGATGGATGCTGACCGATGCCCACGCCTTGCCTGAGGTCAGGATGTCGAGCAAAGGCTGACCAAGCGAGCTCCATTCGAAGACATACATAGCGTTGCCCTTTGCGCCGAACTCCACGAGTAAGTAGCGACCGACTCGCATCACGAAGGCATTGTTGTCTGCGGTCGTGCCATCCAAGTCGAGCAGCCGACCCTTGGCCCGATTCTTGAAATCGGCGAATTGCTCACCGCGCCGATATCGGGCGTCTGAGCCGAGTGCGAACCACATGTCTTCGATCGCGGGCTCAAAGCGCAGCCAGTAATCCACGCGGCGACTGTCGCCCGTCCCATCGACGCTAAGCAACTGAAAGAAGTCCGTGATCAGGCGCCGTTTGAGCCAGCCATTGACCATTTCGCGGGTGTCATCGTCAGGTCTGCCCTTCGCATCGACCACCCGAGCATCCCAGATCGCGCGGCGCAACCAAGGATTGCCGACGATGGAAACGGCGGCGTCTCGCAAGGCTATGTGCTCTGGGCGCTCGCGGCATTTGGCGTACCTAGACACCAGCAGCGCCACGCTACGCAGGCGCAGCGGCTCGCCGAGCTCGACCCCACCGCGCCCTGTCCCGATGTTGATAAGATTTGGCAGTCTCGCCTTGAAGGCCTCGTCGTTCAGGGCGCAGCCTGCTCTCATCTGAGCAATGACCGCCTCTTCCACAACCCAGGAATCTAGCGGGATGGCCAGACTTTCTCTCGCGTCCTGCAACTCGCTGGAGTCGCCCCGAAGCAGAGCCGCGCCGAACCTTTCGCAGGGCTGAGCGCTCAGCAAGGCGACGTGCTTGGTGAGGTCGGAGAACCACGGCGGCTTGGGCTCCTTGGATTTGAGGATGCGCTCGCGTTCGGCGCTCAACCACTGGCGCTGCACAACCCATCCGGCCTTGGCCTCTTCGCTGGTCTGCTTGCCGTTGAGGGGAAAGCTCCAAAAGCTCGACAGCAGGGCCTGAAAGCAGCGGATGCGACGACGCATCTCTGACTGGCCCTCGACCAACTCGGCGACACGATTGCGAAGGCGCGTGTCGGCCACGGCGCACCAACCCTGCGAATCGAGGGTGCCCATACCCAGGCAGACGTATTTCAGATCCTGGAAGCCATCGATCTTGCCCGTCCTGCGAAAGCTCGCCATGGCTGACATGATGGAACGGGAGTCGGCTCCGATACCCGCGCTACCATGCTCGCGGTGAACCTGTTGCCGGGCTCGGATCATATCCGATGCGTCGGACATCGACTCGGATGCGCGCATCCCCGAAGCGAAAGGCCTCAACCCCGTCCGAAGTATGTTTAGCGGGTTGTTCATCTTAAATCATTCGGGCATGTGCGGCCAGGGTCCAACGGAATGTCGGCACGCTTATCCCTTTCGGTCCCGAGAGCACGAAACTCCAATTTGAGCTCCACGCGCCGCATCTGCGACGCCTCGCCCGCCGCCGTGTTGAATGAAGAGCCGCCAACGAGAAATAAGGTTTGGACGAGCAGGCGGTCCGCCTCTTTGAGAGCGTCGCTCGGCTTGGTATCGAGTAGCACGCAAAGCAGGCGCTGAGAGCGCAGATAGCTCAAATTCAGGTTGTATAGGTAGTCGCCCGTTTGGCTGGCGAAGCCCTCGACCACTACACGCTTCAACCATTCGTCGCACTTTTCGCTTCGCGCCAATTCTAGCACCTGCTGGACGAACTTGCGAACGAAGCGCTCCTGTGCATCGCTCTCGAAGGTGTGCTTGTTATCTCCGAACAGCACCAACGTCCCAAATTCGATGGAATGGCCGCGGACCGTCACACCCCTGAACTCGGACTGATTGGTGAGCGCAGCTACGTCCGCAATACAAGACTGGATCGTCTTTTCGCGCTTGTCGGCTTCGTCAACCGTCGGGGGAGGGGCCGCTGCCGGCGGCGGGGGTTCGATTGGGGGCACTCCTTGCGTAACAGCGATCAGGGCCACCACCATCGCCACCAGAAACATCACCATGAGCGCTGTCATCAGGTCGGAGAAGGAAATCCAAAACGGCTTCTCCGCCGACTCCTTTCCAACCTTGCGCCTTGAAGCCCTAATTCCAATCATGGGCTATTGCCTCAGAGGCGAGAAATCGTCGATCACGTCGCCAAGATTCTTGATTGCCCCCGACAGCAACTGGACTGCGCTCGATAGCTCTCCCTGAAATGCCCGGTTGCCCTCGCGCATTGTTCGCTCAACGTTTTCCGCGAACGAGTCGTGGGCTTGCACCAACACCTCGCTGACTCCGCGCAGGTATTCCTCGGACTCCTTCTGGGCCTTTCCGAGCTGGGCGGCGGCAGCCTCGATCCGACTGATGATTTCGGAGGTCATCGACGCTTCGCGCTTGGCGTTGTCGACGGTCTGCTTCAACTCGGTCACCATCAGCGAGAAAGTGTCGCGCGTTTGGCCATAGTCGGCGAACAAGCTTCGCGCGCCATCGGTGGCGAGCGTGAGCTGTCCCGCGGCGCCCTTGATGGCTTCGACCGCTGTCGTAGACGCTTTCATTGTGTCCGAGACGCCTTCGCCCGCCTTGGCAAAATCACTCGCCGCGACATACAGCGTCTCGGCGCCAGAAATCATGCCGGCGATCGCCTTGTCGGTCGCGCCTGCGAGGCGGGCGACGGTGTCTTGCAATGAGCGGTTCGTGTCGACCGATTGAGAAAGCAACCGCTCCATCTGCTCGGAGAGAGCACCAATAGCCGCGCCCGTGGCGGCCTCGAATCGCTCTTGGCGCTGGCCTTGCGAGTCGGCCGACGCCTCGGCTTGCCTGTGAAGCTCCGCTACGACCCCCGCGACTTGGTCACCAACGTTTGTCAGCACCTCTTGAAGCTTGCGCGAGGACTCGGTCTGGGTTTCCCCCACCAAGGCCTTGATCTGCTCGACGAATGCCGCTGTCTGGTCGTTCATGACCTGCTGGCGAGCCTCCATGCTATCGAGGGCCTTGACCAGCTTCTGGCCCATTGCATCGACGGTGTTGGTCCCGGCTGCGTCCATGTTTGCGGCGAGCTGCCCGAATTGCAGGGCCGTGGCCTTCATCGACTCGCTAGTTTCGCGTAGAAGATCGGACATACCTTGCATCTGGCCACCGAACATTTCCCGCATTTGGGCGGAGAAGCTAGCTAACACGTCGGTCAGCATCTTGTTGACTGCTTCATGTTGGCTCGCGCCGACCCCTTGAACGGCACGGGATATAGACTCCATGGGCGGCCCGAGGCTCTCGGAAATCGCCTTGCCCACGTCTGCCGACATTTGGTTCGTGTGATCGGCTTGCGCCTCTATTTGCCGGGTCGCCAGCGTCGTCAAAATCTCCTTGAGGTCGGCGACCAGCGCATTCTTGATGTGCGCAGCCTGCGTTGCCGAAGTCTCCGTCGCCGCGACCAGCCGCTCAAGGTATTCCTCAGCGGCTCCGCTCTCGAACATGCTATCCACCTGCTCGCGCAGCGACTCGGCCTGCCGATAACGCGCGGCAACCAGCGACTTCTCGATCCAAGTGAATAACATAGCCAAGGCGATAGCCGCCGCTGATACATAAAAGGCGTGGCTGACCGAATCGATTAGCTGCTCGAGCTGCTCTCGAATTTTGGTCGGATCCGCGGGCACCTTGAATCGGCCCAGACCAATGATCAGGCCAGTGAACGTACCGATGATTCCAAGACCCGTCAGAATGCCGGGCAAGTGCTTGTAATATTCGGTCTTCAGGCGGCTATCGACGACGGCCTGCTCGGAGAAGAAGTTGTCAGCAAGGGCGGTGGCACGCCAACGAAAGATCCGGCTTTGGCCATTCTCTCCGTCCTGTCTTTGAGGGTGTAGCGTCTTGGCGTATTCACTCCATAAGTGAGACAAGGTAGAGCCCAGCATCGCTTTGGACTCGATTTCTCCGAGTTCGACGACGTTTCCGTTGGTCCGCGCGCGTATATCCTTCAGCCCCGCAATGGCGGTCTTGAGCTGCCGGGCGAGCTGCAATGCCGGGATGATGAATCTAAATAGGAAGCCCATGCTGATTAGGAGCAACAGCTCCGCCACGATGGCGACGTGCCAGTACTCGATCAAAATATTTGCCATTTCTGGCATGCCGTTCATTTTCAGGAACAGCAGCGCCGCATCTATGGCCTTGTTCCAATACTCGATCACGGGCGGCGCACCCATGCTTTCGGCTTCTCCGGCTCCCGATAATCCACAGGCAAGTTAGCCGCGAGCACGACGAATGCTCCCTTAAACCACATACTTCTCTCCCCCCTCTGATACAACTTCTGAGGACGCCACCGTTTGGAAAGCGGCGCGTCAGGCGAGGACAATCATGCCTCGACACAAAGCCCCAGCTTCGCCGTAATGTCTCCCCCACGCGGTCGTGCCTGGTGACGATCCTAACACCGAGAGACGAAAGGGGGGGCAAATGGATTTGGGGAGGGTGCTTAGCATGCTGGCTGCTGCGGCGGTCGGGCTCTGGGCGGGGCGGATTGCCGCGCAAACGGTGGTCGATGGCGATACCATCAAGGTCAACGGTACGAAATATCGGATCTGGGGAATTGACGCCGCGGAGACGAAGCAAGTCTGTCCCGACGGCTGGATGGCCGGCAAGGAAGCGTCGGCCGCCATGCTCGGGCTAATCACGGGCCACGCTGTCACCTGCGAAGCGAAGGCCAAGGATCGTTACGGCCGCACCGTCGCACTCTGCCGCGCTGACGGCGGGGACCTCGGCGCCGCGATGGTGAGCGCCGGCATGGCCTACGGGTCCACCCGGTACAGCAGCGATTACGTGGAGCAGGAGAAGGCGGCGATCGGTACTCGCGCTGGCGGTGCATGCGCACGACTGCGAAAAGCCCTGGGACTGGCGGGCCCAGAATAGGGGCGACCGCTGACGACGCCGAAGCTGCACGATAAGCGGATATCCGCCGCTTCAGCCGGCCGCGCCTGCGTGTCGTTGCGCGCGCGAATGTGGACGAGCATCGCCCACGCCACCCGGCCTGCCATGAAACGAAGCTGCCGTTCTCTCGAAGGTCTGCATCACGGCATTTGTGCTTCGATCCGGCTCCGAACTCTCCCGGATCTGCCGGTGTCGAAATAGCTGCATGGACTTGAATCGGCGGCTGGCCGCCAGCTTCCTCAGCAGCGAAACCTCATGGGCAACATCACTTCTGCGGTCGTCAACAATTCCCATGCACCAAGATGATTGTCACCGACCGATGGCGCAAGACCGAGTCGGGCGCACCCTGTGATGCGCGAGACGGCTCGGTCGAGCACGTGCATGAAACAGGGCATTTCGAGCGTTTGGGCCAGCTCGGGAGACAGCCCAGCCCCGAGGTGCCCGTGTGCCTAGATTCTGCCGGATGCTTCCCCAGTGCTTCCCCGGCGGATCGCGCAGAATATCGGCGGTGGTCTAAGTAATTGAAAAGATTGGCGGACCCGGTGGGAGCCTACCTGACGTTCGCCCGTGTTCGCAACTGTGCGCAAGTTCAATATTTCTGGGCTTTTTGACTGACCTGCCTTTCGCTGGCGTTCGTCGTGATTCTTCCCGATCCGCAACACAAATGTGGGTAGGGACATGGGTAGCAGAGGCGGACAATGGCACGAACGCTAAATCGACTTACAGCGCTGGGCGTGAGCCGGCTCCGCGAGGCAGGCCTCTACTGCGACGGGGGAGGCCTCTATCTGCAAGCATCCAAGACCGGCGCGCGATCGTGGATCTTTCGCTACACGCGGAACGGCCACACCCGCGATATGGGGCTAGGAAGCTTTCTCACCGTCACTTTGGCCGAGGCTCGCAACGGGGCCGCCAACGCGCGTTCTTCCATCGCGGCAGGCAAGGATCCACTCTCGATGCGAAGGCAAGCCAGTCGCGCTGAAGACTCGATCACCTTTAAGGATGCGGCGCTCCGCTATATCGAGGCGAAGCAGAGTGGGTGGCGGAATGCCAAGCACGCCGCTCAATGGCCCTCGACACTTGAAATGTACGCCTTCCCAGTCTTTGGCAATGTTGCGGTGGCCGAGGTCGATACCGACCATTTGCTCAAGGCCATCCAGCCGATCTGGACGACCAAGAATGAAACCGCCCGCCGAGTGCGCGGTCGGATTGAGAACATTCTGGATTGGGCGCGGGCCAAGGGCCTCCGCACTGGTGAGAATCCCGCGCGGCTGCGCGAACACCTGCAGCATATGCTGGCCGAGCACTCAAGGGCTGCCGCCGTCGACCACCATGCGGCACTGCCTTACTTGCAGATCGGCGGCTTTTTGGCGGCCTTGCGCCGTAAGGACGGCGTGGCGGCTCGGGCGATGGAATTTACTATCCTGACGGCCGCCAGAACGGGCGAAGTGATTGGCGCGCGGATCGAGGAGTTTGACCTGGAGCGCGCCCTTTGGATCATTCCCGGCAGCCGCATGAAGGCCGGTCGTGAGCACCGCGTGCCGCTCTCTGCACCCGCCTTGGCCATTGTCAAAGGCATGATCGAGCTGTCTGACGGCGGCTACCTGTTTCCCGGCGGCCGAACGGGCAAGCCCCTCTCGAACATGGAGCGTGGCGATCTGACGGTGCACGGCTTTCGCTCGACCTTTCGCGATTGGGCGGCCGAGGCTACTTCGCATTCCAACGAAGTAGCCGAAATGGCGTTGGCTCATGCTGTGGGCAACCGGATCGAGGCAGCGTATCGCCGAGGTGATTTGTTCGAGAAGCGCCGCCAGATCATGACCGATTGGGCGGCATACTGTAGCCGTACTCGGCTCCGTCGTGATGCGGAGGCCGTGAGCATTTCCCCGAGGGGCGCTCGCTGCCTAGGCGCTCTGGTGTCCGACATTATGCGTAAGTTCGTGGATCAACGAATTAACAGTGGATCGCCTCGCGGCGAGCTGTGGATAGGTATTTGCGTTAACGCCAAACTGAAATGAGGGGAGGCTTATTTGGGCCAGACGAAACTTTTACCGGAAGAACAGCACAGCCTAAAAGCTGCTGCATCTGAGATCTTGCTTCTGGCCGGTCGCCTTTGTGAATGTCAAAAACACGAAGGCATGTTGTTCGCGACCGGCCATACCCGTGTAAGTGCGGATGCGATCGCGAGATCCAGATTGCGTAATGGTGACCTCTCGCTGCCGGCGGGCGTCTCGTTGCCAATGTTTTCCAAGATAATGGATGAGACATGCCTTGCTGCACCGGAAGAGTGCCCGATATGCGCTGAACAGATGGGCAAGGACTGATTTTGGTGAGGCTACATTTTGCAAGATCGGGTCAGCGGACCGCATTTGAAGTGCTGCCAGGCGCCGGCCCCGCGCCGGTCGGATGCTGTGGTCATCGGGCATCTGCCGCAGAAGCGCATCGCCACGGACCCAAATTTGCCCGCTGAGCGATAAGTGGGAAGCAAAGGGGAGAACCGGACCGCCGATTTCTCCCTGTCACCCCACAGGGCGCCAACGGCAGGCAATTGCCATTTTTCCCATCGCGTTTTTGTGGCTGCACCCCGGGCAAGAAAAGTCGGCTTTATGTCTCAAGGCATCGGGTTAGGCTTCGCCGCAAGAACGTGGAGGCTAGGATGGAAAAACAAAAAACAATCCGGATCGCAGGCCAAATAGAAGTCTGTAGACTCGCGCAGATATTGATTGAGCACCGGACGCCGTTTTCTTTGAACCCGTGCCGCGAAAGCCCGGGAGACGAATACGATCCGATGAAGATGTACACATTTGAAATGACGATGCCTGCCGACGTCGCGCTCGGCACCTACGACTTTGCTCTAGCGGACCGTGTTCGTCATGAGACCTCTTACTCACCAGTCGATAATATAGGCGACACTCGGTGCCTTGAAGAATGACCGGACAAGCCGCGGCGCTTTCTTGATGGCAGCCAGTTGCGCCTCGATTTTGTCCCGCAGTTTTTCACCCTTGCGCAGGGGCGTTCGG
>WNFR01013604.1_pt1 | contig 13884 bp, 10 predicted proteins | sample 5400221 | NCBI WGS metagenome assembly WNFR01 (sample SAMN13153357, study PRJNA577476) | soil metagenome | isolation source: 40 cm soil under Madrone tree | place: USA:California | collected 2016-06-14 | reverse complement strand
CGGGTCCGCGACGAATTCGAGGCCCGACATGGCGGCGTTCATCGCCAGACTCGAGACAAGCTTGCTGAAATTGACATAGACGTCGAGCGCCGAAACATCGGTGCTCCCGTTCACGAGTCGGACACGGGCGCGATTCGACACCGGGGGCAGATTGTTGTCGCTCAAGACCAGCGCCTGCAGCGCGCCCGCAGGGCCAGTGAGCAGGATCGACGAATCGGTTCCGGGACCGAACGTTGGCATAAGCGTGAGCAGGGCCGCCCCGGGGGTTGCGGTGGCTTCGACCGAAAGTGTCGGAGAGCCGGCGAAGGTTTTCTGATAACTCGAGGCACCGGCAAAGGGAATGTTCGAAAGCAGCAGGTTCTGATTGACGAAGACGTTCAGCGGCGAAGGCACCGAAGAGCCGTTGATAACTTTGAACTGGGCCAGCAGATTGGGGCTGGTGCTACTGGTGCCGGTGCTGTCGATGTTGAGCAGCGTCACGCCGACGAGCCTGCCGCTCGTGCGGGTATAAATGAGGGCCTCGACGTTGCTGTGCTCGGCCAGCGATCGCGCCGCCGAATCGTAAATGACTTCCTTGGTGCTGGCGGGCGTAATGCGGATTTCGACATTACCTGCGGGCAAGGTCACAAATGCGCTGGCCGCGCTCAGGCTCACGCCGGCAAGTAGACGTCGACCGCAGGCATTCCGGTGGCGGCGTTGATCGCCCGCACATTGAAGTTGCCGGCACCCGGATCGATGGTGGCATCGCTGATCACAGCGTTGGTCGCCGCTGCGACGGGCCCATAAATAATGAGCGTGTAATTGGTTATTCCGGTGAAATTGAGCGAGGTGGTGATGATGTTGCTGGCGCCGCCGGCGACACTCACCTGAATCGCTCGTGTGCCGCTGTCGATTTGCTGGTACTGTGTCACCCCTTCGAAGCTGAGCCCGGAGACGAAGTTATGGCCGTCAATGGTCACATTGAGAGGTCCGCTCGCATCCGGAATCAGGTTTACGACACGCAACATTGCGAACTGGACCGCGGGATCGGTCACGCCCTTGCCCGAGTTGCAGGCAGTCACAGCGATGGCCACTAACGACAGCCAGAACGCGCCGAGCAGGACACGGTGCATGCGCATGATTCGGGATCGATCCTGTACCGGTACCCGGCAATCGACGGAAGGGTCAGAGATCCTGAGTAGCGATACCCTGCAGCGCGGTGCTCGGACCGGCGATGTAGATCGTGTACTTGTGACCCGAGGTAAGCACTACGCCGGTCAGCTTGAGGACCGCTGTTGTCGTCCCCGTAACGTTGAAATCGAACTCGTAGGCTGTCCCCGTGTTCGCGGCGGCGTTGAAATTCAAGTACGGCGACGCCGAATTCACGGCGAGAGCGGATACCTGCTTGCTGAAGTTGACGAACACATCGAACGCGGTGCCGGCAGCGGATTCATTGACAATCCGCACCCCTGCGGTCCCGACTGGCGGCGGGATATTGTCGTCCTGCAGCACCAGCGCGGCCAGTGCTCCAGCGGTCCCACTCAGCGCGATCGACGTGTCGGTCGCAGGCGCCAGCGTCTGTGAGAGCGTCAACAGCGACGCGCCCGGAGTCGACGTAGCTTCGATGCGGAAGGTGTGGGTCCCCGACGAGGTCTTTTGGTAATTGGAGACACCGGTATAGGGAACGTTCGACAGTTGAAGAGAGCCATCGACAAAAATGTTCAGCGGCGAAGGCACCAGCGAGGCATTGATCATCTTGTACTGCGTGAGCAGGTTGTCGACGATTGCGCCGGTCCCCGAGCTGTCGTGATTCAGCAGCGCCACATTGACCAGCTTTCCGCTGCCCTTGCTAAAGACCACCAAGTCGGTGGCCGAATGCTCGGCGAAGGTTTTCGGAGTCGAATCGAAAAGAACGTCCTTGGTGCCGGTTGTCGTGACCCGGATTTCGAAACTTGTGCCGATGGGAATCGGGCTGAACGCGCTGGTCACGCCATAGGAGATATTGATGAGACTCGGAGCACTCGAGGCCAGGTCGGCGCCAGGCGCCGTGAGGTAGACGTCAACCGCGCTTGAACCGGGAGCGGCATTGACGACCCGCAGCGAAAAAAAACCGTTGCCAGGGTCATTGAAAGCGTCGTTGCCGAGAATCGCGCCTACGCCGGTAAGGGGTCCATAGACGATAAAGGTGTAATTGGTGCCGGGACTGATGTTATACATCGTGTTGATCAAAGTCGTAGACGCACCCGAGACTCCCACGGTAATCAATGGAGTCCCGCTGCTGACGCTGGTGTACTGGGTCAATCCCTGAAAAGGCAGTCCCGATACAACCGGTGTCGATGCGACGCTGACGTTGAGAGCAGGCGCTTCCGAGAAAGCGTTGAGAATCCGCAACTGCGCGTTGCCGTTGCTGCTCCCACTCTTGGAGCAGCCGGTTAGCACGAGCGAGACCATACACAGCGCCGCAAGCGAAAGACGAAACATACGCATAATGACTCCGGAGATGGCTGCGCCGGCGTGCGGCGCGGTTGCGGACGAAACTTGAGATGGGGGATTCTAGCGCGCTGCGCCCTTGTCTGTCGACGTTCGGATCATCGCGATGCGAGTTGCAACATCCGGTTACAAACGCTCCGGTGCTAGCCTCAACGGATGGCGTAATGGCCGCGCTTGTTTCGCGACAGTGAACATGGGGTCGACAGCGCGTCGTGTGGACAAACCGGAATCGACCAGCGGGAGGTGGTCGGGGTGAGAGGATTTGAACCTCCGACCTCTACGTCCCGAACGTAGCGCTCTACCAGGCTAAGCTACACCCCGACGATTTGCAGCGACCGTGACGGTCGCAAGCGACGCGAAAACTAGAAGCTGCGCGCCACCGCAAAAGCGGCCAATTCTAGCAGAACTTCGCGGTAGCTCGTAGGAGCAAGTATGGTCAGACATTCGGACGCCAACGTGCTTTCGGTCTCGGCGCAGGCCCGTGCGTGATCGAGCGCACCCGTCCGCTGAAGGATGGAAAGTACCGCCGCGAATTCACCGAGATTGCGGTCCTCGAGCGCGCCGCGTAGAAAGGCAACCTCATCCGGCGTTCCTTTTTCAAGCGCGCGGATGAAGGGCAGAGTGGGTTTGCCCGCGGCCAGGTCGTCGCCGGGGTTTTTCCCCATGGCAGCATGGTCACCGGTGTAATCGAGCACGTCATCGATGAGCTGGAACGCAGTACCCAGGTGCATGCCGTACCGCGCCAAGGCGTCTTCAAGCTCGAGTCCGGCGTGCCCCAGCACCGCGCCGAGCTGCGCCGCGGCTTCGAACAGCTTGGCCGTCTTCCGCCGGATGACGGCGAGGTACCGGGCCTCGTCCAAGTCGGGATCGCCTGAGTTGAGCAGTTGCAGCACTTCTCCTTCGGCGATGACATTGGTCGCGTCGGAGAAGATCTTCAGCACCGTAACACTGCCCGTCGTCACCATCAGCTGAAACGCGCGAGAGTAAAGAAAATCGCCGACCAGGACGCTTGCCGCGTTGCCGAACATGGCGTTGGCGGTCGCGTGCCCTCGGCGAAGGGAAGATTCGTCAACTACGTCGTCGTGGAGCAAGGTCGCGGTGTGGATCATTTCCACTACTGCCGCCAGCGTGTGATGGTGCGTTCCGCGGTACCCGCACGCCTGAGCGGTGAGCAGAAGGAGCGCCGGCCGAAGCCTCTTGCCGCCGCCGGCGATGATATATTCACCGACCTGGCGGATCAGCGGGACGTCCGAGTGCAAGGCTTCGCGCAGCACGCGATCGACTGCGTCCATGTCGTCGGACAGAATCGGCTGCAACAGGGGAATTGTCACGGAGGCGGGCAAATCTTTTGACTTGGGGCGCGACCCTCCGCGAAAACGACGGAGACGCGTTGCGTGACAATGGGAGCAGAGTGGCATTTTACCCGATGCCGGTCCGGCATCTTCGGAAGCGGCGCAGCCTTTGACATCGTGACCGTAAGGTCTTAAAATAGCGGTCTTTTTTCGCGGCATCCCTTTTGGAGTTCCTATGTACGCGGTCATAAGGACCGGCGGCAAGCAGTACAAGGTTGCCCCCGGCGAAAAACTCAAGATCGAACAGATACGCGCCGACGTGGGCGCGGAAGTGATTCTCGATCAAGTATTGATGGTCGGAGACGGCGCAAGCGTGCGTCTGGGACAGCCCGTGGTTGCCGGAGCAAGTGTCAAGGCAACCGTCCTCGCGCACGGGCGCGGCGACAAAGTCACCATCTTCAAGATGCGCCGGCGCAAGCATTATCAAAAACACCAGGGTCATCGGCAAGGCTACACCGAGCTGAAAATCGACGGCATCGTCGGCTAAGCTCGATTCGCCCAAGGCAAAGCGAGGGAAATATTCATGGCACACAAAAAAGCAGGCGGCAGCTCGCGCAATGGCCGCGATTCGCAGTCCAAGAGGCTCGGGGTGAAGGCCTACGGAGGGGAAGCGATTAACGCGGGCGCCATCATCGTTCGCCAGCGCGGCACGAAGGTACATGCGGGGACCAACGTCGGTATGGGCAAGGACCACACGCTGTTTGCGCTCGTCGACGGCAAGGTTGCTTTTACCGTCAAGGGATCCGAAAAGCGGACGATCGTCAGCATTCTGCCGCCGGCATAAACGCACCTTCGAGACAAGATCGCGCGTAGCAACCAAATCCCCGCTCTGGCGGGGATTTTTGTCTGTATCGCGCCAAAAACGAGTTTCGGACCGGATCGCTCCGGCGATGCGCAACGGTCGCCAAGCTTAGCGTCTTTCCAGCCACCACAGCATCCCGGCGGCGAAGACGACGAAAGCGGCGACCGGGAATGCGGCGGAAAACAAGGGGGGCCAGTCGTTGATCACGCCCAGATATGAAAAGAGGCGGCCAAGAAGGAAGAACACCAGGCCCAGCATCGTGCCCGCGAAAACGCGAAAGCCGACCCCACCCGCGCGGCGCTGGAAATACGCGAAGGGAAGCGCCAAAACCATCATCACCAGCACGGCAGCGGGATAGAAGACCTTGTTCCAGAGGGCAATTTCGAAGCGCGAGGTCTTCTGCTGGTTGTTGCCGAGCACGCGTATGTTGTCGTAGAGCGAAGTCATTTCCAGCTTCTCCGGCGCGACCTGATAGACGGTCAGAATCGAGGGTTTGAGCACCGTTTCCCAGGTGAATTCGTCGGCGCGGGTGAGCTTCGCGCCCTCCGGCGAAAGCTCGGTTGTTTGCACGTTCTTGAGCAACCACCGGCCATCATTGATGAAAGTTCCGGTGTCTGCGACTCGCAGCGCTTTCAGGCGCAGGTCGGAATCGAACTCGTAGACGCGTATTCCGATAAGCTTGGCGTTGCCGGAGTCGTCCACGACGCTCTTGATATTTACGAAGGTCGACTGCGGCAGCTGCTGCCGGAACCAGAATCCCGACTGGAACTGCTGTGCCACGATGCGTGTGGCCTGATCCTGCGCCTGTATGCGCACCTGTTGCGCCAGCCGCTCCGCGGGCGGGGCGAAGAATTCACCGGCGAGAAAGGTGGCAATTGCGAGCGGAATACCGACGCGCAAAATAGCGATTGTAATCTGCGTCAGCGACGCGCCCGAGGTGCGCATGACCGTGTATTCCGAATTGCCGACCAGCTGAGCGATCGCAAAAAGCGTCCCGATCAACGCGGCCGTCGGCATGAGCTCGTAGACATGGCCCGGCAGGCTCAAGCCCACATAAAGCAGGCCTCGGCCAAGCGTGTAGCTTTCCTTGCCGACGTTCCCGAGCTCGTGAATCAGATCGAACAATGCAAAGAGCATCAGCAGGGTGTGAATCAACAGTAGACCTGCCACGAATGACAACCGGCCCTGGGCGACGAAGCTTTGGACGATGTTCAGGCAATTGAAGTAGAGCATGTAGGCAAACACCGCCGCGAGCAGGTTGAATGAGCGTCCTACCCGCGGATTGACATAGGAAAGCGGGATGGCCAATAGCACCAGCAGGAACGCGCTGATCGGTACCGAGATTCGCCAGAAGAGCTCGGCGCGCTCGGTCGCACCGCCGCCCACGATCAGCAATGCGGTAGGAACCGCCTTGAGCGATGCGGGCAGCGTCCGGGCCTCGGCCGGCTCGATTCTCCGGCCGAGGTGGCCGAACTCGGCGCTGCGGAAATCAGTGGTGCCCGCCTTGCCCTCGTAGCGACGTCCGTCTTCGAGCACGATAAAACGGTCGCCGTTGGGTTTGTCCTCCAGCCGGCCGAAACGCGCAACCGTTGTGGTGTCCTTCTCGCTGTCGATCGAATGCAGAAAAATATTGCGGATCGTTCCGTCGAAGGAATTGATGCTTTCGATGAACACGACCAGTTTGGCCCGCTGGAACTCCTTGAACAGTCCCGGCGCCAGGAGCGACAGTTCTTCGCGCGACTCGAGCTGGCGTTCGTACTCGAGGCGACGCTGTTCGGCCCACGGCGAGAGCCAGAGCGAGAGCACGGCGATCGCGAGCAGGAACGGGCTCGCGAACCAGAGAATGGGCTTCAGCCAAGCCGTCAGACCCTGGCCCGAGGTGAACCAGACGATCATCTCGCTGTCGCGATACCAGCGTGACAAAGTGAGTACTACAGTCCCTAAAAGTGCGACCGAGAGCAGGATGTTGAAGTAGAACAGGGCATTGAATCCCAAAAGGGCAAGAATGCCCTCCGGAGCAACGGTTCCCCCAGCCGCCCGGGCCAATAGACGCAGTACCAGATTGGTGAACAGGATGCCCAGCAGAACCAGAAACAACGCGATTGCGGTCGCGGTCAGCTCTCGCACCAGGCTGCGGCGGAACACCATGACGGTGGAAATATTTTGACTTTTTAGGACTGATTTGCCGATAATGCGGATCGTACCGCCAAAAGGCAAATTTTACGTTTGGGAAAACGGCGATGGAATTTACCATAAAAAGCGGCAGCCCAGAGAAGCAGCGCAGCGCCTGCGTAGTGGTCGGTGTCTTCGACAACCGCAAGCCCAGCCTTTCCGCGGATCTGATCGACCGTGCATCCGGCGGCTATATCGGCGAAATCATCCGTCGCGGCGACATGGAAGGAAAGCTCGGCAGCACGCTGTTGCTGCACAACGTCAAGGGCACGCTCGCCGACCGCGTACTCCTGGTAGGACTGGGCAAGGAGCGCGATTTTCGCGAGCGCGAGTTTCGCAGCGCGATCCGCGCCTCGGTGCGGCTGCTGAACGAGACCGGCTCCTACGAGGCGGTCGTTTATCTCACCGAAGAAAAGGTAAAGCGCCGCGAGGTCGCATGGCGAATCGAGCACGCGGTGGTCGTGGCCATGGAAGCGGTGTACCGGTTCGATCAGATGAAAAGCCAGCCAGCGGAGGTTCGCCGGCCGCTGCGTAAACTCACGTTGTCGGTACCTCAGCGCAGCGACCTCACGTCCGGCGAAGGGGCCGCAGCCCGCGGCCTTGCCATTGCCCGCGGGATGGATTTGGCGCGGGACCTTGGCAACCTGCCGGGCAATATCTGTACTCCCACCCATCTCGCCGAGCGCGCGCAGGCGCTGGCGCACGAACTCGGGTTCAAATGCGAGATTTTTGACCGGGAAAAGCTCGAGGAGCTCAAGATGGGCTCGTTTCTTTCGGTGACCAACGGCAGCGATCAACCGCCGAAATTCATCGTCCTCGAGTACTGGGGCGCCGGGAAGAAGCAAAAGCCCTTTATCCTCGTCGGCAAGGGAATTACGTTCGATAGCGGCGGAATTTCGCTCAAGCCCGGCCTCGACATGGACCAGATGAAATTCGACATGTGCGGCGCGGCGAGCGTCTTCGGCACCCTTTACGCAATCGGCGAGCTTAAGGCCAAGATCAACGTCATCGGTCTGGTGCCGGCCTGCGAGAACATGCCGAACGGGCGTGCCACCAAGCCCGGCGATATCGTCAAGAGCATGTCGGGGCAGACTATCGAAGTCCTGAATACCGATGCCGAGGGGCGGCTGATTCTGTGCGATGCGCTCACTTATGCCGAGCGCTACGAGCCGGCGGCGGTTGTCGACATCGCTACGCTGACCGGCGCCATGGTTATCGCCCTGGGTCACATCGCGAGCGGCATGTTCAGCAATAGCGACAGCCTCGCACGCGCACTGCTCAATGCCGGCGAGGAATCGTTCGATCGCAGCTGGCAGCTGCCGCTCTGGGACGATTACCACGAGGGGCTGGCCAGCAACTTCGCCGATTTCGCCAACATCGCCGGCCGGCCGGGTGGCAGCATTACCGCGGCGTGTTTTCTGTCGAAGTTCACCAAAAAGTACGACTGGGCGCACCTGGATATCGCCGGCGTGGCATGGAACGAAGGCAAGGAAAAGGGCGCAACGGGCCGGCCGGTGCCGTTGTTGACGACCTGGCTCCTGGCGCAGGAATCCCCCGGCTGATCGATGCTTTCGCCGTCCGGGACTTGGGACATGACCTCGATTGATTTTTACACTCACATTACCGATCCGCTCGCGGTCGCCGGAAGACTGGTCGCCAAGGCGCTCGCGCGGCATGGAAACGTCCGCGTCCTGACGCCGGATTCCGCAACCACCGACGCTCTCGACCGCCTGCTCTGGGTGCAGCCCGCGACTGGTTTCCTGCCGCATTGCCGCGTAGGCAGCCCTCTCGCGTCGCAGACGCCCGTCTGGATCGACCACGCCATGGAGCATCAGGGTCCAGCTCTGGTGCTCATCAATCTGCATGAGTTACCGCCGCCATTCTTCGCGCGCTTCGAGCGCCTGGCCGAGATCGTGAGCGTCGATGGAGCCGAGGCCGCGCGTGAGCGTTTCCGGTTTTATCGCGAGCGCGGTTACGAATTGCGCACACATAACCTGTCCGAGAACGGCTGATGCCGAGCGCACGCGAACTGCTGGAGCAGGCCGACGCGTTGATGCGCAAGAACCAGAGCCGCAGCGACAACGATATTCCGCTGCTTACCGACGTGGTCGCGATTGCCACTGAGCCTGCGCCCGCGTCGGCACCGATATTGGTCGCGGTTGCGCCGCACACGGATGTTCCGCTGCTCACCGATACGGTGCAAGAAGTCGTCTTCGATTGCGAGCCGCTGCAGGAGCAGCCGATACCACGTCGCGCAATCATGGAAGGCGACCCGTCGGACTGGCTGGTGATGGACACGATCGATCCGGCGATGCACGGCATCACCGAACGGGCACCCGATACGCTGGCGGTGGTACCGCCGATGACCCTCAAGGCCGCCGGATCGGCTGCCACGCCTCCACCCATGGGTTCGCAGGCGCCTGAGCAGACGCTCGCACCCATCGACGAGTCACCTCCAAGCCCGCTCGCGGCGACAATGCCTGCGATGGCGGAGACGGCGCCCGTCGAAGAGCCTTCGCCAAGCCCGCCCGCGGCGACAATCCCTGCGATGCCGGCCACGGTGCCTGTCGAGGAACTGCCGCCAGGCCTGCCCGCGGCGACAACGCATCTGACCACAGAGAGCGAGTCCGCGGCGGGCGACCAGGAACGTTGGCGCGCGCTGGCCGAGCAGGTTTCCATGCAAGTCCTGCAACGGCTGGATTTGTTCACGGACACCGGCCTAAAGGATCAGCTAGCGCAGCGCCTGAAGCCTATTGTCGAGCGTGCAAGCGCCGAGGTGGTTGTCGCGATCACCCAGAACGTCGGCAGGCTGGTGCGCACCTACGTCTCCGAAGCCATCGAGCGCGAAATCGCACAGTGGAAACGCGACCAGCACTGAGCCAGAAACTGCTGGGGGCGCTACATGGGGGAAATCGTTCGTGATAGCCTTAATCCCATGAACAGGTGCAAAGCGCGGATGAAATGCCGTTTCGGCGCGACCGATGTATCGGCGCGGTATGGTCACATCTACAGCTTTTATTTCGGCAAAACTGCCGAGGGCCGCGCTCACCGATAGCTCATCGATACAAGCAACAACGAGTTTAAGCAACAATCGGGCGGCCCAACGGCCGCCCGATTTTTTTCCGGAGACCAAATCCCTGCGAAGCGCTTTGCGATGCCGACCAGGCATTGACGCTAGCGGAGTTTGCAACCTTGATCGAAAAGCTAGGCGCGATTGCGCGCGCGATCGGGCGCGATATCTAAAGCAAGGGCGGAGCATTCGCGACTGCGCGGCGCGCACACCGCGGGGCGCAAGCTCGTTCCGCTATAATCTCCGGCTTTTGCCTGTTACGCTTCCACTACCCGCCGATGGATCTCGACAAGAGTTTGGAACCTGCCGCCATCGAGGCGAAGTGGTACCCGTTCTGGGAATCGCGCGGTCTCTTCAAGCCGTCGATGAAAAACGGCGCGCCGGCGTTCTGCATTCAGCTGCCTCCGCCCAACGTAACCGGAACGCTGCACATGGGGCACGCATTTCAGCACACGCTGATGGACGTGCTGATCCGCTATCACCGCATGCAAGGCGACAATACCTTGTGGCAGGTCGGAACCGATCACGCCGGAATCGCGACCCAGATCGTCGTCGAAAATCAGCTCAAGGCGGAGGGAACATCGCGCCTCGAGCTGGGCCGTGACCAATTCGTCGAGCGCGTCTGGGCATGGAAGCAAGAGTCCGGTTCGACGATTACCCACCAGATGCGCAGGCTTGGTTTGTCATGCGACTGGTCGCGCGAGCGCTTCACCATGGACACGGGACTGTCGAATGCGGTGATCGAAACGTTTGTGCGTCTGTACGACGATGGTCTGATCTATCGCGGCAAGCGCCTCGTCAACTGGGATCCGAAGCTCGGAACTGCCGTGTCCGACCTCGAGGTGGAGAACGAAGAGGAAACCGGGATCCTATGGGAGATTCGGTACCCATTGGCGGATGGAAGCGGTGATTTGACGGTGGCCACGACGCGACCCGAGACGATGCTCGGAGACGTCGCGGTGGCGGTGAATCCCGATGACGCGAGATACGCTCATCTGGTCGGCAGGGAAGTCGCGCTGCCGCTGGCCGGACGCCGCATTCCGGTGATCGCGGACGCGTACGTCGACAGCGAATTCGGCACGGGTGCCGTGAAGATCACACCGGCGCACGACGTCAACGATTGGGAGATCGGCCAGCGTCACGGCCTGACGCCCATCACTATCTTCACGCTCGACGCCAGGCTCAACGACAACGTGCCGCAGAAATACCGCGGTCTTGATCGGTACGTCGCCCGCGATGCGGTCCTCGCCGACCTGAGAAGCGCCGGCCTGCTGCGTAGCGAGAAGTCTCACAAGATGGTCGTGCCGCGATGTGGCCGCACCGGCGAAGTCATCGAGCCGATGCTCACCGATCAATGGTTCGTGGCCATGAGCAAACCCGCGCCTGCCTCGCATCCTTTCTTAGGCGGCAAGTCGTTCAAGGATATCTGCCTGCAAGCGGTCAATGGGGACCTTCATAGCACCGGCATGCAAGTGCCCGACCCGATCCGCTTCGTTCCCGACCACTGGACATCGACCTACAACCATTGGCTCGAGAACGTCTACGACTGGTGCATCTCGCGCCAACTCTGGTGGGGACATCGGATACCCGCCTGGTACGACGAGCAGGGCAACATCGTCGTGGCACGCAACATCGAGGAGGCGGCGCGGAAGTCCGGCAAACAAGCCGCCACGCTGACGCAGGATCCCGATGTTCTGGACACATGGTTTTCGTCCGCTTTGTGGTGCCATTCGACGCTGGGCTGGCCGGAGAAGACCCGCGAGCTCGCAATGTTTCTGCCGAGCTCGGTGCTCGTCACCGGCTTCGATATCATTTTTTTCTGGGTCGTGCGCATGATCATGATGACGACCTATTTCACCGGAAAGCTGCCTTTTCGTGACGTGTACATCAATTCGATCGTGCGCGACGAGGAGGGTCAGAAAATGTCCAAGTCCAAGGGCAATGTCCTCGATCCTCTGGATTTGATCGGCGGCACCAGCCTCGAGGATCTTCTCGCGAAGCAAGTCCAGGGGCTGGTGCTGGAGAAGCAACGTGCCACGATCGAGAAGCGAATCAGGAAACAGTTTCCGAACGGTATCCCGGGTTATGGCGCCGACGCAGTACGCTTCACATTTGCCAGTCTCGCGACCTTTGGCCGGACACTCAATTTCGATCTCTCGCGCTGCGAAGGTTATCGGAATTTCTGCAACAAGCTGTGGAACGCGACGCGATTCGTGCTCATGAACGTCGACGGCAAGGATGTTGGCCTCGACCCGTCCAAGCCGACGCGATTGTCAATCGCTGATCGATGGATACAAAGCCGCGTGCAGCGAGCGGAAGCGGAGGTTGCAACCCACTTTGCGGTTTATCGCTTCGACTTGGCCGCCAAATCGATCTACGAGCTGGTCTGGGACGAGTATTGCGACTGGTACGTCGAGCTCGCCAAGGTGCAATTGCAAGATGGCGCGCAACACGGAACCGAGGCCGAGCAGCGCGCCACCCGGCAAACCCTGGTTCGCGTGCTGGAGACCATGCTCCGCCTCGCGCATCCCTTCATCCCCTTCATCACCGAAGAGCTGTGGCAAAAGGTAGCTCCGCTCGCGGGGAAGAGCGGCGAATCGATTTCGATCCAACCGTATCCGGCCTCCGGCACGTCATCGACCGACTCGGCACCCGATGCCGAGGCCGAGCGCGAAGTAACGCGGATCAAGGAGCGAACGATCGCATTGCGGACGCTGCGTAGCAAAATGGGAGTGTCTCCGGCGAAGCGCATCGCTGCGTTTGCCTCGGGAGACAGGGCGTCGTTAAGCGCGAGCTCCGCCTACGTGGTGGCGCTTGCCAAGCTGTCCGGACTGGAAATCGTCGACGAGCTTCCGAGACACGATGCACCGGTCGAAGTGGTCGGCGGAGACAAGCTGATGCTCCACATCGAAGTCGACCTCGTCGCGGAGCGGGCGCGCCTGACGAAAGAGGCCGCGCGACTCGAATACGACATCGCCAAGGCAAAGGAGAAGCTCGCCAACGCGTCCTTTGTCGAGCGGGCGCCGCCCGCGGTGGTGGCAGAACAGCGTGCGCGGCTGCAGGCGAACGAGGCCACGCTCGACAAGGTGCGGACGCAGCTGGATCGCCTGTCGGGCTCCGCTTAAAGGCGGACGCCGGACAGATGCGCTGTGCTTCATCCGCGGCACGTCTCTCGCCTCAATGCCGACCTTTCCGCTCTTCCGCGCGCTTTCGCACCGGAACTTCCGTCTATTCTTTTTCGGACAGGGACTGTCGCTGATCGGGACCTGGCTACAGCAGGTTGCGATGTCATGGCTCACCTATCGCCTCTCGGGCTCGGCGTTGCTGCTTGGTGTCGTCACGTTTTGTCAGTACATCGCGGTACTGCTGCTCGCGCCCGTCGCCGGTGTGCTTGCCGATCGGATCGACCGCCGACGAGCGCTGCTGATAACGCAATCGGTGATGCTGGCGCAGGCATTCACCTTGGCCGCGCTCACCGCGAGCGGAAAGGTCGAAGTTTGGCATGTTGCAGCGCTGGCCCTGGTGCTCGGTTGCGCGTCGGGGTTCGACATTCCCTTACGTCATGCGATGATTGCACGGCTAGTCGGCGATCGATCGCATTTGCCGAATGCGATCGCGCTCAATTCGTTGTTGATCAATTGCGCTCGCGTCGCCGGACCCGCGATTGCCGGCTTCCTGATCGCGGCAGTCGGCGAAGCGATTTGCTTCGGTCTCAACGCATTGTCCTTCGCCGCGGTGCTCTACGCGCTGGTCAAGATGCGCTGGCCCGCCGCGCGTAAGCCGGCGCCTCCCGCGGGATGGCTGGCGAGCTGGCTCGAAGGGGCGAAGTCGGCATTCGGTTTTCGCCCGATTCGCGCCGCGTTGCTGCTCATCGCATTGATCAGCGGCACGATCGGGACCTATTCCACGCTCATGCCGGTATTTGCCAAGGATGTGTTTGGCGGAGACGCGCATACGCTTGGAGTGCTACTGTCCGCAGCCGGCAGCGGGGCGCTCCTCTCAGCGCTTTACCTCGCCAG
>WNFR01005074.1_pt1 | contig 13886 bp, 14 predicted proteins | sample 5400221 | NCBI WGS metagenome assembly WNFR01 (sample SAMN13153357, study PRJNA577476) | soil metagenome | isolation source: 40 cm soil under Madrone tree | place: USA:California | collected 2016-06-14 | reverse complement strand
GTTCTGATAAAAACCCATCTCCTTGCCAAGCCGTTCAGTGTAAAGCGCCCAACCTTCGACGTACGCCGTGTAGAAAGCCTGTTGGCGAAATGGCGGTAAATCTGTTTGCTCCTGCGCAATCGAGATTTGCATGTGATGACCCGGCACGCCTTCGTGGTATGCAGTGTCTTCGTTGTTGATGGTCAACTGATTTTCATAGTCGTAAGTGTTGACGAAGACGTGGCCCGGACGCGAACCATCAGGCGTGCCCTGGTTGTATGAAGTGGACGCTGTCTTCTCGCGAAAAGCTTCGACTGGCAGTATCTCGAGTTTGGCTTTGGGCAGCCGGCCAAAATACTCCGGCAGCCGTTTCCACATCTGATCGGTGTAGGTGCGGTACTCATCAAGAATTTGTTGGCGCGATTCTTCGATGCGTGCCACTTCGCGCAGGCCGAGTTGATGGATCTCTTCCGGCGTCATGTTCGTTGTTGTCTGCCGTCGCACATCGAACGCGTAACGCTCGTTTCCCTGGGGCAACGCCCAGATTCCAATGTCAGTCCGACCTTTCGGCGCGTATTCGTTGCGCACAAACTTCGCGAAAGCCACGTATGCCGGCAGCACCTGATCGCGAATAGCAGCGAGAACACCCGCGCGCAGACGCGCTCGCTCGGCTTCCGAAAATTCTTTCGGAAAGTTGTTTGTTGGTTGCGCGAAGGGGGTCTCTTCCCCCTTTTGTTTGGCGATGTCCTCAGCCTGTTCTGCCACCTGCACGAGTAAAATTCGCGGCGGCATCAAGCCGTCGCGCATACCATTGCGCATTTGGATCATCGTTTCGTCGAAGGCGCGCGGTAGTTGCTTTAACCGCGCAATATAGTCTTCATAGTCTTTGACGGTAGCGAACGACAGCGAAGTGACAAATTGCGGAGTGTCAATGTGTAATCCACCAAACTGGGTTACCGGCATTTCCCATTCTTTGAACTTGGCGGCTTCGAGCCGTTCGCGCAGGTCACGCACCATCAGATCGCGATTGAGTTGTTCCTGCTCGGGAAACCCGGTCGTGTCGATCGCCTGAAAGTTCTGCAGGAAGATATGGGCCTGTCGCAAATCGGCATTGATAGCCGCCTGTGAGAAATCGCTGAGCTTATCGTTGTAACGCTTGTCACCGATGATCGAGGCAAGTTCCGGACTGGTGCGCAGCGTGTACTCCCACTGCTCATTCAGAAGATCGTGCAGATTCTTGACGCGCTGTTCGACGGATTGGGTGCGCATTGGACCTCTCGACTTAGGTTGAGCAACTACTGCGCCGGCGATGGCGGAGAGAAAAATGGACATTATGAAAAGACGTAAGACAATGATCATGTAAAACCTCCGAATTCCTGGCTCCCCAGCAAATTGTACACACGGCTCGAGTGACAGCGCCGGTCATGAATACTTTTTCAAAATCCGCCGCAGCGTATTGATGTTTCTAAACGTGACTTTGGTTCCTAAAGTTCTTTCCAGAATGGGACCGGCAATTTTAGAGTCGCTGAAGGGTGCGTGCAATAACCAGTAAACTTCGCGGCCGGTCACCTTCAAATCGTCAACGTCGGTTGCCAGAGCTTCCACTTTTTGGGAAGCCGCCTTACTGGGATTGTCTGCGATGAAGCCGACGAAAAGAGTGTTGCCCGGCCGCTTCAATTCACTTTCAGCAAATGGCCGGTAATTGGCGATATGATCAATTTCTTCCAGCGTTCTTACCAAAGTTGCTACTTCGTAACCCAGGGCTCGGTGCAAATGTTTTTCAATCTGGCGCTGCAACGCGTTCGTATCTTTGGATTTCGTTTCGAATATTACGTTGCCGCTGGCAATAAAAGTTTCGACATTGGCAAAGCCCAGGGCCGCGAAAAGCTGGCGCAGTTGCTCCATCTTCACCACATGGCCGCCGACGTTGATGGCTCGCAAAAAGGCTATGAACTTTGGCATAGGCGTAACGATGAATTTATCCGGAGCACGTTATGATACCAGCCTTACAAGTTTTTCCCATGCTCAGGCCAGATCAAGAAGAGCGGTGAAAAATCGTCAAGAAGTTCAGAATCCAAGCATTAGCTTGCTTCTTACCAGCGTAAGAGCAACCTGAAGGCTGGACTCTGAACTTCTTGACGCTCACTCAAGACTCCGTACTGGTATCGGCGGGGGCATAGCCACTGCGAAGTCAACTCAGGCGGCAAAGCCGAAACGGACGTGGCCCATAACATTTGAGGCAAGACTGCTGCACTAGTAAGATTTCACCATGACTAACCAATCAGTCGCTATCAAGAAGTTTCGCTCCTTGCACGAGTCAGGTTGTTTCGTTCTTCCGAATCCGTGGGATGCGGGGACGGCCGTCTATCTTCAGCATCTTGGCTTTGAAGCAGTCGCGACCACGTCGGCCGGCTTTGCATTCTCGCGAGCCTTGCCCGATTCCGTTTCGGCAGTGCCGGCAGAGCTCGTGCTGGCGCATGTGCGCGAGATTGTCGAGGCAACAACGCTGCCCGTGAATGCAGACTTTCAAAATGGTTATGCGAATGATCCTGAGGGAGTTGCGGCGAACGTCGCGCGCTGCATTGCAACCGGAATCGCCGGATTATCGATCGAAGATGCGACCGGCGATAACGCAGCGCCGCTTTACAATTTCGCTTTGGCTGTCGAGCGCGTAAAGGCAGCGCGGGCTGCGATCGACGCTTCCGGAATTCCGGTCGTACTCACTGCGCGTTGCGAAGCCTGGCTGGTTGGCGATCCAGGTCCCTTGCGCACCTCGCTTGAACGTCTCGTCGCATTTGCGGACGCTGGCGCCGATTGTCTCTACGCTCCCGGCGTCACCAGGCCGGATGAAATTGCGGCAATCGTGAAGGCGGTAGCACCCAGGCCGGTTAACGTTCTGGTTTCCACTAACAACTGCGATTCCTCAGTTTCTCAACTCGCCGATCTTGGTGTGCGGCGAGTTTCGGTGGGCGCGGCGCTGGCGCGTGTCGCCTGGGCCGCTTTCATTCAATCAGCCCGAGACATTAAAGAGACAGGCTCGTTCAAGGCTTTTGCCTACGCCGCGCCATTCAATCAGCTCAATGACTTGTTCGAGCGCTGAAGCCGCGGTGCTAATGAGATCACTTCGTGTCCTCGTGCTCGCATTCAGTAAAAGCGGTGAATCACAACCATCTGCTTGAAATTTCAAACTGACACACACTCAAGATAACATTGACTTGCCAACGTGTTTCGCATACAAAGCGATTGAATTAATCACTGACAGAAAAAGGTGACATTGATGAAAGCTATTTTGGTAGGTATGGTTTTTCTCGCAGCGCTGTCGTTGTGCAATCTTTCCGAGAAGCTGAAGTCCGGCGAGAATTCCAATACTCAGCGGGAAACATCCAACACAAATGCCGCGACCAATAAGGAAGCATTAACGATTGAGTTAATGAAGATCGAAGGTGAAATAACCACGGCCAGTTTCAGGGGAGATATTTCCACACTCGCTAACTTCATCGCCGACGACTATTCCGGCACCGACGCCGGCGGCAAAACTCAAAACAAGAACCAGGTGCTGGCGGCAACCAAGCCTGACAGGAATACAAAGTCGTGGAAGATTACTGACGGCCAGCTGAGCAGTTTTAGTGACGATTCGGCGGTGTTGACTTACGTTCAAAGCCAGACGCTGAGAAATGGCCGAACCTATAGCGCGCGCGTCACCGACACCTTCGTCAAACGCGATGGCCGCTGGCTAGTCAAATCCGAACAGCAAACCCTCATCAAGTAGATTTCAAATGCCGGCTGCTTGCGGCGACGGTTTTCCCGGGCTCGTCTTTAGCAGAAGCCGGATGTAGATCAGATCAAAAACCGAACAAAGCAATCCCACCACTGCGATCAAAAAGCTGCCGTTGGGAAAGCCACCATCACCGATCATTCCAAAAAGTATTGTCGGCGCCAACGTGCCCAACCACTTGCTAACCGCAATAGTTAGACTTTGTCCTTCTCGACTCGTGCGCCTGACCAGCATGGCAATGAACAAAACTGACATCAGCAGGTTCTGCAGAAACGCGGAATAACCTGCGCCGACTCGCACGCCAAACTCTTTACTAAAAGCAAACTCGATACAAAAGGCTGCGATTAGAGCGAGAACGCTCCAGCCGATAAATGCGCCGGCTGCATGTCCAGAGGTTGATGAGTAACCGGGCACACGCGCGGGAAAGTATTTTCGTCCAAACTTGAAATAGGTGATGAGGATGCCGACGTCAAAGACAAGCCAGACTGCATTGACGGCCGCTTGCACGCTGAGAGTCGACTGAAATCCGTAATAGGTGTAAAGCAGTTCCCAGGCGAAGTTCAAAGCGAGAGCATAAAAAGGAATTGCGTACGAGCGATGTTTGAAACCCAGGCGAATGCCATCGAGGTAAACAATGGTCCAACAAATTCCGCTGATGAGTGTGAGGATTATCTTGATCGCTTCGAGGCTAATCATCCTGCTGCTCAATCAGAAACGGCGCGTTGCATCAATATATCAGTCTGGGGATCGTCGCCCAGTTGAAAAATATGCGTCCCAACTTCATGGAAATTCCATTGACGATAAAACGCCCGGGCGCGGCGGTTATGTTCCCAGACGCCAAGCCATAGCGTTTCATAACCTCGCTGCTTTGCCTCGTTGATACAGGCCTTCATCAAAGCCGCCCCCACGCCGCTACCCAGACTTTCCTGCGAAACATACAAACGCACTAACTCAATTGGAGTATCGCCAGTGACGCTATCCAGCACATTTCCGAAACGGAGCATCGCGTAACCCACTACGAGGCTATTAATCTCTGCGATTAGGAATAAACAATCCGGGTCAGCTAATTCCTCCGCCTGTTGTGCTGGATTGAACGCCGAGGCGAGATAAGCGGTCATGTCTTCGGGCGTATTATCCGGAGCAAATGTTTCAGAAAATGTACGCGCGCCGAGTTCGGCCAACAACGCAGCATCGTTGGCTATGCCGTGGCGAATAATTAGATTAGGCAACGATTTTACGGTTTCGGGAAACACGGGGAGGCCTGATTGGTAAAGCAAACTGTTAGTTTGCGATGATTGAATGGCATTCACGGCCCCGCAAACTACCAGCCTGCGTTATTTCTGACGCGCAAAAAACTCTTCCGCGGCCGCGTCGGTTTCTTCCTTACTGAGTTCCGTTTGTTGTTGGTTGATGCCCCAGTGGTGACCGAATGGATCGGCGATTTGTCCGTAACGTGCTCCCCAAAACATGTCCTGCACGGGCATAAGCACACGTGCGCCGCGGGCCACCGCCCGTTCGACAAGCGCGTCGGCGTCGTTTACATGTAGCGTGATACGCACGCTGGTCCCGCCGAGCGTTTGCGGCATTTTGCAGTTGCCACCTTCTTCTTTTGAGAATTCATCGCTCAGGAAAAGTTTGTGCCCATCGAGCACCACCTCGCCGTGCAGCAGTCGCTTGCCATCGGGCGCCATCATGCTGTCGCCCTCTGCAGCGTCGAATACTTCCTTGTAGAACTTGAGCGCGGCCGGCCCGTCGCTGACAATCAAGTGGGGAATAAACTGATCATCTCGCTGCATGTGTTCCTCCTCCAGATTCAAGTATCCCTAATCCCGCTCATAATCGCCACTCTCCGCTATCTCCGCAAGATCCACTGGAGCGATCTGGCTACAGCTTTAGGTCCAGTAGCCAATTTCAAGCGCCTTCGTTTTCAGCTCCTGCTTTAACCACTGGTCATCATCGTCGAGATAACTCCATGGCTTTTTCCCCTGAGCCAGCATCTCGCGCACGTATGAACGGAAACGATAATGCTGATACACCGACATTACATAAGCGGCGTATGCGATGGCGAGCTTCTTATGGCCGCGAACAATCACCAGGTTCTCATCGTTTTTTTCGCTCGCCGGCGCTGAGAAGTTATGACTACCAGTCACAACTATAGGATTAGCTGACAGCGGATCGATGACCAGCACTTTCGAGTGCACGATTGCATGGCCTATCTGCGAAAGAAAAGTCCTGCGCGTGACTTCCGCGATAAATGATCCGAAATCGACATCCAAACCTTGCGGTTGCAAAACTGTGTAATGGTCCGGCTTGAATTTCTTTTCGCTGCTCACCAGATTTATGTCCAACACGTTCTTGTCGCTATCGCCCTTCTGGTTTCCAAGCGTACTGACCACTCCACGCACATACATATCTTTCTCGTTGGCACGTTGGCCCGCCAGGGTGTGCAATCCCGCTTTGCCCGGGGTAAACATCAGGAACAGAATGGAGTTTTTCGCGCCATTAATAACATTTTTTAGAGCATCGAGGTCGCGCCCATCCGACGTTCGTGTAAACCAGACTGTGACCTTGGCTGCCCCGACACTGAACGAATGAGATTTGTCGTTAGCCGCAACCAGCGTGGGCGGAAAGTTTGCGGGATCAAGTATCGGCGGCGACGCCTTTCTTAGGTTCTTCCACTGTTGCAGAAACAACTTGGCAACGTCGGTGTCTTCAATTAGCAATCCGTTATTGACCTGTGTGCACAATCCGGTTGTGCTCCAGTTTGTGCTGCCAGTCCAAACTGCTTTTGGTTTATTCGCCTTTGACAGAACCAGGAATTTGTTATGACCGAGGCCTTTGGACTTTAGCATGCGATTGATCGTGGGGATTCCTTTATCGTTCAAATGCTTGCGCGAGTCTGCGTTTCCGTCTCCTGATTTATCCGAACCGTTGGCAAGGATAAGATGCAGTCGAGTCTTAAGCGCAATCATCGCATTCTCGAGCGGCTCGTCGCCGAGCTCGTACAAGGCAGCATTGAGTTGGATTTTGTTTGTCTTCGCATCCTTCAGAATTTCAAACAGCTTGGCGCCCAGATCGCCTTCGAGAAACGAACGGAATTTTGGATCGACACTCTTCTTGAGTTGCGCTTTGAACTTTGCCGGGCTCAAGTGTTTTTGTTTGAGATATCTGGCAACGAATTGCGACAGCACCAGGCCACGATTGAAGAAGCACGAGAATCCGTCGCCGGCGTCGGGCGTCAGCCTGGCCCAGGAAGTCCATTTGCTGGCCGGACCTTTCTTGAAAGGACCGCCGCTGCCATCGTCGATCATTGCCGTCACTCGAAAGCGAACCTGGTTGCCAACGTCGACAGCGTGATCGGTCCAGTTAAAGCGCTGAAAAGGCCACTCATTCGAAGGCCGGTGCTCGCCCGATTTCGGATTGTCTTTACTGAAGCCGACGCGGTTTTCGACGGCTTCCACTTTTTCGCCGGAAGCGGTTTTCCGCGCGCGCTCCAACAAGAAGCCACGACAGCCCGCGATAAAATCACTTGGAGCCCACGCGACGAAAGCGTCATCACTGTTGGTGTAAACAGCGACCTTGATTGCTATTGCCATTGATTTTCTCCTGAGGAATGAGTTGAGTTTCTTCGGCCATCACGCAGCGAATGGCCCGAGTTCAAATGCCGCGAGTAGCTTGAGTTTGCAGCAAATCGTCCGCAGGATACATCCAATCAAGCCAGGATGCGAGGAGGATGTGGTTCCCCAAATGAACGAGCGCTGACACGATTTATAGGATCGAGTTCAAGAGTGGTGCTTTAGGTTTGTATTCGCGGAACTTGCGTTTCACCTGGACGGAAGGCCCGAAATTTAGCAGCAAGCCCGAATCAATATTTGTGGCGGCCAAATAGTTTACTAGTTGAACCTCATGCTGCTTGACTAACGTTTGAACAGCTTTAACTTCAACGACCAGGGACTCATCGATCCAGAGATCGGCATAGTATTCTCCAACAACTTGACCTTCGTAGCTGACATTTATCGGCTCCTGTTGTTTGACGCTCAAACCGAGTTTTTCCAGTTCAATTCGAAGCGCGTTTTCATAAACCTTCTCAAGGAACCCTGGACCGAGAGTGTTATGGACTTTATATGCACAACCAATGATCGTCTTTGTTAGATCGTCCTCGTTCATAGTAACTCTCGCGGAAAGGGAAATGTTTGACAGGATTTACAGAATTTACAAGATTGCTCTCAAATTGTGGAACTCTCCCCGGGCGGACGTCACTTTGGGACTTTGCAAGCATTCTTGTAAATCATGTCAATCCTGTCTAATTCGTAGTAGCTTCGTAAACCTCTGGTCTTGCATGAATGAGCGAAACGTTTGACAGGATTACAGAATCTACAAGATGATTCTTCAAATTCTGGAAGTCTCCCTGGACGGCGTTACTTTGAATGCACTGCAAGCATTCTTGTAAATCATGTCAATCCTGTCTAATTCGTAAGTTCGTAAACCTTCGGTCTCGCATAAATGGGCGAAACGGTTGATGGGATTCTCCGCATCAACGGGAGACGAATAATGACCAGAACGTTCATCGCTGGACTCTCATTAGCTGTAGCTGGTTTTTCCTGTGCCACATTCTTCTCCGCATCGCTTGCCACTACTTCATCCGGAAAGCCCGAACCCAGAACTCAGCAGTCAGCTTCTCAGGCGCCAACCCCTGTGCAGAGCGGTCAACCGGTTGTTTCGTCTAAAGACTCGCGCATCGCATTTACCTCAAATCGTGGTGGGACCGACGACTTGTTCGTTGTTTCCGCGGACGGCAGCGAGGAGCGACAGCTCACGCACACTCCCGAAAGCGAAGGAAATCTGGCATGGACCGCGAAGGGCAAGCAAATCCTGTTTGCTGTTTTCAAAGACAATCGAAGCCGGCTCTACGCTATCGACCCGGATGGAAAGAACCAACGCGAACTAGCCAACATGCCAGGCCGCGCTCCGACTTTGTCACCTGACGGCAAACGATTGGTTTACATGGCTGGGACGTGGACCGCAACGCGGCTAACGGTGTCGCTGCTTGATGGTTCAAACGCACGGCAGATTACTGACGACTCATCGATCGCCTGGAATAATCATTGGTCGCCCGATGGAAAACGCATTGCCTTTACCAGCAGAGAAAATCCAAAGAGCGAGCTCGCCGTGTTTGTCATGAATGCCGATGGCTCATCGCGCCGCCAGGTCAGTCGCCTTCCTGCGGAAGAAGGCAACGCACAATGGCCGGTGTGGTCGCCGGATGGCCGGCGCCTTGCGATCCAAGTGAACAGCCGTATGCAAAAGAATACGGCGCACATATGGGTCGTCGATGTCGCAACCGGCGCAGCGCACAAACTCGCGGCCCATACTGAAGCATATCTTGACGAGACACCTTCATGGTTTCTTGTTGGAAAACGGATAGCCTTCCAAAGCAATCGCACCGGCAAGATGGAAGTGTCGGTGATGAACGCGGACAGCACAGGCGCGCGCCAACTGACCGGTATGCAACGTCCGAATAGGGCACGGCATGTTGGACGATATTAGATGCGTTCTTCTTTGATCGAAACTAGGTGATCTTCAATAGCTTTCGGTAAACCCAGACCTGCGAATTCTTGAAGATTCTCTCGAATGAAAAGAGCCAAAAAAAACTCTTGATAGGTCCTGTGCGCAAATCCTATTCGTAATTCTTCAGCACTGAACCGAGTCGGGATTAGTAGACTGTGCAAGAAAAGACCCGTCGGATCTAACACCGCTCTTAACCTCTCATCGGAAAGTAGTACCTCTTCGAGATTACAGGTAGGTAAAAGGTCTATTGACTTGTCCTCAGACTGTATTGTCATTTTGTGCGCGGCTATTTTCATCGCTTTGAATGCTAACCGAATCGTTGTCTCTGTTTCTTGGGCAGTCGGCAGAATAGGTACTCTTCCCTGACCGCCGAATAATGTCGGATTGAGAACATCTCGACGGATCTTCAATTCAATCCAGTCATAGAACAACCGCGCCCTCCCCTTCCGCTTTACGCCTTGCTCAGCAACTGACTCAAGAATGAATTTCAAGAACAAGGGTCGCTTAGGTATGTCTCCATATATCTCTTCATATTCTCCAGACTCAACAATTCTGAGGAATTCATCCAAATTCGACTGACTTCGGCCTAGTTGAGTTTCTCTGAACCTTTGGCCAAGTGACCTGATTTGCTCGGTCTTCCAATACGTGAGTCTAATAATTGTAACTCGGCGGTTTGATGTTCCTTCCTTAGTCAACGACTTTCGACCATACGAATTGGCAAAGTCGTTCTGTTTACCTTCCCAAAACTCGGATCTTGCCATCAATATCACCGGCACTCTGATGTCGCGAAGTTGATTAAATAGCTGTTGAAGGCCTCCAGGTCGACTGAAATAGATAGACTCATCTAAAGCATCCAAAATGAGAATAACAGGAGTTTCCTCATCTTTGAGGATGTAGTTAATGCCGGGGGCCGCGAGCTGTTCCAAAATCGGGATATCCTCTTCCAAGACGTCTTCAAAGAGCTTCTCTAAATTAATCCATCTTTTTAGTAGGGTATCGGTATTCCCGACATCGCTAGGAAGTGTTGCAGCCGATAGGTAAAAAATCCGTTTCGAAGTCATCTCCAATGTACGAAGAGCAGACGTTGTTTTACCGTATCCCGCTTGACCAAGCATGAGGGATAAATTGGTTCGCTCAGTTTGCAAAAGATGCTTTGCGGGATCGCCGACGATCTCTGTTATGTCAGATTCAGCAATCTTTTGGTTTCTATTAAAGGTTAGCTCAGATACCTGCAAAGGCACATCTTCAATTGGCCTGCATAACGACTCGTCAGTAGACAAATCTTCTGCCTTATCCTTAGTTAGCTTGAGCATTTGGACGCACCGATTTCGGACTGACCTGCTCGCCTCCTGTACTAGTTTCTGAGCGCCCCAAACATGAACGTGCTTAACCTGCCCTGACTCTCTTAGTTTCTCCACTTCTTGCTGGACTTCTCTTCTAAAAGCTTCATTGTTAGGTATTCGATTATGTATCAACATGTAAGTAGTAGCTTTGATACCGCTATTACGGAATGTCTCAATCGACTGAAGGCATTGTTGAATCTGGTCGCGTCCCAGTTCGTGCTCTTTTACAGAAAATCCTTTGCATTGAACTGCAAGAAGGATTGATAGCGTGTCTCGTCGTTTCCACTCTAGAATATCTACACCGCTTCGATCGTAGGTGCTTCGCAACGGTTGGGGTAGTATGGCTCCCTGCCAGATAGCCCTAATAAAAGGTAGCGCTGCCCACTCAAAATCGCGTCCCTCCGCGGTATGGAGACTAGTGTGCAAGCGTTTCCATTTTTTAGACATTTGACGACTGCACTCCAAGCATTGTTTCAGAAGTTGTGTGAAGCTGAAGCAGTGGCGCGTAGCTGTAAGGAAAGTATTACTAATAGAAACCCAGTTTTGTTAGCGCGCGTAGGTCCGCCGGTTAATAGTCAAAAACGGCAACAGTTCGTTCAGTCAAATGAAATGCCAAAGGCATTCGCAACGCTTTCCAATTCGCTTTCTGGGAATTGCTTACTCCACTCTCTCCTCAGCGCGAGGGGATTGTTTTCAAGCTGGTCGTAAATCATGAGTGCCTCAGGCTGGTAAAGGAAAGCACTCGCGTTCCAGTCCTCGGCGCTATCATAGACCGCATTTAATATGTCTTCGTGAGTGGCTACAAATTGATTAATCCGTTCTGATATTTGAGGAACATCAGCGGTATACAAAGGTAAAAGTAACTTAATTACTTCAAGTGACAATTCTGCATCCGGCCGCTTGGCGGTGAGCTTGTAATAGTGTCTCTCCAAATCCTTGTATAGCGCTAATGCGGAATCCACTGGTATCTCCCGATTCAGCCGGTCGAATTCCTGATCAGCCACCTCGATCAACCCCGACATAAGGTTGATGCGCCGTCTTACCTTGACGCTATTGGGTAATTGAGCAATAGCTTCTTCGTTTTTATAGAACGTATCATGGGACATTTCTGCCCAGAGATGCTGTCCCTGAGTTCTAACTTGTAATTCAGCCCAATACATTTCCGGTGGATAGTCAGCCGCATTTGGATCATTTGCTTTGAGCCTTACCTCAATGTGCGTGCTGATATATCCAATTCGATCCGTTTGTACAGGCGTACCGTCGACATTGCGGACTTCGGAGAGATCTTCGAGCTTATTGTCGGGTTCGGAGCAATCGAAGAGTTCCAACACCATTGAAACGACGACATCGACATCAGAGACATAACGCAACATGCAACGTGCGCCGACCTTGTCCGGCAACGTTTCATAGGTGTGCTTTTCCTTCAATAACTTCTTCACCAGGCTATGTATCTCTTTAGCCCGGTAGCTGGTTTCACACCAAATACCGCGTGCTTTGACGGCAACTTTAACACGGTCTGCCACAAGTTTTCCGAATTGTTCATATACTGGCTGTTCTAAGCGCCACCGTTTCCTTGCCTCGTTCAGGTTGATCATTTTTTTCGGTCTACGCTCAAAAGCGAATCATTCACGATAATTTGGTCTCGGCTCACGGCCACCATTTCTGAGTTTTCAGCAGGTACGGAAACCCTCACCCCATGAGCAGTAAGATATGCACTGGTGCGAAGCCGGGAACTGATGTCCGAAACGTCCTTATTGAAACTGGACCAAACGTTTTCGGATTTTAGGTGTTCACTAAAATCTGAGTGGTATTCCTCCGGAACATAATTCTGAACAAAGCTCCGCGGCGAGAAGGTCTTCGCGGGTGCCTTCATCTGTGATTGCAAATGCTCATACAGCGCGTCCTTGTCAACCGGATCGGTAACCACTCTATTAATAAAGCTCAGCGCGGAATCGTAGAAACGCTGAGTTGCGATCCTGGGTTCCACGGTAAACCCACAACCTAAAAAGCGAAGCCAAAATCTAGCCATATCTCACTAGAAGTCACCCTCGTCTGGCTGTCGCAAGCAGATGAGCGGAACTCATCTTCTTCCTTACCAGTACGCACAAAGAGGGCGGTCTTGAATAGCCGAGTGCCCTGAGTCAAGATGAGATCGTCAAGCACCGACATATCGAAAGCCTTCTTGCCTGCGTGGTTAGCAAGTTGAAGCTGGGCTCCTTCCTCGCGCTCGAGTTTCATTAATACAATGCCGGCAAGACTGCTTGCGGACACGTCCATAGCGCAAAGTAAACCTGATGAGATGGCGCCATGTTGCAGTTCAAAGAGATGAAGAGCGAGCCTTTGAGACATCGTTACAAAACCGTCTTTTCCCGTATTTGTCAGGGTGAAAGCACGAACTTGTTCTGGGACTGGGGAGGAAGTTTTGGGATCGAAAATAACAGGGTATGCGTGCTTCGACCCCAAAACTTGTACCAGCTTTGTCCGCAAATGACCTCTGCGAATCGCATCAACTGTGGTCTCATCCTCCGCGAGCACCGGTTGTGCGGTTCCCCCTTTGGGGTTTCGAGGAACATCATGAAATATTACGCGGCGAATCGCGAGAGTAGCGAGGTCGTTACTTGTAATCAAAATTATTCTCCTACGCTTCAGGTCGGGGGGCGACCTTGGGAAAGTGAGCTGAGAACCGTGAGTCTTATATCACTCAGCAATAGAAAGGCCAACGGGTAATGCAATAAGGACGATAGCTATTCGCTCGGTTCCTTGATAAATCTCACCGCCAGCCGCCACAAACTCCTCCGCCTTTTCTTTCATTCCCACACCCAGCGGAGCTTGTTCATCAATTTCTTTTTGCACGGCGTACTCGCGGAGGTCCTGGGTGATCTTCATCAAGCAGAAGTGTGGGCAGCGATTCTACGCCGCCAAAGATTCACTCTTCGCGATCGCTCGGGCGATGTCTTTCCTTTTGGCGCCCGCGGCGAAGAGCGCGCGAATCAAAAGATCGACTGAAACTGCCGGGTCGCTGGCTTCCATTTTGCACACGTGATTGGCTGGAACGAAGGCGTTTTGCCAACTCGCTTTGCGAGAGACCCTGACTGGTGCGGCACTCTTTCAAGCTTGCGCTCAAAGTCAGCTTGAGTTCAACGAACGCCGCTTCCTCAGCTGACAGTCCAAGAAACTCCCGCGCCGATCCGACTTTCCATCCGGCAGCCTCCAGCTTTTTG